>JAABUZ0100000418.1_pt1 | contig 105940 bp, 103 predicted proteins | sample 5562091 | NCBI WGS metagenome assembly JAABUZ01 (sample SAMN12813069, study PRJNA571459) | rock metagenome | isolation source: Antarctica rocks | place: Antarctica: Victoria Land, Linnaeus Terrace sud | collected 2015-12-21
AGAGCAGGGAGAGAGAGAGAGAGAGCAGGGAGGATGCTTTGAAAAGGATGATGTGGAGATGTTGCAACGCAACGCAACACAACGCGACGAGGCGATCGAATTAAGGAAAATAACAGCAAAGGTTTAATTTTGGTTACCACTAAACATACACCCCTTTTTACTACATATACACCCCCCCCAGATAGGTTTAGCGGTCACTCAACTAGATCTAGCGGTTACCCAACTAGGTCTAGCAGCTCAATAATCATAACAACGCGCACACGTTCTTTCATCAACCAACTACCTACCACCCACCCTACCTCATCGCCGCCATGGATCTTGCACCCCCCCCGATGGGTGAGCTCTATGTGAGTCACGAGGAGCTCATCGTCGCCGCCAATACATGGGCTGAAGCTCACGGTTACGCGCTCAATATCAAACGCTCGAACATAAACAAGCGAAGAATCAAGGATAAAATTTGGTTGAAGTGTGATAGAGGTGGTAAATGTACGAGTTCTGTCGAGCAAAAGAGACTACACGTCGATTCAAGGCTCATCGAATGTCTCTTCAAAGCAATAGCTAAATGATCGCTTGACGAGGTCGATTGGTTGCTCAGAATCGAAGATTCAGCTCATAATCACGATTCTATCCTACCTGAATCTCATTCAGCACTACGAAAACTGACTCTGATCAATCAGATCAAAGACGATATAGCTAATCAAAGCCGTGCAAGAATTACGCTTCGACAAATTCTCACTGCTCTACGACTAGATAGTGATTCGAATAATTCGATGTTCAAAGCAGCAGATATCTACAATGTCAAGGCTGCTCTTCGTCGCGATGCATTAGAATCTCTTACATCTATACAAGCGTTAATTCAGAATCTTCATCGCGATGTTTGACACTGTGAGTATCTGAAGAATCAACTGAATCGAGTCACTCATCTGTTCTTCATAAAGAAGATCTCGAAGAAGCTTCTGAAGACTAATTCGAAGATTCTTATCATGAATTTCACCTACAAAACCAATCGCTATAAGCTATCGTTGCTCATCATATTCGAAGTCATCGCTTTGAACATCAGTTTTTACATAGTCTTCGACTTCATACTTCACGAGATCGTCGACGACTTTATTTGAGTGCTGAAACAGCTGAAAGCTGTCTATCGAAAGCTCAATCTAGATGATTCTGAAGTCAATGTAATCGACAGAGATTTCGAACTAATTTTAGCCTCGCATCGAGTATTTTCAACTACTAGACATATACTATGCATCTGACACATCGATAAAAACGTCTTAGCTAACTGCAAAGATCAATTCGCTATGAAGAAGAACTGAAACAACTTTCAGCAGATATGATCACATAGTTCTTGCTTTACAAAGCTTTATTAACATCGAATTCAGATCTGACATCGAGTCATGTATGCTTCTATCGAAGCTATCTACGAAACAGCCTGAAACTCACTACAAGAGACCTACGAAAGTCATTCGAACGTGGTTCAATATCTACACGAGACCTGAATTAGTCTCTACAAGCGAAAATTCATCAAATGCTATACGGATAGGGTTCTAACCTTTGATAATCACGCTATCTTGCGTAGCGAAGAAGATCATTCGATGCTGAAGCGAAATCTGAGATTCAGTACTGACGATCTGAAGAAGATTGTTGACTGCATCGAGCTGATGTTATTGAATCAACGAAACGACTATCTTATAGTCTTTGACGAGGTCAAAATGCGTCTGGCCCATGATCTTCGACTGCCTATATTTCGCGATTTACATGCTCAGATTATCCCCTTCGCTCTACGAAAGATATTATCTCAGTGAAGGCTACTGGCTTCGACTTCTACTGCTCTATCTCCCTGCACTAACAGCTTTACTACTTCTATGAAACTTCCGTGCGCTCATCGAATTCAAGCTCGAATTTATAGCGAGTCACTCTACATTTTGAAGCTGAAGGACGTGCATTCTCACTGGCGTTTCATCAAACCAGCTAGAATAGTGACTGCAAACAACGAACCGAAGATAGCTTCGGAACTCATCGATTCACTACTACTAGTGCAAAACCCACCTACTGCAAGAGCTCGGGGTAGACTAGCTGGTTCAACTGCAGCTGTAGCTCGTACACGTCGTGAACAACAACTAGAGGACTCTACTCAACGCGAGCCAAGCCAATTTGAACGCGTTGAAGCGCATCTGCAGCAACGGGCTGAGCAAGAGCTAGGGCAAACACCAGCGAGGGGTAGGGGTAGGGCGCGGGGCGGAGGTAGAGGTAGAGGGCTAGGTCGAGGAGGTAGAGGGGGTGAAGGGGGTGGAGGGGGTGAAGCTTCGGCTGAACCTCTATCCGAACATCAGCAGGAAGCTCCAAACGGTGGAGGCTTCTATGGGGTGTTTCAAATTTGATATGTAGTTTAAATCAGCTTCGAAGAACATATCGACCCCAAAGATACTTCATTTTTGGTGAGCCGTTCATATGAAATCAAGTATCTGTATGGTGTCTGTTTTTGAGCCGCTAGACCTAGTTGAGTGACCGCTAAACCTATCTGGGGGGGGTGTATATGTAGTAAAAAGGGGTGTATGTGTAGTAAAAAGGGGTGTATGTTTAGTGGTAACCAACCCTTAATTTTTGGAGATTTTAGTACTTTTGAATTGTTTGATTTTAATCGGATTTAATACGCCAATAGCAAATAGCAAAAAACTCCTGGTAGGTTAGTTAGAGTACTCGTCGCTTCTTGGGATGGTTTTTTAAATGGAATGGGGGGATTGGAAGAAGATTGATTTATTTAGGTGGGGGTTTTGGAGATGGGAGAGGAGAGGGGAGGGTGGATTGGATGAGAGGGGTGAGGGGTGAGGGGATGGGGATTAGAAGGAGGGATGGTTGGAAGGGAGGGTGTTGTGGGTGGTGGTTAGTGGTTAGTGGTTATGGCTTTCAATTTCGAATGGTCGTTCTAGTGGTAGGGCTCTTGAATCCCTGAAGAAAAAAGCGTGATAGAAAGCCTTGGTCTACTCAACCGCGGGCGAAGGCGAATGTTCAATTTTTAGGGGAGATACAACGACATATCTCGTGTGCATAGTCGATGTTTCATGCAAGTATTGAACTATCTGATGCAGGTGCGAGGGCGGTTGGGCTGGACGATTGCATGTCGTCGGCGCGTTGTGCGAGGGCGGTATATAGCGCGCAAGGTCATCGTGCGGCATGAGAGGGAATGGTGGGCTGGGTGCCTCGCAGGTGGTGATGAGGGGTGGGCGTTGGTTGTGAGTGAGAAGGTATGTGTTTGCCGTGTCGGATGTAGGAGGTTTGGAGTAGCGTTCTGGTGAGGGAGGGTTTTGTAAGATTGATTGCGGATGCTGTCGGAACGGTGTTTCGGGGCTATGCGGTACGGCTGGGGAAGGGATGTTCTCATTCCCTAATTGGTGTCGGAGATACGTTGTTCTTGTGGGATCCATCGAGTTGTAGACTGGGAGATGGATGAAGCTGGGGTTCTGGTTGGCCGGAGTCGAAGGTAGGCGGACTGTAGGCAGTTGTCACGCCTTTTCACCGCCGTGGTCCCCGGTCCAATGGATGATGGAAGTGCTTGACATCAAGTAGCCCGTCGTGGCCTTTACGTTGTTTCCGACGTACAGTGAACGCATTCAGATATCATTTTCCAGGCCCAGAGGCGATATAAAGGCTGCGTCCGTCAGGGCAATCTGCCTATCTTTCTCATCGATATTATTCCTGCCCTCGTCTCCATTTTCCCTCATCAACGCACCCCTCCTCGCCAACCCCTCCCTTCTCTTCCTCTCCCTCCTACTATCCCCATCCTCCCAGGACTCACCCGAGTTAGCCTTATTGAAAAGCTCATGTTCAAAGCGTGCAATCCTCTCCCTATTAGCCACAAATCTTTCATTGGCCATCCCCACCAAGATTTCCAGGTATTCTTCACTAACCAATCTCCGTACCTCATCATCGCCTTCGGCTATACTGTCATTGCAAACACCGACCAATGACGCCAGCGCCAGACCCGCTGTTCGGATAGCGACCATTGGGAAAGCACCTGGATCGGCAAGGTTCTTGAGTGATTGCACGCCGCTTTCTCGGAAGCCAGCGTTGATGGCAGCGGAGAGGATGGGTTTGGCGTGGTGGAGGGAGGCGGTGGCGATGTGAAGGATCTATGTTTAATACATAGATATTAGACCACTTAGTGTTGGCTTTAGGTTCTGGACATGAACAGAGGGCCGAAATATTCAGAATTGTAAAACACAAGGAAACCTACAAAAGGCTCGAATTGAAACCGCACAAAGCGCCTCGCCGATGGACTAGTGGGAGCCGGAGTACCTCCCTCATCTCCGGCCGTACAAAGGCCAAAAATCCTCGTAAAATAATCCTTTTCCCTATCCGGCGGTATCAAATCTGGGTCATGAGAAACATATAGCCAACGGCCACCCCTCCCCTTACCGCCTGGTACCGCAGCTTGAACTCTAACCCCATCTCCATCACCATCATCCTGCACCCTTTCATCTTCCAGCTGTTTGCTCGACCCCTCAACGCGTTTAGACCCTTCAAGAAACACACTGACCCTCCCCGCGCAGCTGCTCGTCGTGACCACGCCCTCTAGACCATTGATCCTGTCGATCAAATCCCGAATGCCAGCATCGACAGAGCCTTTGGGAGAAGCATCAGTGTAGGTAGAAGGGTCGTCGGAGAGGGACGAGAGTATGCAGGATTTGAGGGCTTGGAATGATGGCGGGATTGGGGGAGGCATGTGAGGGGGCGAAGGGTGGCTGGAAAGGAAATGGGCAAAAGAAGTTGGGAACCAAAGACAGAAAAGATTGGAGAAAGGTGCTGCGCTAATAGAGAGTTGGTTTTGACTGGAAGGTATACAAAATATCTGGATTGTTTTTCGGGGATTATGAATATAGGTAACGCGAATCTTGAAAAGCGCAAACAATTCTAGGCGGTGTTGATCTAGGATGGGGCCGACTCGAACCACCGCGGGGAAAACAGCAATCACCCTATTTCAATGAAAGCGGAGAAAGCGGTCGCAAGTAGTTAGGAACATGGACTTGGGAATGATGGCAGTGCGATGCAAAGCGCGTCGTTGTTACAATTTGATATTCGTCTTCATTCGGTAAGGTGGCTTTGTTAGTGTGGTAGGGCTGAGCTACCGACTGCGTCTACATGAGGTTGATGATCGAAGCTGGAAATTATCACTACCTGAGCTGCTGGCGGTGAAGTCATTTTGATTTGCTGCAGCATAGACAGCAGAAAGCTGTGACGGCACTTGAAAAGGGAAGAATCCGAAGTGCAAGGTGAATGGGATTACAGGCGAGATGGAACGTTTGGTCATCCCATGAATGCATGGTGAGATATTCTCGTGGTAAAAGCGTCCACTCCGTTTGCTAAAGCTAAGGTTTCGTACAGATTATGTCCGAAGGACCAGTATATTAATAATTTTCGATTACTCCCGAGTAATTTTCGTAGAATTCCGCTTATCAGACCACCGTAACATATACGCACTTTCTTTTAGTCCGCGAAAGATCAAAAGCTATCGCATATAGAAACCCACCAGAGAAACGCCAGATGGGGTAGTCCAACGCCTTTTGGACGGCGAGGTATTCTTCGTAGTAAGCAGATGGTGCAAAGTATGTGCAAGAAGCGAAGATTGCAAAAATGTAGAACTACTCTAGTGGCAGAAACCTGGAACACACTTGATGTTGCAACCATGGCACAAAGTTTCAAGGGCATGCACGCTCAGTAAAAGTGTCCCTTTGGGAGAGCAACAAAGATGGCCACGCAAACGGCAGAGATAACGATGGAACCACAAATTGCCTGCAGGAAGATGGTGTCCTGGATCTGGCGGAGTGCTGGCTCTTGGATCCAAACTTCACGATCCAGAACCTTGCGGATGATGTTGCGTTTTTCGTACTTGGCGATCCACGGTTCGTCCTCGTAGCTATTATTGCTGCCAAAGCTGTCGAAGGAGCTTTTTTTCATCTCATAAGTCGAAGAGGCGTCATCGTCTTCGGCGAAGAGTTCCCAGGGTCGGAGATGGCGGTGGTGCATGCCATGAAGAACCTTCACATGCTTAGCTGGGTCTTCATAAGTGCGGACCGGTTGGGGGCTACTTACGACGCACATGCCCTTCCAGGCAGCGATCAGCGTTGAAACACCAATAACGAAGCCAACAGCCGCCAGGACTCTCCAAGCACGTCCAGCATTGCTGAGAGTGATGAGGGTACCGGCGATAATGCCACCAATGATACCGCCGAGACCAAGCCCGCGCGCGAAGGTTACGCGGGGTCGGTTGCCGTTGCAGATGGCCCAGCGAATGAAATTGGGGTGAGCTTGATGACGTAGAGACCATTCTACGGTATGAACAACCTCTCGGAATGCAGAGGGATGAGTGGTAACTGCCAAGGCGCGCATGAGAGCTGAGCGTTCCTTGGATGAGAGGTTGAGCTGGCGGGGAGATCCGTCTGCAATGTATGTGGAGATGATGCGGGAAATTTCTTCACGGAAAGGCTGAATAGTGACTGGCATATCGATTAGCTTGAATTCAAAGGCCCAAAAAGATAAATCGCCGTGCTCACAAGGCTGCAACTTGAGGTCCGCTGCCTCGAATGCACCAGCCGCCTGCTTTTTGTATGAGGATTTGTAAGAGCTGTTGACACTGGAAGCGTTGTCACTCCAGCCATAATCGGACTGGGCAAAGCTCTCTCTTTCCTTTAATGGTGTCAGAGGTGGAGTACTGAATGGGTTCCCTTTCATCTCGGTGACGCTGGACATTGGTGGCGCAAAGTCGGTGCCCTTGAACACGGCCGCTGTCTCTGCACTGACAGGCTTGGTGCTGTTGGTATAGTTCTGAGTAGCAAGTGCCTGTGCGTCTGCTTCTGCTTGTTCGACGGTCCATTCTGGCGCAAGCTTTCGCTCGCCGTCCGGAAGCTCACAAAACCGCTTTATGTAGTCCCGGTACCACAGAAAGAATTGTAGATGTTCCGCCGCGTGTTCAATATAGATCAGATAATTCATAAAATCTCGGGTGGTGCATGGCTATGAGCGTGCATGTTAGCCTTATACCACATGGGAAAGTAACACTAAAGCATCAGATAGGTCTAGTTCTGGGAGAGTGAATATTTACAGTGCAGGCTCATATTCGATGCCAGGGGTGCTGGGATAGGTATGAATCACATATGGGCGTAGCGACAAATGACAAGGTATCCTCGAGAACGAGAAACAGCTTTGCAGAAGGTGTGGAGAAGCTTGCTTACCGGGCAGGTGCCCCCAGTGATGATACGATCGAATGACAGAGCGTTTGGTATTCCCACAGAAACTCCAGTACCTGCAGAGTCGATACTGGACGCCCCAATGGACTTGGGCTTCTTGTCCCCCATGATGGAGGATCGAGCGGAGTCGACATGGGGAGGACGACGGTAGGCAAGAGAGTAGACCATGACTGCCGGTTAGGATGTGACAGTGAATGACAGAGAGTCGTGCAGTACAAGACAGCGCTTGATTATGTGTAGAGTGGTCAGGATGTAGAACGAGAGTATCTTAAGATGGTCTTGCTGGAAAGAAGTTGAGATTTTTTAGTGACGTAGTAAAAGTGGGGGCTCGGTTTCATCTGAATATCGGATTGGGAAAGGGCTTTGGGGTTATAAATTGGCTTCTCCCACGTTGTTTCCCGGCGTTTCTGATGCAATGCAATGCAATGATGCGATGTAGGACAGTACAGTAAAGTAAGATATATGGGGATTCCTGATGCTTTATTATCTCGGACACAGCAGCACGGTACGCTGGGGCGCTGGGGCATCCCCTTACCACGGCCAGGGACTAAGAAGAGAGGCTTCATGGACCAAGTCACGGAAGTTTCGAGTTAGATCTCTTCCTTCACGTTACTTGCAGGGGAGGTGATAAGCAGGTACCGGTACAGTACAAGCGCAGCCGGGAACAAGCCAAGCCGCGTCCCTGTCTGATCGACGATGGAGACTTAAGAGGCTAAGACTGGACGCTGCGCTCGTCGAGCTGATCCGCGGTATCAGGCACCCCAGGCATTATGTGATGACGGCTAGGAAGAGGTGAAGGAGAGTGAAGGGTCTCGGCTTCCCATGGCGTCGATTCTAATGATCCAATCTCGTCTAGCTCCGTAGCAAGATCTGAGCCCTATGACACCCGATTCACCCCACGCAGCTGACACCCCTGCCGTATGTGGATCTAGATGATCGGTTTCGGCTTTTGCTTGGCGCGCTATGGGAAGGATGAATATGTCAGCGATGGAAGGCTTTGATGACTGAGGATTCGTAACGTGAAATGAATGTTCTATTGTGGAACAAGCATTTTCGCGGGTGGCTTCAAAGAAGTGGTGAAGTCGTCTAGGTACCTAGACGGGGTAATCTGACATTAATTGCTACGAGTAAGGGGCCAATGAAGTCTGCTACTACACACCAGATTTCACATGTTTCGTACGACGTCTCGCGTAAGTCGCGTTGAAATCCCTGGTCCGGAGAACCTCACGCTTTTGGGAGTAGTGTTAGAGCTTCCGGCCAGCTTGGATCGAGTAGCGGATCAGCGGAGAAATCGACAATGGCGCAAAGATCATTGATTGGATCTCAACTAGACTTCTCAACCATCAACCATACCTTACCTCGGCTGCAAGAAAAGGCTTTCGATAGGGCATTCAATTCTGCCCCTGGGTTGTTCCAGCTAGCGCAAATCTTGGTAGCGTGGACCCACAGAAATAAGGTAAAGTACCACGAGTACTCGTGCTAGGTACTGTATTCCGTACTCCACTCCGTAATGCCGTGTAGATGGGCCCGAAAGGCACAGCCAACAATTGAGATAGAATAGACGAAGCGGCACGACAACATCCGGATAGCGATGTCAAGCAGGGCTCTGTTGCGAATTCTGCTCTCTGCTATGTAATTCTATAAAGTATTCGTAACCCTCTCCAGGAGGCCAGAGTCCATACATTTGTGTAGTAGTATGTACTTTCATGCGCCCGTTTATGATAAGGTTCGCCGGCGTCGATGATGGAAAGGGCGATCATCCCGGAACGCGTTCTTTATGGAGTAAGTCTTACCGACGCATAAATGTACCGAGGAACTCAGTGGTTGGCGTGAACTATGTATTCACGACGGCCAGATCTTCTGAGGCTCAACGCTTGCATCTCACGGCTTTACTGCGGCGGCTACTGTGCGTAGGCTAGAGTATGCTTACCACACATTTCCACCTAGAATACTGTAGTACGAGTACTGTACTCCCGGTGGCCATTGTTTTCATCAGCGTCGTGCCCTATGCGTACTGCTAAGTCTATCAATACTTAATCTTAATCAACATAAGTTAAGATTAATATTAAGCTTTCTAGACTAATTTCTAGAAATACTTGTTATGGGTTCCTAGTGTTTTGTCTATCATCAACTGCATTGAGGAAGAGGCCGACAATCTTACACAACCTTCTGGGTCTAGATATTGGACTCTCACCACTGGAAAGGCATTAGTCTACAATCATAAACTGACGACCTTTGACCATTAGAGATCCAATACGAAGCCAGGACAAAGGCTCAATTCGTACCGGATCCAATGGATCGTTGTGTTATCGCTATCACTATCATCCATCCTTGTAAAATCCGGACGTTCACAAAACGAGAGTGACGTCGGGACTTCAAATCACTTATCAATCGAGGCATGCAAGCACAGCATCACCGCTTGCTGTTCTTTTATGAAGAAGACAAGCTGTCTGTGCGATATATAAAGGGCATTTTTGCTTTCTTTTATAATCCAAGAAAGATCATGAATCGGACCCGACATTCAAGGAAATGTAGCCTGGGTGCAATTACCAAACTTAACGCATGAAAAGGCCCTATCTGTTACTGATATGGGCCAGCCATGTGCAGCATCACCCTTCAGTTTTACTGCAAATCTAGATCGTATTCGAAAGGCTGCGATGCTAGAGGAAGCAGCTGAAAGCGAAGGCTTGAGTGAACAAATCTTTCGCATATTTACAAAAGCCGTCAAAAGGTTCCCAATAAAACACAGTTTCACATACGATGTCAGCAAATGCGTGCACTTTTACTTCAATTCTTCTACCCACACGAAGATGATTAGGACGACATGGAGGAAGTGAGCAGCTGGAAGCCTCGAAACTTGGTGGAACGCCGAATCAGTAAACTGCCCCGTGTTCGCCAGGCGCGTTATCGTGTGGACCGTGGTTGGGTCGTCCTTGGCAATCACTCGTCCTATCGCCAGGCCATCATGGCCTTTACTCGGGGATATATCCCGAATAGGCCTTATAGGCATTGTCGGGATGGTCATGGACCGATGACGGAGTGCGTGCGGCTCGAGGCCGATGCAGAGCACTTCTTCTCCGGTGCCCGTTCTAACTGCCACTGGGGTGGCCAAACCTCTCGCTGTTCCTTCTACCTGCCTTCTACCCAAGGCGCAAACCGTGTGCGGTCCGGTGGCCGTTCTTCGACCCGTTCTGGAGGAGTATGACTCCATATACTTCTGCGAGATATGGCCTGATCTTCGAAGAATCAAGGGCAAAGAGCCGCAAAAGGATTGAATGATGGCGGTCAATCAGGAAAGATATTGAATCATAAGAAGATTCCACTGGCTGTCGTAGCTTATGCTGCCACTGTGGTCTCTTCCTTAGGATCCTTATTCATACTGCATTTCACTCGCAATTCATGCTTTCGGAGAACAACTAAATTCTTTATACATTGCCATCATCACATCTTGAAAAAGAAATTCCCCCCAGTATATGTTCTAATGCGGGCAAACTGACACCTGTTAGAAGCCCACGCTCAAGTTTCAGAAAAGAACCTCTTACGCAACTGCCACCGCTGGATCTGAAAATTCGTCAGATCTCTCCATCACGACACCTTTCCCCTCATCAAAGCCGCTACTAGCCCCCCTACCAGCGCTGGACACCCAAAATTGATCGCGAGGCAAGCGCCACTTCATCCCTCTCTGAACACTTTGTATTAAACCCAGAACAAGAGAGTACAGACATTTGTTCTAGAAAAGCTATTAGCCCAGCTCATGAACCTAAGTTTCCCTGGGATCGATTATGTGCGGTTGACGCGAAACAAGGATTTTAGGCTCGTGCTTCTTTATTCACCAGTCCCTCTACGTTAGGCTTCCCTCTCTTCACTCCCTCTTCTCTTATATTTCTGCCCCATACTTCCCAACATCCCCTGTCACCCATCTGACACCACCTTTGGCGCAAAGCCCGGATCTCTAAGAGTAAGTGTCAATTTGCCGTGTCTGTCTATGCGGCACTCTGATAATTGAAGACTACTAAGCCGTGGTATTGAACTGACCAGTTTGGAGAACACGAAACTGGTTGTCCTTCTGGATAACCTAAGAGATGAGATTGGCCGCCCACTCGGGTCTAGCCATTTCTGCCTTTGTCGATTGGCATGTCTCTGCCTTTCGTTATATATATACTAGACGATTTGCGGGAAAACCCGAGTCTGCCGGCATCCTTGATTGTACTAATTTGGCAGGGGATTGCGCCAGCAACAGCTTCTCAGATTCTAGCGAGACGAATGCAAATAAATACGCCTAGTGGTTATCGTCAATAATCTCCGGATCGAAGTATTCCCGTCCACGGACTTTGTTTGAAGATGGCGACGGCCGTGAATGAAACCATGGCCAAGATCGTTTAAAATGTATTAATTCGAGACGAAACAGCTTTCATCTAGAAATCCTGCACTAGAATCACTTTGACAAGCTTCAAAAGAATTACCGACTTCGTTCAACAAGGGAGCAGTGAGCCCGTCATGCCAAGAAGCTACCAGGTCCCACAAACCCGATGGACATCCCGCTACGCTAAACCTTGGACGATATCGAGTATGAGAGCTCTGTACTCGACGGCGCCGAGCTTAGAGAATCACAATCGATTTCCAGTATGTGAAGCTTGATCTGTTCACATTTGTCTCACTATTGACCACATTATTGAATCTATTGAACCTCCCGGAAATGTCTGAGCGATCTGAAGAATACGTAAGGATACGTAAGGGAACTCCTGAATCGTTCAAGGCTCACAATCTGACTGCTTTAGATGATGAACTTGCCAGAGCTGTGAGACGCTCTTATGTCATACACCGTCAAATAACGACAAGGAACAATGAAACAGCTCCGTATTCTAGTAGATGTCATTTGATGACCACAACTACTGGCCACGCTTGGGAAACAGTTCTACCGAAGTCACACAGAGCCTTAACAGCGAAGTCACCGGGCACCTCAAGTATTCGCCAACCCGCAGTTTGTGTGAAATCCCCACCCCTATGTCCATAAGTCTTATTTCTGGCAACTCGTATCATATCTAAGCTAATACCGAATGTGGGTCCAGTCCCTGTCTCTGGTAGAACATCACATGTTGTTCGGAGTGGAAAACTCCCCGTGCAAGGGAACGAGTCCGACACGAACTGGTCCGACACCAACTGATGTCCAAATTCCGCGCGAATCCCAAGAATGCCATTCTGGTACCATGACTTCCCATTGCCCATTGAATGTATTCCGCGCGAATCCCAAGAATGTCATTCTTCTCCAGAAGCATGGAGGATTAGGGATTCAGAGCTCTCAAGGCTCAAGGCCGATCGATATCAACGTACATTGTATATTCAAGCGATCCTGACGAGTTCGATCGCACTCATGACTCGATATCAACTACAGAAAATAAAATTCATCAGATGAAGTCATCGTCACATCAAACGCGAGAGACCTTCGGATTGCGTCTATTCGGAAGCTCAATCTTCTTGAAGAAGACGATATCTGTAGTACATTGAGACGTCTGTATAGTGAGATTCTTCATTTTTCATGAGTGATGCGCAAGAGACATTCTTTCCCAATCGAGAAGCGACGACTTCTCAAATGTCTCTTGTAATTTTCACGTCATCACTTTCATCGTATTTCTCACACATTTCCCCTCATCTTCTTTCATCATCATTCATTCATCAAGAGCATCGAACACGTTCGAGTTCAGAATCAGTCATCATGAATCATGATGACTTCAACTCATTCGATGTAGAGTTTGAAGATGCTTCTTCGACTTCTTTTAATTGTGCTGATAATGCGAGTATCACAGAGATCATTGATCACGTCTTTGACGATCGCATTGCTTCGAAGAGGACTTTCAAACAACTCATCAATCGAAATATGAGCGGCAAGATCGAGTACATGAACACTCTCTGATATCAATGATTCGAAGTCACACGCGAACACACTTTGAAGATCAAGTAAGTATTGATTTCCAATTTTCGATTCTGATTCAATCAAAGTAAGATGGTGAATATCACAGTTTCAAGATGAAAGCAAATCGGGATTCTCGATTTGCTTCCACCTCATCGTGACTCTTCATCTCATGATGGCTCACGATGTTCACCCTCGTTCACATCATGGTTTTGATCAATCAAAGTACTTTTCAAGTCAGAGAGAATCGAGATCCTCGATTAGTATATCATCATCATCTACGCGGTGCTGGAAGATAGGCTATCATCATCATCATCTACGCGGTGCTGAAAGCTAACGTGTAACGCAAACATAGAGGCACACCAAAAGGAGAAGAGATAGTTCGGTTCATCAGTATCATTGTTGATCGAATCAAGCCAATTCAACACTCTTCTATTTCTATAAAAGTACCTTTGCAGACGGCGTTAAGTACACGTATCAACAACCTGCTACACTAAGGTGCCACAGAATCCACAAAGAATCTTGGGTCATCCACAATTGGTGGTGGATATTACATCTCTCTCCAGCGCGTATTATGACAAGTCCGGTGCTTGCCATTCTCTACAAAACGGTAATCAATGCAACATTCCATATGAATATATGACGCCCAAGGTCGGTTGAATATGGCTGAATATGGAAGTAGAGTAGAAGACAAGATCATTTTACGAACCATGCCTCGCGAGACGTCGTATTTGTTGATACTTAGTGGTGAAGAGCAAAGCCCAAATTTCTTGAAGTAACAGGCAGTCGTTCCAGCAGGCAATAAATTCTCTGCTATACCTTGAGGCAAACGGCATCATATTTATTCCCGAATGGATGTGAGCAAATTTGAATCCAATCGCCCGGTATCAACTCGCAACCAACTTCCCGAAGCAAACTCGCGATAGATTAAGGGAGTTGACGGCGGCACTCCGCACCCCGAGGAAATTAACCCTTACATGCTACTGCAAGAGGCGATGCTTTTCCACGCAGTACGAAGTTGGACACAACTACACATTTGCCTGCCGCAACCCTACGGATTAGTCCGTTCCACAGACATCAATGGAAACTGACCAAATCAAGGTAGGAACCGTCCAGACATTCCTAATATCCCCAGATATACCACCCAGGAACGTGCTAAGCATGAAAACCTCATCTGCCTCGAAGAGCCATTCTCCCTCAACTGTCGAAGTGGAACGCAAAACTACATCGACGAAGAGATGACCGACAGGCCAACAAACGAGGAAGCGTGGATAACGATATACATCTTTGATACCTAGGCTCAGCATGGCCAGGCGGAGCTGTAATTCCATCAAATATCTCAACCTAAATCTATCAACCCTTTTATTTCTAAGTCAGAGCAGCTGGTTGATTACAGGTTCACGGAGTTCTGGCGAGTCACCTGCATCCAAACATCTTGCTCGATGGGTTCTGAGGGATTCACAGGGATATAAGAAAGTCTATGATATTAGGGAATCGCCCCATCGCGTCTATCGGGAACTTGGGCCACCATTTTGGCACCCCTTGACGGGACACTCAAAGGGAACAGTTCCTGGACCATTTGAACCAGCGAACAGATAAGACTATCTCTCAATCAAATATGCATGGGTGAACAGGACTAAGAATAAACGTGAATTGAATAGCGTTACGTCAGAGATACTGTCGGGAGGATGCTTGGCGATTAAAGAAAAGTTGTCGGTGGATCGTGTATTCATCATGAACAATAATTCAGCTTCAAGATCGCAGAAGCGAAAAACTGCCTCAAGAAGTCCTCGAATCTCCAAAAGTATACCAACCAAGGCAATATAGCAGTACAAAGAGGCAGCACACCATGAACGGGTCAATTAAGGTCTCCCTTTCCTGAAATGGGTCCACAGTATTGAAAGGCGTGAAGCATGGGGTTGCCAACTCCAAGGAAAATTGGTCGAGCAATTTTAACCAGCCCTGGGTATCTGCTCACAAACTGCAAGATGAGCAAGACCAGAAAAAGGCTACCATGGAGGTATTCAATGCGGCCGTTAAATCTGTCGAATTCACAGAGATCGCTTCATGAAATCTTGTGCGTCCTAAAATGACAAAAAAAGCGAGATTAACTGAGAATGCCATCAAATATCTTGACCCGGCAGAGGAAAGACTGACTTTTGCCGAAAAGCCGTGTGTATGAGCCCCAACGCATGATAGATCTTCTCATGAGTAATCAGACTGTCGAGATGAAATTAAATTAAGCTATTGACAGAGCTCAAAGAGACTCAGAAAGAGTGACGCAAGCTCGACAAAATATCATTGATGCAGGAAAAGCCGTTGATAAGAAGATTTTAAGATAATGGACAGCATCAAGAAAAACCAAGAGAACTGGAATGCAACGGTTTCTGGTAACCAAGAAGCTGCCGTGCTCAATCTGCCAATATATCCCATGACGAAAAACACATCTGATGCTCTTAGATCAATACATTTTGCGTCTCGAAAGTTTCTCATCATCTAGCCTTTTTCGACATCAGTCGGCGAAACTCCATGTGATTTCGAAATCACTTCCGAAGCTGCCAGAGTCGGATTTGAAACAGAAGGTTGGATTTCCGTGGGTTCTCTGAGACATGAGAAATAACAAATCTTTCTAAGATGGCAACAGACGGTCAAGATCACTTGCAAGGATTATATGATGGCCCATCTTTCAAGAGCCGATGCAATACAGTTGCTCCACGAACAGGTATAAGTACGATACACTATCGGCCTCGTTTATCCCAGGATACGGATGATAGTAAGAAAGACCCTAGCTGGAATGAGATTCAAGACTGGCATCAAGACATCACAATTTCTGCCAGGAGTCCCATCAATTCAATAAACTTTCCCGAGATGTGATGGCTATCTATAACGGCTTACTTCAAGGCGGAATTCCAACATCAAAGATGAGCTAAGGGTCAGGATCGTTAACATCGATCTTACGTTCATTAATTGCTTCTATGCAGCCAAAGGGTAGACTTGTGGCCTACTAGTTACGCCGTCGACTCCTTAGCACCGTTTATCATTTGTCTTATAGGCGGTTGTAATTAGCACAAAGAATATGGTTTTCTTTACTAGCTTTCAACCAAAGGAAAGCATAGAACACCCCCGTAAACATCTCAAGCCAAACGTGTAAAACTCGATAATTCAACCACTGAAAGTTCAGGCTTTCGGAACTCTCGTCTCGTCCGACTACACGGATTCCGACACGGATTCCGAACCACTATCGGCAGTACAGATTGGCAAAACGCTCGCCGGGGCACAAAGAGCAAGATTTCGGTAAGCTCCGCAGCCTTTTGCTGTGAGTATCTTGACTGATACAGTGCGTAGCAGAACGCCGCGTGATTTGGAGCTTGGTCCTCAGTTGGGAGACGACGTGGGACACAGCACTGATGGAAAGCCGTTATCGATTATTCATTGAGGCAAACGTTCAGTCAAGGACATCAATATTCCCTTGTAAGCTCTGTGATCTCTTTTCAAACGTTTCTTGACTAATACGATGTATGTTACTAGAACATCGTCTTCATCTGAACTGAACGCACAATCGAAGAACGATGATACGAATTCTCTTTTGTCTTTGTCACGACATAGTATACTACGCAGTCTGAAGACTCGTCGTTATTACATGACGAGAAATCAATGAATGTGAACGACATCGACATGATCGAGATTCTCGATGACGAGTCGCTATCTCATCTTCATGTCTTTACAGTTTCACATGATCACATTTTTACATCTTGACATCTTCACATCTTCACGGCTTTATGACTTCACAACTCATCATTTATCAAGATGTCTCGTAAAAAGCAAGCAGTAAATCTAGTGAATTATCACTATATTGATTGATAAGCTTGTGTAAGAAGTACGTAGTATAATCACTCGTTGATTTTTTTTTCAGATCATTGAACAGTCACTTATCAAGTTCTGACAATCTTTTTCTCGACGATGTTTGTCGAAAATGCTTATCTTACAGAGTCATTGTTTATACTATTGATGAAAAGCTGCACGACGCGTACAAAGAGAAATGACCTAAACCCCTCAAATATCGTAAAACTCTCTCGTCGTCTGGAATCCCAGCCTTGAATCTACGATGTTCCCTTGTCGTCGTTATTATACGGCGACACTAAATATCAGAGACAATACCGTCATATGGAAACATTCAGAGAGACCACTCGTGTATACCATGATGCCATCAGGCGTTGAATATCTCCTCAGAAACCGGCCTCAAACCAGCAACTTATTCATATGCTGATTTATCTTGACTTAATTCGCCGATGGGACAGCATAATGCCACTATAACGGGAAAGGCATATTTATTCGCCATCAAGCTATATCCATCAAATGCTAGCAGGTCTAATTACGACACTGTCCCAGCCTCACTTGGGACTATCTTCACGCCTGCCTTTACTCGCAATTGGGCTATCGAAACCCTTTGTCTTTTCTCTCAAAGCCGAACAGGAACCCGAGTCGGCAACATTAGAATGCTACAGTATGACGTTGAATTTGTATGGCATCAATCTCAAGGCTTGTTTGTTCTCTTAGGAATTCCTGTTCAATTTCTCTTCATATCAAAAACTATCTAGGCCCTTTCCTACTAGGACGGAGAAAATATAAGTACATAATTGCCACCATATTGCACGAACAAGATCAACAGATAAAATGAACCAGAACGAACCAGACGCCTGATTCCCCAATAGAATTCCCTGTTACGAAGTTTAGCAACCATAAAATTAAAGATTCTGTCAATTGTGTTTCGAACAAGAGGGGAACAGAAGCGTTGGCCAAATATACCGATAGGCTTGGAAAGAAAGGTTGCCCTGTATGTTGGAAAAGGAAAGATGCACTGAACGTTCGATGATTAGCCGCAAAGACACTTGGTGGCTTTGCCGCCTACTACTTTCGTCACATCTACATCCACCATCTTTCTCACAACCCGCCTCATCCTCGGAGATTTATGTGCTATCCTTCTCACTCGGTTGGCATCTTTTGTGGTCTTTCTATCTAACTCTCACCGTAGATGTTTTGCTCCGCCTAACGTTGAAATCGGAAGTTGGCATGGTCGACCATCACCTCGTTCGCAATAACGCCTCAGCTGTAAGCAATACAATTCGTGGAGTGCGCCTGGTCGAGTACTACAACCCCATGTCCGCAAATGCCACGGCGTTTGGCAAAGAGATGTACGAGCCACCCCAATGGATTCATGTGTTCATCCTCTCGCCGTACAATTACAGTTGGGCCGTCGCCCAGTTCGCCGCCACGAGGCCCAAAGGTGGTGAAGAAGAAGACTGGTGGCAAAACCAAGGCCGTAAACAAGGTATGCGATGCTTATCCTGAACTTTCTTGATCGAGCCTGCAATCTAACAATCGCAGGCCGCCGTGAGGAAGCCGCCTGTTCCCCGGCGTCGCGACCGTGCGGTGGTGGTTCCTGCTTCGGAACCAACCTCACCTGCAGAATGTCAGGACGACCTGGATGCCGCCGATGAGGTGGCGGGCGAGGGAATGGGTCATGGCGCCCCCTCGGCGCCGGGGCCCTTGCCCGACCCGCCTCATACTCCTAGAAATAGGAGAACAGTAAGTCGCGTATTCTACGTTTCGATGCCGTTACTGATTCTTTTCAGCTCCCCATGGTGGGGATAAGCGGCAGAAGTGCTGGCGCTCCCGAGATCCAGGATCGGATCATGTGCATCAAGTGTGCACGTCGGTTCCATGATGAGGAGGCGACGCGAAGCTGTGATGCCGAATTTCATGGTAAAACCATGTATCGTAAATGCGCCCGGTGCGCAAGCAAAGGGGCGGCCTGTCTTGCCGTGAGTACACTTATTCGCTGCGCCCGCTAAACGCTCATGTTTCGATCCCTAGATCCCTGATGTATGCGTACGGACGTTGAATGAGTCCTTCCGCCTAGAAGCAGCATATTTCCCTCATATCCTACGTCTAAATGAATATCTCCTAATCAAATCAGATTTCAATATGCAGTGTTTGGTTCCCCAAGATTGTTCCATCTGTTCGGCTCAAGGGGTTGAAAATGACATTCGACTCTATCCCTGTCACTGAGACTCGCCGTACGGCTGCTGGATATGTTCTTCTTGTTGTCATGATGTCCAACAAATACAATTACCTCCCTCAACACCTTGATCCTCTATCTCCCATAATAGAAATGCTTGCGGCGTACAAGGCGACGGCACCGCCTTACGAATGACCAGTCAAAGTGAGAATCAAAAACTTGACATCAGATGTTATATTCAGTGAAGTTATTCACAGACTCGATTTCGCTGCGGCAAAACACGTCTGTTCGTCAACTTTGATGAAATCAGAGCTTGACGTTCAAGTGTTTTATTATTACGCCTCTATTTCGTAACGATTGAAGCGTTCGTCAAACATAAAACATAATAAAACTTAGTATCGAATATATGTCAGATGGAAATTAAGAATCGGGCTATATTTATCTCGACATAAACTTCAACTTCTGGTTAAGCAAGACCGCAGCTGTAAATAAAGAACATTAGGTGGCTTGTACTGTTGGCACAAGGTTCGTCTCTTTACCTTCCAAATGCCTACTAGGCAGTAGAAAACCTCGCAAATACGCTCCACGCGTATTCGGAAAGGAACGAGGGAAAAAAATAAATTGGACGACCAGATCCTCCGAGAATGGATATCATATGCGCAGCTTGCAGCCTATAGCCTGGTCCGCTGTAAGAATTTAAAGGATGCCGATGGCAACTGAAGCTTGAACAGATAACCTCGGATCTTCGTTGTCGAGTGAAGTGTTGAAACCACTTTGAGAATGTCTTCGATTTTGAGAGACACACGGTTCTGCTTTGATAACCCCTTTTGATCTTTGAGCTGTGAGCGGCATGCTGTCTTCATGTTCTTACAAAATTCAATCATAATTAACCATCATCAATCACATTCCTTTCACGACAAAGTCAACATCACCTTTACCTCATTTTACCTCACCATGGCAGAAATAACACCTAAGCGCACGAGTAACTATGACGATCTGCCACCCAAATTGGTGAGCAACACCCATTCGAACCTCATTCACGAACTACTTTTACTAGCCCAAATATCCGGAACCCCTATCGCAACCTTCCGCATCTGTCGAGAAAGAAGAAGGCCGGGGTACGTCGAGTCTCATCCCCCTTTGACTGCGGTTTCTAACGCTTTTTTCTTCAGGCACCGTACAACAAAGTTTGACCGGACGACTATCAGAAACCATCGAACGGTGCTTTCGACGGCATGATTGAAGCATCTGCTTAAGTCTTATGCGAGACTAGACCCATAGATACTTTTTCAGGCGCTTCGGTACTCTTACTACAGAGCAACTTATCACATTAATACCGTTACTCACATTTCTTAGACGGTCTAATATATACATATACAAAGCCAGAGCAAGGAAGGGGGACGGATCTGAACTCGATAGAAGTTGCATGATTTTGGTAGCCCTGATGAGCGGTAAAGATTGAATCCGTGACATGTACATTGCTTTGATGAGCTTTTATCACAGAAACTCTTGTCAAGCTCATGCCGAAGACTAAGAGATAGGAAGCGAATATCTGGCGTAAATGACATCGAAGTCTCGACGAACCGGCATCATCGGCGCGCCAAAAACGCGTGTGGCGTTGACAAAGCCAACAATTTAAAACAGAGATCTGGGGCGCGACAAACCACATATTCATATGTTAAAGATTCTGCCCTCAAGATGAAGGCGTACGTAATTGCGCCGCTCACGAAACATTCAAGTGAGTTTGAGTGGGTGGTTACAACGAAGCTTTACAAAAGAAAAATTGAAACATAAATACTCTGGGACCGCTTTTTGGTAGAGTCTACGATGGAACTATCGAGGACGCAGCCAAGCAAAACTGGAACGTAAACCGTCTATTATAACCTCTAATCCAAGGCTTAAGAGTATACTAAGCCCTAAACTTCCGCAATTTCGCCGCGAGTAAGACGACCATCGAGCGATGGTGCTGTGCTCTTCATTGGGAAACCTAATTCCTTCGAAGACTGTCATGTGTGTGGGGTCTATGAGTACTATCTCAGCTTCCAGACTGATGATGAATCTGACATTTAGACCATGTTTCTTGGCTGGTGTGATGAAGAGATTCCCAATTTTAGAGGCAATGAAATCATGCTCGATTTGAGACAACAACAAGTTACAGATCAAAGTATTGCGAACATGAGAGATATGCAGACGTCGTACGGAATAATGATAATTGGAATTGCAATTGAGAACCGCTAGAACCGGATCATGAGGGAGATTTTCTCGTATGCGCCGCCTTCCGGAATCAAAATCTTCCTTTTAAGGGTTTTCCTAAAATATCATCAAAATATAAAAATCTTAGCAGCACGGCAGTATAAAAATCCTGTTAATCTCTTTTCTTCACGTTATTTCTTCGCAACAACCCCTCGAGCCTGTGCGATTTCTCTGCTCATTGACTCTCTTGATTTTCCTTCATTGGTCACAACTCGATTCTGTTCAACGTCTTTGTCTATCGACTTTCTTTCTACTTTCTTCTCATCATCTACATTTGATTCAAGTTCTTTCTCCCTCAGCTTCTTTCTTCCGTCCGTGATTCCTCATCGTGATGGCCGTGTCCACCGCCGACAGTTTCACCGCCAACTCGACCATGAAAAGCCTCGAGACGTTCCTCACACGTCTCAAGTCTCGTGCGCCATATTATGTGTTGCTGATGCACATGATTAAGGGGCATATACAGAAGCAAATATCCCTCTTTTCAATTCTTCTTCCCTCTTTCTTATTTCGGCACACCTCTCATGAGCAACCACTATCTCTAGACTTAAACATTTCAATCCAAGGCACTTCCCCATACATTCAACCGTACTCTTCATATTCGCGACCAATCATGCTCATATTATTTCTTCAATCTACGATACATTCGTTCCAGAGCATCGCGATGCTAGTCATGCTCAGAATCGTTGACACTGACTCTTTGAACCAGATTGCGGCGTTCATCGTCGCGATGAAGCTGTCTTTCAAGCTGTTTACAGGTCAAACCGATTTGACCAATCATTATTTGATTGCTCAATTTGCAGGTACCAAAGCTTGTTCTCGGTATGACCTACCATTATACTGTTCGACGGTTCTGCTTCCCGTCATGGTTGATCAAACGTCTGTTTTTTTAGGGTTTGTAGCTCCTGGAAGTAATATCAGCACTACTGTATCGCTCAAGCGAAAGTGCAAATCGAATTCGAAGCAGCGTAAAAGGCTGAGGGAAAAGCGGGAATTGAGCAGCAACACTGATACTTCGACTACTGACATTTATCTAGATGTTCAAGATGCTGTAGTAGCCGTGAAAGTAAATGATCAATCTTCTAAGAAAAAATGCAGAGAAAATTCAAAGCAAAGAGAAAAAATCAAGGAAGTCAAAGCAGCTCAAGCAGCTCAAGAAGCAGAAGAAGTCAAAGAAGTCAAAGAAGTCAAAGAGACGAAAGAAGTCAACGGTCTGGGAGCCACTTCTGGAGGACGATCAGCGTCAGCTGGTCGGCTTCGGTCAGCGTGAGCTATAACATTGCCCTAAACTACAAACGGTTGTCGACACTCGAGAGCCTCTGGGCCTTTTCTCTTTGCGCAACGCTCGTCCTTTGGTCCATGTTTTTGACATCTGTGCAACTACTATTTGCCAATGCAGAAGAGGGCAAGCCGATCACCGCACCACAAGTGTTATGGAATCCAACAGAATCGGCCAACATCAAAAAAGTAAGCATCAAAGCAGAGTAAGCCCTATCCAATTTTCATTGCATGAAATTGACGGGCTCTTCTAGCATCGTTGCTGTGCATGGTTTGGGGTCCAATCCCGCCACGAGGGGGCAAAAGATGGCAACATACTTGCATCGCATTCAACGTTCGAACACAGAAGTGAACGCCTCCTCTTCAGAGCGCCGCGAAAGCTGTTACTTAGCTACTGATCTAACTAAGAGGACTTAATAGATCTTGGCGACTGTGGTTACCTTGAAGAAGGTTTGAGGGTCTGAAGAACGCTGTTTACTCTAATCGCACGAAGGTTTATACTTTGCTTGCTACATCAAAGCACTTCAGCATGTAGTCCAGCATTCACCGAGCTAGCAAAGGCCTTCTTGGACCTGAAGACGCAGAAATTGTCGAGCGAAGCCGCCCAGAGCTGGAAAAGTAGATGAAGAGACTTCCGAACATCAGCAGAAGAAAACGGAGACGAGAAATTCAAACGAAGTGAGACTATCAGTCCAGTGTTGAAAGCACAAAGAGCGAAGCCCATCAACAACGTAGAAAAGAATATGTGTTATCTCAATGATCCTATATTCTCAAGCTCGAGGAGAGACCTAAAGGAGAGGAAGTTGAAAAAAGGGGCAATTTATCTCCCTTGGAAATTCGAAATGATGGGAGGATGCTCGATCTTATCCACATTTTTAGGAAGCCAGTGCTTTGCACAAGACAACCTTCACTCCATTCAGAGAGTGTTCCCAATACTCCCATATACATTTACTGCACACAAAACCTTTTACGTTTACGCAAATTACATTTTTTCCCTACACAAATTACATTCTTCTACGCAAATCTCCTACCGCCTACGTTTTCAAAAGAAAACTCCATTCGAGGAAGGCACGCTCGACAAATGAACAAGCTACAAGACTCTTCATTGAATATCAAGATCGGCAAGGTATCAGTTGAGAGGAATCGGACAGCTCTGCCAGGAGCACAGGACGAATTGATTGTCAAGCCCAAAAAGGCATAAGATCTGCAATTGAAATCAAATTGACGATTACACTATCTCAAGAAGACAATACGTCAGGAGTGGCAATGAATTCCCGGTTGTCCTTGCACGGTACGTTGACTTGTCAATATAGAGCAGATCTTTCCCGAATTGAACGGAGATGCCTTTATTTGTGCGGCTGGGTTGTCCGACCCCTTTTCCTGATCTGAAGGCTATGATAGCGGCCTATTCAATACATGCCAGGAAGGTTTCGGACCGGGGCATCAATATCCTGTAGACGGTTGCAGTGTCATCACTGGGTCTACGTTAGAAGGTAATTTGTCGTGTAGCACGACTTCGAACGACTGGTCATCTGCGGCTGATGGATTATTCTTGTGTGTAATATCATCCAAACTTGCACGAGATCTCTCACGTTTCGTCGGCTTATTTGGGGACATCTGAAGTTATTCTTTGTCTGTAATGTAGGAGTTGTTGTGAGGATGGAACGTGGACGGAAGAGATTTAGTTGGGTCGTTCGTTACATGAATTTGCACGAAGCCCTCCATCACTCAGTTGCTTGAAATCTAAATCTTTTGTGCGAATTCTGCAAGGGGGTCCTGCAACGTTCGTTATACCCTCCTTACGCAGCAAGGCTAAATCAACAAATGCATGAGGATGGTAAGAAGAAGAGAAGAAGAAGCTCTCTTTTGGCGTATAAGATGATTCAAATCAACTTCTTCTGGAAAAAATTAACGTTTATAACCCATTCTAGATTGGTATTGTGAACAATACAAAACGTACAAAGAACCATAAGAAACCCTGCAAATTCAAAAACTCAGCGAATTCCAAAAAAATGTATTTTGAATCTAATTTATTCCAAACAATGCAGATCAAATCATGCAAATGCATGAAAAGATAAAAGATTTGATGTACGAATTTGTGAAGTTTCTCGACAACAATTCTCTTTACTCAAGAATGACTGTCGAGAAAGAAGAATGAGAAGCAATCAATACTGAACATGAGCGAATAGATTGAGAAAGAAGAAACATAGCTGAAGTCAGAAGAATCATGTCGACAAGTAGATGAGATCAGAAGCTGTTAGATATTTGAACTTCAGAGAAAAACTCATCACTATACAGAGTGAATATCAAATGACTATATCAAGCGCAGAGCAAGCAGCAAGACGCAGGAAACATATACGGAAATAAAGAGCTACGTGGAATTGAGCTTCAAGCGATCTACTAACAAGTAGAGCTGATACTTTATCGTGCTCCATCCAATTCGTCGAAAATCCGGTCAGCCTCAGCGTCTGCGTGGCTAGGCCCAAAAGAGCAACGTCAACAGACCAAACCTATCCAACAGTAACTGTAACTAGAAACTGACTTTGACATCTTGAATATTAATTCAAAGTTTGATGTCATATTACTTAAAATAGAAAAATCATAAAAGAAATCATCAAGAACAATTATGATTATGATTTAAAACTTTAAATCGCTCTGACTACTACACGTCTGCAAAGAGCGTCATGAAGTCAGTTTGAAGATATTCACGAAATTCAAGGATTTTCAATTGCACATAGCAATTCACAATTGAAGAAAGCATGATCTCATCGGACAGTATTACATGCTTCTGATTTCAGGCACCACACATAGTGCCACTTCCGCCACTTTCTCTCACCACGAACTTCATCGACATAAAGTCAATGAAGACTAAAGAAAAACAGCCAAAGAGCACCTTCTCGCCACGACCAAATTCATTTCCTTTTCCGCAGTGTTCGTTCTCTTAAGTCGATCAAGCATAACTATTTTTTTTGGCTAAATTCGAGAAATCCGGATCTGCGTCAGAATTAGCCATCTCAGACTTGGTGAAGCTTGAAAGTCTGCTTGATCTGCTAGATCGTGAACGAGAAGAGACAGAAAGAAGCATATATCTAATTCTCAACTTGGATGCGAGTAAATCGAGCCTTTGTTCCAATTTCACTTTCGTGGTGTGCAACGATGCGTTCAGGATAAATGGCTTGATCCAGCAACTTTTAAGAGAGACGCTTGCCAGGGGTCGTAGGAAATGCTCGAGGACATCAAACATTGATGAACGCTGAGAGCATGGGCGCGATATCCTTGCTGATCTTCCAAGGGCTGTGACATTTGATCTTGCGAGATACATAGGGTTGTTGACTCCAAGCCTGAACGAATTCCATGTGAAAGAAGACCCGGGGCTTGGGGGAAGACAAAAGCCATTGAGCGAAGAGACTGAGGCGGCGAGATAGCGTCGGAGAGACGAACAATGAAAGCCTCACACATCATGATATTTGGAGCCGTGTTTCTGATGTACCTGCGTTTAACGAACACATAACGGCGAGGATGTTGCTCTTCCCCGCAGGACTTGACACCTCTCGTCTGTCTCATTACCAAACTGCCAGGATTGAATGCCTGCAAACAAGCGTACCTTGCTATCAATATCGAATTGGCTCACGAAGACGCTGCACTTCGGCCTTTGGCGTTCGCTTTGGTTGTGGGATATCGGCATCTACTCGATGAAACGATGGTCGGTATGTTTTATTGTCTCGATATGGTGGGGAAAGAACCTTTGAAGAAGGCAAGATTAGGAATGATACGGGGTCATCAATCTTATAAAGGACAAAGTAGTAAGGACACAGTCTTGGTAACCACGCCCAAGTACATTTGATAATTCTTTGAAAGGAAAGAGCGATTTGTGCATCGGATCGAACAAAACCCCTTTAGGATTAATACTGGGGAGTGTATCATTCTAGATTGACTAGACGTTCGATCTGTTCGCTTGACTCGACAGAATTCAATTACTACTTCTCGCGCGAACATATTCAAGACAGAAGAAGTTTGCGTTAACAAGTTACAAAAACCTGATCATTAATGTCAGAGAATTTCGATCCTCAAGTTCAAGGATAATTCTTAAAAAGACAAACAAGATCTCTCGAGAATTCAGCATCATAATTTTAATCAAAACTATATGAAATTGTCTGCCACAATGCTATGATGGCTTCGCTAAAAGGAAAATGAAAAGGACAATAACTGAGATTGTGATTTTGTGACTGATGGATTGCACGAATAGAAGAGACCAATGTCAATGCCACCGATTACCAATAGATCTCGGCAGCTAGGCGGGGAACAGGGGGATGAATAGGCGGTCCTCCCTCCTGTTTCTGCCCTTCATCCCTTGAGATTCAGCCAGAACGTTCAAACGGAGTCGATGCCCGATAGCAGCTTGATAAGGACTTGACGGCGGCGCAGCGGCTTTTGGGGCGTTTGGGGGGCAAGAAGAAGCCCAACCCACTTGATGTCACCAAGTTGATTTTGAAAGAGGCCATCACGGCCAACAAGACCTTCAGGGGTATGCTTGACGCATATCGCTTCTCTCTACAACTCCCTCCTCTCGAACCATCTGCCGCCCGTCCTTCAGTGGACCTCGAGATGGATGGAGAGGCTGCGGAAGAGCCGGATGAACGGTGATTGGGGTGTCGGGTCCGCTTTGGTGATGTTTTGCCTTGAGTGTGTGGTTGTTCCGATGCGATTGCGTTGGTTGATGTGTTCTTGCGTTTTGCCTGCGTTTGGGGTAGGTTGTGACCTTGTGGTGTGTCTATTCCGCTTTGCGTTGTTTTGCTATATCCGTCAATTGGAGGAATTGAAGAAGGCCGGTGATGCCGATCCTATGACAGCTTTTGGAAAATTTCGCTACGCAATTCGCTACTTTCAATACTGCCAAAGAACGACAAATTCCGAATCCGCGTGATTCAGCTTTCGTGGCAGTCCTTTCAAAGGGTGAGAGTTAATGGAAATCAAAATTGAAAAAAAACTCGTCAATATCTTCAAAAATGAACGATCATATACCAAATCCAGCCAGCTAACAAGGTCTTCGAATAACACGCTTCGGCCAGCTTCGGGCCCACGACGATGACGTCACTCAGCAGAACCTCAAAGGCTGATGGTTCCCTTCCTACGTTGCTTAGAAGTGTTACTCAAGTGTTAAATCAATGCCTCATTGAAGCGATCAATGAGCAATTGAAGATTTCTCTACAAGCAAGCTTAGCTTGATATATTAACTATCTGCAGAAGCTTCATCTGCACTATATCTTCGACTCTGTACGAATCTTTCATCTTTACTTTCACGAAATTCGCATTATAAAAGAAATCAATGATTCTGATAACAGTGATACAGTGCTGAAGATGAATTGATTCAAAACACATAATAATGTTCATTCGTTTGACAAGAGGCTGGCAACGAGATTCATCTGTACGTGATGTTGACTACGAATCTTTTGATTCTATTCTGTTTCGAATAGAAGTCAGAAGAGTCAAGAGATCTCAATTCGACGCAGTTTGAACGATGTTAGAACGTTGCGTGATCAGAAAAGTCGTCGTGCAGAGTTTTCACCCACGCGACAACATTCTCTCTAACAGTCACAATCGATCTACGAAGAAGATTAATGACATGTCGATGTCAGTAAGAGATGAAGAGATACTACTAGTGAAAAAGACAATTCAGATAAAGAGTCTGCGAGTTGTGACTACAAGTGATCGAAGAATTTGCGATTCGTCGACTGCGTCGATATCGAAACGTCTTCATCACATCGACAGTGTCGTCAAGTAATTGATGAAAAGATATCAGATAGAATAGTCGTTTTAGATGATGAGTCTGAGAGTCGTGACTACAGTGTTCGAAGAAGTAGTGACTCGTCAATCACGCTGATATACTGAGAGAGCTTGAACTCACCTTCTTTACTTGACGTCAGATCATACATCTATCTACGTGAAAAATCGAGAGCTCATGAGAACGATCAGAATGCATCTCTACTATCGATCAGCTAAGCATCGAACGATTGCGATCGCACGTCTATACTAACAATCTATTCAACGTCTACGTGACACAAGTCAAATCAAGAGAAGAAAAGAGTTATTCAATACAATCACACTCTATCTCTTCATCGTGCGCGTCTTTCTTTCATCACACATTTCTCTGCTCAATGAATGACAATTATTGAGCAAGAGAACACAGTTTCTGCGTTACAATCACGAGCATCACGAATGCAAAGAAACGTCTTTCGTCTTCGAATCGAGAATCGAATCGAAACATCATTGTATAGAATATCGTCAATGAAGAGCAGAGCAAAGACGATGCGTCATAATCAAACAGCACAGACACTCTCATCAAGAGTTTACTCGAGCGTCACGTGCTGAATAGAAGCTATAGATTCATTACTGATAATATAGTGTCAATTTTATTGTTTCGACGACGTGAAGTCGTCGTGTAGTCGGCGAGCGATTTTCTCCCTCAGAGGATTTTGTTCGTTTGATACACATAGCATAGTTTCCCTCATAGGTCGAACTTAAACCGATGTCACAAGAGTGTATGAATTCAAATCAAATCAAATCAAATCAAATCGTTTGACAAGATGAGATTAATAGCATTAAGTGAATATAAATCTTTTACGCGAAATAATCGTTCGAAGACGACTCGATCAGCTCACTTTTCACTACTCATTTTTCTTTCATTCTCTGCATTCTAACACGTACGCTCTTCTTCAGTCTAACATGTTTGCTCTTTTAATCTGAACTTCGAATTCAATTCATCATGATCAATTCACACGTGAGAGCGACTGATCTCGATTCAAACCTAGAGTGATCTGCGTCTCAGACAAATGAGCTCGCTGTGTTAAATGTCTTGAAATAATGATAAGACGAACGTCGAAGTCTGAAAGACGACAACCGCTTCTGTTTTGACCTCTTCGGCCGATGTCAAGAAACCAAAGAAGGTCGCCGCCCCAAGGCTCCGTAACCCTGCCGCCAAATCTGTGGTTGATGACCGCAAGCCCGCCGTTAAGGCATCGCGTCGGCCTAGACGTTCTGCTACGGTCGTCGAATCCTTAACCTGGTTTGAAAGACTTATCTTCGAACTCTCTTCCCATCACAAAATGAACATACACCTTCTCATTAACCCGAAGTATCTTTCAATTCTGGGGAAACTTAGTACGAAAGCTTAGCGTAACCTTGATCATAATCTAACAAAACGTCTGAATGCTTGACACAGTCGCAAGGTTGACCCCATCGTCAAGCCTACGCACACGGGTTACAAGATCAAGAATGCCACTCATCGACTTCGCCAAGCAACGAGCAATTCTGCATTGGGTTTGCTAGCACTCGAGAATGACGTCACTTTTGTGACATATTTTGTAAGCAGCTTATTCGTTATTCCTCACCGCCGTTTACTCGTAACTTACCCTTCTCGATAAACCATAACACTGACTCGAAAATAGTGGTTGAAATACCAGAAGAATCTCTTCGTGAGTTGAGTGCACTCGAGATTAAATTTGATGAAGCGTGATGCTTTGATAGGTGATTTTCAAGAGCTGGTCGATGATGAAGGGAAACAGCGACTTGCCAACAGATGATACTGATCATCACGTAAATCTTTCTCATTACTTGTTATTTTTCTGCATTTTAAATGATTGTTCTGTGACATCAGCATCACATGATTTCTCTTTCTTCTGTTTTTAACTTTAATTACATCTCTTCACTCTTGAAAAGCTCATGAACTGAAAGCTATGTCAAACGAGCATTTGACACCTGCGGGTACAAGGCATTTCAAGAAACGTCTGAACAATGCGGTCAGGATGATCCAAGCTTAGGATATGCCAGAGTGTTCTTAGGTTCACAAAGCAGTAGTTCCGCTATTTCGCGAGACTCTATTGCAAGACAATGAATACGCTGTATTTGCAACAAAGCTCATGCCGTGAGCGAAGAATAATATAAACTGAATGTCTTTGATTGAAGAAATAGGAAATCCAGCGGCGTATTGTATGACGTGAAAAGGTAGGATCAAACACTACTGAGTCGGTGTGACCGCACAGCCCAATACCATAGAAATTATCTAGTGACCAAAACCAGAATTTGAGATACGCTACACTGTCTTCGAACCTTGAAGGAAGTGTGTATTTATAACTGACAGCAAGACCGAAGCTAGTCGTCAAAGACCCGTTGACAGCAATTTCGCCATGGTGTGAAGGAGAATAAAATACGCAAATCCTTCGTAATCAGACGCGCTTTCGACGGCCTTTGACATGAACAAAACAAATATTGCTCGAACTCCTGCTCATCGAGTCCATGATAAGATGTGCAGCATCCTGTATACAGGCTGTCAAGATCTCAACGCTTATTCCTTATATGTGGGCCAGAGCGTCTAGATTGCCGAAAGGATAACGAGCGACGACACGTCATTGCTTCAAATAAGATATCTGAGTTTGCACTACCATTTCTGGGAGTTCAGTGACACCGTGGACGTCTCACCAAGTCGCGCTTTGCGTTTTCCGAACGGTACCAGCACCAAACATGACCATTTTGTTCTTAGAAGGGGACACACAGTATTGTGCAGATTTCAGACGAACGGACAGATCTTTCGAGCGGCTTCAAGGTCTTTATTTGCTGGATAGTGGGTTATCTCTGCCCCTTTCCACTCACCACCCATGAGCTCCCCATGTGCCCTTCCGCCTTCGGTTTGAACAGAACCCCTCATTACCTATAATGTTTTCAAACTTGTTATGGTTAAAAGTCCCAACAGTCGAACACGTTTAGCAGAACCACCCGAGACATTCGTGGCTGGATTTGCATTTTTCGATTTTCCAAGCCGAGGAACGACGTATGTTGGTCAAGCAGCCTTCAACCATTTAACCACGAAATGCCAAGATTCTTGCAATCGACAACGACAAGAGTAGGGACACAAATCCACCGGGACAGAGATCGTGGCCATCAGAGGCACTTAGACAATCATATTACGGATGGACCATTGCACCAAAGTTTCTCCCTAGACGAACACAACCCTAAGACGTACAATTTGGGGACCAATAATGTTAAGATGGACGTTTTGCAAGGAATATCCATCATGGAAGAAGTAAATGGTCTCGAATTTTGAAAAATGGACCCATAATACCTCGCATCCGCGGGCACAATATTGTCAGGTTTCTCGAGAATTGGTGGCAGAGAACGAGGGGGTCTCACTGTCAAACCTGAAGATCATTGGGTGGCATTGCGTGATCAGCCGCTCAGTAAAGAATGCAGTTCAATGCACCGCACTACCATCGACGTACATTGACAAAGGCGACCTGGGCTATCGTTTAGACTGTACACTGAGCTAAATGATAGCTTCTATGCTTTAACGGGTAGAACCTAACGGGTTTCGACTTCAAGTTGGTTCGGTTCCTAGCTCTCAGGAAGATATGCGTTGGAAAGCTCGATCTTCACGTTAGATGCCCTCATTTCCACCATCTGGACCACAGGTGCTGGTGATGGTCAATGTCGCATAGCTAAGAATATCGCGCAAAGCCAGACCAGCTGTGCTCAACAGCCAGGCATGTGTTTGAAGACTCCAAGAATAAGTAGAAGCAATGAAAACTCACTTCGAAGTGGCATCGTTCAGCAAGCAAAGGAGGACAACCAACTAAAAAGGTATACCTAGAAAACGCGTCGAAGTTACCGGACTTTTAGCGTATGCAGAAAGGTTTAGAATCCTTGGCATTCGTTTTCGCTCTGCCCCACGATGATCCGTTTGTATGAGGAATTTGAAAATCAACCCCATCGCCCCTCAATTGCCCGAAATTGAAGCTATTCAGACCTCTTTGTTTGTTGACGTTCCTGACGTTCTTGTAACCGACCGTTTTTATTCGAAATGCCTCAACGCCGGAGTCAAAATCTACCTCTAGATGATCTTCTCACCCTCTCTAGAGCATCCGGAAGGCGTAGAAAACCGACGACTCGAGCTGAACAGCCGAAGACCACTGATCGAGCTGGCTCTCCCGATCGAGCTGCCCTCTTCGATCGAGCTGTCTCTCCCGATCGTCGTCGTAGACGAGCTCTCATTTCATTGAATGTAGATGACTCTCGATTGTCTTCAACTTCTGAGCTGTCTTCAACTTCTTGACAATTCTCGTCTTCTGAATCTCAGTTGTCTTCACTTTCTTGACGATCTGAATCTTCTTCACTAAGACGTTCATGATCTGATTCACTCTCATCATTGTCACGTTCTAAATATTGAGAGAATGAACTCGATCTTTCTAAGAATAAAGCTGAAAGATCAATAGCTTTTTCAGCTGCAGAAATTGCTGCGTGTGCAAAGCATCAAAAAGAACAACAGAATTTTGTGAAGAGACTTTATGATAAACAGAAATAGATGAGCATGATGAACAAGAGACTATATGTCGTCGTCATCTGAATCGTCAGACTAGAAAAGAGACAGATGAGTTGTTTATCTCTGAGCTTAAAGTTATGAACTTTGAAGATCGAATTGATGATTCTATGCTGTTTATATCAGTTTGTCTTCATGTAAATTGAAGACTTGAGTAATCTAGTCACATTGCTCAAATGCTGACTTCAAAGTTTCAGATCTGAAGCTTTGAAGAGATCTTAAATAAAATTATTAAGCTCAAAGATGATGATATCAAGAGCTGAATTATTACTAATTGAATGATTATCATCAAAGTTAATAGATCAAAAGTCATTTGAAAGCAGCAGTTTATTAATGACTTTAATGAGTTAGAATGAGAGAAAATCTTGCTCGCTTTGACTGAAAAGAGAGCTACTGACTATACAATCAAGATAGAGATCAACGCAAAGATTGAAAAGTTTATTTGTAAAAAATCTGCTGAGATTGTTTCTGAAGATTCTGATGTTGATGAGAAATCTCGTCAAAGATGCATTTGCATCGATCAACTTCTGAATCGAGTTTGAATCAAAGCAGAAACACTTGTTAACATCAACAATTTTGATAAAGCATTGCTAAATCATTAACAGTGCAATGATGAACATTGTAGAAATCAGAATAACTTCTGTTTCGTGAATTTTGCAAACAAGCACTATAATATGAATCACACTCAGCAGTCTTTATGAGATAAAATAATATTTAACGATGAAGCAAACATCAGCATTGAGTGATCTTTTATCTTTTTATATAACTTTTGAAGTGATAAACAGAGCTCTGTTATCTCGCTGTCTTGTTGATCAGATCTGCATGAGAAAAGATTGAATGTTAAAGCAGAGTGAGTGAAAAAGAAAGATTTTATGACGAGATTTACTGTTATGAATCTGCATAGAGCGAATCATATGAGTGTATTCTAACTAGAAGTTCAAAGCTAAAGAAGAAGAAAGATGAAACACGTCGTGAGTTTTACTCACAAAGGCACGCTAGGCCGCTAGCGTGTCAACATCAGCTCTATACTAGTCTATGATAGTCTAACATGATCTATATTAGACTAATTCGAAGTGCATGCTCGCAACATTATCTTCTCTCTTCATTTAGCAATGTTCTCATTGCTGCAGTTCGATCGATCTTTCTTTTGATTTCTATCTTGATTTATTTGAATATCATTCATGAAAGTCATTTACGATCTTCTGACATCTCTCGAACTCATTTTCATCGACGTTGTATTCTTTTCAATTGACACGATATTGTAATCGTCGTCTGTAGTGCCTGAAGTTCAGTATGTTCTTCACTTTTCATTCATTTTCATCATTCATCACTATAAAATCAGACGACTCATTTCGTTGTTCTTTCAGAGAATTCTTCGAATTCAGTCGCAGCAGATTCGAAACGAACTTTGAATGAATCTTCATTGTCGATTACAATTTCAGTCGATATGCATGTTCGATCTCAGTCAGAATCTTGAAAGATTCTAGCATCTTATCGTCTAGTTTCTTTGACGATCTTGCGATCATAATGTTTCTAGAATCTAGAAACATCATGTCATCTATCTTATAGATCATTTTCTTTCGATGCTTATCAGTTTGTTTCTTCATTGTGACTCTGACTCTTGCTAATGCTTGTTTGATCAACGCTAGTGATCGTTTCATGTGTTTGAATATATTCTCTGCTTTATCTGCTTCGATTCTTGCTCGAGTGATTTCATATTCAGTTGAATTCGAATCAAAGCTCATGTGAGAGTGAAAGCTTTTATTCAGAAAGAACGTCAACTGTTCAATTAACGATGAAATAGCGTTGTTATCAACGAATTCAGTCATAAATAATCAGGCGAACCAATCATCTTGCATATACGAGCAGTAGATTCGTAGATATCGTTTCACATTCTGATTCGCTCTTTTCGTTTGATCATCGATCTGCAAATGATAGTTGATAGATAGTTTCATCTTGATGTCGAGTCTCAGACATAGAGACTTTCAGACAATCGATATGAATTGAGAATCGCGATCGAATACTATTGATCTCGATAGTTCATGAGTTCTGAAGACTCATATCAACAGCAGCTTAACTGTTTGTTCTGCAAAGATTTCTTCGTCATCTGATCAACACGATATATAGTGTCGTTTCTTAGACAATCGATCTATGACTGTCAGAATCGCGTTGCTTTCATCACTTTCTGATAGATCGATAATGAAGTTCAAGAATATGTTCTGTCATCGTTGTTCAAGTATGAGCAATGACTTCAGCAGTTCATTGATTCAATCTCTTGATGCTTTTGACCTACGACAAACGTAACAGTTTCGAATGTAGCGTTTGATCGTCGTTCTTATCTTCGACCAGCAATATGATCGTCTCAACAAGTCTAATGTTCGATTCATGTCAGAATGATCACTGATCGAAAGATCATGTGCTTTTCTTATTAATCGAATGATCATTGACTGAGAAATTCATAGTCTATCATCTTTTCAGAGTACTTCATCAAGTACTCTGCAGTTGTTCAGATCAATATCTTGACAAGTTCTTCTGTTTTGTTTCATGACTGCTCGAATATCAATACATAGTTGATTCGTTCGATTTTCAACTATAGTCTGATTCTGAATAGAAATCACTTCTTCGATCGAATCTTCATTAGCTTTTGATTCTTGTTTCGACTCTGAATCAGATCTGAGCAAGATCTGAGTCAGATTTCTGATCATTTTCTTGATCAGCTTCTATTGACTGCAATTCAAACTTGCTTTCTAACAATAGCATCTGATGCTGATATAGCTTTCGATCATCGTTTGTCTCAATCGACTTGACGTCTGACATTCTGATCAGCGCGTCTACTTTCAGATTCTGTTTTCCTGATTGATATATGATCTTGAAATTATATTCAGATAACTTCTCAGTTCATCTAGTCTGTCGTTGAGTCAGTTCTTTGATAATCATGAAGTAATTTAAATTCAGATGATCGATGAAGATCTTGATCAAAATATCTGTACATTTCAATTCAAAGCGTCAGTGCTTCAAGCAGCGAATAATGATCAGCAGTTCTTTGTCATAGATCTCGTAGTTGCATTCTGCAAGAATCATGTTCTTGCTGTAGAAGATCACTGAATGTAGAATGTCTTCATCGTCATACTGAGATAATACTTCGCTATTGACATAGTTCAAGAAGTCAGTTTTCAGAATAGCTTCTCTGATTGAGTCAAAATGCTTCAGAACGAGAACTGTCATCATCTGTTGCTTTAGTTCTTTAAAGATCGTCTGACAGATCTCTGTTCATTCAAAAAGATGATCTTTTCAAGTCAGCTTTATCATGAGTCGAACGATCTTTGAGAAGTTCTTTATGAATCGTCGATAGAAATTGCAGAAGTCAATGAAGATCTGCACATGAGTCAACGATCGTGACACTTTTCAGCTTCAAATCACATCTACTTTTCGAGAATTCATTCGTAGATCATTGATGAATATCAGTAGTTCAAGAAACGAGATTTTCTGAATCTTGAATTCACACTTGTTTATGTCTATCTGTAGATCGACTTCACGAAGCTTGTCTAGCACTTCTTTCACGTGAGTTCTATGTTCTTTCAATGTCTTACTGTAGATGAGAATATCATTCAAGTATGTCTGAAAGAATTTATGCAGACATTCAAACAACACATTGTTGATATAATGCTGAAAGAACGCAGATTCATTGATCAATTTGAAAAGCATTACTCTATACTTGTAGACGTCGAAGAAAGTAACAAAAGTAGTTAAATTCTCGCTTTCTGAACTCATGCGCAGTTTATTGAACGCGATGATTATGTCGAGTTGAGTCAGATACTTACTGTCTTGAATTCAAGCTAGTACTTCGTCTATCAAGAGTATTGAATAACAATTTCTTTTGATCAGAGCATTCAGTTTTTGATAGTTCATGCAAAAGCGAAGACTATCATCTTTCTTTTCGACAAATAGTATTGACGAAGCAAAAGAAGCTTTGCTGAGTGTGATGAACTTCTTCTTCAAATTTTCTTCTAGATACTCTTTGATCTTCTGCAGCTTGTGACTCGACATAAAATACAATTGACTTCTAGAAGATTGATTCTCATCTTCTAATTCAATCTTATGATCGTATGATCGATGCAAGAGCAACTATGTTGTCTTTTCTCTATCAAAAACGTTCAGAAAGTCGTGATAAACTATTGAAAGCTTCTTCTTCAGTTCATTTAATGACATGACAAATGTCATTTCATTCAGTTTCGTGAAATCTTCGACTGAGCTAGCTTGAAGCGCTTTATTGATTTCACTAATGATCAATGTGAAGATCTTGACATTCTTATTCTTGACTAGAGTTCGATATGCAGCGACTTCAATCATGACAATATTGATGAATCTTTTTTTCTCAGTTGACTGAAAGAGACGAAGTTGATCGAGATCAACTTGAATGCTTTGCTTTCATATGAGTACAGGTTTAATGAATCGAACAGATTCAATGAACTGATTCACTAGTTTCTGATTCGTGAATCGCTTCAAGATGATTGTTGACGTAATCATCAAGTTTAAGTTCTTTCGTTTCATTTTGCAAATTTCACTTGACTCAGATCTGTGAAATGCTGATTGACTGCTTACTTTCAAAACAACAGATTTCGATGTTCGAATCTTCAACGATGATATTAATCGATCGTTTGCAGAATTTATCAAAATTTGATTTCTTTTCAATCAGAGATTTTCAATGATTATCTTGTGCTGATCTAGACGAGTTATCAATAGAAGCATCATTTCATTCTTGTGTTCTTGTATCATGATCAATGTATACAGAGCGTGTGTAATTGACTTTCAATCAGAAATTTCATCATACAATCAAATCAACTTTGATTTTGACAGCGATATTGACTGAATATCAAAGCGTTCACATAGCTCTGACATCAAAGATTCATCAATAAAAGTCATGTCAGTGACTTCAGTATCTATCAGAGCGAGAAACCTGAATATCTTTTCTAGACTACTCAAGATGACATCAACAGTGAACGACTTGAAATCAAATGAATCATTAGACATGCTGATGAAACAGAATATGAGTATATCATCTTCAGTCACTACTTTGATGAGAGCAGATCGTTTTTTGAATTCGTAGCGATCTCGTGCACTTGAGTCGTCTCAAGACAGTCATATGCTCTATGTTCTGACTTCTTGCATTTGAAGCAGAGTTCTTTCTTAAACAACTCTTTCTGAATAGAATTGAGCTTCGATCTTCTGAGTTTCTTTCACGAAGAAACTGATGACGTGAGTCGAGTAGTCAATGTGCTGACGACAGAGCGAGCAGCTTGAGTAACTGATGCTTTGACGACTGATCGAACATTCAATTCAGTCAATCTAACATCGACTTGCATGCAGATGTCGACAAACTCGTTCAAGTTCGTGATTCGTTCGTTGAGCGTTACTCGCTGAAGATCTGAGCTGATCTTATGCTGAAGATCATCTAGTAAAGTCTCGTTATTGTACTCTAGTTCTGCACTAAATCTCTGAAATTTCATTCAAAATTCATGAAAGAAGATCTTGTTCTGATACAGCTTCAAGTACTGATGTTGAGTCGTGTGATGATGATTGAGATCGTTGTACATTTTATTAATCATCGATAGTACTTCTTCGACTTCTAGAAACGAGTTCAAGAAGGTATTTCACATGCGAGATGCAATATGTTTGATCGCAGCTTCACTGACTCGACTTTCGATATATGCAATCTTCAACTCTTCGATAGAAAAATGATTCTTGTTTGTCTTCAGCTTGTTTTGCATTCAAGACAGTCAATTGTCTACATTCTGCAACGAATCTTCAAACAGTGAAGAATTCGATAACTTGATTGACTTCGAGAATCGATCTTCAGAGATTGAAGTGCTTTGTCGACTTGATGCAGCTTCTAAATGATGTATAATCACGTTCTTGTTTCTATTCTCTTTCTGCAGACACGTTTGTGCAATCTTCAACGTGATGTTTGTCTCGTTGACATCTTCTAACATCTGAATCATGTCATTGTGAATCTCGATTTCAATGTCGTGCTGTTGACACATGTACTTGATAAAGACAACGATGTCGTCTACTTCATGAGCACTTATTCAAGCATTCAGTTCAGTGTTGATGCTGATATTGATCATTTCATGATCAAAGAGCAACGCGTTCGTGTTCTCTTCTTCTGTATTCGACGACGCATTCGTGTCTTCTTCTTCTGATGCTGTTCGATTCTGTGATAGAAGTGATTCTCTTCTAACATTTCAAAAGTCGTAGCGAGCAATGCTCACTGATTCTGATTCTGTGCTTCTAATCATTGTATGAGTAGAAAATTGCTGATCGAGATTCTGATGTTACTCTATCAAACTTTCTGAGTTCAAGCAACGACTAGTACTCTATCGAACTTTCTGAGTTCAAGTACTGCTGAAATTTCTGATTTCTGATGACGAGCTCAATAAAGAGTTAATCAAGAACAACGCGTTCGTGTTTTTTGATTCTGATTCTACCGAAATTTCTGGTTTCAAATCAAGATTCTTCTTTAGAAATTTCTGATTTCTATCAAGCTTTCTGAGCTCGAGTTCTGATTCTGCTGTCAAAATTTCTGGGTTCGACTTCTGATTTGAGTTGTGTAGCTTGTTTTTATATCGTCTACACGTCGATAGCAAGATTAATGAGCTTTGAACTAATGTTATGAGTCTGCATAGAGCGAATCATATGAGTGTATTCTAACTAGAAGTTCAAAGCTAAAGAAGAAGAAAGATGAAACACGTCGTGAGTTTTACTCACGAAGGCACGCTAGATCGCTAGCGTGTCAACATCAGCTCTATACTAGTCTATGATAGTCTAACATGATCTATGTTAGACTAACTCAAAGTGCACGCTCGCAACATTTACAAGATTCAATGAACAGCAAATGAAAATGCAAATGAGTGAGACAATGATCAATCAGATAGAATGAATAAACTTGCATCAGAAAGCTTCAGAATCTCATTCATCATCATCTTAAAAATTTTCTCTTTTGCAATAATCATCATGACAACAATCATTTATCTATTCTTTCTATCAGTTGTCTTATCAATCATGACAGCAGTCTTCACAGTCTTTCTTGTGACAGCAGTCTTCACAGTCTTTCTCATGACAACAGTCTTTACAATCTTCTTCGTGACAACAGTCTTTGCAGTCTATTCAATGACAGCAATCTTCATCATCTCAATTTACTTCTTCTTCTTCTTTTTTTTCTTCTTCTTCTTCTTCTTCTTTATCATTTCAGTCTGCAATTGCAGCTCAGTGATCAAGTCTCATTGAAGAGTCAGAAAAGATGAAAAAGATATTTAATCAGTTCTTCATCTAAAAGATAAACAAGATCTCACGTCAAACAATTAAACAAAAGCTCGCAGAGATGAAATTCATAGTGAATGCTCAGATGTGATCTACAAATGATTTAAAAGATATGACAGGTTCAACGTCTGCTATCTATCAAACTGCTATACAAGTAGAGATGTCAGATGAAATGACTCATGCATTTAAGAAAAATCTGAAACTCTTCAAGTTGATCTGATGTGAGATCAAGACTTTATTAGAACTGAGTCATTAAATAGAATCAAATTTCTGAATCAAATTTCTGATTTTCTATCTTCAATTCTCATTTCAAAGCTTTGATATTTATTTCAAAAATGTAATTTGAATGCTTGAAGTGTTATCTTGAATATTTATCATATTTGTTTCGTTCAACAGCGTAATGAAGAAAGTCTTCAAAAATGTTTTCAAAATGAGATCATGTTTCATCAAAATGTCTATGAACTCAGATCTTTAATACGTTGAAGATGAGTTCTATGAGATTGTAATTCAATGAGTAAAGAGACAAATATCACATCTGACATTCATATCAATGATAAATCATCAATTCAACAAGATAAATAACTTATTTGACATTCATGTGAAATGATGAATTCTTCAATTCAACTATTGCAATAAACATTTATGTTATTCATGATGATCACACTTTTTGAAGTTGAAAAGAAACTGCATAGAAATAACAGTTCATCTGCTAGTCATTGAAAGAAAGTCTCATCGTTGAATCAACTTTCGCGAATATCGATGCAGAATAAATATTCATCTTTCATATAAATTGAAAGAACACTTCAGCAATGTTCTTTCATTTTAAAGACTTGATAGCGAGTTGATTGATCAATGAAAGCATAGATCTGATGATGCCAGCTCGTGATCTCATTGAATAAGAATTTATTCATGAACATGAGCTGTTCAGTCATCAAATGAAGCATGTCTGCTATTCAATTCAAACGAAGCTCATTGTTTTGTCTGACTTCTACACGCTGTTCTTTTTTAATACTTCAGTCTTTTCTCTTCAGAATTCTTGATATCATGAATTGATGCACGTTAATGTTTCACTTCTTTCATATGTATCGAATTATCTCTTTCTGCATGACTTACAACTGATCTTCAAGATAGATCATGAGATCATTTTCAGCAATCTTGAAGATCTTTCAAGAAGCGTCTTTGAGTCGAAATTGAGATCTAAAAGATGAGTTATACATAAAGAGATTCTCTTGAACATTGTATACAGTGGCAGAGCAACAATGAATCTCTTCAGCGATTGTCGAAGAAGTTCAATGAAGTAGCAGAAGACGTAGTATTTTGAAGCGCAGGCTTACAGAAAGTGATTCCGGCATAGCTGAAAGAACGTCAGGAACGTCAACAAACAAAGAGGTCTGAATAGCTTCAATTTCGGGCAATTGGGGGGCGATGGGATTGATTTTCAAATTCCTCATACAAACGGATCATCGTGGGGCAGAGCGAAAACGAATGCCAAGGATTCTAAACCTTTCTGCATACGCTAATTGATTAGCGCGATCAACTTCCTGCGTGCAGCATCATCTACTACATACCTTACGCGAGTGAAAAGCAATAATGCCATGTATTGCCGGACTTGCTCGGATTGACACGAGGAGATCTCTGTTATGGTGGCACGTTACTGGGCCAAGCTGAGCCATTATGACCAACACAGCAGTGAAACCTGAGTGCTGGCCCCGCCTTTCAGTACGACACAATCCCACTAATGCAGTGGTGACTGTAAATGATTGGAATCGCGAACATGCCAGATCATAGCTCAGATGCCGAGGCATATAGGCATAGTTCCCTTTCTGGGTTGGATGTTGAAGAGAGACAGCTATTATGGCCCAATTCGCACCAGATCTAGAGCAGCTCCGCAATCTGCAAGACAAGGTCGTTGTGCTGACTGGTTGCTTGGCCTGTTTTCTGTCTCAAGGTCAAGGCTGATTCGAACAGGTGGAGCGAATGGGATTGGCGCTGCTACCGTTGGTGTCTTCCATAAGCGTGGAGCTCTCGTCGTTTTCGGTGATCTCGACTCAGCGTCTGGCGAGAAGGTCTCCTCGCAGTATGATGGCAAGAAGGTTCAGTTCCTGCGCACCGACGTTACGAAATACGAAGATAACCTGGCCTTGTTCCGCCTCGCCTTGAAGACATACGGAAGGGTCGATCATGCCATGGGTATTGCAGGCATTATGGAGCAAAGGAATATCTTTGACTCTGGATTGACGATTGAAGACGTGGAACAGGTGCTGAGCTATAACCGAGAGACGAGAGGATAACCTGAGCTTTGATAGCTGATGCAAAAGCCCAGCCTCCCAGCACCCTCGTCCTGGACGTCAATCTCCTTGGCCCGCTCTACTTCGCCCGCATAGCAGCAGTCTACCTCCGCCACAACGCCCAAACTACCGATGACAAATCGATCATACTCTTGTCCTCCGCTGCCGGCATCCTAGGAACCCCTGGCCTCGCCACCTACTCTGTTCGTTGTCCCTCTCTTTCCCTAACTTTTTATCCAAAAGAACTCGTAACAGGTCCGGGACTCGTCCACTGACTACGATCCCCACCCATAGACCGCCAAACACGGTCTCCTTGGCCTCATGCGCACACTCCGATACATCCTCCCTGCAACTCACAACATCCGCATAAACGCCATCTGCCCCCTCGCTACGGACACAGGCATGCTAACTCGTGCCGTCTCTACCTGCTTCCGCGAGAACAACCTGGCCATGAATACGGCAGAAGATGTTGCCAACATTGCTTTGGGTCTCGTGGCTGGCACTCATAAGAGCAAAGGGAAAGAGGAAGCGGAGAAATGCAATGGGCTGTCAGTGTATGTGGAGGGAGGCAGAAGTTGGGAAATCGAGGAGGGCTTGGATGCAACCAGGGAATTGTGGATGGGGAAGGAGCCGAATGAGAGGTTGATGGCGGTAGGGAAGGTTCTTCCTCCTGTGAGTTGGAATGCTGTAACGACTGGGTGAGGTAGGTTTGTTAACGATTTGTGCTTATAGGATGCTTGGATTTGTGACAAGTGACGTCCTTATCGCCACTTGATTGGTCTTCTTCTTGCTGCTGTTGTAGATATTTTCATATACCACTTATGCTTACAGCATTGGGTGCAAAGACGCTAATTTACACCTATACTCTGATATACTTGCACCCTAAACTACAAGTCCACTTACCTTTTCCACCTACCCGCAACTCGTAGCTCCCTCCGCCATTGAGAGATCGCAGGTAAACCCTACCTCCCATGCAGTCTCCTTCAAATCCTGTTCGTTTTGTTTCCTGTGTTTCATTCCCACCCTATAAGCACAGTCCCTGAACCAGCCGCAAGCGTTACTATCGTGACAGCACAGTGTAAGCTTCGAGATTGGAAGTTTTCGACAAAAGAACGGTGTGGGACAGGAAGGGTCCATGATTCTCCAAAAAGAAAGGCACGCAAAAGAAGGTTTGAGAAAGATTCGATTGCGGGAGGGGATGGAGGAAACAAGGAAGGGCGAGGCTGCCGCTGGTGAAGGTACAGAAATGATGGTACTGCAGGTAGAATATATACAGAAGCCAAGAGTCTTGTGCGTTAAAATCGAAATGCCTGAGTTTAGAGGAATGAGAGTCGATAAGGTAAAGTATTTAGTAGGTAAGGTAAGGTAGCGTGGGCGCGTGGCGTGCGTGGGTAGGTAGGCGTGGGCACGTAGGCTGTTGTAGCCTTGTAGGAGCTTAGCGAGCTCTCGGCCTTCGGACTTTCGAACCATGAGCGTCAAAATAAGATTGATAAGGTGTGGGGAGAGACCGAGGGGACGGCGAGACTTTCACTAAGAATGTTCCCGCTCTCTCGCACCCGGCGATTCCTGCTTCCGAAGACATCCAATTACACTCCTTCCCTTGACAAAGCAAATCAGATCCCATCGGTCCTTCACTGTCAGGGAATTACCAATGCAGGTTCGCAGCCTCAGAACGACTGACCGAGATAGAAGGCATGTCGAGAATTAAGACGAGAAGAAGGAGGATACAAGTGGCCGGGTGCAGCTCTCATACTTTCCTTTGTTGTTACCTATCAACACCTACAGCTCGCCCAGACACCCCCCCTAAATCTTGTGCTATACCAAGCATTTGGTGTTTTCATTTCACACATTGCCCTCATTGCCCTCATTGCCCTCATTGAATCTCTTAGAACCGAAGCATCGTTGTCACCATGGTCTCTCACGACATTGTGGTTGTTGGAGCAAACATTGCTGGCATTCTTGCAGCTCACTACCTCCTAAAGCACACCATACCCGCCCTCCAAGACGCCAACAAATCCGTAACCTACAAGCTCACCCTCATTTCCCCCTCTACCCATTTCTTCTGGAAGATCGGAGCCCCGCGCGCTTTGATCAACTCCGAGCTCATTCCATTCTCTAAGATCTTCAAGCCCATTGGAGATGGGTTCAAGCAATATCCCAAGGACAAATTCACCCTCGTGATAGGCTCAGCAGTTGGTGTCGACCAAAGCCAGAAGACCGTGACAGTACAAACAGCAGATTCAGGTACGAAGACGGTCAGCTATTCAGCCCTCGTCATCGCAACAGGCACAACCTCGGCATCTCCCCTCTGGACGCTCCATGGCTCTCACGAAACAACAATTTCCTCCATGAAGGAATTGCACGCAGCCTTGCCCAATGCATCCACGATCCTAATCTCTGGCGGTGGTCCCACAGGCGTAGAAACGGCTGGTCAGTATCCCCCTCGCTCCTTCCGCCTAAACTCGTATCCACTAACAACCGCTCTAGGAGAAATCGCCACCGTCTTCCCCAAAGCGGACACCACCATCCTGTCCGGCACGCACTCCCTCCTCCACCGCCTCAAACCCGCCATTGGCGAAGCCGCCGAATCAACACTCAAACGCATGAACGTCAAAACCATCAACAACGCCAAAGTCACCGCCGCCACCCCCTCCGCTGACAACCGCAAAACCACCGTCCAGCTCTCCGACAACACCTCCAGAACCGTAGACGTCTACATCGACGCTACCGGCGGCCGCCCCAACACCTCGTTCCTCCCCTCCGCCTGGCTCAACGAACGCGGCTACGTCCTTACCGACCCCAAATCCCTCCGCCTCCTCACCGCCGCAAATGTCTACGCCGTCGGCGACGTGGCCTCCTACAGCGCCGGCTCGGCCATAGACGCCATGGAACCCATACGACCGCTGTGCTCCTCCATCCTCGCGGACTTGTCCCCGGATGGGAAGGCGGTCAAGCAGACGCCGTACAACAAGAGCGAGAAGATGACGCAGTTGGTGCCGATTGGGCCTAAGGGGGGCGTCGGCATGTTGTTTGGATGGAGGGTGCCGAGTCTGATGGTTTGGGGGGTCAAGTCGCGGACGTTTTTTGTGGAACTGGTGGAGCCGCTGGTTTCGGGGGCGAGGGTGGCGAAGGCTTGAGGGTGGTTTGGTGTTGCTGCGGGGGTTTTGGGGGGTCGAGGGATCTGGTCCGATTGAGGATTTGGTTGAATACCAGTAGATATTTCTGCTTTTGCGGTGGGGCATGTGGGGGTGATGTGCTGGACCCTTAATAGATACTAGACGTGGCGTAGAGACGTTTCCTGGAAATAATAGGCCTCTTTACAGTTGCAATAGGGAGCAAAATAAACGCACCCCTTGGTTCTTTCGATACTTGTAAACCGGTACATAATACACCCTCTAAAGCTACCGCAGTAGTTACTATTTGGAGAACACAGGCACATATTGAGCGGCGGAATCATATAAGCCGTCATGTTTAGAAGATTCACTATCTGATTCTCAGCAAAGATAATAAATATATATATATACTGTAGGTAGAGGTACTGTGGGTAAGGAGAACCACGTCTTTTTTCCCACTTCAACTACAGTAGTCAGTCTGCTTTCCATTGGGGTTTTGCCCCCTTGCGGAAATGAAATGAACTATAATATATCACGTATCGCACGACGAACAACGATAAGGACGTCGCATCGATGTGGGCGACTTTGGAAAAACGCGTAAGCACAGGACTTCTCTTGTTCTACTGTACTCCGTCCAGCGCCCCCATGCCTCGCCTCCTACGAAAGCCTCGGGCTTTTCCTCCCCCCCCCGGGGTATCTTTGCTGTTTGTGTCTATGGTTGCAAAAACATGTTGTTCGCAATGAGTGCAGGGGTTTTGGGTTGGAAGTGGCGGGTTGTGTGTGCTTTTTCTTGTTTTCTTGGTTTATTGTGTGGATGGGTAGTGAAAGTTTTTGGTGTTAGTGGGATGGGGAAGGGGGGGGTGAGATGGGGGAAGGGGGTGGGGGTGGGGGTGTGTTTGGTTGATCTGGGGGACGGGGAGGGAGGAGAAGGAGAAGGAGGAGGGGATGGTGGGATGATAGAGATTCCAGCACACTCCTCTCTGCTTGCTTCCACGACCACCACACACACACAGTCCTTCCTATCACTCTTCCTCTACCCCCTTCTTTCCTTCCTTTTCGTCCCTAGATCTTCAACTGGCATCTCACAATACACAACCTCTGCCTCTACCTCTCATCTTCCTCTCTACCTCTCATCTCATCCCATACACGCTCATTCGTCGAAACCAGTCCCTTGGCCTTTTGATTATATTGAGCATATGCAGCTGCTTTGATAGATAGCACTCGAAGAATGGGGAGCCCTGGGTTGTATATCATCCCAGGGGTTGTTTCGTTTCGTAGTGCTGCTGGTCATGTTCTTGGTGGTTGGTTGGATTTTAGTGATGTAATCAAATATTGCTAACGTGCGTGTATGGGTTGGTTGTTTTTAGCGAATTTGTGTTGTTATGATTCGAGTGGTTGGTTTTGAAAATTCGAAAAGTTTAATGGATACATTGAAAGTCTTTTTGGGTTCAAGGGTTTCGATGATCTATAGGTTTTCCTTGTTGTTAGTTTACTATATGCAGGGTTTTCGAGAGTTCATGTGATATGTTGAACAAAGTATATCAATCGAAGTTCAAAGGCGATAGACGATTGGGTAACATGACCTATAATGTTTCCTCGATTTGTGGTTATATACAAAACTTTCCGTTTTGATCGGAGAGTTCATGTGAAAAAGTTGAAGAGAGCACACAAACAGGAGGTTCAAGGGGTAGTAATAGAAATGGGACGTAGTGCAGACAAAGCGGGCAACACAATAGGCGGAAGGAGGGAGATGGAGGGGAGTTTCGCCTACAGATTTCCATCCAGATACTATACACAGAAAGCTTATGTTAGATATATACATAGCTAGATAGTGATGAACAAACTAATTAATTAAACAATTTGTAGGAGAGTCATGATATATTCAAGTCGTTGGACTTACTTGTAGGTGAAATGAGTTTATCTTGGTTGTCCTGGTCGAAAAAAAAGCGGAACGACCTTAAGCTGACGATGACGTTGAGTTTGCGGCCATTAGGGGAACCTGTGTCGCCAGTAGTTAGCCATCAAGGGACTTCAGAGAGGCCGAACACACTGGCAACTTGGTAAATATTTCTATATCCAAATCTTCGCCTCGGATGTAATACGTGTAGCCCGCCGATCTCGGGACGCGTAGCCGATTTGCATCACCATTCAGGGTGTCCCAGAATTCTTGTTTCTGAATTCCGGCAATAAAGGCCATAGGAATAAAATAATATGTTTGGGAGTCCGCGGGGCCTCTTCTTGTAAGACTGGCCGGGCTTACTTGGTTGCGAGAGTATTTATCCGCTTCCACGATGAGGAATGCTCCAGAGGAGAGATCGTCTGAGGGACAAGGCTTACCGCCGTAGACGACACACCTGGAATATATTAGTCAATGTAATGAAGCTGGATGGAAAACACACTCTAACTTACTCCCATGCCTGTCCCAATTCCGCGATACGGTCGTCCTCCCAGAAAGGTTCTACCATAATAAGACTGACCCGGACGGCTTGTTGGATGGCATGTATCACTTCATGGCAAAAGGTGCTGGCGGATAAGAATTGCCATCTGAGCTTTAAGCAGACGTTCCACGGAGCCTTGTTGATAGGCTTGGCTGCTTTGGCCACTGCTTGAAAAATATACTTATTTATGCAAATCGTAGATTTGAAACCTGATGTGTTAGGGTGAACGCAAACCTTTTCATGGCCGTTCCGCCAGGTTTGTCCATCTATACAGAACTTGTTTGGACCCTTGGGTGTAGACCATCTGAATTGCGTGACCTGTGTCATCTTTTGCAAGACGGATGTGGCTATTTGCCGTATCTCTGCTTTCGGTTTGTCGATTTGGCGGATGCGAGTGGCTAGGAGTTTGAGGCATTCATATTCCTCTTGTAGGATCTCGCGGTGTGATGACACGATAGAGCAGATGAAACTCAGGCTGGCAGGGCTTTCTAGAAGCGCAGATGCTAGTCGAAGCACGGGATCCAAGTCTGCCCAACTCGTGTCATCGCAGTGATGCCATTGTTTACGCTGGAAGATGGGATGGATCCTGGGATTTTGGTGAGCTTGTATCTTCCTTTAAGATTTTGGGTGGGGTACATACGGATAGGTCAATTCGTAGTGGTCATTCTCTGCTGCTTCGGTGTGTAGAAACCCCATATCTTGTAAGTTCTGATCTGAGAACTCTTGATGGCGATAAGGCAAATCCATTGCGAAAGTTTGGGGGTCTTTTAATCAAACTGAAACAGTTACTTGGGTTAGAGAGTCTTTGGGGGGTTCTTACCATGTTTAATACTGGCGACATTATCGAGTCTTTAAACACAATTAACGACATTCTGAACGAGCTAACATCGTCAATGGTTCTTTCCCAGTGCCAAAGAAAATTTCAACAGCCGACAAACAATAATATTCAGATCGGCTGCCCTTTGTGAAGGACAAAGGATGAAAGCACAATTAAGAGCGTTTGGCCTCAAACGGCTTCGGGGGGATTGAGGCCATATTCCTTGCTTCGGCCTCTGGGTGCGCATCTGCTGCCACTAATACATCATCATTGGGCAGTCCAGCGTTAGCGAAGTTCCTAGAAGCTTTCTATTGAGATCCTTGAGGAAACTCTTATGGCCATGCCGAGCGGTGAAATGAAGAAACACACCACTTCGACTATTAGACAAAGTGACAGCTGAATGTACGAATTCGAGATTGATCAGTTTGATACGTTCATTTGCCTAATTCATCTTACCACATTAGCTTTGCAATGGAACCCAAGCCAAGGCTTGTATTTTTCCAAAGGACCTCAGACGTGTGGGGCTAAGCCCCATCTGGTTAGCGCTTTGCTTACACGGAAGCTGCGATTGCACTGAGCTCGCGAAGTAAGCAGAGCTAACCCGAAGGGGCTTAGCCCCGCACGTCTGAGGTCGTGAGGCAACGAACGACATCCCATGCTGCAACGTCGAAACAATCTGATCTCCAGAGTATTCTGCTCCTCTCGTGTGTCTGAAGAATCCAGTTTTTGCAGTTTTCGCAGTCTTCGCATTCTCTGGACGCCCTCTTGTGCCTGGATGACAGCTCTATCCCCATCATGACAGTGGACTAGATCCCGCTTCCATACCTTATGGAAGGCAGTCAAAGGTCTCTCCAGGCGCTGTTCTCAACAGATGGTATCCTAGATGTGAACCAGGTGTATTTGAGCACGAGAGCAGGCAAGACATTGCACCCTCCAAAGAGGTTTCGGCATTGTTTTCAAGAGTCTTCTACCCTAGGGTTGGACAGGGCAATCCTTAAGCTATTTCATTGCTCTTCTCTTCTCTTGTTCCTTGCTCCTAGAAATTCCGTATAGTTTGGTTATATTCGCGCTTTGCCTCTTTGATACGTTGTGTCACCGCCAATGAAGCCCCTAGTGTAGGGAAGAATGCCATATTTACGAAGGAAAGAGGTAGTACCACCCAGTCATATGGGGTCATTGTGATAGAGATGAGATGCGCGTGCTTCGATTTATTGCGCTGAGTCAAAGTGGTTGGATGGCTGCCGGAATCATTCTTTGACTAGGCCTCAACACCAAAATGTACAAAAGTCCTGTGGACTGTGTTCGAAAATCGTGCATAGCACGCAAGCCAGCGACTTTGCAGAGGCATGATGCAGCCATCTGTCAAGAGACGTTGCGTGGCCTCGATAGTATGTGAAAGAGGTGCCAAAACTATCATATGCTCTCTGGTGAATCGAACTCAGGAACCAAAACTTAAATCCACCAAAGGGAGTTATCTCTTAAACCCAGTCTGGCGGATATGGCTCAGCATCAGCAACGCTACGTATTGAGCTAATCGTGTGTTTAATCCCTTTCTGCTGGTACCCAGTGTATTTGCACTGCTTTGCATGTTGACTTTCTTTATACTTGCTGACGTATACAGCTACAGATTGTGTGTCTGAACGTAGGTCCTCCTCCCAACTGACAAAAGATCTCCCCTGCGAAGCTTCTGAACAGGCAAGACGCAGCCACGGGCGACGATGGCTTCATAACTACCTCGCCAGCCCTGGGTGCGGTCTTTCCCGAGCAGTCAGCGAGCAACTTGGTTTTTGCTTTTACTCTAAAGCTGTTGATTCTGAGCGAACCCCCCTTCCTTTTGTTGATGGCTCCAGATGCCCGAAAGGCATTTGAGGTATGGCAGATGTTGTGGGAGGAGAAGGAATTATCCGATCTGATGAAACAAAGAGCCCAAGAAGAAGCCTACATGATTGCAAACGGGAGCTGGAAGGATTACCTGAGGGCAGAGGTAAGCCTATAGGAAATGGGGTGAGTGGGTCAAGTGGGTAGCTGGCAATGAGGAGAAGTGGAAGAAGGGTTATGTAGATCTACAGCCAGCAGCAGGTAACAGCTACGGGAGTGAAACGCCCGTCGTTGTGGACCGCCAGGAGGACAACAACAAAACTGCGATCGAAATAGCTCTTATTACAAGAACCCAGGAAGACTTTGGAAGACCTCAACGAGAACGAGGAAGACCACATCAACACTTACCACGATGAAGAATATCTAGGTGTCGAAGTCTACCAGGGCAACGAAGTAGTAGACAAGGACGAAGCAGAAGCCGATGTTGAGATGGAGCGGGACGGGAGCAATTATGTGGAGAATTCGAGCGACAATGGAAATGACGGCCCAGAGCCAAGGAGTCCTGTACTTGGCGGGTTGGAGACCAAGCTTCCTTTTCGTATGTACGTAGAATTAATGTGCGTAAGGGCAGCGGAAGGTTTGCTACTATAGGTATCAAAAAGATAGTACATAGCCCCCTCTCTACCCCTTAATTCCAGCCTCTCTCAACTCAATTCCACACTCTCCCCCAATCCTTTCTATCATGCAAATATAAAACATATGCTCGCGTCGACACTCACAATCTTGTCAGAAGCGAAAGCTATCAATCGTTGCTTTAAGCAGATCATCATGGGTCAGATGAATTATGACGAAAGAGGTTGACACGATGGGGGTAGATTAGCTACTTCCATAGGAGAATCGAGAGAGTCTCATCCTCCGTCCGTACACTTGAACGACCTCCCGACGCTACGAAAACCTTGTGGCAAGAATGGCAATACTGCGATTTTGTTCAGCGGATAGCTGATAGTTTTAGCGCTCCTTAGGGGAATGGGGGAAAGCGTATCGTGACAGTTAGGGGTCATGACGGTGATGGTGGTGGCTGTGACGTGAATTGGGATATTGCCTTCGTACAACAACCCAGTTCAATTGATTCAGAGATGTTCTTGGTAAATCTCAATCTTTTGGCCAAGGAATACTCTTCCTCGGTACCCAACTCGGAAAGATCACTGCAAGGCAATGCCAATGTCTTTGTACATACTATCCTCAACCCCCCAATAGCCATATTTGCAGCCCAACCCAACCACTCTCCCGAGCCCCTCCCTTACGCAGCCTTCCCATCCGTCACCCCCATCTTCAACTCATTCCCCTTCATCTCTTCCCCCCCTCCCCTAATTCCTTCCCATAAACCTTCTGAAACACTGCCACGGTATCCAACACGGACTCCTCAAACCCCACCATCTCTCTCCCTAGCGCCTGCTTCGCTGGCTCCATATCCAACCGCGCCCCGCCCTCCGGCCAGTCATACCCTGGTACATAGCCTTCGCCCGGCGTTCCCTCGGGTATCACCCCCTTCCTTTCCGGGAATCTCCGACGTAATATGTCGGCCATGGCTTGTGGCACCCCACGCCCTTTGGCCATTAGGTACCGTTGCCCGTTTGCTTGCTTGGGGTGTTCAGTTGCCCAGACGTGCATGGCGGAGACGTCGCGCACATCGATGTAGCCGGCGGAGCCAATGGCTGGGGGAATGGTGGTAACGCTGCCGGAAAAGAGGCCCCAGACGGGCTTCAGGGTTTCATTGAGATTGGTGGGCGAGGACGGAGGTTGGACTGGGGGGCCGGTGACGACGGCGGGGTTGATGGAGGTGATTGCGAAGGGGGGCTTATGGCAATTAGTTCCGCAGTACCGATTTGGAATGCGGTGAGCAGGTACAGACCTTGTGCTCGTCTCTGAAATCCCATATGGCGCGCTCAGCAGCGGCTTTGGAGGCGGGGTATAGGACAGTGGGTGGGGTGTCGGAGCCCAGCTTTTTGTGTTCAGCTTCGGCCCATGTGTTCCAGTCCGCGGCGGTGAAAGTATAGGGTCTTTTCGAAGGGTCGGAGACGGCGGCAAAGGAGGAGGTTATGACAAAGGATTCCAGTTGAGGGCCGGCGTGCTTGTACGCGGAATTTAGAATGCTGAGGGCGCCGTTGACGGCAGGGACCACCATCTCGTCCCAAGTTTTGATTTCAAAGTTTATAGGAGATGCGGTGTGAATGATTGCGGTCACGCCTAGAGGTGGGATTAGGCGGGCTCTGGGAATGGATATCGGGGTAGTCAGAACCTTTGACTGCTACGTCGAATGCGCCAGAGTCCGTCATCACAGGGACGGAGTACATTTGGACACGATCTGCGTACTGTTTGTAGGCGCCATTGATGAGGGCATCCGCGCTGTGCTTTGCTCTTGAAGTTCCTCTTACGGTATAACCCTTTTCGAGAAGATCGAGGCCAATCCTCGAGGCAATGCTGAGGGTAATTATCAGTATAAAGAGCGGTATATTGTGTTTGGGGGATCGTACTAGCCATTGATACCAGAGACAAGGACGATCTTGCCGTTTGAAGGAGGAAGAGATCCCATCACAACGCGCTATGTGAGGTTGGAGGGGTATAGATAGGAATGGGGGATAGAAAACAGAAAACTACGGAGGGGTACTTTCGGAAAAAGCTTGAGATGGTGCCTATGACGACGCAGGGTCTCGAAGTACTGTACTTTCAGGATGGTTGCAAATTTGAATAACTACCAGGACACCCAGCTATTGATTAGATATCTGAAAGATGCAATTTCATAGAATTGCTTCGTATGCTTCATAATGCGTGCAGCTGGACTCTTGAATGACATGCTTGAATTATACACGAAGGGGAATTCCGGTCAGATTAATCATCTTACAGTACATCTACCTTTTCGTTCATCAATTAGCCTCCGTACTTTGGTAAGGATCCAATTACCGTGCTCAAAATTACCGTGCTCAATCATTCTTCGCATTGGCGAGCCAAGACTGTCAGTCTGTCGCACTTTGGTACAGGTAAAGTAGGTGATAGCGTGGCACGATTACTCCGTACTTGGAGAAGGATAACGGAAATTGTTGCTATTGTACATGGCACTCCCATGCATAACGCTACGCAATCGTTAGGGGTTCGACTGTTTCCACCCAACAGCTGCTCGAATCTACAAAGGTTCATCCAAGTTGCAAGATCACAGCAGCAGATCAGGGATTCGTTTGTGCGACCATATCTTGATTGGACACATGCTCCCTATGCCCATCAAGCAAGAACCCCTCCGCCAATTCGTACCATACCACCTATCGTGTCTTCCCCGCCATACCCTTGTTAGGGGCCCCCTTCGCTCCCATTTTCGACTGAATCCGTCCCGGCTGTCCCCTTGCTGCTCCCGCCGCACTCTTCGCCTTCTCCATCTTCTTCTTGCTCTCTGCTGTCGCTTTCTTCTCCTTGCCTTCTTTGATGGCGGCCTGACGAGCTGCGGCACGAGCTTCTGGGCGTTGGGATCGACGCTCTTTGATGATATCGAGGGAGGCACCGACAATGCCCCGTTGTTGCTTTACAGTACGGCGGGTGCGTTTTTTGGCGATTTCCTGAAGAGAGCATATAGTTAGCGAGGGATGATTTGAGGCACCTGAATACCTCTATTAAAATGGATAAGCTCGGTTTGGTTGGATGGGACCAAGCCCTCTGGGTCTAAACTGCCATATGCAATGTAGTTTTCCAAGCGCAGGCTAGACGTAGAAATGTAATGTAGAAACATAAGTTTCATACCTCAGAAATACCCTTCTTATGTTGCCTCCTGAAAAGAGTCGTCCATGCGATTCGGCGAGGGTTCTTTCGCTGTAGGAAGAGAGATTCGGTCTTGCCATTCTGGAAGCGGAAGATCTTGCTGTCGCCTCGGACGTAGAGCTTTCCCTAAAAATATCACGGGGTTGTTAGCGGCCCAGTTCCCTCAATGCCAGATTTGAGTTCGCAGTATTCATGTGACGAGTAGGTAGATGATGGTTTGTGGATTGTTCGGCACATGCAACGCGCTATGCATACCTTTCCAGGATAGATCTTGTCACCACTGAAGGTGTCCTCGTAAGTACGCATATTGGCTGCGCCGTTGTGTAGCCCTTGCGTGTACAATCGTGAATTTCTGTGGTTCGTGTGTGCCTATATTAGGATGACGATTTCGCGAGATTCGGCTATGTGGGACACGTGACGACTATCTAGGGCCTAAAGGTAGCCAAGCGAGTCCCCTCGACTTCATCCACATGATATCTTGAGAAAGGGAATTCACGGCGATTGAACCAATGTTGAAGTCAAGTTATGCTTTGCATATAAACTCCGATGCTGTGGCTATCGACTTATACTTTGCATGTAATTTCGTACGCTATGGCTAACATGACATCCTTTCCATTCTCGTAAACCTGGCAGAATGCCCTGGAGGCACACAAATTCAACCCACAGTTCAACAGCACACAGTTCGCGAGGTACTTCGTTTATTTACGACGACTTCGCCAAGTGTGAGGCATATCATGATGAACCTTCTTCGTTCATATTTTAGTTGATCAAATTGATTCTCCCTTCAAACATAGAAACAAATCAACTTCGTACTCATACTCCTTCCTAATACCTGAAAAACTTCACCCGTCTACTCACTCACCTACTCACCTTCCTGCCGTCATGCCCTCACTACTATCTTATCCTCGGCAAGACGAGTCTCTTGTACCTGTCGTTTAGAAGATCATAGACCGGATTTTATCGAAGCAACTGATCACTTCAGGAAACCGCGAGCAATACGATGTTCCGAATCAAGATCACGCACGTCATCGCTCCGGCTTCTGCTTCACGATCGTTCATAAGGTTGAAGCAAGAAGAGTGTTCTTGACCTTGTTCTCACCCGACCTCGCTTCGTCGTCGTTCTAAGCTTCGATGAAAACAAGATCAGAGCGAGTCATAAAAGAGAAGACTAACGAAAGTCGGCCTCGTGATCTCACGTTGAATGCTGCTTCGCAGGCTACTAGAAAGCGATCTAAAAACAACCTTATTAGTGCTGAATAGGTGATAGAAAACAAGTCTTAACAGCGAAAAGTCTTATATTAAACCTTTATTGTAGATTAAAATCATGATATACTTCTCTTTTGACGGAGTCCCCCCTATAACAGAAGTATCCCGCGAACTATGCGTTGAATTTGTGCGCTTCGGAGACATCCCGTAAACCTGGTGTTTCCTTTGCGCAGTCATAGTATTGCTCCCCCCGTTCCATTTTCGTAAACCTGGTATCTCATTCGTGCATCACATTCCTTGGAGGCCCTTGCGTGGTTAAGCAACAGCCTGCTAATAAACTGTTGGCAGACTGCTGAAATGGAAATCAAGTTCTGAAATCTGCTATATCAAGCCGCTTAACAATGGCACTTTTATATTGACTTGTTGTTGTTAATGATATGCTTTAACAGACTATTAACAAAAACCAAACTGTTAACAGATATTCAGCAGAACATGGAAGCATCTTTATTAAAATTAAATTGCTGTTAACATCAATATAAGAAAACCTTTAATCAAAATGTTTACTGTGTGCATGATGTACATATGTAATATGTCGTTTTTAGTAAAAAGTCTTAACAAATTGTTCATTAGAAATGTTCATACTAAACGAAATGTACAGCTATCGAGTATAATCCATCGTTTAATAAGCCGTTAAAAATGAAAATCTGAATATAACGTTAAGACATGAACAGACGGACTTTTGAAATGTAATTAAGTAACGTTATCTTTTTGAATTTTTTTTACATACTGTTGAAAACAAACATGTGTTCATGTTCAGACATGGAATAATCGGTCACATATAACAAGCTGTTCAATATTACATCATGTCATTTTTGATATCATGTTAAAAAATTACTAGCATTGATTTGACAGTATGCTAAAAGGACATTGTTCTATAACAGGCTGTTTAGAACTCTCGCAAGGGCCCCTAAGGTACCTAGTATCTCATCCAATCATTGTGTTAGCCACCATGGGTCACCCTAGGTAAAGTACAAATGAGAACAGTCATTGGACTTTATCCCATCCGTCGATTTTCACATTCTCTGGTGCTGGAAACGCTGGTACGGTTTAATATGATCCGGAATGTCCGTCTTGTCGTGATAGTCGCAGCATTTCCACTGACCCTCAAGGTTGCATTTCTGTGAGAAAATTAGGTCTCGGCATAGTCTTTGGGGACGTGATTCGAACATACCCTACACGTGCAATCGTGGCAAGGATAGACCGGGCATTGACTGCAGCAATCGGGGCAGACGAAACTGAAGCATTGAGTGCACCGGATGAACGTAGGCTCATCCATACCATGTTCGCCAACCAACGAGTCTATGCTGCAAGCTAACTGGCAGATTTGATCCTCATCATATTTCAAGTTGGCCTGATCCTCTATTTCCGTCATACCGATGATGGCCTTCATCAGGACACAGCAGGGAGCGTTGCATACTGCACATTTACCTTGACAGTTGGTACAGAAGAGATTCTTTGCATTCCATTTGCGCCCGTGATTGGGGTGCTTGGGGCGCAGATCACTCTCGGCGTAAAGAACAACCTCGGTGCCAGTGTTCTTGCGCAACTCATCGACCTGAATATTCGAGCGTTAGCAAAATCCAATTGAAGAGAAGACAGTAGGTTAGGGCACCCTGCAAGTTTTGATATCCTCGTGCCCCTTGGGCTGGCGAGCGTCTGCCTCCTTACGCGCAGCTTCATCTTTACGAGTAGCTTGCTCATGACGAGTAGCCTCGTCGATTTCAGAGATCGCCTGGTTTATGTCCTGGCAAATGGTGGAAACCCCTTTTATAGTGCTATGATCAGAGCTGTCATCCGCGATAGCCGTAGCCTCAACTTTTACTTCGCCGTTGTTGATTACTTGCTCGGAATTACTCTGACCTGAGGTCTGCTCAGTGCCCTTGCCAGCTTTGGTCTTGACAATGTTCTCTCCATGGAAGTCTTCGAAGAAAAACACTTTTCCCACCTCCTCTGCTTCCTCTTGCATTTCCTCGTCCGGCTCCGTCTCGGGCCATACAGTCCTGGAGCTGTCCGAATGGTAAATTCCCTTGCTGGATTCGCCGCCGAAAGCATCCTGAAGGTAAGACGCGCGAAATTGTTTCGCCTTAGTATGGCCATCAGTGAATAGGGACGGCCCTCCCTGTGGATAAATTGGCTCAGGAGCATCGGGTAACCTATACATTGATTTAGGTTTGCTACTGGCCGGGTTTGGAGATTTCTGGCTCGTCACGCCAGCTTTGATGGACGCTTTGATTGTGTCCGCAGTCAGTACGTTCTTCCGAGTCGTTCGCTTGGCCGAAGGGGTCGACCATGGACTAGAGTCCGCGTCGCGAGTAGAGAATTTGTAACGTCCGCTAAGTTTACTTGCCTCAGCATCATATAGGACTTTGCTTCCCTGGCGAGGGAATGATTCGTTGGTGGTTGGAGACTCTTTGATAGTAGCCAACAAACGCTTACGCTCTCTTGACTTAGACTGAGACAACATGGAGTGGGTAGATGCGTTCGGAGTCATGGTCAGGTCGGAAGTCTCCTTACTGAAAGCTGAAGATACCTCACGACGTAGAGTGCTAACGGGAGATTCCACCTGAAATCCTGTGTAGCTCGGACTGACAACCCCCTTTTCGTAGGCAGGATCAGTCTTTGCCAAAGCTCGAAGAGAGAACTCATCGTTTTTATCATTGCTGCCGGACTTATCGGCGAGCTCTCGTTGTCTATCTTGATCAAGGCGAAAGCGAGTCATCAGCTGACGAGACATAGCAAAGGGCGTCCATACTTGGGTAGTCTTTGCGGTCTCTTTTGTAGGTTTGGTCTCCTCGAATGGATCAGTCATGGCGCGACGCAGGGGTGGCATCTCAGTGCTTCCGTCACCAACATTCTCGATCGCGTTGCTTTCGCGGAAGCCCAACGGTTTCGATCCCGTAGCTTGCGCAGTGGTTTTGATCCTAGGATACGTGTCGTCTTTATGCCCACCTTCAAGGTGTTGCCCGTTCTTTGTGGTTGGAGATGCGGCTGAGGTACCAGTTTTCCCCTTCAGCGGACTGATTTCCTCGAGAGGATTAGTCTTAAGCATATCCAAGAAAGATGTCTCACGATCTTTGTCATCAGGGGAATTGGTATCACGGATCTTCAGGGGCTTAGGTAGAAGTTCTTGGTCTGTGTGCTTTTTGTCAGGAGGCGAGTAACGGGTGCGAGCTCCATCATTGGGAAGCGGAGGAGTTGAAAGTGCATCCAAGCTGTGGCCTGTAGTCGCTGATTGTGTTAGCTCCTAATTTTAGATGAAGACTTGAACGTATTCCTACCGCTCTGTAACATCTGATCAAGATTGTTGTCCCCGTTAGCAACGTTTTCTGGAGCTCTGGGGGCTGCAAGCGAAGATGAAAGCTCCTGGGCGTTGCTGCCAGCGTTTTCGTCCTAGATCACCGAGTGTTGAGTTTCAAGATCACCACTGACCAAAGTAAGGTAGGAGCACATACATTGCCAGCACGTTTGAGCGCTTTACGAGCAAATGCGTAGCCAGACATGATGCCGAGAGCAGCAGAGACCTTGGTAGCAACGGTGGAGGCAGCAAATCTCGTGCGAGCATGCGTGAGCAGGTCGTGAAGAGCCATAACTGAAAGATCACCCCAACCAGTTAGCCGCGAATGCTAGCGCTATCGCCTATACCCGCCACTAAGGGCATCAGCGATATGGAAGGGATATGGGAATGTTTGGTACCTTAGCAAAGAAGATGTTTTGAACAGATGAGGGTGTAAGAAACTTCGTTTCGTTGTTGAAGATTTATCACGCTTTTTGCCACTAAGGAGGGTGTGTTGGGTTAAAATACGTCGTATTAAAATAACCCGGTCGGGATTGGCGACGGCCAGGACACCTTTGGCAGAGGGTAAGCAGTAGAACGTGATTGGCAAATACTTTGACCATCATGAATACATCAGGACTAGGACTGCAATAGGAAATCTTACCCTATCTAATTTAGGTGGAGCTTGGATGACTTACACTAAAGGTAAGACAGCTACCGTTCAGGGAAAGCATATTCCCACCGTATTCAGACACAGCTCTTCACATGTGGTCTTAGTATGCTGAAAACTAGCTGATGGTCAATGGCCTATAAAACTGCATATCACAATAAATCTCCATGTAGGACGATCGTAAATCACTTAAGATTACTGATACCAAACTTGTTTCTTTCCCACAATAGCTGACGGGAAGAGAGTTCTTCGGCAGAAACTTCGAGAGTTCCTCGTACTGTGCATCGATTGAGAGCGATAAATGCGGTACCTAGGGAGCACCTTTCACAGTAGCAACAGTCGGAGTCCAACGTCAGGTATCCGTTAGTCTTGAGAGGCTCTCGACAAGTAATCAATAGGAAAATTGGCAGAACGAAGAAAGATGACAACAGAGTTCTGTTACGCTTAAGTATTGGAAAGTTGCAGAGGGAAAAGATACTCCTCGATACCTAGGTAAAGAATCATATGTCTACCTGGAGCCTCTCTATCCACCATAAGCATAGTTCCGTCACGCCTGTACCCCTCTTCCTGACATTCCACAGCCTTCAACGCCATCAAGCCTTTGCGTATGTGCGCGTCCATTCTCGGGCAGTTTGTATTGCAGCCTGTTCATCCTCTTTCCATCTCTGAGCAACATCATTTGCTAGGGGATCGTCTGGGTTCGGAGCTCCCAGAAGTGCCTGTATTGAAAGGAGTATCGTACGAATTTGGAGTGCTGGAGACCAATTGCCTACTACCATGAGTATGTGGGAAGAAATGGCGGGAGAACTCATATGTACTTTTGAGCACATCCAAGCATATTCGACCAAGCTTATCGATATTGGGGTGGTAGATTTTAGTAAGAAATCTTATCTTTGGTGGCGTCATGGGATAATCGTCTGGGAGGAAGAGCTCGAGTTTAAAAATGCCAGCTATTTGTGGATTAGCTGAGTCTAAATTTCGCGAGAAAGAAAAAAATGAGACTGACATTCATAAGGCGACTGAGAAGGACCATGTATCTTTACGTCAAAATATCGCAGGTTATCCTCATGAGGAACAGCACTGATGCCTGGAACTCTGGCAAATACAGCATATGGTCAGAATGGCGGCCTTCATCCTGATATACCGTGTTGCAGTTTAGAGAGAACCTACGGTTCGGCCATTAGACGTTCAGTCTCCTTCACGATTCTCTTCGGTAAGGCAGCCATACCGGCCGAGATCATTCGAGAGCTTTTCTGTTATTGATACTGTCACAGCAAGTCGCTAGTAGCGCTTCGTTACGCTTGAATCTGTTCAAGGTGTTGCTTGATCTGGAAATCGCGGGGTTTCGTCGAGGAGCGAAGGGCAAGGCAATACTGTCGTTTAAGAAAGATTGTCACTGCATATGGAGGTAGCAAGCAAGACTGTGCGGAGTAATGTAACGCCCGGCGGAGAATATAGTAAATGACAACAGTATGGAGCAAATGCTGGGAAGCAAGAGTGTGCTTGCGTTCAAACTTGCTGTGACGCAGACCCTGGGGGAGGTTTGAACGCCAAGCTAAAATAGGACTAGCTTTATTAGAGCATACTTCGACGCCAGGCGCGAGATCATCTACCTTATCAGGCTACTTGTCTCTGCACATAAATGAGCCATATTCACTAACGTTTCATCATGCTTTGATGCACAGCAGCAATGTGGTGAAGAGGTAATGTTTTTACGAGTCAGCATTTTGACACGGAAATTCACTTAATCACTTCAACAGCCAAACTCGCCTGCCAACGAGTCTGTCCCGATCGATAACAAACAGTGGATGTCGATCGTTATCGGCATTTGTTCTCTCGTGTTTCGATTGTTTGATAAAAAGATTGTAGTTATGGAGTCGTGATATATCGAGAAAGGAGAAGGTGCAGAAGATGATACTTGAGCACCATGCGTCTTCATTATCCTATCATCAATCGCATTCGGTCGGCTGTCAGACGACCATGACCTTGAGGTAGTAAACATGGCTGGAAGTGAAGAGCTGAAGAGCTTGGCTTCCGCATTCGACAGCCCGACCTTTGGGAAGGACGGCTCATTTCGCCTCGACGAGCCTGTCGGATCTGCCTCCATATCACCATGTGGTAGAGATGTAGTTTTGGCTTCGTACGTATCAAAACGTTGACGGAGTTCGGTGCTTATAAGCAGCAGGCGCCAGGGTCTGCATATCATCGACCTCGACTCTCCTTACTCACCTCCTAGGCATCTCCCCCATCGAACACCATGGGAGGTAGCTGATGTCCAATGGTCACCGTTTGCATCTCGAGACTATTGGGTGGTAAGTACATCGAACCAGAAAGCCCTTGTCTGGAATCTTGCAATGATATCCTCGCAAGCATCCATTGAGCACGTTCTACATGCGCATACTCGAGCCATTACAGATATAAATTTTTCGGCACATCATCCTGATGTCCTCGCCACTTGTGCTGTTGATAGTTTTGTACATTGTTGGGATCTACGTCATCCGGCTAGACCTGCTGTGACCTTCTGTGACTGGTTCGCGGGTGCAACTCAAGTGAAGTGGAATCGCCAAGAATCCCATATCTTGGCATCATCTCACAACAAGTTCCTGCGAATCTGGGATGACCGGAAGGGGGCTTATCCATTAAAATCTATTGAAGCTCATGCCACGAAGATTTATGGGGTTGATTGGAATAGGACAGCAACAAACAATCTGATAACTTGCTCGTTGGACAGGACCATCAAATTTTGGGATTACACGAAGCACGATGACAAGCCAGACCGAACAATTGCCACCCCGTTCCCAGTCTGGCGAGCACGGTACACGCCGTTCGGATCGGGTCTTTTGGCTATGCCTCAGCGTGGAGACCATGATTTGCATCTTTATGACTACGGTCTAGACGAGGGTGTAGGAACAAAGAGTCCGATGTCGCCAACATCAGTGTATCAGTTTTCGGGCCACAACGATCAAGTGAAAGAGTTTCTGTGGCGGTTCAGGGGCACTATAGGTGACGATATTGACAACCGCGAATTCCAGCTCGTATCCTGGGGTACCGACCGTAATTTGCGTCTACATCGTGTTGGTGATGATGTACTAGACAGTGTTGGCTACAGGCAAGGCATGAAAGTAAAAACGAAATTGAATTTTACGCGCAGGAATGCAACGTACAAGAGTTTTCGAGACAGGCCCGAAAGTTTCGACACTAAGACTCGGAAAATCTCCTCAGTAGCTGGTATGTTTGATCTCGACGAGGGGGTAGATCCTGGATATAGTGGTGGGCTCTCTTTCGGCATGACTCAAGCGGCCATGCCCACAAGGGTTGGCTGGGGAAATGAGGGTTTCATACGCTCAGTGGCTGGGAAGAAGGTAAAAGCTTCTGGTGAGATGGACGCCATATCTTGGATGAGAGGTGTCAGGATTGGAAAACGTGATACAACACCCTCTGGTATGGATCAGAGCCTCGCATCAATATTATCTCCCGAATTAAAGGCCGACAAATCTTGGGATACTTTTGAGTCACTCGGCGAGGAGATATCGCACTTAGGCGATAAGTTTGGAAAAGTCGGTTTTGAAAAGGTATTGTACTCTGTCCGCTTTGGATGTTCCACACAGATACCCGCTAACGTTCTCAAGATTGACATGCAAACCCGGACTGTAATCGTTTCGTTCTCTGGGCCATGGGGGTCTGATAGTAGTAACATTCATATGAAGTGTCGAGTTGAGTTCCCTGCCAAATATCCCAGTGCAGCGGCGCCCAAGTTTGAATTTGAGCATACAACGTTGATCAGTGATGAGTCTCTTACTCACATATGCGCTGGAGTCGAGATGATTGCAGAAAGGTATATGATCCAACAGAAAAGCTCGCTAGAAGCTTCTCTCCGATACTTGTTAGGTGAGCAAGATTTGGAAGAGAGCTTAGGCTGGCTGGAACAGCGGCGAGAAAGTAACAACATGGACTTGGTGCAGGATCCCACTCTGAGCTCAAGCGACGAAGACGAAGAGCTTGGTGGAACCACACGCCTACGAATTCAAGCACTAGACATGAGTGATGGCACAATTGCCGTGTCGAACGCTCAATATAACGTTCCATTACCGAAGGCTTGCGGCGCAATGTGGGCTGATGATGGACGTTTGATCTGTTTCTTCCCGCCTAAAGAGGACAAAACACATTCTTTGCTCGATTCTTTGAGTTTGAGGACTAGTGATCGGTCATCAAAAAGTCGCAAGACCATCTTCGAGGGTTTCGGCCGCCTGCATAATGGATCGATTATACCAAAAAGATTGACATCGCCACTCAAGACTTTGAAAGACGGTGATTCTGATTCTTCGACATCCTCATCTGGATCGTCGTCTTCCTCGGAAGGAGACGGCGTGCTTCGCCACCACTTTCCTCCGTCTATGGCTTGGCGTGGCAGTCTGGCTGAGACACAGGACGTGCTTTCTGTGGATGACTCTCATAAGTCTAGTGGAGGAGCTGGTTTTACTACGTCAGCAATTTCCACAACGAATAATTACATCGCTATCCACGATTGCAGCAATCTTCTTCCTTCCAAAAGGTCCCTCGCGCACAGTTACGTGGTAAGTGGAGTAGGATCAGATTGCTGCGAAGTCAATGCTCGGGTCGCCGAAGAGAGTGGTGATTCAGATCTCGCCGCTATCTGGCTTCTTCTTCAATTGCTGTTGAAGAACGAAGTTCCCCTGGAGATGATGCAGCATCCTTTCCTCAAAGACAATGCTGAACTTATCGTTGTCGTCGCACATCGGATAGTATCTCCTCTTAAATCTAGGGATAGTGCGGTAGATTTGACGTTCGACTTGGCTGAGGAGAACATGCGGAGGAACACCAGAGGCAGTATCAAATGGGGCAATCATCCTTTCGGAAGACGTTGGCTTATTGATTCACTGTAAGCCCTGCAAGCCGTCAAAGTTTTGACTCTATTTACTAACTGTATGGTAGTTTCCAGCACTTTGAGCGGCTTGCAGACATACAGATGCTGGCAATGCTATCATGTGTACTTAGCGAACCCCTCTTGGCGAAATGCTTTATGACTGTGGTTGAGACGGACAATGAGCAGTTGCAAAGCCAAATTAAAAGAAGTTCTTCGCATTTGGTAGGGGATTGGAACGATACCTTGGTCGGCTATTTTCCTTCCTTCGAAGTGGCAAAAAATCTGCTTCGACCCGTAACACCAATGCTTTCTGATTCGCATAAGCGAGTTAGCGGCCCGCACTCTACATCTTCTTCTGTCGGTGCCACAATAAGTGATCCCATGACACCTTTCTCAACCGGCGCCACACCCCCGAACGTTCACCGTCCTCCAGCTACAAGCTTCGAAAGGACCGATCCGCTGGGGTCTACTATACCAATTTCCCCCGAATATCATCGAAACACATATCGTTCAAGCTCAAACCTCGCGAGTACTTTTGCTGCATCCTTCTCGCGTCCTTTCTCTTTCAGTGCGTCGGTGTCGTCATCACCTCCGGCTACCTATCCCAGAAAACGTTTAAGCCCTGCAGGAAGCTATATTGGAGCTCCACCTACTGGCGTAACCTGGGGTGCAACAAGTTTCTTCACTAAATCATCGACCACCGCCGAAGACCCCAAATATGTATACTCACTCTCAGTCTCTGATACCAAGGAGGGTATCGCCATCCCTAAAGTATCTGTGTTCACCACAAAACTGAAGAATCAAGACCAATTTGGCAACGAAGGCTACGCTGATAGGTCGTTACTAGATCCTGCTCAATCGTGGCGGTATCACGCATACCGAGAACTGTACGCGCACATGCTCATCGTATGGGAAATGCCTCTTGCCAGATGCGAGTTGCTTAAATACAACGACCAACCACCTTCTGTACCAGGCTACCCCCCGAAACTCGTCCCCGGATTTTCATCCTCGATTGCAATTGGCAGTTCTAATATGGAATCCCTGAGTGCCGACGAAGAAACAGGCGCCAGGCTAGGCTTCGTAACCTGTCACACGACTTTCGCTTCGCAGGTTTCCCAGCACCATAAAGATCAGCGGTTTGCATCTTGTACAGGTCCAGAGAGTTCTCTGATCTGTCTTCTATGTGCTGAAATTATTCGTGGTCTTTCTTCCCCTTGTCTCGCTTGTGGTCATGTTCTCCATGCTTCATGCCGCTCTATCATGCTTTCCCAGGTTACAACAGCCACTGAAGATGGCCTATGTATTTCAGGCTGTGGCTGTCGTTGCGCCGACCATATTATTGTGGAGGTAGAAGCACCTCTGGTATCTCAAATTAGCCCATCTCCAACCTTCGTTGGAGATACGTCAATCGAGCAAGCCCAATACATATCGCAAGGAGAAGCTCAAATCGAGGAAGATACATGGGAAGATATTGCGCGGGAACATGTTGCATATGAGAGTCTAGCGCGGGTCAGGGAGAGATATATTACACCAAAGCCAAGCCAAATCTGGAGAGGAGGAGATGAGAGAAAAGATGCAAGACTAGCGGCCAAAAGGAAAGAATCGTACTAATAAGTCTGAGCTGTTGGTACGGCGACTTGTTCATTCTCGGATCTGTGAAGCTAGATAACTACCATGTCGACTTACTCGTTGAAGGAGCCCTATCCATGGCATCGCTCTCCTGAGATAATGGTTGCGTACTCTGTTGTCATCTACGTCTCACTTTGGGAGATAAGGATGACTCTCGTATAGGTCTATAGTGGTACGATTCGATCCGCATCGAGGAAGATATATCACAATCATCTAGAATTACGGTGTTGGGCCGGACTCTTCTACCATGCCGACAGACTCTTTATATTAAGAAGATTATTAAAATGTCGTCGCTGCAAGTTACCTTGAGGTTGTGTGGTTGTGTACCTCCGTATTTATCTCAAACCAGTGGGTATAATGTGGAAATATTATCTGAGTCAGTAAGAACCATTGCTCTCGGGAGCTTCACCGTTGATGAACAAGAGCAGATTCTGGAAAGCTTGCTCTACAGCTTGGTCACGGTGAATCACTGTAGTCGGTAGGGGGTCAAGGAGAACTTTATCATCCTAGGATGACCAACAGCATCCTATCCCTTGAGAGAACATCCAAACCACATTAGCCTGCACATTTTGCGATCTTTTCTCCCAGCTCTGAGAAATCCCCGAACACATCAAACCTGCATTCTTCTTAGACCGCGGTTCCTATCATGCTATATAAGGATCCCTTGCGGCAGACTCACCTCTTCATCTGTGCGTCTTTCAACCCTTTGTGGTAAATTGCAAAACCGTTAACCACGACTTCCTCCGTTTCCGGATCGTTTTTTACCGTATATGTGATTGTTGACTCTTGGTAAATCCGATCTTGAAGCACATCGACGCGACCTAGACTATCTTGCCTATTAGTACGGCACTCAGAGACAAAGTCAAGGGAACTGGAAGACAAATGCGAGAAGGTCGCGCAAAGTCACATCTAAGGATCTCTAGTGGTGCCTCCTGCGGACTTACACATGCTTCATGCTTGCCAGTACAGAACATTGTCGAGTCATGGTTTCGAGGATAGCCTCTCGTCCCTTCACTGGTGTATTGCTGGCGAAATACTGCACTGCATCAAAAGTATAGAAGGTTGTTATCCATGGTTCGGGATCAAGGGCATCGCCGGCTCGGTGGAACTGAATGTCCGACCACGGTCAGCAACGAATGTTTTGTTCGAAAAAGAGCAGAAAAGACCTCCTTGAGCCAGGCCATAGTGTTAGCAATATCCAATTCTGAAACACTCATTTTGGGAGAGTAGGCGATGAGAAGCAGGTAAAAGCCTGTTGCGATGCAGACGTGTGAAACGAGGCAGCAAACAAGAGCTAATGTAAGAGGTAGCTAAGTCATGTCAAGGTACGATGAGAGGCTACGATAAAGCATCAGGTGGGGAAAAAGTTGTCGAATGCTTTGTAATGAGACTTTACATTATTAATCTGTTGTCGTTAGTAAGCGGTTGTGCGACCCTGATGCCATACCTGCACAACCTCCAGTCAGTGCCAGTTCTCTTTCGTGAGCATGTTCTGATCAAGTTTTTCCAATCTCTACAACAATCGTGTAGTTGCCTCGACAGAGTCGCTCAACAGCATCAAAGCATCTAGCGAAGACCCCACAGATGAGCCATAACCTCTATGTCGCTTCTCTCCTGGGCCTACTGGTAATACCAGAGCGATAATAGTCTACGCGCCAAGCATGGGCATGAGCTAGCCAAATCAAAAGGTGTCCTGGCACAATCCAACATCGTTGAGATGGCATCTGCCAATCGCCCATGGAGTCTTTCAAATGCTCGAGACATGGCGTCCTTTCCTCCTTTGCCGGTACGGAATTTGCTGGGTGAGGATCATGGCTGGAATTACCTTAGCCAGCCAATCGCTTAAAATGGAAATTATACCAGCCTGGATGGCCCCGTACAAATTTGACCCAGTCTGGATTGACAGAAGATGTTTGTTCCTGTGTTGCCACGTGTTTACTTGGTCAACATTGTCACATCAAATGTCTACCTAGTCATTGTTGCTGTGTCTTAGCCCTTGAGATCATTGTTTACTTTCATGTCCTATCACACTTCCACTATGTTTCTAGCTTCGATGGGTATAAAATTCTATCCTTTCTTTCAACGTATCCAATACGCAACGCTTTACCTTCACCCAAAAATCTGTTCAAGGCGGAACCTCACAACCATGCCTTCTTTCGGCAGGAAACCAAAGTCCGACCAGGGAGACAAGTGCTCACAAGACTCTCATTTGACATTTGATGACAAAGAGAAGCCCGTCTCTCCCTCTCGCTCCAAGCAAGAAGTTCAAACTGGTCAAGTCCGGCCCCGACCCATGAGATTCGCTCCATCAAGCGAGTGGAACGAGCGCCAAAAGCTACTCGATCATTCCAGGCGCTCTCTATCGGGGAGGACGAGCTCATGGTCGACAAGTGCGGCTACTGTAACAACTACTGCAGACGACTGCCTAATGGGCAAGACTACTGTGATTATTGTACTAAGAATGGATTTCTGTAAAGGGACTATCCCTCTGAGAAAGATCCTTTGAGAAACAGGTGGGAAGTGTATGTTCGCTTAGCACCATATTTTCAATTTCTTCTTCCTTTCATGATCCTGTTCCTTCTTCATTCTTGACATACAAAGACATTGTTCATAAGGACCGTTGTTCTTAGTTTCCCACGTTGAATCGTTTTCCGCTCCTTTGATATACCAAGCCTATTATTCAATGTAAGCGCACAATCTTGTTGTCACGCTTCTCCGAAAGAGTCTCTCTTTTTGCACTTTCCAGTGCATGCAAGTGCTCCATCTCGTCATCACGCTTCTCGACACTCTTCCTTTATACTTTCTATATCCCCCAACCCCATCCCCAGAACCTACCTCGAGCAATCCCACCGACCGCCCGGCCCTGCCAACCCCACCACCATGTTCTCTCCCTGCGCCTTCCTCTCCATCTCCCTCACCCCCGCCTCCTGCACCCCCTTCAAACTCACCTTCCACAGACGAAAACGCTCCGTTATCGACGACGACGACCACAAACCAACCACGGTGCATACATGCTCCATGTCCCTTACGCCCGGTTCCTGCTCGCCTTTCAAACTCAAATTCCGCAAGGGAAAGGCATCAGCTGGTGGGGATGATGACGACGATGGCGATGAGGTGGTGATTATGGTGCATAGGTGCGCGCATTGTGGGGGTAGGGGGAGGGGGCTTAGGGGCGGGAAAAGCGTTTGTCGGGATTGTGGGTGGGAGACGGGGGACGGGAGGGCTGCTACTGTGTAGTGGGATGTGGTCGTTCCCGGGGGGGCGTTTTTCCGGTGTGTTGGCTGGGCTTTGTTCAAAGTGACGGTTTTGGGGTGTTGTTATGTTGTTGGAGAAGGTCGTTCGTCTCCTGAGTTTTGATATCACGCTCTTATTCAAGGAAGCTTGTTGCTCATTTTCTCCATCCATCATACCGTCCCTCCCTTACCCAAACCCCATCCTCCCAGAAACTCCTCCACCAATCCTGCAAGCCCCCCAAACACCCATAAGTACTTCACCAACCACAGCCACAACCATCCCATCATGTTTCCCTACTCTCTTCTCCCTCTCACATACACCTCAAACACCAGAAAAACGCACCCCTCGAAAACGAAAGAAAAAATCAACCTCTTCTACAATCTCCCCCCCCGCGAAGACTGCCTCGCCACCCCTTTTTCCGGCAACCGAGATAAGCAAGCCAGGCGCCAAACATGCGGGCACTGTGGGGCGAGTTGTTTGCATGTTGCTAGAGGAGGAGATGGGTGTGTCGGGTGTAGGTGGGGAGGGGGTGGTGATGAGGGGGGGTGGTTGGTGGGGGGTTGTAGGTTGTGAAGGAGTCTGCTTTGAGGGTTTACAGGCACGGTTGGGGAGGAGGGTTGGCAGCGCGAGTCTGGCTTCTTTTTTCTGTGAATATACGGTTTTGGATTTGGATTTGGATTTGGATTTGGTATGTGGGGGTTCTTTGTTCATGATAATAAAAATATGTCGTTCATTGTCTCGTTGTGCTGAAACAGCTGAATACCATTGTTTCGACGCTCGATGCCTTGTCTTACCTCATCTCACTATTGCGTTTCTGCGTCGAACTCCCACTTCCTCTTCTCTAACGTCCCAACCGTTTCACAGCTTCAACCCCGTTGAGGTAGTATTTCAATCCCATCTATTTCTCAAATCTCCAAATCCTCCAATCCAACCCACATCCACCTCCCACCTCTCAACCACCGAACTCGCATCGGCTTTCAACCCCAACCAAACATGCCCCTCCAACACTTCTACGAAGAAACAATCGCCTACCTCCTCGCAGGCTCCATCCCCTTCTGCTTTGTGCCACATCGCGAGCGCGAGCCTGAGAAGAAAGCCGAGCAGAATCAGCCTGAGCAGAAGCTTGAGGAACAACAGCCCGAGCCTAGGCCCGAGCCAAAAGCCGAGAAATCTGCGAGTGATAGCGAGGGAAAGGAGGGTTGTGCGAGTGAGGTATTGTTCGAACAGCCAGGACAGGAAGGGTTTCCAAAGGAGGAAGATCTATTCAAACAACCGACCCGCTCACCTTCTCGTGCTCCCTCCTTCTCCCCCAGCGATGCATCCCCAAGCCCCTACCAACAAGCACCCGATTCCGCGTCGATCGCCTCCACCGAAACCCTCGTAGATGATGCCGAGACTCTCGTCAACGAAGACCAAACCGTCCTCGACGAGGCAGACCTAGCCTTCCTGCTCCGCCCCGGCCGCTGGGAAAAGGCCGCGTGGTGGGAACAGCGCAAGCTGCCGCGGTGGTGGTGGTGGAAGAAGTCGGGACAGGGGAAGGGGGAGGGGTGTGGGGGCCAGGGGAAAGTGGAGAAGTGTGGGAGGTGTGGGGGGAAGTGTAGGCGGCTGAGGGTGGGGAAGGAGAAGACGGTGGTGGAGATTTGTGATTTGTGTGGGGAGGGGAGGGTAGTCTGAGAGATGTGGTTTATTGAGGGTTGCGGAGATAAGATTTGTGAAGGAGGGAAGCTGGATGGTTTGGATAATGGAGATAAATATAATAAGAAATGTGCGGACTATTGTTGTTCGAATCTTTGATGAAGAGCTTCTCTGTGCCTTGCAAGTTGGGTTCCTGCGGACCAAGAATAGTCGGAGATTTCAACTGCATTTTAGCATAAAACACTGACCGTGCTAATTCTGAAACCGCATCCAACGTTCTTACTTTGCAAGCAGCACCCTTGCCGCTTCAACCTCCTCATCCGTTGGCATATTCACAATCATAAGGTACAGGACATCCTACAACCAGCGTGTAAGCCCGAATCTCTCCAGTCCGCAGACTAGCCTCGAAATTTCCACTTACTTGCTGCAGCAGCCGCTTCTTCAGGCCCCCCTTTCGCTCTCTTCGAGGTCTCCTTCCTCGCTCCTCTCGACGGGATCTCCGCCGTTCTCTTCCACCTACCAGGGCTCCGCCTGTGACTAGTGATACGAGCGAGCCGCTTGAAGCTGGGTGGCTGGGGTCGCTGTAGCGGGATGCAAATGTAGTTCCGATTTGATCGGCTGCAAGAGTGGAGTTGGGATTTTCTTTGGCCTGTGTTTATCAGTATTCATGTGTACGCTTTGCTTGTAGGAAAAGAATTGGGCTCACATAGCTTGCCTGGGCCCGGCGGTCAAGGTAATTCGCTACAAATTTGGAGCTGTTTTTGAACTGGGACTGCTTCTTCCCTTCTTGACTCGCAGAGGCCGCTGCTGCATCCAGCGCTGGGAAGATTAGTGGTGCGGATTCTGGCATTACCTAACTCTCCGTAGGTTTTGGCGCTTGATAGCTTGAGACCCTTGAGCTGCTCGCGAACTTTTGAATCCGATGGGGTAATCGATTTGGCGATGGTCTTGGAGATGTCGACTTGCTCGTGGCTGGCTTTTTGCTCGGGTTTGTAGGTCATGATTAAACAAAATAGACCATGTGGGCGGAACAGCTTGTCGTTCATTTGGTCTAGGAATGAATTCGTCCTTAAGTCGAATCACTGATTGATACGAAATTATAATGTCCGAAGAATAGCTCAGCTCACCTTTGCCTGATTTGTACCCCTTTGGCGATGCCCACAGTCACCTGCACAAGAGCTGCAGTGACTTGCGCCGCTATCTCCGGAACAAAACCCACACCTACAGCTGCAATATTTATCACAGTGTATACTGGTGACGCCTACAGATCACCTGCAATTAATGGACGTCTCAGACGGGTAAATCCAGACGGATTGTAGTTTACCTGGCTTGCCTTATGAAAAGACTTCAAAAAATCCAAAAACGTAGCTTGGTCAATACCACAATCCATGAGCACTGGAGCATAAGCGCGAACGAAGCCGCGGCTTTTATCCTTTGGTCTGCGCTGTGGGATGATCACAGGGCAAGGTAGCCGTCCTTTGGCGGTGGTATACGGTGGCGGATGCTGTACAAGAAACGACTGCACGAGCTCACCAGCACCGGCCTGGCGCTCGCTAGATTCGTTCTCCTCATCAGCATAACCATTCCCGGCCTCATCGAGCTCCCAGTCCGCTTCATCAAGTTCACTGAAATCTGAATTCGAGCCTTCGTCTTCGGAATGGCCGATTTTGCGGTCAGCTGGGACAGCTTGTCCCTTGGCAATGAGTTCGTCAGCGCGTTCTTCTGGTAGGTCGACGTATGGAGGAGGAGCGTCGTCGACCGTCCTGCGGCTGCTGGATGCTCCGGAAGGCGATGGCGATCTTCGGGCTGCAATTGCTTCTGCAGCGAGACCAATTCCGGAGCCGATGAGTTTGACGAGTTTGCCCATGATATTAATAACGATATTGTTGTAGACTATGGAAATGATGGGCTTGTTTCATTAATATCTACAGCAGATGCTCTGAGGGTTGGTTCAGGAATGTCTGAAGGGCTGGGAAGACATGTCAGTATATAAGTCAGTGGAATATGCGTCGTGCAGGATTTTGTATGATACTATCTATATATTATATCTGCAGGCTGCTGACCGCGTCTCTGATTTGATTACATTGGGCGAAGGTTACCAGATTAGGACTAGCACGTTTCGTCTCAGCCCTAGAGGCACTCCTAATCCTAGCAGCGAGTATCTATGAGATGCAATTAATACCGAGCACTTAACTCGTCCATAACCAGGCATTTGTTACGGGAAGAACACAGGACTGAGTGAAGCAGAGCTCCTTCAAAGCAGAGACATCGCTCACTTTGTTCCAAACCCGCTTGAAAACGTAGGCACGAATTGGGAGTTCTCGAATCAATGTTCCCAGCTCTGGCAAATTATCCAGTCCCAAACTGCGAAATACTCTCCACCGGTAGTCCTCTTAAGAGATCCCGAGATGGAATCCAAGCTCATGGGTACAGTTGTGCAAGACAAGAACCAGCTTGTTGTTGGGGTAATCCCATCAGCCAGAGTCGTTCAATGAATTATATAACCATCATTACCCAGTGAACTTTCTAAATAACCTCTCCGGTCGGATTACTACGCTTGACACCAAGTATCAATCTCTTTCCCCGTCACTGTCTCCGCAGCAACGCTCTATTTGTTTGAAATGAACTGTTAGTATTGTTGGCATCATCGGTTGTAGCGGATCGGATATGCAAATTCAAAGAGGTTCCTGGGGGAGGAAGCTGCAGTACACTTTACAGGGCCCAGATGTTTTCATGATTTGGTCCAAATTCTTTACCTCGATCGTTGTAAGCGACGTTGTTGACACAACAAGCCGAAAGAGTGCGTCCAGAACAGGACGAGAGACCTAAGATGAGACAAGGTCTAGAACGCTGTTAATTTTGGCTAGAGATACTGGGGATTGTCACTTGGATCGATTTGCGGGTAGGGTAAGGTTCTTCCGCAATTAAGCTTATGAGCAACCAGGAAGGTTCATGGGAATCCAAGAATGTCAGTAGGAGAGCTAAGTCCCTTGTTCAATTATTTAGCAGAAACTGTGAATTTGAAGAGCGTTAGGTATGAACAGCGTTATGTTGGGATCTTTGAATGAATAATAGCTGGTAGGACATATGTCGAGATGAAAAGGTATTGCATTTCTAAGTCTAGGATCTAAAATCGAGATATTGCATGCTTGTATGAAAGGAAACATCGAGGCAAGATTCTCCTATGAGCCCGTGGGTGGTATTGGCACCAAGACATATCGGACATGTTCTGTTGGTTTTGTCGAGCTTGTCTAGGTCTTGCCTGGTTGGCTGGTTCAATCGCCTCCTGAATAGTGTAGACTCGTTTTGAGTGGCTTTGGGGAAATGTCTCTTCTTTCGAATTTGTTGGCTCCACTCCGCACGGATCCCTGGCTTTCCGTTCTTCCGAAGAGATTGTCTCGGTTTCGGCTGAAGAGAAGTTCTCGATGCCCGTCAGCTTCTCGGCCTTCTCTCATCCTTGGCGAGGGGCGTCTTTGCCGACCGACCCGGTTGTTTCTCTCTGCGGAGTTCGAGTAGGACGGAAAGCCGCGGTTCTCATGACCCTCCCTCATGTCTGGAAGGGAAGAGTTTTCGTTCTGGGTAGTTCCGCTGGGTCCTCTAGCTGCAGAATCCAAGTAAGACGGAGAGCTGGACGGAACGCCGCGGTTCCCTGTCGCTCCAAAGAGACAGCCTCCGATCTGGGCGGGATCGAACTCTTCTCCGTTGTGGATGGTTCTGAAAAAGTTTCCATAATCTGACATGGGAATGCGTTCGGCATCTGCAATGGGAATGTCTTCGGAGCCAGACTCTTCTTCGGAGCCAGACTCTTCTTCGGCGCCGCGAGACGCATCTTCGAACTGAGGCTTGTGGAGTTCCGTGTAGTAGTCAAGGATCGCACGAGCAGTTCGGATTATGTCGGAACGATGTCCTTCATTATCAAAGCGATCGGTAAGACAAAGGTGTTCCACCGGGATGACAGCCTCAACCGCCATCTCTACAGCATCGCACACCTCATCGAAAGCCGAGATATCTTGCATCTGATCGGCGGCTTCGTTGTCCATTCCCAATCGAGCAGCAAGCGTGGCCTGAGCGAAGCATTGAACTAGCTTCTGAACACCCGTTCTTGCCAGCACAGCAGCAAGGGCCACTTGACGGAGAAAGCCCCATTCAAGTCTAAAATTGAATAGGAAGGAGGTAGCATAGGGTGCACTGAGTCGAATCGCTTCCGTTTTTGCTTCCTCGGCTCGGGCTCTGGTATGCAACGCCATGAGTTCCATTCGACTGGCTTCCATTTCCGCCGTGTTCGCTTCTATGCTGAGCTCGAGGGCGGCGACTGTCTTGATGAGAGCATACTCTGCCGCATCCTCAGGAACATTTGGGGTGGACGGCATCTTGTGTTTTGAGTTTCGTGGTATTGTGAGTTGAGTTTTTGACTGTCTGATGAGATGTTGTTTCTGTGATTGAAGGTGTGCAGATGCGTACCAAGTTGAAAGATCCGAGTCATTTTATACCCAGTCAGCCCGTCTCTGATAACACGATTGTTCAACATCTTCATCCGTTATATCTACGCAAATGGCAACGCGATTATTCAACGTCTTTGTCCTTTGGTCCCAGGAATACACAATTGTTTTAAAGTGTTGAAAGCATAATGCGATTGTTGACTTTGCAGCAAACTTCAAGACAGCAGCGTTTACGACAGGATTGGTCGTCTACAAGGATGTGCGTGGGCGAGCGATGGTTCGCAGGGACTGTAAATCGTTGTGTCTTATGCTCACATAACAACAACTCCATGAAATCCGCGGACAACCATTTCGTCAATCACAGATGAAGATGTGCAATCCAGAAGACCCGGTGTGTATCTAAATGCTGAATAGTAGATCAGTGCTACGAGTTTTTTTGGCGGGGGTTGAAAACGATTCGTCGAGGGTAGAGGTAGGGCTTCGTATCTGCTGCTTGATCCCACGCATCGGTGACTCCAACCAGATTTCCTCACCAGAAGGATCAAACCCATTATCGCTCTATCAATTGATGTGAGAAGGGTGGGATACTCTGGTATTGTTCGATAAGCACAGACTAGATAGAACCTTTGCATGGCGAACTACGGATGGTTACCAAGCTTATAAGATCTAGACGTTTTGGTACTATCTGTGACATTTTAAGAGCAAAAGCCCAGAAAATACGTGAAAACGCTGCTATGTGCGTCATTAGTATTCCAAAGACCTTATGTCTTTCGCAACCTACCAGTTATGATTGCCCATCGAAGATGAGAGCTACTTATGATGTTGTGGCTTTTTCCCGCTCTTGGACCGTCATCCATTGATACTCGTATATGCTGATCCCTCCATCTTTACATATCCATGGTCTCCCCAAACTTGCCGACCGGAACTCGAAGTCTCTGAAAAGCTACGCGTGCCTCAGTTAATTAGACTTCAGATCACTGTTGGTATTATGGAGGAATATTTTTACCTGCAGACATAAGTTTCTGCGCTTCAAGCAGCGCAAGGTTTTTCCCTATGCATTCTCTCGAGCCGTACCCGAAAGGAGAAATACACCTGTCCATTTCTTTTGTTCTCTCGGTACTTTCAAGCCATCGCTCTGGCCGGAATGTGTCTGAATCTATCCCAAAGGTGCCCTGGTCACGGTTTGTAAGCCAAGGGTTGGCGGCGATGTCGGTGTCCCTCCGGAATCCAGGTGTTGTTGAGGCTCAAGCCGCCTTTGCAAACATAGCGTGGAAGGATTATCGGGGTGGGTGGAAACATGCGCAGCGTCTTTTTGACACAAGCTGTAAAGTAGGGCATGTTATTGGTTGCATTGAAAAAGCTATGGCAGTGCCGCTATTAGCCCAGTCATGATAGCCATGCGATGAAGAGCTGCGATAATGCCGTCAAGATCGCATTCTGCATCGATAAAACCAATCGGATGGCCAAACGTGAAAAGAGTCACAGTATCGTTCAAAAACCACCTAGCAAATAGTTGGTTAATATTTTCCATTCCTATAGGGTTGTCGATCAACGGAACGATCTTATCAGGAGTCTCGACAAGGGGTCAACGAAGATATGCTCACCGAGCCTATTCGGCATTATCGAACACCTCACCAATTGGAGCAAATTTTTGCCGCTATTCATCGTTCAATTTTACTATTTGCTTGCTTGTTAGCTCCTCATGCTCTCGGAAGTGCTTCATCGAAAGTTTTGTATACAGAGATGCGAGTGTTAACACTCAATGATCGAATCAGTGGTGCGAGGCACCATTCGAGAAAACGCACGTACAGAGGGAGAGAAGACTCTACGTTTCGGAACATGCTCGCTCTGTTTTAGAGTTTAAAACATCGTAGAGTGTTCCCCCATGACCGCCGGAGTATAGAAGTCTGTCTTGTGCACACTGTTGGGCCATTGAAGGACAACAAATTCGGAGCAAAGACGAATAAAAGGTCCTACTCCACGCTCTTTTAGCATGTTTTTCTTGACAATCGATGTTCACAAGCAGACCGTATTTCTGATGCAGCTTCTTTGTCGCAGAAGGAGCGTTTTTACTGGCAAAAATGCAGAGCTTGTAAAAATCTGTAAAAACTCCCCAAAAGGACCAGGAAAATCGCGTGGAGGGTGAAAATTAGCTTACGGGCCTGTACTCCCAAGCTGTCAAACATTTCTCTCTACACTCAACGCTGGCGTCGCCTTGGTACGTTGACGTATAGCCGCCATATTGCATCAGTGCTACACCTTCCCATCGATTCTTATAACCCTACCATCCACCATTTTCGCCAGCGGTATGTTTCGAAAGATAGCGATATCTCGAGGCTTTGGTTATGTCCTAACGATCAGTAGGCACCGGGCATTGTGAGTTTCCCCCTCGACATAGACACTTCTGCTGTCGCATGGGTGGTCTCCGTAACCCATGATCCCCCAGAATCGGCATAGGCAATCCTCACCACTGCCCACCGCTGTCGGCGTTCAAGAGCCACAGCCAGCAGTCCAGACGTAACAGTTCGCTGCAGCAATGGTCATAATTTCCCTTCCCCCGATTCTCGGTCAAACCCTCGGTGTAGCTATCGGGGGCAAAATATCTTTCAAGAACCAGGTCGATAAGGCCATGCTAGGGTTTCCCGATCTACGCTCCCCAAGCGCTCGAGCACTCCGCGGAACGCGGCAGGCTTGGTTGAGGTGGTTGCTACTATGCCACCTAACCCACAGCCAACCCCTTTAGTACCTCCCCCCCCCCACTCCCTCCCCATACCCTAAGGATTCCACGCACGACCCCCCGCGCCTTTCACCACTCTACACTCCAACCCCTCTCTCCTCCACTTCCCTTATATCGCCAACCATATCCCAACCCCAACCCCAACCACAAACCCATCCAGAACCATCAACGACGACCTGAACACGGAAAAAGGAGGAAAGGCTGTAGCCATACCTTGACAGCCTTTACGACTGTTGCGTACACTAGCGCCAGAGAGCGGCATATGTAGAACACTTTGAAAGGGGGAAAGGGGAGGGGCTATAGGCGGATTTTTTTTTTGGAACCAGGGGTTTGTAGATGTGTGTGGTGTGGATGGTGGTGACGTTGTGTGTGTATGAGCAACTCTGATAACATGTCCGTTTAAATGGCTGGGTGCCGTAAGCATTGATATTCGTTGAACTGTTGGGTTAGAGCAAGCGCGCGACGTTACAGACTTACAGTAACCCTACCTTGGTATGCTTAGCCGAGCACGTGACCGTGGCCCATCGGCTGTTTCCACAACGTTTCAATTCCCAAGGCTGTTCGCGACCTAGCGGATTATATAAGTAGCCTCACAACAATTTTCACTGAGCCTTGGTAATCCGCCTGGGGATAGAGTAATACTGGAGAATAGAATTTTGTTAATATACAAGCCTCCTAGCTCTGGGAGCTCGATGAGCACGACATCAGACAAAAGGGAAAAGTGCGTATAGCACCGAGTAAGCAAGTAGGTATCATCTCTAAAGTAGTGCCCCAGCCAGCCCAAAGCTCTGAGCGCCGAAACGCAAGTGCAAGACCCAAAGACAGCAAGACATATACACACACACACACCCCCACTCTCCGTCGCCAAAATGTACAGTCGACGTTGCTTCCGCCCGTTATATGGCGTAATTCTCCGTGTGGAGAAACACCTCCTCTCTCCCATTACTTCCACTTAGCACTTTCCGTTGCATCCTGGCCACGCAAGTCGCCACATCGACCCGCATGCTCGGCGGCCCGCAGACGAACACACAGGTCCTTTTGCCGCACTCCTTTTCGAATCCTCTGAGCATGTATGGAATGTCTGGTCTCCCATACTCCGTTCTCCAACCTTCCTTCTTCGTGCTCACCGATGGCATGAAGGCGAAGCGCATAAGGTTTTTCTGGAGCATGGTTGGTGTGGAAGGGAAACCAAAGTCGAAACTCTTCTGAGGTTCAGGATTCGTGGGTGGGATTGAGAGCTTGAAGGAAGGTTTGTTGCGAGTATGTGCTTTCTTTGGTGGAGGGAGAAAGGTGGGTTGTGGAAGGGCGGTGATACCGTCTTCGATTTCCGCGCGGAGTTCGCGTTCTTTTTCAGGGTCGCCGCCGGATTCGTCGCGGATAAGGGCGGAGTTACGTTTCGAAGCAATGCCTTGAAATACGTCGTTGATTTTGTGGTGCATGAGATCTGAGACGGGGCGGGAGGGGGAAGGCGGGGGTTGGCCGGCACCGGGCATGGTGCGTTTTGCGGCAGTGATAAAGAATTGGCAGTGGACTGTTTCCAAGGGGGCGAAATCACGGCAGATGCGGAGTTCTTCTTTGAACCATTCCATTGTTTCGGGCCGTTTGAGGGCCCACACAACGTGGACTTGTTTGGTGACGGCTTTGCCGTCACGCATTTTCTTGATGAGGTCGAGGAGTTGCGAGACGATGGCGGTGATGCCACTGCCGCCGGCAAAGAGGATTACGGTATCGAAGGATGCGAGGTCTCGCTGCATTCCGCCGTAAGGACCGTCAATGAAAGCTCGGTAGGTCTTCATTGGACCGTCATCAATGGCAGCGTTGAGCACTTTTCTGGTGAAGCCGCCAAAAGGTCGAAAAACCAGAGTCATATCCCGGTACTGCTCGCCATACTCGGATGGGAAGTCGTCGCTGCATAGTGATGCTATGGTGAACGGGTGATTCTCAAACACTGAGATGCCTGGCATTCTCAAGTACACGTATTGTCCGGGCCTCCACTTCATCTGAGTTGGGATAGTAACTTTTACGGCATTTTCCGGAAGGACAGTAACTGCCGACTCCTCACCAATGAGCCATGAAAATCGCCTCGGATTCGCCCAGTTGAGGAAGAAAAGTCGGACACAGTAAGACAGAAGCCAGATTGCTACGGTAGCGAATAGATAATTCCACGATGTCAGGTACTTATGGCAATGCCAGAACATCATCCCAACGAAGACGATAGAAACTGGCACATGCAAAGCAACAAAAAGCTCGTACATCCAGGCTCGCAGAAAGGGCAAAGAGTGCAAGCAGAGGAAGAGTAGAGGTACAAGAGCGGCGACACCGGTGCCATAGATGTAGTATTGGCCAGTGAAGAAACTTTTGAACACTGCAGGGCCTCCTTGATCCCACACTGGGGTGATATAGAACGGTATCGTATGTATCAAACTCAGGAAGAGACACAAATAGCCACCCCATCTATGCAAAACGTTGAGTCTCTCGTGGCCGATTCCAGTGAGCATGGTAATTAAATTCGCTTTCATGCTCAAGGCAACGATCCATGGCATCAACGCAACAGCAAGCATTCCAGCCCGGATCGCCAACGGTGGCGAACCAAAGGCAATACTCGCATAGTAAAACGGCTGTGGGATGAAGCAGTAGAGCGTCACAAAGACAAAGGCCGCAGAAACAATGGCCACGGCTCCTACAGACGGAAAGGCGATTTGGAGCTTCCATATTCGCAGAACTGGCAAAGGTCGGTAGCTGATGAATCGAATAGCAGCAATTGCTTTGTTCAAGGGCGAAAAGGACAGGACTGAAACTCCCTCTGCTGGAGCTTGAGGTAGTTCACCGTTGCCAGGAAAGAACTTCCGTGTTGAGCTCGCGGTCGGCAGGTTTGCCATTTCGTAGTCGCTATCTGGTGACGAGTCTTTCGATGACATAGCCACCTCTTCCTTGAATGTCGCCCTTCGTATTCTATCCGTTCCCCAATGATACCAATGTATGCAAAATGTTATAACCAGTAAGATGACGGAAAAGTAGACCCAGCCAAGTGCGTATTGTCCGGACTGTGACCATGGATCTTGCTTGCTTGCGGCGATAAGTCCAGGCGAGCTGCTGCTATTGACCGGGATCTTTATTCGTTTGACCAGGTAATTGTTCATCAGAACGAGCGAGTCATCTGTAGGTAGGAAAGGCATCGCAGTGATTTAGGACCTTTTCGGGCCCAACGAGTCGAATTTAGCAGATTCGCATCTGTTCATCCGCTGCCGCAGGGCATCCGTCGATGATGAAGCAATGATAGCGACTTTGGTACTCTTGAACTCTGTCGCTGTAATCGGAGGAAGACACTGTCGTAGTTGATGCCAACGTTCGTTACTGGTGGCAAAGAAGTCCTCCAGCTTGCGCCAGATATCGCCCAATCTCTAGAGGTGGCGGGAAACTCAAGTTCTGTAACCAATTGCTTCTATGTTGAAAACACCACGCTATGCCAATTGATCAGATGCGAAACAAGGAAGGATTCCAGATCCTCGGTGGGGAGATAATAACGATTGTGGTGAGCAGAGGGCCGCCGGAAGGTCTTGGTGGGTTGGTCTCAGGTCAACAGATAAATGCGCAAGAGGTAGTTATCAGCGAATTCCCCGGGTTATCGATGGGGTATATGTTCCTTGCGTCGCAAAGCGGAGAAGCTCCACGTCTATGGGCCAACCGCCCACGCATCACATCGTAATTGGGCGCTTGCCACATGTGATGGTTACTACCAAGGTAATTGCGTGCCTGGGACAAGCTTCAACTCTAGCGGGGTACGCCATACCGTTCGTAGTATGTCGATGAAGAAGCTTATTGCTCCTGCGCGCACAATCGATGCTGTTCATTCCATCAAGACTTGGCTCACACCATAGAGAAGACCCCAGTGCATTATCGATATCGTACGGGGGACAACGTCGAATCACGATTGACGGGCACCAAAGCCGGGACGGTCGGAGTCTTCTAGGCTTTGCAGTAGGCGGGATGTGATTCGCCTGATGGGGGTCGTCCGGGCCGTGACAGAAGCAGAGAAGCAGGAGATATGCACGACGGCAGGGGTGGAGTCGAGTACTAGGTATGGTAGTCGACTTCGTTGCGGACCAGTGAGATGTGGGAAGCGACTCTTGGCACTCAGCTACGCGCTGAGAATTATGGGTTTTGCTGTTGGCACTTTTTCGCATCGCGATCACTTCCAACACTACAAACTCAACGAATGAACAAATTTCCAACTATGCTGACGGCCAAGACGCTCTCCATTGCGTAAGGTGGTAAGGTACTGTACTCGTACACTACTAACTGGTCTGGCCTCTCGAAGACATACCTTACATGCTACCTTCCAAAGCCCATCCGCCGTGCAGAACAGAATCAAATTCCCCACCAGATCACTATTCTACACCAGTGCTTTCCATCTAAAAGTCTCCCTAATCTATCTAGTCTAGGTAAAAGGAGGACCTTGAGCGCTTGGAGTGGGCATTATCAAGCTATTGAACAAGAGAATGCTGCTCAATGCGGCATGGGTACTATAAATCCTTACCGCTGAGCCGTGGAAAGGACCAAGGTTGAAAGAGCGCTTGCCAGACGCACCCCACGGTCATTATCTATTGCTATTTATCACCAGATGAATTAATTAATTAACAAACGGTCATGGCTTTTGAAGCGAAATCCTGCCGCGTCAAGGGTGTGCTGCAAGAGATAAGTTAAAAATATTGAGGCGCACGTACAGCCTCAGCTCCTGCGTTATGCTGGGTACCCACACAAAACATCGGGAAGTATATCATGCACAGGATCTCCCGGCTGTCTATGATTGCGGCAAGAGAGTCTAGATAGCTTGTTTCGCCGCGATTCAGCAGCTGCAGTTGCCATCCAGAACTAAGCTTTGACCTAGAAAGCGCTGTGGTAGAGTGATATAATGTATCTTAAGAAGTTATTGGAAATAGTAGTTCGCATGGGGTATCTTGTCTTGAAACGGCCCATTACCACCGGATTCACCCCCTTTAGGATTTGAACATGACCACGCAGATAGAAAACCAGAGGAAAAGATACCTTTCAATCGGACTGGCTTGCCTTTGCTCTCGTGAAGGTTCTTGCCGCACTGAAACTTCATCCTCCCAGTAAATCGACGGGTGGGCGCTCCACGGCAACATGCAGCCGCAAGATTAGATGCGATGTTGCATCAAGAGACCGGCGGAGATCCACATGAAACTGGGCCAGCAGATGAAATGCTGGTCTCCGCCGAACTGCGCACCATACAGCAGAAGTCGAAGAGAGTAAGATCGTAGCCAGGACACATGATGAATCGGTCTAGAGTACCTTGTCCGAACCAATTGTCTTTGCCTTTGTATGATTCCGTACCATCCTGACCCTCGCAGACGAACTCAGTTTGCATTATGGAAGATTGTAGGAAGTAATCATGCAATAGTGAATTGAACGCTCGCTAGAAGGCGATCTCCCGCGATGACGCTCTAATCCATGCCATATCCCGATGTTCGATCAAACAAACCCAAAAAGTATTCGCTTCCAAACATTTTGCGCCTAGCAAGACCAGTCTCACCATGGCATCCTCTACATGGGCGGTATCCCAGATCTCCCAGCTCATCCCTCTTGATGAAGTTTCCCTAAATCAAATCCTCGACTACACAAACTCTTTACCTAAAGATGCCGCCGCCTCGCATCTCAAGGAATTGCTTGGTGACTCTCCAAAAGCCCTGGAATTCATAAGTTCCTTCAACTCTCGCCGCGAAACCCTGGGCCCTCCAGTCTCAGCACCAGAGAACTCTGAAGCCTTACGGAAGCCACGAAAAAAGAAAGCCCCTCTTAACAAACTGCCTCCTCCTCGAAGACCAGAAGACTATGGCAACACTGCTGGCGCGTACCACAAGAGAGACGAACAAGACTATATAGCCGGATCTCGTCGTCTGGAAAAGGGACCTCTCCTCGCAAATACCCTCGCCCTCTCAGACAAGCCAGATGCGCGCCAACTCCCCATTTCCATACCCAAACCTCCTCCTTCAGCATCCGGTCCACTAATCTCCGATTCACCCAATGTCCGCTCCAGTAATCGTTCTCACCCCTCATCTAGGACCTCCTCTCCTGCACCCAAGACCAAGGTCAATATCTCCGGCGGTCCCTCTATGCACGCCCCCTCTACCGCCCTCGCAGACCTCGACTCCGCCATCCGAACCCTTGAAGTCCAAACGAACCCTTCCCTCTCCGCCAGCGCAAATCCTGCAGCTCGCCGTTGCGACTGTCTAGCCACGCGACATCCACTCCTGACCGCGGCGCCGAACTGCCTGAATTGCGGGAAGATCATCTGCGTAAAAGAGGGAATCGGACCATGCACTTTCTGCTCTCAACCGCTGTTGAGCGCCGAAGACATGCAGGACATGATCCGCTCCCTGCGTGAAGAACGCGGCATCGAGAAAATGGTCGCAAATAACGCCTCCCACCGCCGCGCCGATCTCTCATCCACCCCCCGCCCCTTCACCCCCCCTCCCCCCTCCACCTCCTCTACCTCAACAACCACCGCACCCCAAACCACCTCCATGGACCTCGCACGCCAACACCGTGACCGCCTCCTAAACTACCAGTCCGAAAACGCCAGGCGCACACACATCATCGATGAAGCCGCCGACTTCGAAACCCCGACCTCGGGCCAATCAATCTGGAGCAGCCCCGTCGAGCGTGCGGCGCAGCTGAAGCAGCAGCAAAAGGTGCTGAGGGAGCAGGAGTGGAATGCGAAGCCCGAATTTGAGAAGAGGAGGATGGTCGTCAGTGTTGATTTGGTAGGCGGAAAAGTCGTTAGGAGGATGGGGGAAGTGGAGAGGCCGAGCGAGGACGACGACCACTCCAGCCCCGTTGGCCCCAGCGCTCCCAATCCAAACAACAACGCCACAGGCGCCTTCGCGAAAAACCCCCTTTTAGGCGCCCTCATCAGACCCACCTGGAAGCCCGAAATCGACCACGAGGGAGCTGCCGGGCAGGAGGGCGATGTCGGGGATAAGGAGAACGCTCAGCCCAAAGTGTCGATGTGGCGCAGAGTCCAGGACGACGAGACGGACAACGAGGCTTGGATCTTAGATGGGGGAGTCTACGGCGGGAGAGGGGGGGATGAGGAACGTGCGAAGGGATAGGGGTGTGACAAGGAAGGCATCGAAATAACTGATGATTAGACTAACAGTCGATCAACAAACAACTGAGGTGGAGAACCACTCCGTGCTCTTACCTTTACAACTTATTCTAAATCCATCCGACTCACCGAATGTACCCCCAACCCTCAACCCTCAACCCCAACTCTTCGCCCCACCCACCCCCCCATTTTGTACTTCCCCAACTTTCTTCCCCCTTCCATTCCCCTTTCCCCCCAAACCACCAAAACAAACCCAGTCTCACACTCACACTTCCCGCCCTAATTCCAAGTCATCGTACGTATGTTGACACTATATCCTCTATCTTATATCCCATTTCCCATCCTATATTTCCCTATCTTATACTATTTTATTCCAAGGCGCGCTGGTATGGCGGGCGGCAGGGGTGTGAGAATGATAAGATAAGATGACATGGGGGTTTTTGTTGTGGGAAGTATGCGGTAGGGAGGGGGGAGAGGGATAAAAGTAGGGAAAGGAATGAAGGAAGGAAGGGGCAAGGTCGGCCGTTTGTTTGCAGAGGTCGCTGAGAGGGTTGGAGAGGCAGGTTTGGTGGTTGAAGCTGTAGAGTCTGAAAAGGTCGAGGAGAGAGAGAGATGCTACTATCCCCTCTACCCCATCTCCCATCTCCCGTCCATATTCATGTCCATATTCATGTCCATCTCCATATCCATATCCATACCCATACCCATATCCATATCCATATCCATAACCATAACCATCCATAACCATACCCATCTCCATACCCATATCCATGCTATGTGGAAATCCCATCACCCCCATCCCATCCCCATAACCCCCCCTTTCCCAATAAACACCATCCCACACACCGCCCTCCCGATCCCGAACTCCACCACCAACCCACCCACGCACCCACCAACCGAACGCGCCTAGAAAAGAAAGAAGCCTTAACAACACAGGCTCAGGCGTTCTTCAGTTCCTTGGATCCTATTAGTCGTACATGCCCCCAAGAAACGACCGCGCTTACACTAACTCCCCCTTTTCCGTGTTCGTATACCCCCATACATAGCCTATACCTCGACCGCTTTTATCTTTTCCATGTTTTTATAGTTGTGTAGCTCGCACGCGGTAAGCTAGCGCTTGGGCTCGTCCGGGGGGTGGTTTGTATTCTTTGTTTTTAATGGCCGGGAGAGGGGGGGGGGGTTTGGGGTGGTGGTGGTGGATTGGGGTATGGGTTTGTTAGATTGAATGGGGTTTCGGGGTGGGTGGGTGGGGCGAGGTGTTGTTTTTTGATTTTGCTTTGAGGACCCCTTTAAGGGAGATACGACGCGCGGTGGGGTGGGTGAAGGGGCGAGTGTGTGTGTGGGTTTTTTGGTGAGCCGAGGGATATGGGTGGAGGGTTTTGGTGACGGGTGCGCAGCTGGGGGGGGGGTAGAGGATTAGCCTTGCGCTGGAGATGGGATTACTGGTTGAAATGCGGAGGTAGTAGCTGGTCGGGTTTTGATGCTGGAGTTTTGTAGGGGTAGTCGAAGGGGGGGGCAGGATATCCAGCGTTCGTATGAGGTGTGATCATGTGATTGCCTTTGTCTGTGCTCCGCGAGAGGTCCTGCGATGAGGTTGGTTTGGGAGTTTGGAGACCTGACGATAAGTTCTTTCCGGAGAGTCTAAAAAGGACCGTTGATAGTGGAGCTGCCATGCAGGACTTTTGGCTGGACAATGTAGTTAGATGCAAGTTTGTATGATACAAAATCATCAAACCTCCCACAAGCCCAGTCCATGCTCCAGCCTCTTATATAGGTGTGAAGTGCTAGCCTGTAAGCCCTGGCCAATTCTCGAAGCACGTTCGGTATAGTTGCAAGAGGCTGAGAGTCGCATGGGGTATGCTTCTGGCATAGAGCCACTTTGAGCCTTTGTAGTGATTGCCATGCTGCCCCAAAAGCAGAACGCCGCGACGTTGGAGACTCTTGGTATCTGGATTGTGCTATGCTCGTAGCAGAGGCGACCGCACCCTTGGATTTACCCATATGCCCTCTAGTAGTTTTTTCAAATCTACAAACAGAAATCGTCTCGGAGCTTGAGATAATTGAGCTTGACGCAAGCCACAGGAAACGCACTTCTCGATGAACTCGTGTGGGTTGATGTTGGGGCAAGTCTAATCACAACGGGCTGTCCTGTATGTGGTTCCGTACTTCCATTCGGTCGAATAAGCAACACTCGAATATCGCCCGCGGTGTTGAGACATCCAAATGCAGAATCGCACATAGAAGGCAGACGCCACAACATGATGTAGAAAGCCGAACCAACCGCAAAAGCGCCAACAAAACGCTCAATGCATCAGGCCCAGATGGCTCGAAGTGGACACAGGAATATGCCTGTTTAGGAACACACAAGATCATGGGCGCGTGGCGGAGTGAAGGAGAGGTGCGTGTAAAAGGTGGGAGCCATGTCGTGGTGGACAGCAGACGGTTCGGTGTTTTGGTTGAGACATATTTCGAGAAATCAAAATGTTAAAACAACATCACGACATCATTATAACATGATACAAGTACTTTCAGCCTGACAAGTTGTCTTCAAGGCGTACTGAATACATGTACAAAATTTGACAAGGCAAAAAAAAATTGTGGTACTTGGTCTCGTGGTCAGGATAGGAAGTTGTACTTACTCTCTCTCATCTCTATCTCTATCTGCCGCCTTTGTTTTTTTTTTTTTTTGTTTGTGATTTAAGTGGCTTTCTTCTTGGCCGTAGATTTGTTTACATGATTAGACTGTTACAGGATTAGACATAGAAATCGTACCTCCCAGGGCGTCCCCTGAGGTATGGAAATCTCCTTAGGGTTTGCAAATCCCCCTCGGATTACATGATCAGGAATCGAGCCCTGCCGCCATACCACATCTGGTAAAAGTCCCTATCAAATATGTTAGCTTTGCAAAGGGGCTCTTAACCACTTGGCCACGAGACCTTTCCCACATACAATATATGCTTGTGGCCATATATATAGCCAAAAACAAGGCCACCAGCATCACTATAATCACCAGCTTTGACCAAACCGTGTAGCCACATGCTCTCCAAACACAACCTTTCATCCAAAAATCCATGCTATAGTTTAAGAAATCCTGTTCAAAAATCGGGGTCCAACCCACTTCGCCCCCGCAAGGATTTGAACCCAGGACCAACTCATATACTCTCAACACAAAGATACCAAAAAGGGAATAGTCAGGCAGAAACAACACAATGAGAGTGACTAACCAAGTATAGTATCCAGTGAGTTCAACCTTCGGTACTAAGTGGCATATCGAGCTCAAGATCCGATGGACGTAGAAAGGCAAGTCCTCCGATTTGGTCGATATTTCTACATACCACGAACCATATATGATATATCGATTCAGCGGCCCTGAGTTCAGACCAAACATAGGCCCCTGTCCATGGCCTCTCCCAGAGGATATACTCTTATGGGTCCTAGTCACCAACAGAACGCAAACGACCGCACCTTGATCCGGCCTGCGAAGAGCACGGTTTGATGAGCTGGCTACAACATCGGCAGAGATGAGGGGAGGATCACTGCGCACCAGAGAAGTACAAGCGCCAATACATTCTTGCATTAGGAAAGCATCAAGGGACTCCAGTCCAGGGGTGTTTCTTCACTTCCGGCTTGTCTCCAACCATCCCTCGGTGTCAAAGCAGCAGTGATTTGCGGCAAGGATGAGCCATAGTGAATACCTCGACTCTTATCGCCTGATAGTAGCTGTCTAGGCTCCACAGCTTACGAAATCCTTGACACTGTCAGACAAGGTCTCTATCTTCTGCTTCGGTCTTCTCCGAGCGACTTCTAAGCTCATATACAGCACTTCTTGACTCAACACACGACTAAGGAAGCCACCGAGCATTGAGGTTCCACATCTTTGAGACGGGGTCTCCGAAAGCCTATTTCCTGCTTGGTCGGCCCTCTTGGACACAGGCTCGAGCTTACAAGTGGAGCTATCTCATGAGTGATCCCGGCAATGGACCCCAACGGTCGGTGAATGTTTAAGTCATACTTTTTGCTCTTTATCCAGCCTTTCCTTCAGAAAGCTATCCCCGGGCCAACCAGACCCACCAAGCTTTCTTCGCCATCTTACTGTGTACCCACAGCCACCGCGGTTTTCGCTTTCGCCTTCTTCGCTTTCGCCTTCTTCTCTTTCGCCTGCCTAGCCTGCAGTTCCGCAATCTTCTTCTCGAGCTCGATCTGTTTCGCCCTCAAGCCATTACGAGTCTCTTGCAGCTGAGCCGTTCGTTGCGCAGGTGTGGCTTCTTGGGTTTTTTGCGCAGTCTATGCAGCAAGTCAACTGTCAGTTCTTGCGAACATGGGGTATGCATGTAGATGGGCGGACCTTTTTCAAATTCTGCTTTGTTTTCAGATCTGCGCCATACCATGCTCCTGTTGCTGTGACGGCGGCAACTGAGCAGGTGAGTATGATGGTGCGAGCTTTCTTTGGAGCAGACATGCCGGCCGGAAGTCAGGCGCAGGAATTTGGAGGTAGATAGAGAGGTGGAGAAGACGTTGGACGTTCTACGGCGAGCGGGGAAATCCGATTACGCAAATCTCCAATCTTAGCCTTAGCTTTCACAAAATATCGGTTCATGTATGCGCAACTTATTGACATAGCGAGACAGCCGACGAATTAGCTGTTAATTACTTTCTGAACTCTTCAGGGCGAACTTCTTCGGGTGGCTTATGTGTAACACGTCTTAACGTCCTGGTGGCCTGCAATTGTTAGTACGGGACTCGCGGATAAACCAACAATGAGATAGCATAATTACTCCATACCTATTAAGCCGTTCTTACACTTCCTCGCATATTGCTCATTGACCACACCATCTCTCGACCACCACCCTCCCTCATCCCCACCTCCCCCCAAAACCATGCCCACCCCCCGCGTCTTCATCGTCCGCCACGGCGAAACCGAATGGTCCCTCAACGGCCGCCATACCGGCACCACCGAACTCCCCTTAACCCCCAACGGCGAAAAACGCATCCGCGCAACCGGAAAAGCCCTCGTAGGCGACGACCGCCTAATCGTCCCTTCCCACCTCGCCCACGTGTAAATACCCCTCCCTTCCGCCCTGCGAGCTCCCCCACGACCCCGCTAACCTTGCCCACCTCAGTTACGTCTCCCCCCGTCGCCGCGCCCAACGCACCGTCGAACTCCTCAACCTCGGCTGCCGCGACCGCCTGCCCTGGACCTCACAGCGCGACCAAGGCCTCGATATCCGCACGAACGCGAAGGTGCAAATTACAGAGGATATTCGGGAATGGGACTATGGCGATTATGAGGGGTTGACGAGTCCGCAGATTCGGGAGTTGAGGGAGAAGGAAGGGAAGGGGGGGTGGGATATCTGGACGGATGGGTGTCCGGGTGGGGAGTAGGTTCTTTTCTTAGTTCTATTCATGATTGAGGAGGATGGCAGTTGATGGGGTGTGAGGGGTCTAGGTCGCCGGCGGATGTTACAAAGCGGTTGGATAGGTTGATTGGCGATATTCGATCAAGGTTTCAGGGGAAATGTATGGGACCGTCGAAAACAGACTCATCCTGTGGCGACATACTCCTCGTGGCGCACGGGCACATCCTAAGAGCTTTCGCCATGCGATGGGTTGGCAAGGAATTGACAGAAGGCGTGAGCTTGTTGCTAGAAGGTAAACCCCCCACTTCCAACCTACCCATAGCAGACCACTAAAACCGGTGCAGCTGGCGGAGTAGGCACCCTGAGGTACGAACGCTTCCTCCCCCCACGAAAACCCCACATCTTAACTAACATGGAATCATAGCTACGAGCACCACAGCATCGACGAGCCAGCGATCTTGTAAGTCGTCTTGGTTCGAATATAGAGATATCCGCTGACGGTCCTAGACTTGGCGGCGCGTTTATGGTCGATACCGTAGAAGGCTTCCAATGATGGTGTTCGGCGGACTCATAGAGATAAGAGGTACGATGCAGTGCAGTAAGAAGCCCCTCATAACGAACGTCCTCTTTGCAACGATATACTCCCTGAGATTCAACAGAGATGATTTGGTAATATATGCCCGCCTTTTGATACAACGATATCCTCCTGGCAAAGACGTAGTTAGATGGCGTATTTGGACATCGTTACAGCAAAGTCTTGCTGTATCCCTTTAACCGCTGCCGGAGAGCCACTTTTAGCGTATTCGCTTAGTTCACCAATAGGAATCATAGAATATCACCCTGAACTGATTTTATTGATGCTATTCAGAGGCTATTGTGATATGCAGCCCAACAAGGACCGTCTTTACATAGAGGGATATCACAGATATCACAGCCAAATATAGAACGCTTTCCCCGCTTGCTACCATCTAAATTTGGTGTAATTTCACCGAGAACTTGTCGTTTTCTAGGCATGACTGTTAAGCCTATCTTCTTGCACCCACGACAGTCATCAGGGCTCTTTCTTCTGCAGATTTGATGATCATCTAAACGTATCATTGAATGTTCAATTGCAGACTCAATTGACGTTCTTTTTCGCTTCAGAAACTGTCTTCCAGATGTCTGAATAAGACCTGTAGCTAGAGCCGTTCTGAACTCGCTATGAACAGTGTATTTAGCCTCCTTCGAAACCTCTGAATGCAAAGAGAGTTTATAGGCATTGATAACGCTGATTTCAATCAAGAACTCGTACAAGGCCTTGTGTTCTTCTGATCTACATCGACGATTGTATGCGTAGAAAGAACGTAACTGATCAGCCTGATCAACAGCTCCCATGTAGTGATTATAGACATCATCGAAGTCCGAAATCGAAAGCTTTGCACGAGATTTATTACCGAATGAAGCCCTTGCAGTCTTAGCACTGATAGACGTTCTAGAAGATCTCTTTCTATCGCGAATGGTGTAGATCTGATCGTCAAACATAGTCGATTGAAACAAGACGATAGAGTTATCTTTCCAGGCGAATTGCATCACCTGATTATCAGAGGTGATCATCATCTTAAGCTTCCCTCAGAATATCTTATCTCGTTTCTTGTCTTGAGTCTTCAGTTGAACAAATTCCTTGTAGATTCCGGAGTTTGAACGAGCTGTGCCGATGGCTCCGTAGCCTCTTTTTCGTAGATATAATAGAAGCTTGTGACTCGTGAAGAGATTGTCTAAGAACACTTCGTAGATGTAGTCTGATTGTTTAGACAATTGATCAAGAAGATCTGCTATCACTGTGACTGTTTTATTACTTTCTAGTTTCTTTGAAATCTTGACATCTAAAGATCCTTTGCCACGCTGATGATAGATTCAGGCTAGAACGTAGCCTTCATCAGCTATCATTCAGATCTTGTAGCCTTCAGAAGTCGATTTCGTGAGTATAGTAAGCGTATCATGCGATCGGCCCTTGAACCGCTGCATTATCTCATCTACAGTCACAAATCGATCAGATTTCCAGTGTTTTTTGCATGTCTCTTCGAGCAAGATATTAACAGGCTCTGTCTGATGAAGAAAAGTCAGTTTTCTCAACTAATTTAGATGAAAAACACATCTAATTTAGATGAGAAACACACTTACTCTCTGAAAGACAGCGCTATCTGATCCGAATTCTGATTTATAGTCGGAGAAATATAGATTTCGATCAATATTTTCGTATCTATTCAGGATCATTGCTCTTCGAATCAATGAATGAAGAGACTTATTTAGCTTCATATTTCAGTAGTCAGGAACTTGAGATTCTCTATGAAGACTCATATAGATGCGTATTTCAAAGTATGCCTTCAGTTCTAGCTCATCTGTGTCCGGAAATGATCTGGCTTCAGAGTCTCTTTCTTTCTCCCATCTGTGACTCTGATTGACGTATATATTGGTGTGTTTTGCTATTATTTGAAGTATTTCGAAGGAGAAATATAGACCCCATAGGTCCGCGGCATCTAAAGGGCTGATATTTGCTGGTATATTGATCCAACTGACGTTTGGAGGTATCTGAATAGGCTCAAATCGATCGCCTATATCAGTTATAGGACGCAGATTAGAACGATCAGTCCCTAGATCAGTTGAATCAGGTACTACGTCGCAGGAAGGCATTATTCAGAATAATAGGGGGCTTTGTTGACATTGTTTCTATTTACAAAAAATAACCTTTTTGACCTAGCCTTACCACATCTGGTTAGGGTGAACCTTAAAAACTAACCGAAGGCAAACAGCGGTTAAAGGGATAATCATGAATGGTGCCAAGGTCGGTGGGACTGGGTTGAAAGTGTCTGTGGGAACTACGAGAGCACCAAGGCAGATAGATATTCACGGGGAATGTGTATGTTCCAGCTCATGATGCGTGGTGGTAGGTACTCCTTGTATCTAGAATCATATACCAATATACATGTAATTTACAAAGCCTATATATACAGTATAGCGACAACAATCCACTTATGTTTATTTTTTCAGACAAACCAATTCTCGTCTCCCAAGACTCACAATACCGAACGAATGATTAATGAATACTAGCGCCCTCCCTCTGCAGCCGCCATTCCCCTTCCCTGTCTTCGCCTTTCTAAGCATAGCATCGAATTTACAAAATACAAGGTAACCACTATCCGAGATCTCGCCTATGGACAGTCCACCCCTTCCATCCTCTAACCCTCCCTCGCCACCATCCTCCAAAGTCAGATAACCCCCTCCCACATCCCCGGCCCCGGCTCTCTACTCCGTTCCGCAAGCGTCCTGTTTAGGCGTCTTTCTTCGTCCTTCCCAGCACAAGCTCTCTTTCTCGACGCCCCCTCTTTCACCAAGGTCTTCATCCCGGAACAGTTCTCGTTCCTAATCAGAAACGAGTCAGCAGGCCTGCTATCTCGCAGTACCGTGCCATCATCACCGTTCCTGACTCCGTTGGTGATGTCACCCAAACAGCGTGGAGCAATGAGCTCGCGGACACGCTCTTGAGTGCTGTGGGATAAATCCATTGAAGGGGGACGTTCCCGCTTGCGGGTTGGTGTGCTGCGGGGAGAGAGGGAGATAATGGTCGGATTGGTAGGGACGCCTCGATTGAGTGCGAGATCGCGGAGAGCGGCGGCAGCTTCGTGGGCGGAGGCGCTATGAGTGGTTGAGAGATTTTCTGGATGGGATTTAGGTTGAGGTTTGCGAGGTTTGGCGAAATAGTCAATTTCGGGGTTCTCAATGGCATCTGGAAAGGCCCAAATGGATTCCCAGGGTTGGCGATTGGAGCTTTTGTGGGGGGCAGACCGTTGAGAAAAAGCTTCCCAGGACAGATCTCGGTCGGAACCTACTATACGAGGAACGGGCCTCTCATGTTCCTTAAGACATGGCAGCTGCATGTTGGCGCATCGACGAGTGGCTTGAACAGCCAATCGTGGCTGAGGAAGCGCGCTTGTCGACGACGCTACCGATGAAATTGACGACGACCTGGAAGAACGAGATGACAGATCCGATACCATAGACTCTGGCGATGACAATGAAGAATTAGAGCGAGCAAATGATGATCGCCGAGCGGACGTTGGAAAGGGTTCTGGTAAAGTCGGCTTCCACGAACACTGAGACGAGCTTGGATAAGGGTCTAGAATTACTCGAGACAAACAGGCGTTGTTCGCCTGTGCCATCGCAATGCTCATTGACGACCGCCGAGGACATAGCCCGTAAGCACCCACTGCAGGAGTACTGAAGTTACTGGTCTGTGGCGTCATGACTGGTGTTGGCAATGGGCCCAAGCGGGGTAGCGGCGGTAGTATCTGTTCATTCACTTTGAAATCACGAAGCGCTGGTTCTAGCACTCGCGGAATAGTATAAGGGTTGGTAGGAGTTTGCTCATTCGATTCCGAACAAGCGGTTACTTTCAGAGAAGCCAATGGAGGCGGAGAATCCATTTCAGAGCCCGGAGAGTTGTATCCTGAGTCAATGGAAATTATGGCCGCTCCAACATCCAGATCATCGAGGTCCGGTGTCAGGTGGGGAATGATTGATTTCCACAAGTTCGGGGAAGTTGGGGACGATCTTGGCGACGTAGATGATTGCGCAGACGGTGAATATTTCAAGACAATGGCATTCCATCGATGAAATACTGGCTCAGGTATGTGTAGCTTCCAATTCACCGCCGATAGAAAAGCCATTTCGTTGGTATTAATCTCACACGTTCTCAGTCCCGATATTTTACTCCATGCGCGTGCGGAGAAGTTGCGATCCTGCAGATATTTCGAAGCAAGAATCAGGGCTGCAAGAAACATTCGCCGACCGCATTGCATGGCTCGACAAGACTGCGTATCCTCGAGCTGCTCCATTGTGAAGTCACGATTTGGTAGGCAAGACTGGATCAATACCAGATAATATAACGCGACCTGTAGCGTCGAATAACTTGTTTTGGATCGTCTTAATACTTCCTGGACGAAAGTCCGCAGTCCAATCAGATTTTGATTTTTGCCGCCAACAGTGGCGTCGCGATCGCATGATAAGATGGAAAGCGGCCAGATTGTCTCTATCATCTGCGTAGTAGTGTCTTTAGATCCAAGAGGTGTAAGTAAATGATCACCTCAAAATGCTACCACCGGTAAGCTTACCAACAAGACTGTCAACAAAATTATCTTTGCGTTCGCACTGCCTGACAAGAGACGGCGGCGGTCGAGGACACGATGCAGTAGAACCACCTTTTTGAGGATCGACTTCGGTCAAACGTTGCGTTCGGCGGGGGTGTTGTCGAGACTCTGGCGCAACTGCTTCGCTGAGTTGCCGTGGCGGCTGCGCACGAGGCGCTGCGCGTTTCGTAGGACATGTTGAGATTATTCCAGCCTCAGTCGAGGAGGTCGGGATAACTTGCTGATGGTGATAACGGCTTGAGAAATATGAGACGTCACTCTCGTTTTCCCAGACCGCATTCAGCGAGTCTGTAGAAGAGGAGGGGGCAGAACTTTTTGAGGAAGGGGCGTCAATGGAAAACACCGAGGAGGATGAGGACGACGCAGGTGAGGAAGTCGCTGGATTGTAGGGATGGTTATGTGTGGATATCCTTAGCGAGCTGGGCGCTGTACCATTACGATCAGATATGCAAACCATGATATGGAACGCGCAAGACCCTGGTGAGGATATCGATGAGACGAGGTGACGGAAAGGGTGGTGTTACTGATATATTGCAGGCGAGTAGAGTATGACCGATAGGCAAACCGTTCGAGTAGTCCAGATACCGTGTAGAGAGAGGCAACAGTGTTCCTCTAGATCATTTGACCGTCCAGCTTAATGCGATGTTGTAGGGAACACAGATAAACCGGGGCTGCTTTGAAACCCAATAAGGTGTCGGTCACAGGCTATCAACAGAGTAATAGCCAATGAGTCAAAAGGAACAGATCGAGAGACTGATTCAGGCTCCAGAGTACCGCCTCAACTCCACGACAAGCACTTGCTTGTGGCGTCTTGGGGGTAATAGATCGCTGGCAGAGTGCTTCTTCCTTTAGACCTTCCAGCCGCCTTGTATGACAAGGTCCTTTCCTGAGACAAATGTAATACTAGTAGTCCCGTAGGCAGCGGCTGGAAGTTTTTGAAGATCTATGTTCGGTGATTGACACATTTCCGCGCAAAGCTAGAGAGACGATTCGATCGTGGATGCGCTGTGCGACACCAGATAGAATACGCTCTCGTCCTCACTTAGATGTATTGCTCGAGGTTGGTAGGAGGAGTCTGGAAGGTGTTGGGATAGGTAGAGTGAAGTTGGTTGAGACTATTATGTGAGGATGAATTGGTGGTGATCGGGCGACTGGATAGAGTGACTAAAGGTTGAGCGAAATTGAGTAAGGTAAGGTAGGTATGAAGGCGAATCAAGGTACGGGGTCGGTTAAGAAGAGGCGGAAAGGTACCACGAGGTTGACCTTGGGATTTTCAGTGCTTTAGGAAGGACCTATAGGGGCAATTATGAGTCTTGCTGGTAATCACGGTAGCTGCTGGGGCGGGTTTGAGACGTACAGAACAGTACGGTCGCAAATAACAAACGACGCAGTAAGAATGGTTAGAAATACAGGTAAAAATACACGACTATTATGGGTTGAGTGGAGATTGTGAGAGATCATCGACTGTATCTCTTTCACCGACCGGAGAGTGGAGGTTCATTCATCGTTGTTACTGATGTTGTGAGTCTTGGGGTTGAGGGGGGGGATTCGCCGGGTATGTAAAGGTAGCGTGGGTAGCTTTGAAGTTGTGGTGTGAGGCCCCTTTTAGCGCGTTGATGACTCTTTTGCCTCCGCCGTCCAGCCAGCCAGCCCAGCCAGCCAGCCAGCCAGTCCCCAGCCTACAGCTTCAGTTCTCTCGTAGACCCGCAAGCGCCAGCGAGTTGTGCGTTTTGCATTTCCGAACGCAGTCCCCAATTCTAGTACGAAGCTACTAAGGGTAAGGTAGGTATTGATTTCTCATGTGACGAACCTCTACAAATGACGACAATTTGAATCTCATTGTACTTCTGAAAGCCCTGGGCAATACTTCCGGAGTCTCCTTCTCGAACGATTTAATGATTTCACGTTGGCTGCTGCCTGCGGCGTACATCTCATACTGGCGCTCCCTTTCTCGTATCCTGCGAGTCATGCTTGTCCCGAGAGGGGGCTCATCCGCCACTCCCCTCGGTCCTGACCGATCATCTGTTTCAGGCAACTTCGCAGACTTCGCAGTACATATTGCCGAAAATAAAGCACGGTGGGCGTGGCGAGTATTTGATTATTACTACTACTATCCTACGTTTTACTCACTCGTTTGTATTCCGTAATGTTGCTGCTGTTGAGAGAGTAGTTTTTGTGTTGGCTTGCCACTGGCGCTGAGCTGCCTGTGCCGGATCCGTTGTGCGACTGGCTGGATGAGTCAACATGATTGTTTGGAGGCGGCAATGCCTTGATCCTGTTTGCATCATCATTGGTAGCAACGGCGATGGATGTAATTTCTTTGATCACGCTTTGTTCCACAAGGCTGAAGCAAGCAGCTCATACTCCGTTGATGCAGAATGGTGGGTGGTATTAGCGCTGTTTGACGCCTAAACCAAGCTGGAGACTGGAGTACTGTGTACTGACCGAGACCAATTTGGAATGGTCTCTTACTGAGATAGCGTTTGCCGCCATTGCATACTCGTACCCTCCAACCAAAAACCCTTGCATGAATAGGTGAAGACACCTGGAAGTAAGCATGTTGGAAATGAGTCACCTGACCTTGAGACGAGATATGACTCAAAGCGGGCAAGGTGAACACGCTGGCTCGCTGGCTAGTAACCTTAGCTTGGTATAGCAAATATGGCAAAGGAACAGGATCAAGTACTCCGTACCGCCACGACGACCGCGTGGCCAGGTGATGCACGAGAAGGACCCTTCAAACACTCCGGTAGTCGCGGAAACAAACATCAGATTCGAGCCCTCGGGTGACAAGGAGATACTTGCATGCTCTTCCTCGAGTTGCATTCTTTGTTGCTTGTGCGCGGTCAACATATCAGATGCTGCTAATGATGAAGTGTAGCAGAGGCGCATTCGGTCGTTCAAAAACTCCAATAAAAATTACACGAACAGGCAGATACGTCGTAGAACAACGAAGGGCTCTTGGTGTGCCATTGGCCCCAAGTAGGCTGCCTACCAGCAATTAACTCCCAACAGCAGGTGTTTTGGCTTTCCAAGTAGAACCAGAAATTCGATAGTAGAAATAGAACTTATCACCGTTGCTCAAAATTCACACCAAATCAGGATTACTCTACAGCAATAGCTTCGATGGGGACAGAGAAAATACAGCGGAAGGCTCTTGGAATCAAGGGAGTGGTAGGCCAGAATATTGAGATTCGCGCCTTTGAGCCAGCTACATACCTACTGACTGTAAATTAACAACACTAAAGACATGTAAGATTCAGCGGAAAAGGTCGTAATATTTCTTTCGAGAATAATTCAAGGGGCTTCGGGACGAGAAGGAAAGGAAATATGGAAAACGAAAATTGGCCGGAAGCAAAACCCGCAATTTCATTGGCGCTCGATTTTTTGAAGCTGTACAAATCGCTTGTGCAAGGGTTTGCAAGTCGTCTATAATTATCTTTCTTGTCCTAAGATAAGGTACGCTTGGGAAACTGCTCAGTTGATTTGTTGAAGCTTCAGTGCAAATCTTGCGGATTCAAGTGGTTTAGCGTCCAATATGCTGTCTCGCTCGGCGTTCTTCCAGTCACATGTCATAAGGTCCGCTTTACCACCACGAACACGGAAGCTGCCAGTAACCCTCAATGCGTCGTCAAGTAGCCGTTGCCTGGCAAGGAATATGAGCATGGTATGCTATCCATTGTCTTCATGTACGCAAAGCAGAGTATCTGTCCAAAGGTCTAACAATCATCATGGCGCAGGCGACACGAACGGAAAGTGATGCCTTTGGAGAGGTCCAGGTTCCTTCGGGAAAATACTGGGGTGCGCAGACAGAACGATCGTTGGAGAACTTCAGGATCAATCAGCCGCAAGATCGGATGCCCCCGCCTGTAGTCAGAGCTTTTGGTATCCTGAAGGGGGCTGCGGCTACGGTGAACATGAGCTATGGACTCGGTAACTGTACTGTGTCTCAAGATGGAAGCAATCGCTGAGATTCCACAAGATTCAAAAATTGGCAAGGCTATCCAGCAGGCTGCGGAAGAGGTGGCTTCATTGAAATTGGTCGACCATTTCCCTCTGGTGGTATGGCAGACTGGATCCGGTACGCAGTCGAATATGAACGCCAATGAAGTCATCTCCAACCGAGCCATTGAGATCCTTGGAGGTACAATGGGGTCCAAAAAGCCTGTCCACCCTAACGATCATGTCAACATGTCAGCTTCTTCCAATGACTCCTTTCCCACGGTCATGCACATTGCGTCGGTGCTGGAAATCGAGGAGTCCTTACTTCCATCCCTTAAGAGTCTCCGAGATGCAATGCAGGCAAAAAGCGAACAATTTGAGAAGATCATCAAGATTGGGCGGACTCATCTGCAAGATGCTACACCTTTGACTCTCGGGCAAGAGTTTTCAGGATATGTCACACAGCTGGGTTATGGGATTGAACGCGTCCAATCGACGCTTCCTCATCTACAGCTCCTTGCACAAGGTGGGACTGCTGTCGGGACAGGTCTCAACACATTCAAGGGCTTTGCTGAAGCGGTGGCGGCGGAGGTTAGCAAGATGACCAAGTCTGAGTTCAAGACCGCCCCCAACAAATTCGAGGCACTAGCCGCACATGATGCGATAGTGCAAGCATCGGGAGCTTTGAATACCCTGGCGTGCTCCCTTTTCAAGATAGCGCAGGACATTCGCTACCTTGGCTCTGGCCCTCGTTGCGGCCTTGGAGAACTGCAACTTCCGGAGAACGAGCCAGGTTCCTCGATTATGCCTGGGAAGGTTAACCCAACGCAGTGTGAGGCACTAACCATGGTATGCGCTCAAGTTATGGGCAACCATACCGCAGTGACCGTATCAGGCATGAGCGGGCAGTTTGAGCTCAATGTGTTCAAGCCCGTTCTTATCAGAAATTTACTACATAGCATACGAATCTTGAGCGATGGAATGAGGAGTTTTGAGAAGAATCTCGTCGCGGGAATCCAAGCCGATGAAAAGAGAATCAGCACACTTTTACACGAAAGGTGAGCCCCAAACCTGTTCTTGTGGCCTGGTCTTCGCTAATAGCGCTAGCCTTATGCTTGTCACATGCTTGAATCCTGTCATTGGCTACGACATGGCATCCAAGGTTGCGAAGAACGCACACAAGAAGGGCCTCACTCTCAAAGAAAGCGCGATGGAACTGAAGGCTCTTAGCGAAGAGGACTTTGATACACACGTTCGTCCAGAACTGATGTTAAGCCCGAAGGAGAAGAAATAGGAATATTTCTCCCATCTGGACTGTATTACTAGCCATTCTAGCAATATGTCCGCGTAGAACCTGTAGTCCAACCCCTGACCAATAGCTTACCGTGTGCTATCTTGGCTCTTATACTGTCTTTCTGGCAATCCATGATCCTTCAGGTGAAGGAAGCAGTCGACTAACAAAAACCGATGATAGAACTAAGTGACAGTTTTAAGATTACCACTTTCATATAGTTTTCGCACATGCTTTGCAACTGAATTATTTCATGCAAATATAGATTTCTTTTGCTGCCGTCCGAATTGGGTTAGTAATAATCGCCGCCTTTATTCAGCCTGCGCTCACCCACCACTCAGGACCCTCTGCTCAGGCACCCTCCCTTTCGTCCTTCGATAATCCAATCACGTAGCCTCCGACCAGTTGTCCTGTTATTTCGCATTGATCAACTTCAGCCGGTGATGCGCAGATGTTCAGTTTTGGGACTCATTTAGTGTCAGAGCAGCACGACAGAGCATGACAAACACAAAGATCAGAGCAGTCTTCTTTGACTTCATGGGCACATGCCTAGACTGGCACAGCGGAGCAATCAAAGTCTTACCAAAATCCATCGCTGAAAGCGAGAGGTCGAAGCTCGCTCTGGAGTGGCGTCATGACTACTTTGATGCCAACGCTGCCCGCCTCGCCGCCAATGACCCTCCTGAAGATATCGACGTCACGCTCCGCAAGACTCTGGACGCTTTGCTGGAGAAGCATCCAGAACACAAACATCTGTTCGACGACCGCACCAAGCATCAATGTGTAGTCGCATGGCACTCGATGCCAGCCTGGCCGGAAGTCCCTCCAGCCATCGAGCAGCTGAAGGCCGCAGGGTATGAGGTGTTTGTCTTTGCGAATGGTACTACTCGATTGCAGCTTGACCTCTGTAAGTCTTCAGGCTTGAGATTTAACATGTTGTTCTCGAGCGAGTTGCTGGGAGTATACAAACCTGCTCCGAAGAGCTATTGCAAGACATTGAAGCTGGTCAACGTGAAACCGGAGGAGTCCGTCATGGTTGCTGCGCATGCACATGATGTTCGTGGTGGGAAAGAGGCTGGAATGAAGACTGTGTATATACATAGGTGGACTGATGACATCAAGGAAGACATGGAGGTAGTCAAAGGGGAGAACGACTTCTTCTTGGAGGACATGACGAGTCTTGCAGAGGTTATCGGACAGCTTTGAGCCGAAGATCGTGATCAAAGGCTCGTTCGGCTCGGTGCTTAGCTGCCTATACCAGGATTCTCAACACATGTTCGTGGTTGCAGTTCAGCTCGGGTTGTCCACACATGGGGGCTGCCAGGAATCGTGTCCACGACACAAATTCTTGATTCGACGATCTTGAGGACTTGCATTTCCTGAGCGAAGGCAATTCTTCATCAGCTAGATCCATTTCAGCAATGCTTATGGGCTGTTATCAAGTTCACTACGGCCTTCGTCGCTAAATCGTGAACTTTGGGTTTGGATTTCGAGACTTGGTTCAAGACGCAGCTTCAGTAGCATCCTCGATCAGCCGATTTTTTGTTTTCTGATCGTGCCGCAATGTCCTCATCAATCAGAACCTCAGTATGAAATCTAGCCTTCTAGCATCTCCTGCGCCAGGCTATGAGGCATTGCCATAACGATATCGTTGGCCAGGTATTACACGGTCACTATTTCGAGATTAAAATAGCTGCGTTAGGCTAGCCTGAAGCCAGCTTTCTAGAAAAAGCTCATAAGACCCACAATCCTTGATCGTTTCTCTCATTGTTCTTACAATTTGTATACATCTTATTCCACTCTTTCCACTTGTTCCTAGACGGGCGACATTATGGAGGATGGATTGTCGTAATACAGCCTCAAATGAGCCACCCGAAGTGCCTCAACATGATGTGCCCTGGTTCGTTGGCTTTGCTCGGATCAGCACTTCCGACAACAATCTGCGATAATTCGATCCCAGAAGTTTCATTATCGGTATAGCGAAACCAAAGGTGATCGCCTCTCGCATACAACGTCAATTGGAACGGTAGCAGGACCTGACCATGACCCAGCAGAGGCTCAACGATCAGTCGACAAACTCACGTTGTTTGACTCTGATTACAATATTTTGAACATATGCGCACATGATGGGTCTTTGCTGGATGTGTTAGAATTCTTCCCAATAACAGCAAACGACTGGCAGGCGAAAGGTTGGCGCAGGAAAGGCTTGTTGAAGTTTCTGCGGGATATAGTAACTTCATGGGATCGGTAATCTCCGATATAGCTGCATGTGTGATGACTTCGGTAGAAGAAGTTTCCCGTCAAAACTAAGACATCTCATACCGTTCGAAGCTTTGGTGTCTCGGGACATGTACGAGGTTGAGTGATCTTCTGTCTGTATACCTGCTCTTTATCGGTTCTCCGTGGATACCGCAGCGGACACTTCCATCTCCGCCTCTGATCCATCGAAGCCATGCTTCTTCCTAATAATCTTCAGTCGGCCTTCCATAGAGTCTTTGGACAGACGCGCTGTATGCAAAGAAATGTTCTCGATCAGGTTGAAAACAGTCATGTTGAATCCCTGCATTTGCTCGTCTGTATTTACGTCTGTTTTCAGACGCTCGTCAGCCCTGTCCTGAAGCGGAGGCGTGAATAGGTCGCCTGCGACCTGCGCCGTATTTCGAGACGGATCCAGAACAGCAGCGTCGGACAGCGCTGCTCATGAGTCAGATTGGTGTGAAATTACTCACCATTCTAGTCGGCCACACGAGCGCTCCTTTCAGGAAGATAATGTAGTCTCTTCTTCGACCATTTGTACTCAACTGAATACGCCTCCCCTAAAGGATATCTGACCTCGCTTGCGATTAAACGAGACATATTCCACGCCTTCTTCGGCTTAGGGCCAGTTGAACTGCGCGGGAATGTCAATACGGCGCCTGGCAGGCGCACAGCGCCAGAAATCCCATCAACGATCATGTTGTGGAAGTTCATGACAGTCAGCTTCGGCAGGCTTTATCTCAACACACCCTTCCTCCACTGGCAATACCGCAAATTATGGAGCATTTCGTGCACCACGAACTCCCAAGTAGTGCTCAAGTTATCGTTGGCGGTTGGTGGTTGGCTTCCACCATGAACCATGACAGTAGCCCTAAATCAGGGAATTTGCAGCGTGCTGAGTGGAGAAGCAGATGCCGAAAAGTCTTATCAGACCATTTGACTAAGATGGGGCCATATCTCGTGAAATGGCTCTTGCTGACGACACTGGAAGAAACTAAACTAGACATCACGGTTGAACCGACACAAGTACGTCTAATGCCAGGCAACAACGACGAATACACGTGGCAGCGGTGCCAGGGAAAGAACATTTGTCCAAAAGACACTTATTCAAGAAGCAATTAAGCAAGCGTTCCATTGGAGCATACATGGAGCCATGTCGATATGTAGGTGATATATTCGAGGCTGTACCGCAACAGTACCTCGAATCACATGAAGAAGGAAGTTCAGTGGTAGATAAGACTGTACTGTTCTTCCCTTATTCATGTATAATTCGAATTACTCACTAGTCTACAAAACTCTTAATCTTAGATACCAGATCCATATCAAGAATCAATGATCTCCAAGCAAACAACACCAGACTAGCGCATGAGCTCGTTAATTGGAAGGATCGGGCGCGATCAGACTCAGTGGCGAGACAGCGAGCTGAAGAGGCGGCCACGCAGCTTCAAACCGACTTAGTAGAAAGTCAGCGACGTGCTCGAACACTAAAGCAAGAAATCGTCAGGTTGGCCCAAACCACTAGACATCTTAGGGAAAGGGCAATCAGGTCAGGCAAACAAATGACAGAGGCTTTGTCTGCGTTGCATAAATTAAGGGAGCCAATACCCGTACACCCCCCTGGCTTACATGTACACCCCCCTTTGCTTACACGTACACCCCCTCGGGGAAACCTGAAATTTCCATTGCGCATCACTCAGTTACACACCAAATTTAGTAGGCAATTCAAGGGTTTACATATGATTCTGAGCAACCTAAAGAGCTTCAATATCGCTGTTTCAGCACCTTCTTCGCTACATATGAAACGCTGCAAACAGGCCTGCATCCGTTTGGATGGAAGGGGGTGTGACAGCACGTCCACCTCGCTGCCCTCCACCTCGCTGCCCTCCACCTCGCTGCTCTTCACCTTGCTGCCCTTCACCTCTTGCCCGTGTGAGACCTCGATCCCGATTCCGACCCCGATTTCGCCCCTGCTTCATTCTCTGCTGTAGCCCTTGTTGTTCCGCCTCCATCAGTATCTGTTCATATTGTGAGAACTCTCTTTGTGTAGAATTCTTGAACTCTTGCTGACGTCTAACGCCTCGTCGTTCTCTTGCTTCTACGAGTCTATTCTTTGATCGAACAACAGCGAGATTTTGAACTTGTAAAAGTGAATCTGACAGAGTTTCACATCGTCATAGATCTCCCCCGAAACGGGAGGTGAGGCCAAAGACATGAGGTCGACGAAGGCGGTGCTGACAGGTGGGGCGCCGGTGAGGATGATCATGACAATGGCGATGGCGATGGCGATGGCGATGAGTGTCAGAAGGAAGTCTGATGTGTGGGTTTACTAGGCTAGATTAACCGAATTTAAGGCTGT
>JAABUZ0100000420.1_pt1 | contig 105728 bp, 90 predicted proteins | sample 5562091 | NCBI WGS metagenome assembly JAABUZ01 (sample SAMN12813069, study PRJNA571459) | rock metagenome | isolation source: Antarctica rocks | place: Antarctica: Victoria Land, Linnaeus Terrace sud | collected 2015-12-21
ATCTCGAACTCGCACAAGTACATTCATTAACTATTACGAAAACACTTGCTATCCGTAAGGCAGCGTGAGATAATGAAAGCAACTCGGACGCGCTAATTCACGTTTCCCCGGAAATCGGCACGACCTCGCGTTTCCCTGCGGTGTCAGATACAATTCTTTTCTATGCAAAGTCTGAGTCGGCAATTTTTCGGCCACAGTATGCACTTCACGATCCGGACTACCTAGAGAAGTTTTACCGGTTCGACGATCACGACGGGCGAGGACGTTATCGCCTTGGCGATATGGCGAGCCCAAATCCGCGGCCTCACATGATGTATGAATGGCTTGGGTTTGCATGGCCCGCCAAAGGATGGCGATATCAAAAAGATACGATGCAAAAATTACACGATGACGGCCGGATAAATTATCCGAGGCTTCCGGACGGAACGCATGATCTTTCCAAGCGTCCGAGCTTGAAGCGCTATTTTGCCGAACAAGAAGGGTCAATCGTTACTAACATCTGGACAGACATCAACCTGCTGCATAGCGCCAACGATGAGAAATTGCCATACCCCACGCAGAAGCCGTTGGCACTTCTTGAGCGGATCGTAGCCGCTTCGAGCGAGGCTGGCGAGGTCGTCCTCGACCCTTTCTGTGGATGCGGCACAGCCGTACACGCGGCACAGCACCTCGATCGCCATTGGATCGGCATTGATATTACACACCTGGCTATTTCCCTAATAGAGAAACGACTGAAAGACGCCTTTCCCGCTATCGCTTTCGAGGTGTTTGGTACGCCGACAGACTACGCGGGTGCGAGCGACCTAGCACTGCGAGACAAGTACCAATTCCAATGGTGGGCATGTTCGCTCGTTGACGCGCAGCCGTACCAGGGAAAAAAGAAAGGCTCGGACGGCGGAATCGACGGGCTTATTTTCTTCCAGGACGAGAAAACAATCGCAAAACGCATCATCGTATCGGTCAAGGGTGGCGAAAACGTCGGCGTAACAATGCTGAAGGACCTTGTGGCAACGGTCCAACGTGAGAAAGCGGCAATAGGACTGTTTGTGACGCTCGTCGCGCCGACTCGGCCAATGCGGACCGAGGCGGCGTCGGCGGGCTTCTACGAGTCGCCAACCGGGCTTAACTATCCGCGAATACAGATTCTGACCATCGAAGGGCTACTTAACGGATCAGAGCGCCCGCATTACCCCTTCTCTCAGGGCGGCGGGATGACGTTCAAGCGGGCAAAGGTCGAAGTCAAAAGCACGAAGCAACGCGAGCTTTTTGACAGGGCTCGATCTGATGCAGCCGACCTGCCACTCTCTGCCCTCGTAATCGAGCCGGACGAGAAGTAACCACATCGTTGCCTGACGAGGGCGTAAGCCTTCACCTTCGGGAGGCATCGGCATCCATTAAATGTGCAGGTCGCCCCTTTTTTGTGCAGCCGGGCCTAAATATGCAAAGCCGCTAAGGCGGGCATCGGATGGGGTCGACGCGGCCCACTGTGAAGGCCCCCTTGCGCTTGGCTACGAGGGCGCACGTCGGATCTCAGCAGATTTAAAGGACAGCGAGCCTGCCTCTCATGCCGATCGACGAGTAGAAAAAGCTCTTTAATGAGTCGTTTACAAGAGAAGAGAGGCAGCAGCACCTCCGAAAAGGACCGCAGCGCTTTACCGAACTCGTTGCACGGCCTAACGCACGCGGAGAACACGCGCCAGTGCGTCCGCGCGACCTACGAGCGCTGCATCACGCCGTTGACACGGGGCCGGCGCACAAGCAGCGGGTAGGGACAGCGCGCGACAATGGAGCGACACCCAGATGCGAAAGACGATACGACGAACATGACGTTAACCGCCACATGACGACCCGCGTCGATGCGTACTCGAGCAGGCAGAGGTAGGCACACGCGTCACCGGAAAGGCCCCGCGCCCCCCACGCCACGCCCACGTTGAAATAACGGTGGCCCGCGTCTCACCGAGGGAGTAACAAGCGCGAATGTTTTCGATGGCTTCCTCTTTTCTCGTTCTTCGTGACCTATTGTCGCGAACTCATGAGACGCGCGCATCGTGAAGCTTGGCCGCATTCCCAAAATTGTTACGGCCTGCTGCGTCTTGGCGTCTGTGACAGCATCAGTGGTAGGCTGTGGCGGCGGCGGATCTCAATGCTGATACTCGCTTGCACGATTCAGCCAACTTCGTAGATTCGCTACTTCCGAATGATAAACGGACAAGCGATCATCGCCGCGGATTTTTTCGCAGCAATCAGGGCGAGTCCGTCTCGGGGTTCAAGCCGGCGAGCCGCTTACTTCCGATGCCGGTCTTCTCTGCTAGAAATTCAAGAAATGGCGTAATGGCTCGATCAGATACGTGCTTATCACCTTCAAGGGAATTTTCGGATCGGCGATGTGCGTGGTGCTCAGCGATGCGAAGGCGAGCAGAAAAAAAGCGCTCGTGATCGAGAACAGGCGCATGCCGCGATCCCACTCTTTCTGAAAGTAGGGAATCAGCAACGCGACGGCCGCGACCACGACGAGCACGAAGGCGAGCGGCGAGCGAAACGAGTCGTCCCAGAGCGGCCCCTGCGGCGCTTCGCTCATACGAATGATGACGAGGTAGGTGAACACCGCGACCAGATACGACGTCGTAAGCAGGACGAGCGTTTGCAGCACGCTCACGAGCCAGAATTGCTTCGGCGCGTCGTGGCTACCGAGACGCTGCGGTACCGGGATGCGACTCACTCAAACGTCCTTCGCGGGCCTAGTAACCAGTCCGTCGAAGTACTTCGCGATGCAACAACGGACGCGCTCGCTCGGGGCAATAGCTATCCCGGGCACGATCGCGGGGCTCGCGGGCGCGATCCTGATCGATATTTATCTCGTCGTCACGCTGGTCTTCATCGCGCACGTGGCTTCGATCACATCTTTCTATCAGTTCGTCGCTTCCGGAGCGTTCGGCCCGGCGGCATACGCAAGCCCCGCCAGCGCATATTTCGGCGTCGCCGCACATCTGGTCATCGGGACCGCGTGGGGAATCGGCTACGCGTACGTCGCCGCCCGCACGCCGCAGGTCCGCGAGCGTCCGCTGGTGTCCGGGACCGTCTTCGGGCTGGTCGTCATGGTCGCGATGCAGCTCGTCGAAGTCGCCGGCAAAATCTACGTGATTCCCACGAGCTTCGCGTTTGCAAACGGCGTCGTCGCGCACGTGCTCTTTTACGGCATCCCCGTCGCGGCGATCGTGAAAGCGCGACTGCCGGCGTGAACCGGCCCAGGCGCCCGTGAACGCGGCGCTCGAAATCGACCTCGGCGCCATCCGGCGCAACGTCGCCGCGCTCGCCGCGCTCGCCGCACCCGCCCGCTATGCCGCCGTCGTCAAAGCCGATGCCTACGGGCACGGGCTCGTTCCGGTCGCGCGTGCGCTCGCAGCGGACGTTGCGGCGTTCTGCGTGTACCGCGCGAGCGAAGCCGCCACGCTGCGCGATGCCGGGATCACGACGCCGATCCTGGTTTTGGGACCTGTCGAAGCGCGCGAACTCCGGGACGTCGCCGCAGGCGGGGTCGCGCTGACGCTGTGGAGCGACGGCGCCTTTGCGCGCGATGCCGCGCGCGCCGCCCGTGCCTGCGGCGCGCCGCTGCAGATACATGCGAAGATCGACACGGGCGTCACGCGACTCGGGCTCGCGGGCGACGTGGCGGCTGCGAGCATCGCGTCGTATGCGGCGGTGCCCGAGTTTGCGCTGCGCGGCATCTACACGCATCTTGCGGCCGCCGAAGAAATCGCATCGGCCTACACGCACGCGCAACTCGTACGCTTCGAACGCGCGCTCGCGCCGCTGCAGTCGCTGATCGAAAGAAGCGGGATCGTCCGTCACGCCGCCGCGTCCGCCGCCGCGATCCTCTTCCCGCGTTCGCGCTTCGAGCTGATCCGCGCCGGAATCGCGACGTACGGCATCTGGCCTTCCGAGGCGACTCACGCCGCTGCCGGCGACGCGCTCGCCCTCGAACCGGCGCTCGCCTGGACCACGCGGCTCGTCGTCGTGCGCGAGGTCGAAGCGGGCCGTTCCGTCGGCTACGGCTGCACGTTTGAAACCGCGCGGCCCTCGCGCCTCGCCGTCTTACCGATCGGCTACGCCGAAGGGTTGCCGCGCGCGCTTTCCAACAGGGGCTGCGCGCTCGTGCGCGGGCGGCGCGTTCCCTTCGTCGGGCGCATCTGCATGAACATGAGCTTCCTGGACGTGACCGAGGCGAGCGGCGCGATGCCGGGGGATACCGTCACGTTGATCGGGCGCGACCGCGCGGCGACGATGTCGGCGAACGAACTGGCCGCCGCGGCGGGCACGATCGGATACGAGCTGGTCGCGCGCTTACCCGCGGAGTTGCCGCGCCGCTACGACGCCGCGAATTCCGCGATCGCGTCGCCGGCATCGATCGTGCCTTCGTAGAGCGCGCGACCGACGATCGCCTGGTCGACGTTCGCGGGCGTTTCGCGCGCGAGCGCTCGCAGATCCGCGAGCGTCTTCGCGCCGCCGCTCGCCGTGATGCGCGCTTGCGAAAGCGACGCGACGTGCGCGAGCGCCGCGCAATCGTAGCCCGTCCCCGCACCATCGCGGCCGATCTCGGTGTAGACGATGCGACCGATCCCGAGCCGGCCCAGTTCGCGCACGAAGGCATCGCGGCCGATCGTCGCCGCGCGTTGCCATCCGCCGATGGCGACCTCGCCGCCCCGCGCGTCGAGGCCCGCAATCACTCGTGCTCCGTGAGCCGCAACGATTTCGCGCGCCGCTTCCGGCGCCTCGGCGAACATCGTGCCGAGCACGACGAACGACGCTCCGGCGTCGAACCGCGCGCCGGCGTCGGCGGCGCTGCGCACCCCGCCGCCGGTCTGCACCGGGATCGCAACGCCCGCGCAAATCGCGCGTAGCGCCGCCAGGTTCTGGCCCGTGCCGAACGCCCCATCGAGATCGACCACATGCAGGCGCGTCGCCCCCGCGCGAGCGAACGCGCGCGCTCGCTCGAGCGGGTCGCCGTCGTAGCGCGTTTCTTGCGCCGGGTCGCCGTACCGCAAGCGAACGCAGCGCCCGGCGCGCAGATCGATCGCCGGAACGATCGCGAGCGGGCGTTGCCCCGTCACGCCGGCGCCCTTCCCAGCGCGATGAAGTTATCGAGTAAGATCGCGCCCGTTACCTGACTTTTTTCGGGATGGAATTGCGTCGCCATCACGTTGTCGCGCGCACAAATGGCGGAGAAGCGCTCTCCGTGCGTCGCGGCGGCGAGGGTGTGGGCGTCTACTTCGGCGCGAAAACTATGCAGGAAATAGGCGTACGGAGCGGCCGGTAAGCCGCGCACGAACGGATGATCGACGACGATTTCGAGTTCGTTCCAGCCCATGTGCGGCACGCGCGGCGCCCGGGCGAAGCGCGAGATCGTGCCGGGCAAGATGCCGAGCCCGGCGTGTTCGCCATGCTCGTCGCTGCGCTCGTACAAAACTTGCATGCCGACGCAAATGCCGAGAAACGGCTTGCGCGCCGCGATACTCGCGCGGATCGCGCGATCGAGTCCGCGAACGCGCAGGGCCGCCATCGTCGCCCCGAACGCGCCATCGCCCGGAAGGATCGTGGCCGCCGCACGTGCGACCGTCTCGGCGTCGCTCGTTACCTTAAATTTTGCCCCGCGGCGTTCCAGTGCGGAAACGAGCGATCCGAGATTGCCTCCGCCGTAATCGATGACGGCGATCACGCGCCAACGAAACTCTTTTCGCCCGGCATCGCGGGGCCGGCGGGCAACTTCGGTGGCGCACCGTTGCTCGCGGTCCGCAGAGCCGGTTCGCGGTACGCGCGCTGCGATGGACCGGTGTAGAGCTGACGCGGACGCGTGATGCGCTGCTCGGGATCTTCGATCATCTCTTTCCAATGCGAGAGCCAACCGACGGTGCGCGAGAGCGCGAAGAGCGCGGTAAACATGTTGATCGGAATGCCGAGCGCCCTCATGATCAGGCCGCTGTAGAAATCGACGTTTGGATACAATTTGCGTTCGACGAAATAATCGTCTTCGAGCGCGAGGCGTTCGAGTTCTTTGGCCATCTCGAAAAGCGGATCGTCGCCGAGATCGAGTTCGGCGAGTAGCTCCCCATAGATCCGCTTCATCACTTTCGCGCGCGGGTCGTAGCTCTTGTACACGCGATGGCCGAAGCCCATGAGCCGGAAGGGATCGTCCTTATCTTTCGCGCGGCGGATCGCATCGGGTAGCGCCGCAATAGAACCGAGTTCTTGCAGCATCGCCACGACCGCTTCGTTGGCGCCGCCGTGGATGGGGCCCCACAACGACGAGATACCCGCCGCAACGCAGGCGAAGGGGTTCGCGCGGCTCGAGCCGACGGTGCGCACGGTCGAGGTCGATGCGTTCTGCTCGTGATCTGCTTGGACGATAAGCAGCGCGTTCATCGCTTTGGTGAAGATGGGATTGGGCACGTACTGCTCGGCGGGAACCGAAAACATCATGTGCAAAAAATTCGAACAGTAGTCGAGATCGTTGCGCGGATACACGAACGGCTGACCGACGGTGTATTTGAATGCCATCGCGGTGATCGTGGGCATTTTGGCGATCAGGCGTTCGATCGAAATAAGCCGCTGCCGCGGATCGTAGACGTTGATCGAATCCGGATAGAAGGCCGAGAGCGCGCCTACCACTCCCAGCAGCACAGCCATCGGATGCGCATCGCGCCGAAAACCGTGATAGAAGCTCGAAATCTGCTCGTGAAGCATCGAGTGATACGTCAGATCGTGCACGAATTTCGCGAGCTCGCCCGGCCCCGGCAACTCGCCGAAGAGCAAGAGGTAGGCGACTTCGACGAACGAACTTTTTTCGACCAGTTCGTCGATAGCATAGCCGCGATAGAGCAACACGCCTTTATCGCCGTCGACGTAGGTGATCGCGGACGTGCAACTCGCCGTGCTCGAAAACCCCGGATCGTACGTCGTTACGTGGCCGCGCTCCAGCAACTGCCGCACGTCGATCGCCCCCGCCCCGAGCGTCGCCTCGAGCAACGGCAATCGCGCGACATCGCGTCCCGCGTCGTCTCGTACCGTATACTCGGCCATTTTTACGCGAGCAGTCCTTTCGTCGAGGGAATCGACGCGTCGCTCGTCCGCGATTTGGCCGCAGCAAAGGAGCGCGCGAATGCTTTGAAAGCCGCCTCGCACAGGTGGTGGGAATTCGTACCGGCCAGCTGGAGCAAGTGCAAGTTGAAGCGCCCGTTTTCACTGACGCTGTGGAAGAAGTGCGAGATCAGCTCCGTCTTGAGATCGCCCAGATTCTCGACGCCGAACGCGACCGTGAAATTGAGCCACGAACGTCCCGACAGATCGATACTTCCGAGCACCAGCGCGTCGTCGAGCGGTACGGCGAGCGAGCCGAACCGCGCGAGCCCGCGCTTATCGCCCAGGGCCGTATACATCGCGGATCCGAGCGCAATGCCGACGTCTTCGATGAGGTGGTGGTGATCGAGACCGTCGCCCGTCGCGCGCAGCGTCATGCCGCAGCCGGAATGTTTCGCGAACGCGTTTAGCATGTGATCGAGGAATTTGACATCCGTCGCGATCGCGATCGGACCGCCGTCGAGATCGAGATCGAGCGCTATCGTCGTCTCGTTGGTCTCGCGTGCGAGCGAGGCGCGGCGCGGCGCTGTCATAGCGACAGGATTCGCCACGCTAGGTGCGTTTTCCATTCATGCCCTCCGGGCAGCCAAGTGCCCCGCTGCCTCACGTGACGTCGACGAGGGCCCGCCCGCGATCGAGTGCGGCCCGCACGAGGCGGTCGACCAACGCGTCGAACGCGATGCCCGCCGCCGCGCACACATCGGGAAAGACGCTGGTCGGCGTGAGGCCGGGCAGCGCGTTGATCTCGAGGATATAGGGCCGGCCGCCCGCCGATACGATGAAGTCGCTGCGCGAATAATCCCGTAGTCCGAGTAAGCGATGCGTCGAGAGGGCGAGCATCTGTAAGCGATGCGCGAGATCGTCGTCGATGCGCGCCGGCACGTCGTGACGGCTACCGCCGGGGCGATATTTCGCTTCGTAGTCGTAAAATTCGCGGCCCTGCGGAACGATTTCGGCGATCGGCAGGGCGGCTTCGAACAGCACGCCGCAGCAAAATTCGCGACCTTGGATATACTCTTCGGCCAGAATCATCGAGCGACTTTCCGAAAGCTCGATCATCGCGCGCGACCACTCTTCGTGCGTACGAACGATCGAAATACCGGTGCTCGAACCCTCGTTGCGCGGCTTTACGACCAGCGGCAGATTGAGCGAACCCGGTAAGAGCGGCAGCGTACCCCCGTCGAAATCGAACGTATCCCAGGCGGCCGTCGGCAAGCCTTCGGCCGACAGCAGCTTTTTGGTAAGGTGCTTATCGATCGCGAGCGCGCACGACCGCAGATCGCTGCCCGTATACGGCACGTGCATCCAATCGAGAACGCCCTGGATCGTTCCATCTTCGCCGCCAGAACCGTGCAGGGCATTGAACACGACCTCGGGTCCCAGCGTGGCCAGGGCCCCCACGAAATTTTCATCGAAGTCGAGGGTTTGCGCGTCGTATCCCAGCCGTTCGAGGGCCGCGGCGACCTCGCGACCGCTCGCAATCGAAACGTCGCGTTCGCCGCTGGGGCCTCCCATGACGACCGCGACCCGCGCCTTCATACGAAGACTCCGACGAAATGCACTTCGAGCTCGAGCTCGACGCCGCAGCGCTCGGCGACGCAGCGCCGCACCCGCGCGATCAGCGCCGCTGCGTCGGCAGCGCTCGCGCCGCCGCGATTGACGATGAAGTTTGCGTGCAAGCCGGAAACCTCGGCGGCACCGACGCGCATTCCCTTGCAACCGGCGGCCTCGATGAGTCGGCCCGCCTTGGCGCCCGTCGGATTGCGGAAACACGACCCGGCGCTCGGCAATTGCAAGGGCTGCATGCGCTTGCGGCGCACCAGCCGCGCTTGCGTGAGCTCGCGAACCGTGGCCGGGTCACCGCGCTCGAACCGCAGCGTCGCACGCGTGACGACGGCGTCCCGCGCGAGCGTCGTATGGCGGTAAAAATATTGCGGCGTGACGGCGTGAGCGAGCGGCTTCGAGGGCGTTTGCACCCACACGTCACGCACGAATTCGCCGAGCTCGCGGTCGGTACCGGCGTTCATGCGCAGCGATCCGCCGACGCTGCCGGGGATACCCGCCAGCGCGTCGATGCCGGTCGCACCGAGCGACGCGCCGCGGGTGACCACGAGCGGCATGCCCGCGGATGCGCCGGCCCGGATCGTGACGCCGTCGCCCTCGATCTCCGCAACGATGCGAGCGAATTCCCCGCCGAGCCGCAGCACGACGCCACGAATGCCGCCGTCGCCAACGAGTAAGTTCGAGCCGCTGCCCAGCACGAACCACGGCAACTTCCGCCGGAAGACGAGCCGCACGATCGCCGCGAGTTCGGCTTCCGTCTCGACCGTCGCGAAAACGTCCGCCGGGCCGCCGATCTTCCACGAGGTGTACGGCGCGAGCGGCTCGGCGAAGAGCGCGCGAGCGCCGAGGGCTTCCGTCAGGATCGCACGATCCGAAGCGGCGAGCACGGATGCGCGCGCGGCCACCGCCGTCACAATGCGAACGCCGCGGTGGGCGCGACCAGTTGCGCGAGCTCGGCGGCCGCGAACGTAATCGAACCCGCTCCCAGCATGAGGACGAGCGCTCCGGCCGGTACGTGTCGCACGAGATACGGCGCCAACGCTGCGATGTCGGCGACGTACGAAACCGGCGTCCCGAGCGCCGCGAGCGGCGCGCCGATGGTGGCGGCATCGACCCCCGGCAGCGACGTTTCCGAAGCCGCATAGATAGCGGTCAGCACGACGGAATCCGCCTCGCGCAACGCCTGCGCGAAAGCGTCCGCGAGGTAGCGGGTGCGCGTGTACCGGTGCGGCTGAAAAGCGACGACCAGCGGTCCCGCAAAATTGGCGCGCGCGGCGGCGATCGTCGCGGCGATCGCCGTCGGGTGGTGGGCGTAGTCGTCGACGACCGTCATGCGCGCCGTCCGTGCGACGATCTCGAAACGCCGCCGGACGCCGCAAAAATCGCGCAAAGCGTCCGCGATCGTCGCAAACGGGATGCCGAGTTCGAGGCCGATCGCGATGGCGGGCAAGGCGTCGAGCACGTTGATGGCACCCGGCACGTCAAGGGAAATCCGACCGGCACGGACCCCTTCGACGATGACGGCGAACTGCGAACCGAAAGCTGCGGAGGTCACCCCGACGGCGCGAACGTCCGCCCGCTCCGCGAACCCAAACGTATGCGTGTGCGAGCGGCGCGTGCGTCGTGCGAGCGCGGCGGTACGCGCTTCGTCAATTCCAAAATACGCGTGTCCGTGCGGCGGCAGCTTCGCGACGAATTCTTCGAACGCCGCCTCGAGTTGCGGCAGCTCCGCATCGGAGGCGATGTGATCGTTCTCGATGTTGGTGACGACCGCGATCTCCGGACGAAGATCCAAGAACGAGAGATCCGATTCGTCCGCTTCGCTGACGAACCACGCGCCCGCGCCGTCGCGAGCGTTGGAATTCGTGTCCCGGCGCTCGCCGCCGACGAGCACCGTCGGATCGAGGCCGCCCGCTTCGAGAACGCAGGCGAGCATTGCGGTCGTCGTCGTCTTGCCGTGCGTCCCGGCGACCGCGATTCCGCGGCGCTCCGCCATCAACGTTGCGAGCAACGCACCGCGATGCACGATCGCGAGTCCGCGCTCGCGCGCCGCAACGTATTCGGGGTTGTCGCGCGCGATCGCGGAGCTGACGACCACGGTCTTGGCCAGCCCGAGGTGCGCCGCAGCGTGACCGATCACGACCTCGGCGCCTTCTTTCTCGAGCCGATCGGTCAGCTCGGTACGGCGGTCCGAGGATCCCGTGACGACGATTCCGCGTTGTAGCAAAATTCGTGCGAGCGCCGACATGCCGATGCCGCTGATACCGACGAAATGCACGCTGTCGGCCGCGCGGGTACCGCCCGGGATGATCACGGTGTCCTCGGGTTCGAAACGGGCCACGTCTTCACCCGCGCGACGATCGTCGCCGCGGGATCGGATTGCGCGGCGGCGCCGGCCGCCGCGCGCATCGCGCTGCGGAGTTCCGGAGCGAGCATGACGTCCAGTTCGTACCGCAGGCGCGCGGCATCGAGGTCGCGGTCGGGAACGATGCGCGCCGCTCCGCCGGCGGCAAAAGCGCGTGCGTTGTGCGTTTGGTGGTCATCCGTCGCGAAGGGATACGGCACGAGCAAGGCGGGCGTACCGGTCGCCGCGAGCTCCCCGAGCGTCGACGCACCGGCGCGTGCGACCACGACGTCGGCTGCAGCATACGCGGCTCGCGGATCGTCGAGATAGGCCCGTACCTTAACGCTGAGGCGCGCACGCAGGCGCGCGTGCAGCGCTTCGAAATCCCGCGCGCCGGCGAGAACGAGCACCTGCCATTCGGGCGGAACGCCGGCCTCCACGAGGCCCGCGACCGCGTCGTTGAGCGAGTGCGCGCCTTGACTTCCGCCCATCACCACGATCGTGATCCGATCCGGCGCCAGACCGAGCGACGCGCGCGCCGCCTGCGGGGCGAGGGGACGCCGCATCGACGCGCGCACGGGCGTGCCGACCAGCAGCTCGCGAGCGCGGAGCGGACGGCCCCGCGGCGCCGTGCCGTACCACACCTCATCGACCAGCGGCGCGAGCAATCGGTTCGCGAGCCCGGCGACGGCGTTGGGCTCGAGCACCGCGATGCGGGCGCGCGACCGGCCGAGCGCGCGCACGGTGCGTAGCGCGGCGACCACCGGCAGCGAGACGTAGCCGCCGGTCGCGACGAGCACGTCGGGCCGCGTCGCATGCAGCACGCCGAGCGCATCGACGAAGCCGGCGACGTTGGTGACGAGCGTCCCAACGAACGAGAGGCCGAGCTTGCGTGCGAGCGGCGCGGCGCGTACGAAACGAATCACTCCCCCGGCCGCGGGCACGATCGTCGCTTCGAGACCCGCGCGCGTACCAACGAAGGTGACGGCGAGGGGCGCAAAAGCCGGTTCTTGCGCGAACGCTTCCGCGAGCGCGAGCGCGGGATACACGTGCCCGCCCGTCCCGCCGCCGGTCAACACCACCTTCACGAACGAGTGGCAAGCGCGCCGCGCCGCTCGCGCTCGCGCGAACGACCGACGTTGACCACCAGCGCCACCGCTACCAGCGACGTGACTAGCGACGAACCGCCGAAGGAGATGAACGGCAGCGGCACGCCCGTCACCGGCCACGACGACGAGACCACCCCCAAATTGACGAACGCTTGCACGACGACCAGCGCCATGGCGCCGATGGCGAGAAAGAAGCCGAAGCGGTCGGTCGTTGCGAGCGCGATGCGTACCGAGCGGAACGCAAAGATCACGAAGAGCCCGACGATGAGCGCCATCCCGGCGAAGCCCGTCTCCTCGCCGATGATCGCCCCGATGAAGTCCGTGTGCGCTTCGGGCAACCAAAAGAATTTTTGATGCGAGAATCCCAGGCCGACGCCGAACCAGCCGCCGCTACCCAGAGCCATCAGCGACTGCACGATGTGGAAGCCTTTGTCTTGCGGATCCTTCCACGGATCCAAAAACGCGACGATGCGCGCGAGCTTGTATGGATCGTTCCGGACGAGGACGATCGCGGGCGGCGTCACCACCGCTACGACCAGCGCGAGATGTCCGATACGCGCGCCGGCAACGAAGAGCATGATGCCCGCCGTAAACGCCAGCAGGCTCGCCGTGCCGAAATCCGGCTGCATGATGACGAGCATCGCCATGAGTCCCGTCACGAAGGCGAGTGGGAAGACCCCTTTGGTCAAGGAGCGGATGCGATCGCCGCGGCTCGCGAGCGCTGCGGCGAGATAGAGAACGAGCGCGAGCTTCGCAAATTCCGAAGGTTCGAATTGCAGCGGCCCGACCCCGAGCCAGCGTCGCGCGCCGCCGGCGATGATGCCGACGTGCGGCACCCGCACGAGGATCAAACTCGCGATACTCGCGCACGCAGCGTACGGCGCCAGCGCGCGCAGCTTGCGATAATCGAAGCGATACGCGGCGTACGCAACGACGACCGCAACGGCGAGCCACATCGCTTGCCGCTCGAGAAAATACGCCGCGTCGTGCTGCAGCGCGACGGCGTACGCACTGGACGCGCTGAAGATCATTACGAGGCCGATCGCGACGAGGCTCGCAATCGCGCCGACGAGCCAAGCATCGGGACCGGTCCGCGGCGTGCGTTCGTTCAACGCGCACGACCGCCGGTGGCGTTCGCGCGCGCGGCCGTTGCGAACGCGTCGCCGCGCGCTTCCGCCGACCCGAACATATCGAAGGACGCGCAGCCCGGAGAGAGCAGCACCACGTCGCCCGCCACGGCGAGCTCGCGTGCGCGCAGGACGGCCTCTGCCATCGACGTCGCGCGTTCGACGGGCGTCGCGCCGACGACGCCCGCGATTTCGTCCGCCGCTTCGCCGATCAGCACGACCGCGCGAGCACGACGCGAGATCGCCTCGCCCATCGCGGCAAATTCGGTGCGTTTCGATTTCCCGCCGGCAATCAAGACGATCGGCTCCGCGAACGCCTCCAGCGCCGCCACGACCGAGCCCGGATTGGTCGATTTCGAATCGTCGACATAGGCGACGCCGTCGCGCGTCGCGACGCGCTGCAGGCGATGCGGCAACGCTTCGAAATCGACGACCGCCGCCCGCAACGCGTCCACCGGGAGATCAGCGGTGAGCCCGACGAGCAGCGCCGCCAGCACGTTGGAAACGTTGTGCGCGCCGAGCAGCCCAATCTCGGCGACGGGCATGATCTCGACCGGCCGCGGATCGCCCGTTCGCGGCGCGTACGTTATGCGGCCGTCACGCACGTAGAGCGCGCTGAGCCTGCTCGCTCGCATTGCGTACCAAAGCGCGCGCGAGGGCAAGCGTTTGGGTTCGCCTTCCGCCAGAGCGGCGACGAGCGGGTCGTCGAGATTACCGACGAACGCATCGCTCGCGCCTTGATTTGCGAAGATGCGGAATTTCGCTTCGCTATATTCATCCATCGAATGATAGCGGTCCAGATGGTCGGGCGAGAGATTTAAAATCGCCGCGATGCGCGGCTTGAACGAGCGGATCGATTCGAGCTGAAACGAGGAAACTTCGGCGATGACCCAATCGCCGCCGTGCGCGACGAACGTTTCGTTGATGAGAGCGTTGCCGATATTGCCGCCGACGTGCGTCGTCTTGCCGGCACGACGGAACATCGCGCCGACTAGTGCCGTCGTGGTCGTCTTGCCTTTTGTGCCCGTAATTGCGACCATCGGCGCCTTGCAGATGCGGTACGCGACTTCGATCTCGCTGTACACCGGAACGCGTGCGGCCTGGACGCGCCGGATGAGTTCGATATTGAGCGGCACGCCCGGCGATACGACGCACGACGTCAAGCGGGCGAAAACGCTTTCGACCGCCTGCGGGTCGACGAAGGTGACGCTCGTCGCTGCCAGTTCCGCGATCGTCGCTGCCAGCGCCGGGCGCGGCTTTTCGTCGGTAGCGAAGACCGTGGCTCCGCGCGCGCGCAACACCGCACAGCTCGCGATGCCGCTGCGCCCGAGGCCGATCACGAGCACGCGTTCGTGCTGGTCGAAGGTTCCCGTCATCGGACGAGCGCCGCGCCGGCGAGGGAAAGCAAAGCCGACGCGGTCCAGAAGCGCGCCGTCACTTTCGTTTCGGGCCAGCCGCCGAGTTCGAAATGATGGTGGAGCGGGCTCATCCGAAAAATCCGTTTGCGCGTCGCTTTGAAGTACGAAACTTGCAGGATCACCGACAGCGCTTCGGCCGCGAAGACGCCGCCGATGAGGGGCAGCAAGAGATGCATGCCGGTGAGAATCGCGCTTCCGGCGAGCACGCCGCCGAGGGCGAGCGCACCCGTGTCGCCCATGAAGATGCGCGCCGGATGCCGGTTGAAGAACAGAAAACCGACGACCGATCCTGCCAGCGCCAGATCGACGAACGTCACGCCGTAGAGATGTGCGCGAAACGCGAGCCACGCGACGACGAGCAGCGGCGGCAGGACCGTGCCGCCGGCCAGCCCGTCGAGACCGTCGGCCAGATTGACCGCGTGCGTCGTCGCGAGGATCGCGAGCAAGCTCAAGCCGTACCAAAGCCAATGCGGCGCGTGCACGGCGCTCGCGCCGAAGGCCAAAACGACATCGCCGCTTGCGACCCGCACCGCGAGCGTGAGAAAGACGATCCCCGCCAGCATCGTGAGCGCGAATTTATGGCGCGCGCGCAACCCGCGATTACGGCCGCGCACGATCGACGTATAGTCGTCGATGAAGCCGATGAGACCGCAGCCGGTGCCGAGCACGATGAGTGCCAGCGTGCTCGTATCCCGACGGAGCAGCGCCGCGTAAAGCAACCCGACGATAAAGAGGACGCCCCCCATCGTCGGCGTGCCCGACTTCTTCGCGTGCGTTTGCGGTGCGTCTTCGTACGCGTGCTGCTGGAACGAAATTTTCCGTAGCGCCGCGATGAGCGGCCGGCCGAGCACGAGCGAGAGCGTGAGCGCGGCGAAGAAGACCGACGCGAAATACGCGCTGCCGGCCGAAGCGTCATTCATCGCGTGCGCTTCCCGGTGACGAGCGGACTCCGGCCCGCGCCGCGCCAGGCCAGCACCACGATCGGCGTCTGTTCGTCGCCGTTGCCGTGCGGGTTTGCGCGCAACGCGCTTTCGACGGCGGCCCGCCGGGCGGACGGCGACGCGCCGAGCACCTTCGCGATCCCGAGATCGTTCGCATCGACGACGACCGCGTGCGCGCCCGTGCGTTGCGCGATATCCGCGGCCACGGCGTCGGGATTTTCTGGACCGAGCACGATCGTGCGTTCGAACGGCGGCAGCGTTCCCGTGTAGCCGTCGATCGTCGCGATCGCATCGCCCAGTACGCGATAGAAAACGCCGCGCTGTCCGAGCAAACGCCCCGCGACGTGTGCGATCGCAGCGCAGGCGACGCGCCAGGCGCCGACATCGTCGATGACGAGTTGCATGGATTCGGGCTGGTTGATCGTCGCGAGCGCCCCCGCGCGACGCGACAGCGCGTACGCGAGACGGCTCGGGCGAATCGTTTCCGCGGCGATCATGCGATTCTGCGCGATCGCGACCGCCGTCTCCGAGACCGCGACGACGTCGTCCGGTCCTGCGATGCCGCGCACGGCCGACGCGACTAACCGGCCGAGATCGTCGCCGACGCCGACAAGTCGCGTCCGCACGGGAATAGCGACGAAGCTCGCGCCGAACGGCGCGCGCACGGCATCCGGAACGGAGCGGCCGATCGTTATAGGAAGCGCGAGCGCGTCAGCCATGCATGGGTGCCGTACGAGCGCGTTCGCTCGCCAGACCGGCGACGATCTCTTCGAGTTTGTAGCGCCGCGACGCTTTGAGAAGCACCAAGTCGCCGCGACGCGCGTTGCGCGCGAGCCAGGCTGTGGCTGTCCCGTTGGTATCGAAACGCACGATGCGGTCGCCCGGCAGGCCCGCCGCCCGCGCGCCGCGCGCGAGATCGTCCGCAAAGTCGCCGCCGACGAGCAACGCGTCGAGGCCGCTATGCGCGGCCGCCGCACCGACGCGCGCGTGCAGCGCCGCGGCATCGTCGCCGAGTTCGGCCATGCTGCCGAGCACGGCGATGCGCCGTCCGGCGCGTTCTGCGGCGAACGACGCGAGCGTCGCGAGCATTCCGCTCGTCGAGGCGTTGTACGCATCGTAGATGACGGCGAACTCGCCGAGCTCGATGCGTTCGTAGCGGCCGGCCGGCAAGGTCGCGCCGGCGCACGCTGCTGCGATCGCCTGCGGCTCGATCCCGAGCGCGAATGCGCCCGCCGCGGCGGCCGCCAAATTCGCCAAGTTGTGCGCGCCCGCGAGCGCGACCGCGCACGGGTAGAGCGTTTCGCGCGATTCGTCCGCGGCACGCACCGCGAGCTCGTAACCGCACGCCGCCATGCGCAGCGCAACCGAAGCATCGCCGTCGGGCACGCTTCGCGCCCCGTCCCCGCCCGCGAACCAGACGACGGAACGCCCGAGCGACCGGGCGCGCGCGCGTGACGTCGCATCGGCAGCATTGAGAACGGGCCGGACGCCGCCCGCGAAGATCGCCCACTTGGTATCGGCCAGAGCGTCTCGCGAACCGAAAATCTCGAGATGCGCGTCGCCGATACCGGTGAGGATCGCGACATCGGGCCGCGCCGCGCCGGCCAGCGGCGCGATGTCGCCCGCGTGCCGCGCGCCTAATTCGACGACGGCATACGCCGTATCGGGCGCGAGCGAAAGCAGCAATTTCGAGACTCCGATCTCGTTATTCTCATTTGCCGGCGTAGCGATGACTCGGCCGCGCGCCACGCGTTCGAGCAGATGCGCCAGAAGCGTTTTTGTGGTCGTCTTGCCGGCGCTGCCGGTAATCGCGACGAGCTTCGTCTGCGACGCGAGCGCGCGCGCCGTTGCGCCGAGCGCGAGCAGTGCGCGTTGCGTATCGGCAACGACGAGCGCCGGTACGCCGGCGGGAACCGCCTGCGGAGCGGAGACGATCAACGCCGCGGCACCGGCCGCGAGCGCATCGGCGACGAAAGCGTGACCGTCGAACGAAGCGCCGTGAAGCGCGAGGTACGTCTCTCCGCGGGCCAGCGTTCGCGAATCGATCGAGATCGTAAGCGTTTGGGGCAGGGACGTTTCCAGCAACGCGCTCGCCCCCGTCGCTTCGATCGCGCGCGCCGCCGGTATGCCGCGGGCGGGTTCGCTGCGCCCGTTCACGGCACGGCACTCCGCGCGGCCAGCGCCGCGCGAACTTCGTCGCGGTCATCGAAATGATGGACTGCCGTACCGACCAGCTGATAGGTTTCGTGGCCTTTGCCCGCCACGACGACGACGTCGCCCGGACGGGCAAGGGCGATCGCGTGCGCGATCGCGGAGCGGCGGTCCAGCAGCGTGACGACGTTATCCGCCGCTGCGACGCCGGCCAAAATGTCATCGACGATCGCCTGCGGGCTTTCCCCGCGCGGATTGTCGCTGGTCACGACGACGCGATCGGCCGTCGCGCTGGCGATCCGTCCCATCTCGGGGCGCTTGCCGCGATCGCGATCGCCGCCGCACCCGAAGACGACCGTCAGGTCGCCCGCTGCCGTCTCCCGCGCGGCGCGCAGGACGGCGTCGAGCGCATCGGGGGTGTGGGCGTAATCGACGAGCACATCGACGCCGCCGCCGGCGAGATGCTCCATGCGTCCCGGCACGCGTTCGAAAGCGGCGAGCGCGCGCGCGGCGAGCGCATCGTCAACGCCGTGAGCGCGCGCGACGGCGAGCGCCGCCAGGGCGTTGGCGACGTTGAAGCGCCCCGGTAGCCGCGTCTCGAAGCGCGCTCCGTCGACGACGAAGCGGCTGCCGTGCGCGCACAGCTCGATCTCGCGCGCGCGCAGCGCGGCTTCGCCGAAACCGTAGGTGAGCGGCGTTCGCCCGAGCGCGACGAGTTCGGCCGCCCAACGGGCGCCACACGGATCGTCCGCGTTGAGAATCGCGAGCGGCGCCCGTTCGAAGAGGGCGCGCTTCGTCGCCGCGTACGCTTCGAACGTACCGTGAAAATCGAGATGGTCGCGCGTGACGTTCGTGAGCACCGCGATCGCGAACGTGACGTCCGCGACGCGATCCAATGCGAGCGCGTGAGAACTCACTTCCATCGCGACGGCGCGCGCGCCGCGCTCGCGCATCGCGGCGAAGAGCGCTTGCAGTTCGAGCGCGAGCGGCGTCGTGTTATCGAGCGACCAGAGCGCGCCGCCGAAAGCAGCGCCGAGCGTACCGATGCGGCCCGTTGCGATGCCGCCGGCCTCGAGCAGCGCCGCGACCAGATGCGTCGTGGTCGTCTTACCGTTGGTTCCGGTGATGCCGGTAACGCGCAGCCCGCGCGTCGGTTCGCGGTAGAACGCGTTGGCTAGCGACGATAGCGCCCGCCGCGTGTCCGCAACGATCAGAGTGGCGAGCCCCGAGTTCGGTACGCCGTGCGCGGCCGCGTACGCGTCGTCGATGACGAGTGCGCGGGCGCCCGCGGCGACCGCCGCAGCGAGGTAGGCGTGCCCGTCCACGCGTTCGCCGCGTAGCGCGACGAAGAGCGCACCCGGAGGGAGCCGGCGCGAATCGAGCGCGAGCGACGCGATCGCCGTCGCTGCGGCACCGTGCAGCCGTGCCCCCGGGACCGCAGCGGCGAGCGAGCCCAAAGCGAGCGTACCGGCGGACGCGTCCGTCATAAGCGGTGCTTCGACGCCGGCTGCGGCGCTATCGAAGTGCGCGCGAGGTGGACGCCGGCCGGCAACACCCCCGCGTGCATCATCGCGATCTTTGCGATCTCGGCGAAGGCGGGCGCCGCGACGACGCCGCCGTAGATCGCACCGCGCGGCTGCGCGATCTTCACCAGAATGACGTATCGCGGTATTTCGGCGGGCACGTACCCGACGAACGATCCGACGTATTCTCCGGACACGTAGGTGCCGTTCTCCGCGACTTGCGCCGTCCCGGTTTTCCCAGCGGTCGTATAGCCCGCGACGCGCGCCGTCGGATTACCCGTTCCCCGCACCACGACCGCGCGCAGATAGCGGCGTAACGTAGCCGCCGTTCGCCGGGAGATCGCGCGGCGTTCGATCTCGGGGCGGTAGCGATAGACCGGGCGTCCATCGCCGTCGTAGATCGCCGAAAGGATGCGCGGACGCATCAGCAGACCGCCGTTGGCGATGGCACAGTAGGCGCGCGCGAGCGCGAGCGGCGTCGTCGCGATGCCGTGTCCGAACGCCATGGTCGGCAACGACGTCGCACTCCACGCATCGATCGGCGGCACGATGCCGGGATTCTCACCCGGCAAGCCCGCCATCGTCGGCGTACCGAAGCCAAAGCGCACCATCGCGTCGTACATGACCCGGCGCCCGATCGTTAGCCCGACTTCCGCCGCGCCGACGTTATGCGATTTCGCGATGATCTCTTCGAGGTTTTCGGTACTCGACGATCCGGCGAGAAAACCGTCTTCGGCGTTGTGGATCGTGCGGCCGCCGACGCTGATCGCATCGCGCGCCGGAAAGCGAGTGGCCGGCGTGACCTTCCCGCTGTCGAGCGCTGCGGCCGCGGTAATGAGCTTGAACGTCGAACCGGGCTCGTAGGCGTCCGCGACCGCACGATCGCGGCGCTGGTCGGGCGTGGAGCTCGCGTACTTCCGAACGTCGTAATCGGGAACGTTCGCCAGAGCGAGGATTTCGCCCGACTGCGGGTCCATGACGATCGCGCTGCCGCTCTGGGCCTGCCAGCGATGGACGGTTTCGCGCAAGATGCGCTCGACGTTATACTGCAGGTACGAATCGATCGTCAGTGCCAGCGTGTTCCCGGGTTTCGCTGCGACGACCACGTGGGGCTGCGCAAACGGAATCGCGCGGCCGAATTGATCGGCTTCCAGTACCATCTTGCCGGGCGAGCCGCGCAGGATGGAATCGAACGAATATTCGACCCCGTCGAGTCCGTTCTCGTCAAAGCCGGTGAAGCCGAGGACGCTGGCCGCGAGGCGGCCAGCCGGCACGAAGCGCACGCCCGTGAGCTCGGGGACGATGCTGATGCCCGGCAGAGCGAGTTTCGCAATTTGGTCGGACTGCTCGCGCGTGATCTTGTGTTCGATCTGCACGTACGACGACGGCGAATCGAGCACCGCGCCGAGTAGCGCGAGCGGGCGACCCGGCAGCGCGCTCGCGAGAGCGCGCGCCGTAGCGCGACGATCGACGATGTCGTGCGTGGACGCGTAGACGCTTTGCGACGGCAGCGAACGCACGAGCGCGGTTCCGTCGCGATCGAGGATCGATCCGCGATGCGCCGCGTAGTTTACCGTTTCGAGACGCTGCTCGTACCCGCGCGCCGCAAGTTTCGGACCGTCGCGCACTTGCACGATGTAAAGCCGCGTTTCGAGAAAAAGCGCGAGCACGACGAGCGTGTAAAAGACGAACTTCGCACGAACCGCGCTGGTCCGTGCGGCCGCTTCCGCCGGACGCCGATGCGTCATTTCAGCCAGGTGAGGAAGGCGAGGCCGCGCGGGACGGGCACCGAACGTTCCACCGGCAACGCGACGCGTGCGAAGGTTTCGGGCTCGTGCATGCCCAGGCGGGCGGCAAACACGGCGAGACGTTCCGGGGCGACCATGCGCGCGATACGATCGTCCAGGCGCGACGACTCATCGGCCAACGCCGTCTTCACGCGGGCGGTTTTCGAAAGCTCGTAATTCATCCGCGTGACATTCGCCATGAGAGCCAAGTACAAGACGATGGCGATCGTCAACATGCCGACCGTCGTGAAGATACAGGAGAAACTCGCGTAGCGCAGCCGCCGCGTGCGTTTACGTCGTACGTGCGCCGCGGTGCGACCGGAGCGCGTACCGGCGATCGGACGCGCGAGTTCTTCGTACGGTATGGGACGTGCGATCACGGCAAACGCTCCGCGACCCGCAGCTTCGCAGACCGCGAACGCGGGTTGCGAGAGAACTCGGCGTCGCCGGGTAGGAGTGGCTTTTTCGTCAAGCGCAGCACGCGCTCGTCGCTGCGGAAACGGTTCTTGACGATGCGATCTTCGAGTGAGTGGAAGCTGATTGCGGCGATACGTCCGCCCGGCCGCGTGCGTGCGATCGCGGTATCGAGCCCGCGTTCGAGCGCGCCGAGTTCGTCGTTGACGGCGATGCGCAGCGCCTGAAACGTGCGCGTCGCCGGATGGATGCGTTCGCGCTTACCGCTGACGTGAACCACACCGGCGACCAAACGCGCGAGATCCAGCGTGCGTTGCGGCAGGCGATTCGCAGCGCGCGCCTGCACGATGGCTCGCGCGATGCGCCGCGCCGCACGATCCCCACCGTAGTTGTAAATGAGATCGGCAAGGTCGGTTTCGCTCGACTCCGCCAAGAGATCGTAGGCCGATGCGCCACGCTCGCTCATGCGCATGTCCAGCGGACCGTCCGCAGCGAGCGAAAAGCCGCGCTCGGGTGAGTCGAATTGCATCGACGACACCCCGACGTCGAAGAGTGCGCCGTCGATGCTGGGGAGCTCGAGATCGTCCAGTGCCGCACCCAGGTCGGCGAAGTTGCGGCGCACGAGCGTGACGGCCGAGACGAGATCGGGTGCAAGCGCTGCGTGCGGGTCGCGATCGAAGGCGACGACGCGACCGCCGCGTTCGACGATCGCGCGCGTATGGCCGCCCGCACCGAAGGTCGCATCGACGTAGGTGCCGCCGGAGCGAACGGCGAGGGCATCCAGCGCTTCGACGAGCAGGACCGGAGCGTGCGATTTGCCGGCGACATCGTTAATATAGGCCGAGCTCCGTGGTAAAGGCGGCCGCTTCTTCGGGCGACGGGCTCGACGTGCTCAAGCGCTCCTTCGCCCAAATTTCCACGCGCGTCAAGGAGCCGATCGAGACGGCTTCGCGGTCGAGAGCAGCGTACGTCCGCAGCGCCGGCGCGATGAGGATGCGGCCCTGCGCGTCGAGCGACGCTTCGTCCGTGTGCGCGAAGAGATGCCGCACGAAGCGACGGTAACGCTCGTCTTTGAGCGGCGCCGCTTCGAGCCGTTCGCAAAAAGCCTCCCAAGTCGCTTGCGGATAGAGCGCGAGACACGGGTCGGGTTCCGCGATCGTAACGATGAATTTCGCTCCGAGGCGCTCGCGGAAGCGCGCGGGCACGACGAGTCGGCTCTTGTCATCAAGAGCCGACTCGGCACGACCCGTAAAACGCGAGACTTCGCGAGCCAGGGAAATACCTCCACTTCGCCCCACGAGGCGCCACTTTCTACCACTATACCCGGGCCGACGCGGTGACGCAAGCCGCCGACGCCCGATGTGACGGATCGCCGGAGAGGCCGCGGGCGCGGAAAGACGGAAGCGGTTCGGACGTGAGATTGCTAGCCGCTGCTCTGTTGCTCGGGTTGCTCTGCGGCTGCGGCGGTGGAGGTTTCGTTCCGGGCGGACCGCATTCGATGGATTCGTTCGCTTTGCGGCGCCTCGTCGCTGAAGGTGCCTCTCGCAACGGCTTATCACCGAGCTTAGTGCGCGCGATCGTGCAGATCGAATCGCACGGCGATCCGTCGGCGGTGAGCCGCGCCGGCGCGCAAGGGCTGATGCAGCTGATGCCGCAGACGGCGGCGACGTACGGCGTCGCCAATGCGTTCGACCCTCAAGAGAACGTTTTCGGGGGCTGCCGTTACATGCACGACTTACTCGATCGCTACCATAACAACGTGCCGCTCGCACTGGCGGCGTACAACGCCGGACCGGGCGCCGTCGATGCCGCGCGCGGCATCCCGCCGTTTGCGGAAACGCGTGCGTACGTCGCGCGCGTCACAGCGGCCGCACGGACGACGACGCTCTAGATTTTCGTGGCGACCGTTCCCGGGGTCCGGGCCGTCGCGCCGCCGGCGCCTTTCCGCCCGCCGCGCCTGCTGCCGATTCTGGACGCGTACATCTTACGCGAACTGATCAACCCGTTCGTGTTCGCCTTTGGCTCGTATCTGCTGTTCTGGTTCGTCAACATTTTTTTCTTGGCGGCCGATTACATCATCAACGCGCACGCCCCGCTTTTCCTCGTGCTACGCTTTCTCTTATTTCGCATCCCTCAGAGCACGCCGCTCGCGTTCCCGTTCGCATGTCTGTTCGCGTCGCTGCTCGCCTTCGGCCGGCTCGCCGGCGATAACGAGATCAATGCGCTGCGCACGTCGGGCGTCACGTTTCTGCGAATTTGCCGAACGCCGTTGCTGTGCGGACTCGCGATGTTCGGCCTATCGTACTACGTCAACGAAACGATCGCGCCCATCACGACCGATCTTTCGACGCGCACGTTCTATCAGATCGTCTACCACACCGAAGAATTGCCGATCGTTCCCGGTTTTTTTCGCAAGGACGATTCGACCGGCAACGTGTTTTACGTCGGGGACATCGCGCCGGATAAGAAAACGATGAAGAACGTGATGATTTTCGAGAACGCGACGACGACGCCTTATCGCACCGTCGTCAATGCCGCCTTGGCGGAAGTGCACGGTCAGATTTTGCATCTCGTGAAGGCGCGCGTCACGCTCTTCAAGCCGAGCGGCGAAGTCAACGGCAATGCGAACGTCCGCGATATGGACGTCGGTTTACCGATCGGCGAGACGATCGAACAGTTCGTCAATTCGACGACCAACGATCCGTATTCCGTCAACTCAAAACAGCTCAAAACACAGATCGGGGCGATGCAGGCGACGGGGCAAGGCGGCAGCGCGCTCGGCGTCTTGAAAATCACGCTCGCACAACGGCTCGCCTTTCCGTTCGCCGCCTTCATCGCAGTCGTACTCGCCTTGCCGTTGTCCGCGCAGATCGGGAAGAAGGCAAAGAGTCTGGGCATGGCCCTGGGCATCGGGCTTTCGGTACTCTTGCTCTTCGTGTACTACCTGATGATGTCGGCGTTCTCGGCTTTGGGAAAGAACGGGGCGATGGATCCGTATCTCGCGGCGTGGACGCCGAACCTCATCATGGGACTCGCGGGCGTCATCATGTTTCGCCGGGTCGAGCGCTGAGCGTCTATCGGCGCGCGCGCGCCATTCTCGCTTCGCTCGCGCTATGTGCCGTCGCGCTCGGCGCGCTGACGCCGGCGCACGCCGCGGAACCGTTGCGGCCCGACCCGCTCGATCCCGCGGTCGCGGCCCTCCTGCGCTCGCACGACTGCCGCGCACCGAGCGCCCCCGCCGAGGGCGCCTTCGCATCGGTAGCGGCCGTCACGGAATTGGAAGCTGCCGCGAGTTTGCTCGCGCTCGCGGCGTCTGCCCCGGAACCGCTGGGCTCCGCCGGCCCGAGCGCGTCGCCCGGCGGCGGTGCCGGAAGCCCGCAGCCCGACGCCAGCCCGTCGCTGCTTCCGATTCCACCCGTGCCGCCGAGCGGACCGCAAGAGATCGTCCCGCCGACGCCGCGGCCATCGGGAGATGCGACGGCGTCGCCGGTACCGCTACCGACCACGACGCCAATCGCGCGCGATTCGGGGCCCGTCTTCATCGTACGCCCGAGCGGCACGCCCTCGCCGCTGGCCGGGAAGGGCGCCTCGCCGCGGCCCCGGCCGAGCACGAGCGCCGCCGCTCCCGGTAGCCCCGCACCGACCCTCGCTCCGAATCAAATCGTAACGATCGCCGATCGCTTGGCGGGCTCGAGCGACCGCACGAAACCTTCGGACCTATTCGGTAACGTGCACATCTTTTATTCCGAAGGTCAAGTCGTCGGCGACCGCGCGCACTTCGACGGCGATCACACGATCGTCGTGAACGGGCACACGTATTTGGTCAACCGCAATCAGGATTCGATCCTGTATGCGGACCAGATCGCCTTCGACACCCTAACGCGTCGCGCGACGCTCCAGAACGGCGCGGGCGAGACGGTGGAAGGCGTGCAACGCGGCAAGCTGCACTACATCGCCCAGACGTTGACCGCCGGGAGCAACGGCGTCTCGCACGGCGATCGCGCGTCGTTCAGCACGTGTGAGAACCCGCATGCGGGCTATCACGTCGAAGCGCGTTCGCTCGACGTCATCCCGGGCAGCAAGATCGTCGCTCGCAAGGCGGTGATTTTTTTGGGACCGACGGCGATTTTCTATCTGCCCTTACTCGTCATTCCGCTGGTCGAAGCCGTCGATCAGCGCCGTCAAGCGAGCTTTCTGCCCATCATCGGCTACAACAAGATCGAAGGATTCTTCGTCAAGGCTCGTATCGGTTTCGCGCCCTCCGAGACGTATTACGGCTACTATCGAGTGGATTACTATACGAAGCGTGGACTCGGCCTCGGCTACGTCGCCTTTCTCGGCGCGCAAAAGCAGCGGCGCTACGCGACGATCGACTCGTATACGATCGGCGATCGCCTGCAAAAAGCGCGTCATACGAACGTCGATATCGCAGAAACCGAGAATTTCAACCGCCGCCTGCGCGGTCAGTTCGGCGTCAGTTATATCAGCGATTACGGTGCCAATCTCTCGCTGCCCGCGACGGTGAATCTAACGGGGTCGGTAATCCGGCAGGGAAACGGCACGACGGAGAACCTCACGTTTTCGCGTTTCATGCGCGGTCCGCTCAGCGACAATTTTAACGTCGCGTTCTTCGACACGATCGCGCTCACGCCGAGCTTGAACCAACAGATCAACCTGGGTTATTCGAAGTTCAACAGTCAGATCGCATCGAGCAATACGCTCCACATCTCGACCGCAACGCACCTCTTCACGCGCTTCGCGGATTATAATCTCGCATACGAGAAGACCGACTATTCGGCCAACCCTTTCGGCTACGACCGCGTTCCCGAATTGCAAGTGATGCCGCACCTCAATTACGGCGGGTTACGCTTCGGCCCGCAAGTGCAATTTACGATCGGTAAGTATACCGAGCCGCAAAATCACTTCACGACCTCGCGCGCGCAAGCGCAGATCGACGAGTCGGTCTTTTTTAAGGTGCTCGGCTCGAGCGACCTGAGCGCCCACTACAACCTCGTGCAAGACTATTATGGCACGGGCGATGCGAAAGCGTACGATCAGCAGAGCGCGTCGCTCTCTACGCCGCTCGGCACGCACGTCCTCAACACGATCAATTACAACGAGCAGCACCCGATCGGTCCGGCCAACGTGCCGTTTCAACTCTTCGATCGGCTCTCGTCGGGCGCCCATTCCGCCCAAGATACGCTGCGCTTGTACAATGGCGACGCGTACTCGCTACAAGTGGAGACGGGCACGGCTTTCAACCGCCAAGCCCAGGCTCTGAACTATCAGCTCAACGTGCGGCCGTCGCCGCGTTCGTACGTGCTGCTCGGGGGCTACTATCAGCCGGGACCGGGCCTCGGCTTCAATCAGACCAACGTTCAGGCCATCACGCCGTTCGGCAAAGATACGACGCTCGAGTTTACGACCAACATCGATTGGAAGAACCACAACCGGCTGACCGATAAGAACATTTACATTAGCCGGATCATCGACGAATGCTACAACATACAGGGCTCCTACAATCAGGATCTCAAGCAGTTTTCGTTTAATTTCGTCATCTTGGCTTTCCCCGGCCAAGGCGCCGGCTTCGGTTTCGGCGGACAAAAGACGCCGATCATTCCGGGAAATATCGCGTTCTGAGTCCGAGTAAACTCCGCAGGACTACCGGAAGTTGTCGATTTCGCCGCCGTCTATTTGAGCGGGCGGGTCGGCGGGGCGAGTCGAGCCGGCCGGCCTGAAGATCGGATACTGATTGGTCAGATTCGTATCGATGCCGATACCGTTGAACGACGTATCTTGCGCGCCGCCGATGCCCAGAGAATCGACGACTCTGGTCGTATTGTCGATGACGAAGAAATTGAAGTACCAGTATTGCTGCGCGAGCGTTGTCGGCTGCGACATCGGCGGCACCGGAATCGGCGAATTCGATGCCGCGGGCGATGCGGTCGCGGGCGGGCTCGAGCTCGAGCTCGCCGGCGCCGGGCTAATGTTCGGGCAAGGTTGCGCGCGTTGTAGCGGGTTGTCGAGCTGCTCTCGTTCGAACGTCAGCTGAAATTCGGTATTCTGCTGGTTGCTGTTGAGAACGAGTTGCGTCGTGGAGGCGCCCAAGGGGACGCCGACGGGATTGAGCGGATTCGAAGAGCCCGGCGTGATGATGTATTGGAACAAGGCGGGTTGAGCCGTTCCATACGAACCGCCAATCAAAAACGAAAAGGAATAATCGTTGAACGTCGTGCCGAATCCGTTGGGATACGGGGTCTTGCCGCCACACGTGTCGACGACGATCGCGTACGTATACTTATTGAAGTCGAGCGGACCGCTCGTCCGGAAGCGAACGACCATGCGGCCCGCGAGGTTAGAAGCCATTTTCAAGGTAGGATCGGGCGTGATCTGGCGCCCGCACGCGACGACGAGTACGACTGCGACGGCGAAGGTGGCGAGTGCTACGCGGCGGAGCATGGTATCCTCATCGATTCCGTTCGTTATGGCCACGCTCGGCGCCGTCGCGATGGCGCTGGCGTTCCCGAAAACCAACGCCGCGATCTTTGCACCGCTGGGCGCCGTCGCGCTGTTCTGGGCGTGGTTTGGGGTGTCGCCGAAGCGCGCCTTCTGGGTCGGCTGGCTTGCCGGAACCGTCTTCTTCGCGATCAATTTTTGGTGGTTTGGCGAAACGGCGGGTGCGCTCATCGCTCCGTTCGGATTCGTACTGGCACTGGGGCCCGCCGTCGGCGATGCGTTTTTCGGCTTCGCCCTCGTCGGCGCGCTCGTCGCCTTTGCGGCCGCGGCGCTCGCGCGCCGCGATCGCGTGGCGCGCGCCTTGGTACCGCTCGCCGGCGCAGCAATTTTTGCCGTCGGCGAGTGGCTGCGCAGCGAAGGCCTCGGCGTGCTCGGCGTCCCGTTCGGCAGTCTGGGATACACGCAAGTCGCATCGCCGCTGGCGCCGCTCGCGGCACTGGGCGGATCGTACGGCGTTACGTTCGTCGTCTGTACGCTCGGCGCGTACGGCGCCTTCGCCATTCGTCTGCGCGCCGTACGCGGGAGCGGGGTCGATGCCGGCAGCGCCCTGCTCGCGACAGTAGCGCTCGTCGCGTTCGCTTGGATGGTCTGGCCGGCCCGGACGATCGCCGCACCGACGCATCGCGTCGCCGCGATCCAAGGCAACATCGCTCAAACCCTCAAGTTTACTCCCGGTGCTTTTGCGCAAGCGCTGGCGCGCTACGAGACGCTGACTTTGCGCGCGGCGAAGGAGCGTCCGGCGCTGATCGTCTGGCCGGAAACCGTCATCCCCGCGCCGATCAATCGCTATCCGGAACTGGTTGCGCGCTTCTCCGCGCTCGCGAAGCGCGCGCGCGCCGAGCTCGTCGTCGGCTCGAATTATCTCGCCCCGGGCGGCCCCTACAACGTCCTCTATTTCTTTCGGCCCGACGGCGGCCTCGACTCCATCTATCGCAAACGCCAACTCGTACCGTTCGCCGAACACCTGCCGTTCGCGGGTCTGCTCGGCTGGATTCCGTGGGCGAAGAACGCCTCGCATTTCCTTACGGGAACGACGGACGGCCTGGTCGCCATCGACGGATTGCGTTACGGCCCGATCGTCTGTTGGGAATCGGCTTTTACCGATCTGGTCGGCAACGACGTGCGCCACGGTGCGACCGCACTGATCATCGCGACGGACGATGCCTGGTTCGGCACGACGGCGGGACCGTACCAACACGCGCAAATCGCGCAAATGCGCGCGCTCGAAAGCGGCCGCTGGATCGTCCGGGCGGCGTCCACGGGCGTCAGCGGCCTCATCGCGCCAAGCGGCCGCTACGCTCGCGCCAGCAGACTCGATGAAGAGGCGATCGTCACGGGCGACATCGGCCCGAGCGTCGATACGTTTTACGATTCGATCGGCGGAACGGGCGTGGCCCTAGCTCTCGCCCTATTGGCTTGTGCCATCGTCATCTACGGACGGCGTCGTCGCGCACGATGAAGGCGCTCGCATGGCTGACCGCGTTGATCGTCGCCGTCTTCATCGGCGTCGGCATTCACGATGCCGGCCGCGACGAGCGCCCGGCGCCACCGGCGAACTCGCAAATCGTCTTCAACGGCGGCCACGTCAACGGGCAAAAGCTTCGCTTCAAGTCGTGGTCGGCAGATTACGATAAGATCGTTAGCAATGCCGACCAAACCGTGCTACAACTCGAAAACGTGCACAACGGCATCATCTACAAAGACGGGAAACCGTACTTGCACGTACGCGCCGCACACATGACCGTAAACACGGCTTCGCGCGACTTCTCCGCCAACGGTCCGCTCTACGTCGAATCCGTCGGCTCGACACCGACGCGCTCGTTCCAAACCAACTCCGCAACTTGGAGCGACGCGGCACAAAAGCTTACGCTCGCGCAGCGCATCGTCATCCACTCTGGTGCCGACGAACCGTTGACGGTCGGCAGTTTAACCTTCGATGTTAAAAGCGGTAACGTCGACATCCGCGACATCGATGGCCCCATCCGCTTTTAGATGCTACGCCTTCGCTTTATTTTCCGCTTCGGCTTTTTCGGCGGCAATGTTTTTCTTGGCTTCGGCGATCAATTGCTTCACTTTTTGGCCGCCCTTGTGGCCGATCTCTTCGTAAAAATTCGACCCATACTTATCTTTCACGACGCGGCCGCCTTTTTGGCCGATCGCTTCGTAAAATTGAGCGCCATGACGTTCGCGCGTAGCTTGTCCGCCCTTGCGCCCGATCGTCTCGTAGAACCCGCTCCCGTACCGCTCGCGCACGGTATCGCCGCCTTTTTTCCCGGCCTCGCGAACCGACATCTCACCACCGACTTTTTCCTTAGCAGCGGCTTTCGGGGACTGATCAGCCATGTGAAGAACCCTTTCGCACAAGGCGAAGATCAGGAGTGGTGCGCCCGCGCACGATACGCTCGTACCCACAGCAATCAGGCTTAAACTGGCATGATTCACGAGATCATCGAGGGAGCGCTGGTATACGACGGTTCGTCCGCAACGCCGCGCGAACTCGACGTCGGCTTGGTCGAGGATCGCATCGTCTTGCTCGGAAAACTGGCCGGACGCGACGCCTACGCCCGTACGGACGGGCGCGGGCATACGCTCGCGCCGGGCTTCATCGACGTCCATTCCCACTCCGACGAACTCTGGCTCGCCGATGGCCGCTGCGTCGGGAAAATCAAGCAGGGCGTCACGACGGAAATCGGCGGCAATTGCGGAACGTCGCCCGCTCCGTTGCGCGGTCTCGCTCGCGAACGAAAGATCGTCGACGCCCGGGCCGTAGGCGTCGATGCGTCGTGGCGCGATCTCGACGAGTTTTTCACGAGCGTCGAACGCAGCGGCGTCGCACTCAACGTGGCGACGCTCGTCGGCCTGGGTACGACCCGGCGCTGCGTCGTGGGCGATGACGAGGGACGGCTCGAACCGGCCCAGTCGCGCGCACAGTGCGCGCTCGTGCGCGAAGCTATCGAACACGGGGCGCTCGGCGTCTCGAGCGGGCTCGCCTACGTGCCGTCGCGCTATGCGGATTTCGACGAACTCGTCGCCTGCGCGACGACCGCACGCGAAGCCGGAATGGCGCGCTACGTCTCGCATATTCGCGACGAGAGCGACGCCATGCTCGCCGCCGTCGATGAGGCGCTCGCCATCGGACGCGCCGCGGAAACTGCCGTGCACATCTCACATCACAAAGCCGCGCGCAAGAAGAATTGGGGCAACGTGCATCGTTCGCTGGCCGCGATCGCTAGCGCCCGCGCCGACGGGATGGCGGCCTCGGCCGACGTCTATCCCTACGTTGCGATGTGGACCGATCTCGCTACGATCCTGCCCGCCGACGCACTTGCCGGCGGCGGCGAGGCGACGCTCGCGCGTCTCGCCGATCCGGAAATCGCCGTCGCGCTCGCGCTACGGCTGGCGCTCGACCGCGACGGAGAATGGCACGACATCATGCTTTCGACCGTCGGCAGCGAACGAAATGCGTCGCTCGAGGGCCTCCGCATCGACGAACTCGCGGAGCGTTGGAGGCTCTCGCCACCGCGCGCCGCGCTACGCTTGCTGCGCGAAGAACGCCTGGACGTGGAAGCGATTTTCTTTGCGATGAACGAAGACGATGTCGCGAGCGTGCTGTCGGCAGATTTCGTCTCGATCGGCAGCGACGCGTCGGCGCGCGCACTCGACGGTCCGACCGTTCGAGGCGTTCCGCATCCGCGGACCTTCGGCTGTTTTCCGCGCGTCTTCGGACGCTTCGTGCGGGGCCGCCGAACGCTCGAAATCGGCGAAGCGATCCGGCGCATGACGTCGCTCGCAGCCGATCAATTCGGGCTCGCCGAGCGTGGCCGCATCGCGCCCGGGGCGTATGCAGACCTGGTGCTCTTCGATGCGGACTCGATCGTCGATACCGCCACCTACGATCGTCCTTACGCATTCCCGCGCGGCATCGATACGGTGTGGGTGAACGGCCGTGCCGTCGTCCGCGGTGGCCAGACCACGGGCGCGCGGCCCGGACGCGCTTTGCGCGGCGGCCGATGAACGCCGCGACTGGCTGACGTACGCGACGTCCGCATCTATAAAGCTTACGCTTCCGCCGGCCGGACGGGTGCGCGTACGGCCGGCTGTGAGACGACCGGTAGGCGCTCGCAAAGATCCGCGTAGACCTCACGCACGCAGTCGACCAGCGCGTCGATGGTTCCGTCGTTATCGACCGTATAGTCGGCGAGTTCGCGCGCACGCTCGGGATCGATCTGTGCCTGCATGCGACGGCGTGCGTCTTCGGGCGAAAGACCGTTGCGAGCGACGACGCGGCCGATGCGCGTCTCGTCGCCCGCAACGATGAGGACGTTGGCGTCGCAGCGACGATAGAAGCCGCCTTCGAAAAGCAAAGGCACGTCGTGCACGACGATCTGTTCGGCCGCCGCCGCCGCTTCGAGTCGAGCGCCGAGCCGCCGGACTTCGGGATGGACGATCGCGCCGAGCGCCTCGCGCGCGTCGCTGTCGTCAAAAACGATGGCGGCGAGTGCGGCGCGATCCAGCGTGCCCTCAGCTGAGACCGCGCTCGGGAAACGTTCGGCGACGCGCGCGAAAGCGGGCGTTCCGGGCGCGACCACAGCGCGCGCCAGCCGGTCGGCATCGATCACCAGCGCACCGAGCTCGCCGAATATCTTAGCGACCTCAGATTTTCCCGATCCGATGCCGCCGGTCAATCCGACGCGTAGTTTCACCCGTCGCTCCTTCAACGGAGATCTCGCGACCCTTCGCGGATAGGACGGTACTGTGGCTAACGAAAACGACAGTCCCGGTTCGACGGTCGACCTTTCGCAAGAAGAAGAACGTGATGTCGAAGAACGTAGTCCGCCTCGTGCCGCAGTCATCTTCGAAACGGTACGCCGCGAAGGCGAAATCGAGCTAGAGCGTCCACTTTTTTCGCTCGCAACTTCGGGACTCGCTGCCGGTCTGTCGATGGGCATGTCCCTCGTCGGCGAAGGACTCATTCGCTCGATGTTACCGGACGCGCGTTGGCGGCCTCTCGCCGTTAGCGCCGGTTACACGGTCGGCTTCGTCATCGTCGTGCTCGGGCGTCAACAGCTCTTCACGGAAAACACCGTGACGGCGATCTTGCCGCTGTTGGATTCGCCGCATAAGGTCGCAATGCTCAAACGCGTCGCCCGGCTTTGGGCCGTCGTGTTGCTGGCCAACCTCGCGGGAGCCGCTCTCTTCGCCTTCGCTGCCGCGCATTCGTCCGTTTTTCCCGAAGACGTGAAACGCTCGTTTCTCGAACTCGGGAAGCTTGCCGCGGCTCCGTCGTTTTTCGAGATCGTCGTGCGTGGAATCTTCGCGGGCTGGCTTATCGCGCTGATGGTCTGGATGCTGCCCGGCGCCAATCAATCGCGGCTATCCGTCGTCTTGCTCGTCACCTATTTCGTCGGGCTCGGCTCGTTCTCTCACATCATCGCAGGCTCGGTGGAGGTGTTCTACGTCGTCGCGAGCGGCCAGTCGACGTGGCTACGGTATCTCGGCAGTTATTTACTGCCGGTCTTTATCGGCAACGCGCTCGGCGGCGTGTCGCTCGTAGCCTTACTCAATTACGCTCAAGTCGTCGCCGAAGGCGAAGGGGACAGCACGCGCGCTTCGTAAAGGCGCCGGTTACTCGACGACCACCGGTTCCATGGCCGCGGATAGCGAGCCGAGATCGCCGTCGACACCGTACGACTCCAGTTCCTCGGGCGGCACGTCGGCGACATGTTGGATCGAGCCCGTGATGCGGCGAGTCGCGTGGTTGATCGTGAGCAGCGTGACCTCGACTTCTTGGCCCGGGCTATACTGAATTGCCGGATCGAACTCGCCCTTGGGCACCATCGCGAGCACGCCGGGAATGATCTCGACCAAAAGATAGTTCGGCGTGACCTTGACGACTTGCGCGATGAGACGCTGCGCTTCAACGAGCTTATCGGCGTGCTCGACCCACGGATCGGGGAGTGCGTGCTTGAGCGAGAGTGAAACCTTCTTCGCGTCGGGATCGAACTTCATCACTTCGACCGCGACGATATCGCCGATCTTTACGACTTCGGATGGATGCTTGATGCGCGCGTAGGACAGTTCGCTGTTGTGGATCAGGCCGTCGATGCCGCCGAGGTCGACGAACGCGCCGAACTCTGCGAGCCGCACGACGACGCCTTCGCGGATCTGTCCGACGGCGAGCGTGCCGAGCAATTCCGACTTCTTCGCGTTGAGTTCTTCTTCGAGAACGAGGCGCTGCGAGAGCACGACCCGATGGCGTTTGTGATCGAGATCGATCACCTTGAGGCGCAAATGTTTCCCGACGAGCTCTTCGAGATTGCCGACGGGTTGCCGGCGAATCTGCGAGGCCGGAACGAAGCCGCGCATACCGAGATCGACCAGGACGCCGCCCTTGACGACCTGCGTGACGGTCGCTTCGATGACTTCGTCGTTCTCGTGCGCCGCGATGACTTTTTCCCACGTCTTGAGCGCGCGAGCGCGCCGTTCGCTCAGGAACAGCGTGCCTTCTTCATCGATGCGATGGATCATGACTTCGAGTTTGTCGCCGACCTTTTGCTCTTTGGGGTCGATCGCGAGCGACAGTTCGCGGAAGCTCAGGAAACCTTCGGATTTTCCGCCGATGTCGACCAGTAACTCGTCTTGATATTTCGCAACGATGACGCCGGTGAGCACTTGCCCCTCGTCGAGAACCTTGAGGCTCTCTTCGTACATCTGCTGCTCGAGCGCGAGCTGGTCTTCTTCCGCGACCTCAGTCGCGACGGCACCTTGGGTGCTGCTTTTTACTGGTTCATCTATGCCGTAGGCGGAGCCGGAGGCGTCGAGCGAAGCGATACTGGTAATGTGAATCCCCTTTACGCGTGCGCCGGATCGAATCGTCCGGTCGCACTCCGCGCGAAAGCGCAGTTCCTCGGGCTCAAATGTCGAGGCAAAATACCATGCAAGTCCGCCGTTCATTTTTAATGACGACCGACTCGACAGCCCGAAGCCCTTCCGGCTCGAACAGGCGCCTCCTGCCGATTCCCAGCCGTTTCTCAGCACACGTCCTCACGGGGTCAAGTCTGACAGCGTCGACACCACCACGTGCCGCGTTGCGCGACCACCGTTCGCACGATCGGCCGTTCGCAACGCTCACACGCCGTGCCGGCGCGGCTGTAGACGCGCAGCACGTTCTGAAAGCCGCCGCGCAAGCCGTCCGCATCGACGTAATTATCGACGGTCGTGCCGCGCAAGTCGATCGCGCGTGCGAGCACGTCGCGGATCGCAGCGTGCAAGCGCCTCCGCGCGGCTAGCGTGAGCTGGCCCGCGGCTCTCGTCGGGCGCACGCGCGCTTGCCATAACGCTTCACAAGCGTAGATATTCCCGAGACCCGCGATGCGGCGCTGATCGAGTAAGAACGCTTTGATCGGCGTCGTGCGTCCCGCGACGAGTCGTGAGAAGCATTCGAACGAAAAGTCGTTCGAAAGCGGCTCGACGCCGAGCTCCGGCATCCACCCGTGATCCGCATCGATTAGGACCATGCGACCGAACCGCCGCACGTCGGCGAAGCACAAACGCGTCGCATCGGTAAACGTCAACAACGCGTTCGTGTACGGCTCGGGGCTCGTGGCGCCCGCCGCTTGGACAACCAGCCGCCCGGTCATCCGGAGATGAACGACGAGCTGCCGGCCCGAGACGAGCGAGAACACCACGAATTTTCCGCGCCGGCCGACCGTCGCGATGCGTTCGCCACAGACCGCCGCAACGAAACGTTCCGCTTCGGGAACGACGACTTTGGGGCGGAGCAACAGCACCGTGCCGATCGTCTTGCCGGCGACCGCCATTTGGAGGCCGCGCGCGATCGTTTCGACTTCGGGGAGCTCCGGCACGTCGCAAGCTGATAACGCACCCCTGGAGGTATTAGTTGCGGCATGGCGTGCAGCATGCGAAGCGAACATCGCGCGCGTGTTCGGAATGCGCGTTTTTTGCATCGCGGTCGCCTACGCGTTTCTGGGCGGCGGCGCAAGTGCGGCACCGCAAGCGCTCGTCGTGGAACCGCAAGCTTCGCAAACCTTGATACTGACAACCGCGCGCGGTACGGCGAGTACCGCCGCACGCGAAGTCGCCATAACCGTCGTGGCGGGCGCCCGCGCTGCCGCTCGCGCGAGAGCGATGCTGCCACGCTATGATGCGACATCGACGTGGACGCGAATCGCGCCCCGACGTGCGAATGCGCGCCCGGCGGGCGGCGATCCGGCCATGCTCGATCTCGCGGCGACGCAGTTCGTTCTCAGCGTCGCGCGCCCGGACCCGGCGACGCTGCGCGCGTTCGTCGGGGTGCTCGAGGCGCGCTTCGTGCGCGCCGGCATCGACGCGCAAGTGTGGTCGATCGTCGCACGCGCGCGCGACTGCGCGTTGCTCGACGCCCGAGCCCTCGACGACGCGCGGAACGCCGCCGCGCGCGATGCGCGCGAGCTATCGCACGCCGCAGGACGCGAGCTTGCGGATTCCATCGCGAGCGAAAACGTCACTCCGGCAGCGGACGATTCCGGCGCTTTGGCCGGCCGTTGCGCGCTCGGCTCGGCGCACGCGCCGTTGCGACGCTCGAGCATCGCCGCATCCACCGACACGTCGGCGCGGGTGACGAGCCGAGCGCGTATCGCGATCGCCTTCGCGACCGGCCGCGCGACGCGGAACGTAACGCCGTCGCAGCGTACGGCGACCGCCGACGAACCGGCACCGGCGCTCTACGGCGCAAACGATACCGCAACGCGGCTGCGCCTCGCTGACGACCGGCTCGGTCCGACGATCACCGTCGTCGGTACGAGCGCGCGGATGCGTCCGGCCGAAAGCGTGCGTTACACGTGGACCTCATCGCCCGGGTGGATCGCCGCGCGTGCGGCCTTGCGGGCACTCGTACGCGCCCGCGCGCGCTTGCTCGCGCTCGGGATCCCGCGCGCCTCGATCGTCGCCCGCGTTCGCAGCGGAGCGACGTTTCCGGTCAACCTCTTCGTCGACGTACCGGCGAGGAGCCGCACGAGCGGCGCCGCCATTTCCCGAGCGATCGCCGGCGGCGACGCTCGCATCCGCGCCGGCATCGGCGAATCGTACGTGCGCGGGAGCTGCCATGCGATCGATGCGAGGATGGCCCGCGAAACGGTGGCCCGCGCGCGCGCGAGCGCACGATCTCGCCCGCGCGCTCGGAACGTCGCTGCGCGCGCCCCTCGCGCTCGCATCGCGCGGCGTCGTCGCACCGCGCTGTTTAGAGCGCGCCGACTATGCGCCAGCGGCGCCGCGCGGTATCGTCGTCGGCGGACCGCAATTTCCGGCGGCCGTTGCGACGTACGCTTCCATCAGCGCGACGTATGCACTGGCAGCCGCTCCCGCGATCGCACCCCGTCCGCGCGGCGCCTCCGGCCCGGGCGTTGCGCCCGAAGCCTACTTCCGCGCGACCTCCCAGCGACCGTCCGCAGACGTCGAAGTAGCGCGGGCGCGCGCGCCGCTGACCGTGCGCGGGATCGCGACGCGCTACGTACCGGCGGAGCGTGCCGAAGTCGATGTTGCGATCGCGAGCGATCGCGCCCATCGTTTCGCGGCAGTCGATCCGGTGCGCGCCTACGCACTCGCGGCGCCGCTCGAGCGCATCGCCGGCCGCGCGCCGACGCGCGTGGTGCTCGCACCAGCGCGTTCGCGGCCGCTCGGGCGCGGGGTCTCCCTGCATCTCGATCTGCGCGCGCCGCTGGAGCGAAAAGAGCGCGCGCGGCTTCAGGCGCTGCTCGAAGGAGCGCGTCGTCTGGGCGCGACGAACGTGCGAGTCCTGTTCGAGAGTTCGCACACCGGCCGTGGCGAAGCAGCGGCGCGTCGCGCGGCCCTCGCCGACGCGTACGCCGCGGCACGGCGCGAAGCCGCCGTACGACGGGTCCGTCTCGACCGGTTGGTAGCGATCGTCGAGGCGGAGCCCTTCATCGATCGCACTCCCGTGCGCGGGTCGCAGCGCCGGCTCGACCAACGCATCGCGCTCGTCGTTTGCATCGACGCGACCTACGTTACGAAGCTGCGCGCGCGTTAACGATCGGCGTGGAGCTCCGGGACGGCCAGATGCGAACCGACCACGATCCCGTCGGCAGTCGCTTCGTTTGCCGCCAGTTCGATAACGTAGAGTCCGCGCCCGCGCCGGCGCGGCAGCGCTCCGTCCGGGGTATCGAGCCTCACCGCCGGCACGTCCGACGAAACGGCGCTTACGTCACCTTTCGGGCTGAGCCAAACGATATCCAGCGGAACCAGCGTATTCTTCATCCAGAATTCCCACGCGTCGTCTTGGGGGAACACGAAGATCATCCCGTGCTGCGCGCGCAAGCGCAGGACGCACATCAACCCGTAGTCGCGTTCGCGCTCGTCGCTCGCCACCGCCAGGCGCAGCCGCGCGCGAGGCGCCTTCACGTCGACCGTTTGCAGGGGCACGCCCGGCGGTTGCGCCGGACCGTCCAGGATCTCGCTCGGTAACCGGTCGCTCGCACAGCCCGGATCGACGGGCGCCCCAGCGGGTGGCACCGCTAGGGCGGGGGCTTCCTGCGCGACGCCGGGTATCGTCGCAAGCGCCGCCACGAGAGTCGCAACGAACGCGGTCGTCACCGGAGAACGGCCGCGCAGGCGCCGTCCGACGAACTCACGCACGGAACGGCTCCACATCGAACCACGTCGCTCCGCTCTTGAGCGAGACTTCGAGCGGCACGGCGAGCGCGACGGCGCCCTCCATCTCGCGCTTCACCAGGTCCGCGACCGGCCGCAGCGACGCGGCATCGAGTTCGAAGATCAATTCATCGTGGATTTGCAGCAGCATCGATGCATCCATCCCCGCTTCTGCCAGCGCATCTTCGATTCGCACCATCGCCCGTTTCATCAGATCGGCGGCGCCGCCTTGCATCGGAGCGTTGGTCGCTTCACGTTCTGCGGCGGACCGTAGCGCGAAATTGCGCACGCGGAGATCCGGCATATAACGCCGGCGACCGAGCAGCGTTTCGACATAGCCGTGCTCGCGACCGAACTCGAGATTTCGTTCGATCCAGGCGCGAACGCTCGGGAAGCGTGCGAAATAGGCTTCCGTCATCGCCTTCGCTTCGACGCGCTCGATGCCTAAACGCTGCGCAAGCCCGAAATCCGACATACCGTAGAGCAAACCGAAATTCACCGACTTTGCGATCCGGCGCTGATTCGCCGAAACGACGTCGTCTGCGGGCACGGCGAAGATGCCGCGCGCCGTAACGTCGTGAATGTCGTCACCGCGCGCGAAGGCCGCGCGCATCGCACCGTCGCCGGAAAGATGCGCCATGATCCGTAATTCGATCTGCGAGTAATCGGCCGCCAGCAGCACCCGCGTGGGCGACGGCGCCACGAAAGCGCGGCGAATGCGCCGTCCCAGTGCGGTGCGAACCGGAACGTTCTGCAGGTTCGGATTGGTCGAGGACAGCCGCCCCGTTGCGGTCGTCGTCTGATTGAAGACGGTGCGCAGCCGACCGTCGGCGCCGGCCAATTTCGGGATGACGTCGATATAGGTGTTCTTGAGCTTGGTGACTTCCCGATATTCCAGAACGTCGGCCACGATGCGATGTTCGGCGGCCAGCGGGGCCAGCACGTCGATGCCCGTCGCATAGCCCGTCTTCGTGCGGCCGCCGTTGGGCAAAGCCAGCTTTTCGAAGAGCACGTTGCCCAACTGCTGCGGCGAGCCGATATTGAACGTCTCGCCGGCGGCGGCGTAGATTGCCTCCTGCAGCCGAACGACGGCATCTTCCACCTCGCCTGCGAGGTCCGCGAGCGCGAGGGGGTCGACGGCGATGCCGCGCGCTTCCATCGCGGCGAGCACTTGCGCGAGCGGCAGCTCCACCATCGCATATAGGTCACGCTGCGAACGATGTCCCAGATGGTCGCGCAGCACGGGCGACAATTGCAGCGCCGCGTCGGCGTGCGCCGCCGCATCGGGCGGTAAGCGTTTGCCCAGATACTCGCGCGCCGCGTCATCGAGGGCGGCGTAGCTGCGCGCGGGATTGAGCAGGTGCGCCGCGATCATGATGTCGTCGGCGAGCGCTTCCCGTGCGGCGAGGCCCAAGCCGCGTTTGCGCAAGAAATGCTGCAGCGCTTTCCAATCGTGCACGACCAGTGGTACGCTGCCGTCGAGCAGCAGCGCGAATGCGCGCGCGACGTTCGCGCGCTCGAGCGCTGCAGGACGAAACGCGAGGCCCGTCCCGGTCGCACCCGCAACGCCGATCTCGTCCTCCCCGCGCAGCACGATGCCCGCGTACTCGCCGCCTGCAATCGCGGCGAGCGCTTCGGCGAGCGCGTCGAATTCCGGCGGGTCGACCGACGGCACGAAACTGCGATACGCGCCGCGTATTTCTTCGGTCTCGTCGGATGCGGCTAGGACCGCATCGTTCTCCAGCGCCGGCAACTTCGCAAGCAGCGATTTGAATTCGAGATCGCGGTAGAGCGGATAGAGTTTTTCGGCGGGCGGCGCGGCATAGAGCGCGGCATCCCATGGAATTTCCAGCGCGAGATCGCGTACGATGACCGATACGTCGCGACAGCGTCGCGCGACGTCGCCGTGTTCGCGCACGAGCGCTTCGAGCTTCGGCGAACCGGCCCGTGCCGGATCCGCGAGCAGCGCGTCGAGCGAGCCGGCGTTCTTGATCAACTTGACCGCCGTTTTCTCGCCGACACCCGGGATGCCGGGAAGATTGTCGGATGGATCGCCTTTGAGCCCGCGATAGTCCGGCAATTGACGCGGAGCGAGGTCGAAGCGCGCGGTGACGGCCGCCGTATCGTAGCGCACGACGCCGCCCATACGCGTACGTACCAGCACCGTCGTGCGATCGTCGACGATCTGCAAGAGATCGTTATCGCCGGTGATGACGACGGTCGATTCGCCTTGTTCTTCGGCGTGGCGGGCGAGGGTCGCGATGACGTCGTCGGCTTCCTCGCCCTCGACTTCGAGCACCGGTATCGCGTAGGTTTCCAGAATGCGGCGCACGAGCGCGAACTGCGAGCGCAAGTCGTCGGGCATCGTTTCGCGCTGCGCTTTATATGCTTCGAAAATCGCGACGCGCGCCTTGGGAAGGCCGCGATCGAAACATGCGACGACGTGCGTGGGCGCTTCGTCGACGATCAGCTTTTGCAGCGTCGTCGTAAAAACGTAGGCCGCTTCGATGCGCGTGCCGGTCGAAGTCGTCAACGGCCGATCCTTCATCGCAAAGAACGCGGCGTACACCAAGCCGTACGTATCCAGCAGCATCAGCTTGCGCGGGGACGGGGCGACGGCCGTCATTGCACGTTGAAGCTGGCGGAGGCGGCGCCGACATCGCCGTCGTCGCCGATTTTGAGGATCGAGAGCACGTAATGCCCGCGTTCCTTGGGAACCGGTGCGTCGAACGTCTCGCCGTTCTGCCGCACGATGCGCCACAGGAGCGTGCGCGGGGCAGCAACGCCGAGCGACGGCACTTCCATTGGCGCTTTGCGCGGTCGCTCGGCCGCGAAGATGTCCGACGCTTTGGAACGTGCCGGCGCGACGTAAGCATGCCACTGCGGATCCGCCGCGGCCGGAGCTTGCGCGCTCGTCGCCCCGGTCCGTAAGAGTTCCGGCGCGTCGTCGAAGAGCGCGGGCCCGCTTTCGCGGCCGTCGGCGACGCGCAGCGCTACCGTTGCGGCGTAGGAAACGCCGCCGTCGCGCACGAGCGCGTGCAGCGTTTCGCCCGGCGCGTAAGCGCCCTTATCGAGCGCTATTTCGGTAAGCCGCGCGTGGCCGGGCCCGTCGATGCGCACCTCGGCCGAACCGAGCTCAATCGTACCGTCGCGTACGAATGCCGCCGAGACGTTGACCGCACCCCGTGCGTCGCCCAGGGGAAGGCCGGCGGCAGCCGACGCGTCGTTCACGCTCACGCGTCGGATGACGTACGTTCGCGCGCCTTCGAGCGTAACGAGCGCGTCGCCCGTCGCACCGGGTGCCGACGCCCGCATCGCAATCGTGCCGCCGGGTCGATAGCGTGCGCGATCGAGAACGACGTTGACGAGTCCGCTTCCGGCGCCCGCTACGCGCCCGGAGAGCGCGCTCGGTTCGACGACGACCGTCGCTGCGTCGAGCGCTTTACGCGAGCCCGTCGTCGCTTCGGCGACCGCAAGGTTGGAACCGAGGTTGGTTTGGTGAAATACGACGCGCGCGCGTCCGCGCACGTCGAGCGTCGCATCTTGCGTTTGCAGCGAGGCGCCGTGCGAGAGCCGAATCTTGACCGCGACGCCGGCTTGCGGCGTTCCGTCCGTCGGATCGAAGCCGCGCACGTCGAAAGCGATCGGCGCGTCGACGTCGGCCGTTGCCGCTTCGGGTTCGAGCGCGAGGGCCAGGCGCGGATTAGCGACGACGATCCGCGCCGTCGCCGACGCTCCGCGCGTGCTTGCGCGGATGCCGTACGTCGAGTCGAGCCCATCGCTCGGCGAAGGAATCGTCACGTGCGCGATGCCGTCGGGGCCGGTGCGTACGGAACGCTCGACGACGACCGTCGTGCCCCAGCGCGGGGCGTCGTCGGCGGCCCCCGGGGGAACGACGTGCGGTGTCCGCACGACGGTGAAGTGGGTGATGAGCGCCGCGGCCGGCGCCTCCGCCCGCCGCGCCGCGATGGCGAACGGCACGTCGCGGTCGGGATCGCACGGGCATTCCGACTGGATCGCGAGCGCGACGTCGCTCGCGGCATCGACGTGGACGCTTGTTCCGCCGACGCCGCCCGCGACGCTCGCGAGCAGCGCATATTCGCCGGCATCGACCCCGCTCGGAATCGCGAGGTCGCCGGCAAACGCACCGGACGCATCGACGCGCACCAGCGCCGTGCTCAGGGTCGCGCCGCGACGGGCGAGCGCGATCCGCGCCTGCCCCGTCGCGCGGCGGTACCCCGTTGCGGTCCGCTTGCGCCCGAAGCCGATAAAGCGCACGCGACCACCCGCGCGGGCGACGGCCGAATCGACGCGTATACCGACGATCGTCGCCGGCAGCGGCGGTTGCGCCAAAATGGAGACGAAGGCCCGGCTCGCGCCGCGTTCGGCGAGCGCAAACGCCGGTCGCCCCGGGTCGTGCCACACGATCGTCCCGTCGGCCGCGCTGCGTTTCGCAATCAAGCGGGAGCCGACCAGAAACGATACGTCGACGCCCGCGAGCGCGCGTCCCGAATGCAGGTCGACGCACCACACCAGCAACCCCTCGGGGCTCTCTTTCGCGAGCAAGCCGAGACTCGTGCGGTTGATCCAGATCTGCTGGACGGCGTCGCCGCGACGCGCTTCGACGACGTAGAAGCCTTCCCGCGCGCCGAGCGGGACCGCGACGTCGCTGGTTTCGAAGCGATAACCCGGCGGCGGCGAGAAACGCCAGCGTGCCACGGGCTTACGATGCGACGTATCGACGGCGCGCGTCGTCCGGGCGGCGCCCGCGATAATGACGTCCGCCGGATCGACGGCGTACGCCGTGAAATCGACCGGCGCCCCGGAGTACGTGTCGAGCCGGACGGTCGTCGGCTTCCACGGCACATTGGCGTCGCGCGCAAACAGCGAGAAGTAGGCGTCCCACTGGTGGCGGTCGAGCAGCGGCCGCGCGGCGCGAACGGGAACGCTTGCGAAGGCGAGGACGAACGCCAACAGTGCGGCCAGGACGCGCACGCGTTTAAAAGGTGGCGTCGTAGAAAAGTTGGCCCTGCGTGTTGATCGGAACGCGAAAACCTACCGTATAGTCGTGCGAATCGCCTTTTTGCAAGAGGCCCTCGTAGTTGCTGATGCCGACGAGCACCGTGCTGCCCGAATCCATGCCAAGATAGCGAACCTTGCCGAGATCCTCGATAACGAAATGGTCGATCTTCGGCTTCAGTGCGAGACCCTGATTGTTCGTGAACGTGAAGCGCACGATGTAGTACTGATCGTTCGAGCCCGCGATCGCATCGGTCGTCGCATAGGTGCGGAGTTCTTTGATCGCGATATCTTGTCCCGAACGAATGAAGCCCGAGGCCGGCTTGACGTCGGTGCCCTGCGGCTCCTTACAGCCTGCGAGGAACGTCGCAACGCAGAGCAAGGCCAGGCAGCGCAGTCGTTTCACGACGGGTCGCCTTCGGCGGTTCACGCAGGCATCCCCCGCGCACGTGGGTAAGCGGAATATGTGAATAGCGACCCGGCCAATCCGACCTCTTTACGATGTCGCTCCTGTGGCGCACAAGGCGAGTCGGCACGCTTTAGCGAGCATATCGGGAAGACGTATCAAGTGATCGTCGCATGTGCCTCGTGCGGTTCTTCGCTGGTCGTTCTGTCGCGCAATTGAACGGTTCGGCTGCGCCTGGCCGCCGCGTCGCCGCGCGGCTCGCGACGCTCGCGCTCGCGCTCTGTTGCGCGGGCGCGCCGGCCGGCGCCTCCGCCCCGATGACTTCTAAGGCGCCCGACCTCACGAAGTTCTCTCCGCGCACGCCGACGAGGCCCGTTCATACGGAGTACGTGGTCGAGACCAATCACTTCGGCCAAGTGACGCGCGTCCGCTCGGTGCGCCCCTCGACCGATCCGCCCTTTAACGCGCTGACGTACGGCAACGCCTTGCAGGCCTTCATTCGAACGACGCAAGGCCGCGCCGTTGCCGGGACGTACAAGCTCGCCTACGATTACAATCCGCAGACGAAAAACGTGCGCCGCAGCGTCGCACTCGTTCGGGCCGGCGGCGTCAACGCAGACGCGCCGGGAGCCGTGCTCGTGGAAGCCGAGAAGTTGCGTCGCGAAAGCCAAAAGGCGGCCGAAGCGCGAGCGAATGCGAGCCCGCTGCCGGATTTTCATCATATTACGACGCGTCGGCACTGAGCTCGTGCCGGATTTCGACGTCATGAAATGGTGGCTTCGTAGCCGCGACGGAGTCGACGACGTGCAAGATAAGGATATCGCCCGTAGCTGCTCGACGAAAGACGGCTACGCGAGCGAAGCGCAAGCGCGCGCGCACGCTGCCATGAACGGCATGTCGGGCGTCCTCTTCACCTATCGCTGCGCGTACTGCGACGCCTGGCACCTCACGCGCCGGCGGACCTAGCCCAGCGTACCAGCGGACCCTCTTCGTCCACGCGCGTGCCGACCCGCACGTATCCGCATTTTTCGAGAACACGCATCGACCGGAAGTTGCTCGCGAGCGATTCCGCAGCAACTCGGACGACGTCGTCTCGCGCTAAGAGCCAGCTCGTGAAAGCCCGTAGCATTTCGGTCGCGTAGCCGTGACCTTCGTAGGCCGCAAGCATGCCGTAGCCTACTTCGACGCGCCCGCAGTCGGGGGGCCCGTGCGTGCCCATGTTGCCCACTGCGACACCGAGCGCCCGATCGACGATCGCCCCCAGAATGGTTTCGGGCATCTCGCCTGCTTTGCGCCGGGCCAACACCGCTGGAATGAGCTGGATCGCATCCCCCGGCCAACCCGCCGGATAGACGACATCGCGGGCCCTGCCCGAAACATCGAGCGTCGTCCGCGCGACGAGATCGTACTGCGTCGATCGTACGCAGCCTTCTAAGACCAGCGTCGGGACCGTGACGAGCGAAACGCGCGCGGCGGCAATACAGAACGAGTCGTCCATCCGCGCGGGGGATTCGCGCTTTCGCCACGCCGAAGCCTCGCTCGGTCATGCGTTTTGTACGTTTCCTTCACGCCGGTAAAACGCGCTTTGGAACCATCGCCGGCGACCGCGTCCGACCGTTTGCCGCGCCCATCGTTTCGCTGCACGATTATTTCGCCGTCACGCCGGGCGAACGAGCAAAATTGCGCACGGAGGCGGATATTCCGCTCGCCGGCGCGACGCTGCTCGCACCGGTAACGCCGCACAAGAACGTGATTTGCGTCGGCCGTAACTACATGGGTCATGCCGAAGAGATCGCGCGCGCACGCGGCATACCGCTCAATCTGCCGAGCGTCCCGACGTTCTTTACGAAAGCGCCGACGTCGATTGCAAACCCGGGCGCGACGCTCCGGCTCTCGCCCGCGCTCTCGCAACAATACGATTGGGAAGCGGAACTCGCCGTCGTCATCGGCACGCGTTGCCGCGACGTGGCGGAAGCGGACGTCCTCGACGCCGTCTTCGGCTACACGTGCCTCAACGACGTCACCGCGCGCGACATGCAGAAAGATCATCATCAATGGTTCAAGGGCAAAAGCTTGGACGACACGTGCCCGATCGGGCCGTGGATCGTCTCGGCGGACGAGATCGACGATCCCCAAGCGCTCGAGATCGCGATCCGCATCGACGGCACGACGAAGCAGTCGGCGAACACGCGCGAGATGATCTTCGACGTGCGGGCGATCGTCGCGTCGCTTTCGCGCGGCATGACGCTCGAACCGGGCGACGTGATCGCGACGGGAACGCCCGACGGCGTCGGCATGGCGCGAACGCCGCCTGAATTCTTGCACGACGGCTCAACGATGGAAGTGGACATTCCGGCGATCGGCGTGCTACGCAACACCGTCGCTTTCACCGGCTAACGGTACAGCAGTTCAGTCGCCGTTACTTTCCGGCAGTAGCGCGGCTCGTGCTTCCTGATAGCCGACATCCTCGGCGCGGTCGAGCTTCTCTTTTTTCCAGGCGAAGAAGCGATCGAGGGCCGCGGCCGCTTCGCTGCTGGACTCCCAGTCTGCCGGGCGAATCGCCGTATCGCCGGCGAAGGTCGCGATTTTCTCCGGACTGAAGTGTTCGGAGTCGCGGAGGTACCGGTGCAACGCCTCGAGCGGAAGTCCCAGGACCGCCGTTTTCCACATGCCCCACGTACGCTCGCCGTCATTCGTGCGCTCCACTTCGGTTCTCCGATCCTTTCTAGAGGGTAGTGCATCCGAGCGTTCCCCGGCGGAATCCGCAACGCCGTCGCACCTCTCTTACCATTTTATAGCACCTCGACTTTCTCTCTTACAGTGTCTTTCGTGAAAACGCGGCGGAGATCAGCGCGGCGTCGAAAGCAGCCTCGTGATCGGATCGGTTCTTTCCGCGCTCGTCGCGCTTTCGTTTTTCTCCCTGGCCGCTGGGGCGTTGGTCGCGCCGACGGAGCTTGCAGAGAATTACGGCTTGCCGGTCACGGGGGAACCGGCGGTCGCGTACGTTCGCGCGCTCGGGGCGCGCGATGCGGTGCTCGGTATCCTGATCTTGCGCTTTTTGGCGACCGGAGCGCGCGGCTCGCTCGGCGCGACCGTCGGACTCTCGGCACTGGTCGGTGCGAGCGATTTCTCTATCGTCTGTGCGGCGCGTGGGTTCGACGCAAAGAAGAATCTCGCCATTCACGGGCTGGGGACGGTCGGTTTAGTTGCAGTTTGGGCTTTCGTCCGCGCGGGACTCTGAAGCCGTAAAGAGGTAAAGCGGCTTCCCTGCGCCCCACCACTGAGGAGTCAGCATGCTCATCGGCGTTCCGACGGAGATCGTTCCGGGCGAACGGCGCGTCGCGCTCGTCCCGGAAACGGTCGCGCGCCTGGCAAAAGCCGGAAATTCCGTGCTGATTCAACGCGGGGCTGGGACCGCCGCATCGTTCGTCGACGACGCCTACCAAAGCGCGGGCGCGACGCTCGCGCGTGATGCCGCGGAGGTATATGCGACGGCCGACTTCATCGCGAAGGTCGCGCGCCCGACCCCAGCCGAACTCGCGCTCGTACAATCTGGGAAAACGCTGCTCGCGTTGTTGGCGCCGCTCGGCGATCCAGGGTCGGTCGAAGCGTATGCTCGCGCCGGGATCACCGCACTTTCGATGGACGCGATCCCGCGCACGACGCGGGCGCAAAGTATGGACGCGCTTTCGTCGCAAGCCAACATCGCGGGATATAAGGCGGTCCTGCTCGCCGCCGCCACGTCGCCGCGCTTCTTTCCGATGCTTACGACGGCCGCGGGGACGATCAAATCTCAAAAAGTGTTCGTCATCGGTGCCGGCGTCGCCGGCCTGCAGGCGATCGCGACGGCGAAGCGCCTGGGCGCGGTGGTGTCCGGTTACGATACGCGGGCGGCCGTCAAAGAACAGGTACAGTCCCTCGGCGCAGCCTTCGTCGAAATCGATCTCGGCATTGAAGGTGAAGGCGCGGGCGGCTACGCGCGCGCGCTCAGCGACGACGAACAACGCGCGCAGCAACGCATCCTCTCGCGCTACATCCATAGCGTCGACGTCGTCGTAACGACCGCTGCGGTTCCCGGCAGGCGCGCGCCGTTGTTAGTCTCCGAAGATGCGGTCCGCGGAATGCGGCCGGGCAGCGTGATCGTCGATCTCGCCGCGGAGACGGGCGGCAACTGCGCCGTAACGCAGCCGGGCGAGACGATCGTCGCGCACGGCGTGACCGTCATCGGAACGATCAACGTGCCATCGACGATGCCGTACGATGCGAGCGTGCTCTACTCGCGCAACATCGCCGCACTGCTCGCGGTCATCGTTGAGGACGGGACGCTGAGGCTCGACGAAAGCGACGAGATCGTCGCCGGCACGATGCTCGTGCGGGGCGGCGCGATCGTCCACGAAGCTACCAAAACCGCACTCGCCGGGAGCCCTACGTGAACGTCGCCCATCTCCTCACCGAACTCACGGTCTTCGTTCTAGCCGTGTTCGTCGGTATCGAGGTCATTTCGAAAGTGCCGCCGACGCTGCACACGCCGCTCATGTCGGCAACGAATGCGATTCACGGCATCGTACTCGTCGGCGCGTTACTCGTCGCCGTCGTCGCGGAGCCGCGCCTGGGACCGGTCCTCTCGATCTTGATGGTCTTCCTCGCCTCGCTCAACGTTTTCGGCGGCTACGTCGTGACGCAGCGCATGCTCGCGATGTTCCGTCCGCGCCCCGCGGCCGCGGGTGCGCCGGTGAAGAAAACGCGCGACGACCTGACGATCCGCCTTACCGATGAAGGCGCGCAGTAAATGGGCGACGTTGCGAATTCCGGCGTGACGCAGCTCCTGATCACGCTGGCATATCTCGTCACGGGGGTCTGTTTTATCGTCGGCCTGCGGCTTATGAATTCGCCCGTTAGCGCGCGGCAAGGCAACACCGTTTCGATCGCCGGCATGGCGCTCGCACTCGTCGCGACCGGCTTCCAACTCAATTTTTCGCAGGCGTGGTGGATCGGCCTCATCGGCCTCGGCGCCGGTGCGGCGGTGGGAATCTATTTCGCGCGTGCCGTGAAGATGACGGCGATGCCGCAGATGGTCGCGATCTTCAACGGCTGCGGCGGCGGTGCTGCGGCGATGGTCGCGAGCGCCGAATATCTCAAACTCGACCCAGCGAACCAAGCCGTGCCGCTCGATCTCGCGGTCGCGAGCGTACTCACCGCGATCATCGGTGCAATCAGCTTTACGGGCTCCATCATCGCGTTTCTAAAACTTCAGGAGTTAATGACGGGGCGGCCGATTGTCTATCCCGGTCAACAGATCGTCAACGCGCTGCTCGCGCTGGTCGCGCTCGCCGGGCTCGCGCTCGTCGTACTCGGCATCGTGCCCGTGACCGCGTTCTTCGCGGCGCTCGTCGCGGCGGCGGTGCTCGGCGTGCTTTTCGTGTTCCCGATCGGCGGCGCCGACATGCCGGTCATCATTTCGTTGCTCAATTCCTTTACGGGACTCGCGGCCGCCCTGACCGGCTTCGCGCTCAATAACGACGTGCTCATCATCTCGGGCGCGCTCGTCGGCGCGTCGGGCACGCTGCTCACGCTGATGATGGGCAAAGCGATGAATCGTTCGGTCGCGAACGTGCTCTTTGGCGCCTTCGGTGCCGCCAAGCCCCCGAGTTCGGGCGGCGGATCTTCCGTCAGTGCCGACGCTACGGTTCGCGAATCGTCGGTGGACGACGTCGCCAACATGCTCGCGAGCGCCCGGCAGGTGGTGGTCGTACCCGGTTACGGCATGGCCGTCGCGCAGGCGCAACATAGCGTTCGCGAACTCGCCGATCAGCTCGAAAGCAAAGGCGTCGACGTGAAGTACGCGATCCATCCCGTCGCCGGGCGCATGCCGGGCCACATGAACGTGCTCTTAGCGGAAGCGAACGTCCCGTATCCGGCGCTGATCGACATGGAAGACATCAACCCCGAATTTTCCAAGACCGACGTCGCGCTCGTCATCGGGGCGAACGACGTCACCAACCCCGACGCGCGGTCGAATACGAGCAGCCCGATCTACGGCATGCCGATCCTCGACGTCGACAAAGCGGAGAAGGTCGTCGTGCTCAAACGTTCCATGAAACCCGGCTTCGCGGGCATCGACAATCCGCTGTACGCGCTGGACAACACGTCGATGCTCTTCGGCGACGCGAAAGCTTCGGTCGATAAACTCGTCACCGCGGTAAAGACGCTCTGACCACGCGCCTCGCGCTAAACTCGTTGAGGCGACCTTCGGCTGCGAGGCCTTTTTGCTTTGAGTTCTTTCAGGCACTGGGCCGCGTTTAAATGAGATCAAGCCGTCGATCGTGATGACGCGTGCAACGGCTCCGCCGACGTTGCAAAGTTGGCTCTGCGGCGAGAACGTCGACCTCATTTTCACGGGACCCGAGCGTCAGAATTTTCTCGGTCACGAGTGGATCGATCGAGAAGTCGGACGCGAAGCCTTCTGCGCCAGGCCGCGCGAAGAAAGACGCTACTTCGACAGTAAAGATGGCTGCAGCGGCGAGACGCGGTCCGTTACGTGCAACGTCGCCGCCGTTTCGCTGCGTACGCTGCGACAGAGTGCCGCATCCTCCGCAATCGAGCGGCCATACGACGGAATCATCTCTTGTATTTTTGGGCGCCACGCGGGCAACTCACGCTGGAACGCTTTCGCAATGACCCCGAGCATGATACTGACGGAAGTCGAAGCGCCGGGCGACGCACCCAGGACGGCGGCGAGCGAACCGTCGGCCGCAACGACGACCTCCGTCCCGAATTGCAGCTTGCCGGTACGTTTCGCATCCGGCATGATGACCTGCACGCGTTGACCCGCAACCTCCAGACGCCAATCGGATGGCTTTGCATTCGGGAAGAACTCGAGCAGCGATTGGAAGCGCTTGTCGGACGATTCGAGGACCTGACCGACGAGATATTTGGTAAGGTCGAAATTGTCGCGTCCGACGGCGAGCAACGGTCCCAGGTTGTTCGGCCGGATGGAGGTGAAGAGATCCGCGAACGACCCCGATTTGAGAAATTTGGTCGAAAACCCGGCGTATGGGCCGAAGAGCAAGGAGCGCTTGCCATCGACGACGCGCGAATCGAGGTGCGGTACCGACATCGGTGGAGCGCCGACCGACGCTTTCCCATAGACTTTGGCCTCATGCCGAGCGGCGAGCGCCGGATCGTCGCAGCGTAACCACAGTCCGCTTACCGGAAACCCCGCAAAACCTTTGCCTTCCGGAATGCCCGATTTCTGTAACAGCGGCAGCGCGCCCCCGCCCGCGCCGAGAAAAACGAATTTCGCGTAGACGGTCGAGCGGACGCCGGTGCTCCGGTCGGAAACGACGACCTCCCAGCGGCCGTCCGTCATGCGACGGAGGCCCGTGACCCGACGTCCGTACGAAACGCTGAAGTTCGCACATTTTTCAAGACCCGCGAGCATCGCGCGCGTCAGCGCGCCGAAATCGACGTCGGTGCCGGTGACGTCCCGCGTCGCCGCGACGGCTTCGCTAGGTTCGCGCCCTTCCATCACGAGGGGCATCCAGTCGGCGAGCACACGGTGGTCTTCGGTATACTCCATCGCGCCGAAGCAATGGTGCGCGCTCATCGCATCGAAGCGGCGTTTGAGAAACGCGACGTTCGCCGCTCCGCGCACGAAGCTCACGTGCGCCACCGGATGGATGAACGCGTCCGGCGAGCCGATCGCGCCTTTTTTTACGAGATGCGACCACAATTGGCGCGAGAGGTCGAACTCCGTGTTGACCTTGAGGGCCCGCGAGATATCGACGGTTCCGCCGCTCTGCTCGACCGTGTAGTTCAACTCGCAGAGCGCTGCATGACCGGTGCCGGCATTATTCCAGGCGTTGGAGCTCTCTTGCGCCGAGGCGTCGAGCGATTCGAAGATGGCGATCCGATGGCCGGGATCGAGTTGCTCGAGCAACGTCGCGAAGGTTGCGCTCATAATACCCGCGCCGACCAGGAGGGTGTCGACTTCGAGCGGCTTTGCCTCTGTGAGTTTCACCCCGTATAATTAACCGTAATCGCAGAATTTCCTCAACGACGAACGACGTTGCCCGCAGAAAACTGCTCGACCACAAACGCGCCGAGGCCGGGCGCAACGTCGGCGCGAACGTTTCGAAATGCTATCTTGGCGACGAATTGCGACGCTCGGCGCATTTATCGCGATTGCGGCGATCGCGGTGTTCGCTGCCCTCGACCGGTCGCGCGCCGGAACGCCCAGCGCGCGGCTCGTGCCCGATGGTGCGGCGAGCAATAGACGGTTCGTCGTCACTAAGGTGCTCTCGACGAGCCTGCTGCACCGTGACGATCGGGTCGAGATCGACGATCCGGGGACGTTGGCGGCCTTGCAATTTCAAGGCCTCGCGGCCGGCTCGACGCTGCGGGTCCGTCGTATCGCCCCGCTCCCACAGGTGACGCTCGACGAGCCCATCGTGCGATACGCGTTACCGAGGATCGCGTTCGTGTTCTTCGCAATCGAAGCGCTGTTCATCGGTATCGCCATCCTCATCGCAGCGCGAGCTCGCGCGAGCGGCGCCTTATCCCTCGCCTGGCTTTTCGGGCTTCTCACGTTGGTTTTCAATCAAACGGCGCCGGCGTGGCCCACTTGGCTCATTCTCATCAACGCGATCGCGCAGGGACCGATCGCAATCGTCGCGTTCTCGTGCGCGACCGATTTCGCAACGCGTTTCGCGGGAGACGCCACGGCCCCATGGGCCCGGCGTATGCGAGCGATATCCCGCGGAATAGCGCTGGTCGCGATATGTGTCGGCGCGGGCCTCTCGCTCGATTCGTTCTATCGGCCCACCACGCCCGTGGCGCTGCAAGACGCCGCTATGGCTGCCATCGTATCGTCGGCCCTGCTATTTCTCGTAGCGCTCGGCATCGCGTACGCTCAGGCGTCGGCCGTCGAGCGGCCGCGAGTATCGTGGGTTGCGGCCTCGCTCGGCGCAGGCATCGTTAGCATCATCGTTTCGATTCTCGCTCAAATTGCGGGCATCTCAGAGCCACTTCGCGACTACCCACTCTTGTTGCTGATCGCAATGCCACTCGGCTGCGCTTACGCGATCTTGCGCTACCGGCTACTCGATGTTGCGTTCGTCGTTAACCGCGCGACGGTATTCGGCGTCACGTCGCTCCTGGTCATCGCAGCGCTAGCGCTCGTCGACTTCGGGTTACAGGCCCTGCTCGGCTCGTGGATCCTTCATACCGGTTCGTACGTGCAGCTCGGCTTGGCGCTCGCCATCGGCATCGCGACCCGGCCGGTGCACGCACGCGTGGACCACTTCGTCGATGATCTGTTTTTCCGGCAGCGTCATGAAGCGGAACGTGCCCTGCGCCAGTTCGCGCGGGAAGTATCGTACATCGACGACAGCGACGTCGTCCTCGAGCGAACCGTCGCAACAGTCGCGCGAGCAGCGAGACGACGCTGTGCGGTACTGCTGACGGCTTGCGAGGGACTGGTCGGCGTTGCCGCCAGCGCGGAAGGCAGCCTGCCCGCGTTTATCGATCGCAACGACCGCGCCGTCGTACGATTGCGAGCGGAGCGCGAGCCCGTCGACCTCTACGACGTCCAGACTGCCATCGCCGGCGATTTCGCCTTCCCGATGTTCGCGCGCAATCGGCTGCTCGGCGTACTCGTGTGCGGAGATCGAACGACCTCCGTTACGACCTACGCGCCCGATGAGCTTTCGGCGATCGGCGCCGTCGCCCACGCATCGGGCCTGGCGCTCGACCTCTTGCGTATCGAGGCGCTCGAACGCGAACTCGCCGCAACACGCCGCGGTCTCAGCTACGAAGCCGGCACGCCCGTGAGCTGAGTCACCTATCGGCCGCTGGTGCCAACGCTCGAACGCGCTCGTACCGATACGTTGATGACAAGGTACTAGAAGCTGCGAACCGAGAAATTCGTGCGACCTGAGCTGCTCAATCGCGCGCCGGCGCGAAAACGCTTTACGACGTGAAGCGGACTTCGATCGTCACTCGCCTAGCGTTAGCTGCGAGCGTGTCGCTCGTCCTCTTCGCCATCGGCGTGCTCGTCCTCATAAAAACAGATGTGGAACGGGCGATCTATGCGGCGACGGATGCGCGGGTCCAAGTCGCCCAAAATGCGTTTTGGGAGCTCGTCCGCGCGAAAGGGCCACCGTCCCTACGCGACGGCAAGCTGCGGCTGGGACGCTGGGTCGCCAACGGCGATAACTCGCTCGTCGACCACGTACGAAAAGTGGCAGGAGCCGACGCGACTCTATTCGCCATCCTCGACGGCAAGCCGATTCGAGTTACGACCACCATCCGCAAACAAAATGGCGATCGCAACGTTCGCACCGAACTCGTCGGTCCGGCTCGCGTCGCTTTCAACGCGGGCCATAGCTTCGCGGGCGTAAGCCCCGTAGCCGGGCGAAATTTTTTGAACCGCTACGACGCACTGCGCGACCCGAGCGGCCGAGTCATCGGCATCGTATACACCGGTATTCCGCTCGCGTCGATGTACGAAGCGGTCTGGCGCATGATGCGCTCGGTCGTCATCGGTACGGGGATCGCGCTGTTCCTGAGCCTGTCGCTGTTATACGCCATCATGCGGCCCTTGCGACGCGCGTTCGCGGACGCGGTGACCATGGCGCACCGTTTAGCGGCCGGCGACGTCGATCTGCCGAGCGGCGCCGCGCCAAACGACGGGCTCGGTGAAGTGCGCCGCGCATTTCGCGAAATGATCCGCTATCAACAGCGCATGGCCGCCGTTGCAGACGCGCTCGCCAACGGCGACTTCTCAAACGAAGTGACGCCCGTTTCGGAACGTGACCGGCTGGGCGTAGCGTTCGCATCGATGAGCCGGAATCTCGACGGCCTCATGCGGCAACTGGAAGGGGCCGCGATGACCGACAGCCTCACGCAGCTCGGCAACCGCCGTGCTTTCGACGTGCGCATGCGGGCCGAATTATCTCGCGTCGCTCGCCGCGGCGGCAGTTTTTCACTCGCACTCATCGACGTCGATCACTTCAAAGCGGTCAACGATAAATACGGGCATCAGCACGGCGACGTTATGTTAGCCAAACTCGCGCTCGCGCTTCGTCGCGTTCGAGCCGAAGATTCCGCCTACCGGCTGGGCGGCGACGAATTCGCCGTCATCCTTACGGACAGCACGTCCGACGCCGCGACCATCGGGCTCGAGCGCGTCCGGGCAGAAGCGCAAGCCGAGCTCCTGGGCACGACCATCACGGTCGGTGTGGCGACGTCCCCCGACGGCTATACCGACGGCGACGTGCTCTATCGCCAAGCCGACGCCGCGCTTTACGTGGGCAAACAACGCGGACGCAACATCGTCGTCACCTTCGACGACGCGCAAAATGGCGGGGCGGTTCCGCAGCAGATGAACGTGCACTCCGTGACGCGTCTCATCGCGGAGAAGAACGTGGAGATCGGCTTTGCGCCGATTTGGGACGTACGGCGCTGTACTATTTTCGGTTTCGAGCTGCTGGCTCGTCCCGCCGAAAAGTACGGCCTCGCTGGATCGCAAGAAGCCTTCGACGTCGCCGCCAAAATCGGTCGCGCTCACGACCTCGATGCGGTGTATCGCGATGCCGCCGTCGCACGAGTAAAAGATTTCCCGGACGGCGCGCTGCTCTTTCTCAGCGTTTCGCCGGAAACGCTCGCACGGGGTGTCCTCGACCCGACGACGCTCGCCGCTTCTTTGGCGGCGGCCGGGGTCGGACCGGAACGCGTCGTTGTGCAGATTACCGAACGATTCGAGGGTCCGCCGGAACCGGTCGTCCTCGCCGCCGGAAAGCTCCAGGCCTTCGGTTTTAAACTGGCCTTCGACGCTGCCGGTGCCGGCAACGCGGGCCTCGACTTTCTCAGCCGCCTGCGGGTCGATTTCATCAAAATCGATGCCGCCATGGTCGCCGGGGGCGCCCGCGATACCGCGGCGCGAGGCGCGATCGCCGCGGCCCTGGCGCTGGCGGCAACGACGGGCGCGTACGTCATCGCCGACGGGATCGAAAATCAGGCGATGCTGGATGCGGTGTGCCGGAACGACGGCGCGAAGTACGGCATGGAACGCGACATCTGCGGCGTTCAAGGGTCCTATCTCGGCCGCCCGGATTCCGGCTTTCGAACTCCGCGCGAATCGACGGTCGTGTCGCTGTTACGCCGTGCGGCGGCCGCTTCGCCGCCAACGCTCGAGCTGCTGGGGGGCAATGCCGAAAACTAGCGCCCGACGGCGCTGCGGCAATCTTCGCACGTAGGAATCGTAACCTGCGCCGGCCCGATCGCAACGCGCGATGTCGTTCCACAGGCGAACACGCTCGCGGTCTGGGTGAGCGGGTCGCCTACCGGCCGCCCGTCCTTTACGCGCACGTCACACAGGTACGTATGGGAGAACGATTCACCCGCGACGGTCACGACGAAATTTCGGGCCGCGTAATAAGCGACTGCCGACGCGAAACCGCCGAACCAACTCAGCGGGCCCGTGAGTTCGTAGCCGTCGTCTTCCGCGATCGCCAAATGCTGTTGCTGCAACGACCTCAACTCCTCGAGCGCCCGGCTCTCGGAGAGAGCGGCTTTGGCGGCGAGAGCCGTCACCGGCTGCGGATCCGGCGACAGCGTCAGGAGCATCGCTCGCTCGGCCGCGCGCCGGTCGCTACTGGGGGCATCGCTCATGGACATGCCGGCGTCTTCATCGGCCTACCCGCAATTCATCTCGAGGCTCGACGCCGTAGCGCCGTTTAGCCGCTTCGCACCGTGGCAGTCGCATTGCAGGCGGCTAGTCGCAGGCTATGCTCGGCACTTGCCGTGCGTACCGCCCGAAGGGACGCACCGCGCTCGAACAGTACCCCGCTCCGATGAAGCTCGCTTTCTCGCTCGTCGTCTTGTCGTTCGCCGCGCCCACGTTCGCGCTCCCGGCGTGGGCCGCGACGGTATCGCCCGAAGACGTCTACCGAATCGCCTCGATCGGCGATCCCGCGTACTCACCGGACGGCATGAAAATTGCGGCGATCGAGCGTCACGTCAACGTCAAAAAAGATAAGAGCGAACCGACTCTCGTCCTCATCGACGTCGCGACCAAAGCCAAACGCACGCTGACGGTCGACCGTGAAGGACTCGCGTCGCCGCAGTTCTCCGCGGATGGCGACGCGCTCGCGTTCATCGCGAACGACGCCAAGCACCACGGCCAAATCTTCGTTTTGCCCCTCGACGGCGGCGACGCGCGCGCGATAACGAAAACGGCCGAGGGCGTGCAGCAATATGCCTGGCGGCCCGACGGCGCGGCGCTCGCGTACGTGACGAGCGACGTCGATCCGAAGAAAGCCGCAATCGAAAAGCACCACGATCTTTTCGATCTTTCCAACGACGACTATCTCACGCGTTCGTACGCGGCGCCGTCGCATCTGTGGCTCGTTTCGCGCGCGGGCACGAACCGGCACCGGCTCACGTCGGGCACGTATAGTATGGCCACGTCGTATCCGCCGTCGCCGCCGGCTTCGCCGCTTTCGTGGTCGCCCGACGGCGCTTCGCTCCTGTTCACGCGCGTGCCCGACACGCGCGACGGCAATGCGTACCTTTCACAAATCATGCGACTCGACGCGGCGTCGGGAAAGGCGACGCCGCTGACCGGGCGCGATCGCTTCGAAGGCTTCGCCACGTATTCACCCGACGGGTCCAAGATTTCATACCTGTACAGCCGCAACGGCGATCCGAACAACGAGAACGACGTTTACGTTACCGATGCCGCCGGCGGCCCGGGTCACGCGGTTTCAACAACGCTCGATCGCGCGATTTTTCGCGCGCAGTGGTTCCCCGACGGCAAGTCGCTGTTAGTGGGCGGCCACGACGGCACGCGCACCGCACTCTGGCGCTTGAATGTCGACGATGGCAATTCGGTACGCATCCCGACGGGCGAAATCAATCCGGCGTGGTCGTTCTGGCTTCCGACGGCGCTTGCAAAATCGGGCCAGATCGCGTTTCCGGGCTCGTATGCGAAGCGGCCGACGGAACTCTATACGGTCGCCCCGGCAGGCGGCGAACCGGAGCGATTGACCGACCTCAATGCGGCGCTCGGCGCGCGCGATCTCGGCGACGTACGAGAAGTGACGTGGGAAAACGACGGCATGCACGAAGACGGCCTGCTCGTCTATCCGCCCCACTACACGCCGGGCAAGAAGTATCCGCTCGTCTTGAACATTCACGGCGGCCCGCAAGCGGCTTCGAGCACGGCGTTCGACCTCTGGTCGCAGTCGCTGGCGGCGCACGGCTGGCTCGTCTTCGAACCGAATTATCGCGGCAGCGACAACGCGGGCAACGCCTACGAACGCGCCATTTACATGGATGCGGGTGCCGGTCCGGGACGCGACGTGATGGCGGGCGTCGCCGCAATCGAAAAGACGGGCATCGTCGATACGGCGCGCGTAGCGGTCGGCGGCTGGAGTTACGGCGGCTACATGACGTCGTGGCTGATGACGCACTACCATCCGTGGCGCACCGCCATTTCCGGTGCCGCCGTCAACGACTGGGTCGACATGTATAACCTCGGCGATGCGAACTATCAGATTCGTTTCAGCTTCAAAGGCTCGCCGTACGTCGGCAACAACATGGCGGAGTTCCGCGCGCAAAGCCCGATCACGTACGCAAAAGAAACGCGTTGTCCCGTGCTCGTCATCTCCGACGTCGGCGACGTGCGCGTCCCGATCTCACAGTCGTTCGCAATGTATCACGCGCTCAAAGACAACAACGTTCCCGTTCGCTTCGTCGGTATTCCGGTCGACGGCCACTTTCCGAGCGACCCGGTGCGCTATCACGACGTGCTGGCGCTCTGGGGTTCCTGGTTCGCCGACCATTTGAAGTGAGGCGAAGCGAGCTCGACGAAAGCTTAATTCGTCGGCAGAGGGCCGACGCGCGGCTGCCTCGGATAGGCCGCATCGATGCGGGCGATGTCGTCGCTGGAAAGCACGACCTTGGCGGCGGCGGCGTTCGCCTCCACGTGCGCGATCGTGTTGGCTTTCGGAATGACGAAAGCGCAGGGCTCGCGCAGCAGAAATGCGAGCGCGACGGCCTCCGACGAGGCGCGATGCGCCGCCGCAATCTCTTTTAGGACGCGTTCGCCCTCCGCGTCGCGCGGGCGCGCGAGCGGCGTGTACCCGACGAATGCCGAGCCGTTCTCGCTCGCCCACGGCATTTCGTGATCCTCCGGCGTCCGTTCGCCCAAGTTGTAGAGAATCTGATTGCACGCAATCTTTTCGTTGCGTAACGCGGCGGCAGCTTCGCGAAGATCCCAGGGATCGAAATTGCTGACGCCGAGCGAGCGGATCTTGCCGGCGCGAACCAGCGCTTCGAACGCCCCGAGCGTCTCGTCGAGTGGGACGTCGCCGCGCCAATGCAGCAGGTAGCAATCGAGGTAATCCGTGCGCAGGCGCCGGAGCGACCGATCGCAGGCGCTCACGACGCCGTGATAGGTGCCGTTGGACGGGAGGACTTTCGAAACCACGAAGAGCGTGTCGCGCGGATACGGCGCGATCGCTTCGCCAACGAGTTCTTCCGAGCGGCCGTCGCCGTACATTTCCGCGGTGTCGATATGCGTGAGTCCGAGATCGATCCCGTGCCGCAGGGCCGCCACATCGGGTAACGGCCACGTCCCCTGGCCGATCGCCGGGACGTCGATTACCGTCGTTCCGAAGCGACGGCGTTTCATGCCGCGTGCGTCCCCACCGCTACGGCAGTTTCTCGAGCAGCGCCAGCATGCCGCGCGTTTTCACGTTGAACGGCGGTGCGAGTTGCGGCGCGAGCGATAACTTCGTCTGGCGCATGACCGACCGCTCGTGTGAAAACGCCTTGAAGCCAAATTGACCGTGATAGCTGCCGAGCCCACTCTCACCGATGCCACCGAACGGCAGATTCGGATTTGCGAGATGTAAGATCGTATCGTTGACCAGCGTTCCGCCGGCCGACGTGCCGCTAAGGATGCGTTCCACGGTCGCCGCTTTTTTCGTGAAAGCATAGAGGGCGAGGGGTTTGGGCCGTGCGTTGATGCGAGCGAGCGCGTCGTCGAGCGACGCGTAGGCGATGACCGGCAAGACGGGCCCGAAGATCTCTTCGCGCATGATCGGCGCTTCGAAATCGAGGTTGGAAAGCACGGTCGGCGCGATGTAGCGTTGCGCCGCGTCGGTTCCGCCGCCGATCTCGACTTTCGCGCCGCCGCGTACGGCATCGACGAGCAAGGCGTCGACGCGCGTGAAATGGCCGTCGTCGATCATGCGGCAGAAGTCGGGCGTCGCCGCGCGCGCGGCGTCGGTCGCGCCGTACATCTTCGCGATGCTCGCCGAAACTTTTTCGAGAAAGGCGCGTTCCACCGATTCGTGCACGAGCACGTAGTCGGGTGCGACGCACGTCTGACCGCCATTCATGAATTTGCCCCAAGCGATGCGGCTCGCGGCGCCCGCGACGTCGGCATCGGCCTCGACGATCGCTGGAGATTTTCCGCCGAGTTCGAGCGTGACGCTCGAGAGGTTTTCCGCCGCCGCGCGCATGACGATCTTGCCGACGCGCGTACTGCCGGTGAAGAAAATGTGGTCGAACGGTAATTTCAGGAGCGCTTCGGCAGTATCGACGTCGCCGCCGATATACGCGACGTCGTGCGGCACGAACGCCTCGGCGATGATCGCCGCGAGCACGGCCCGCGTGGCGGGCGCTTTTTCCGACGGCCGCACGATAACGCGATTGCCGGCGGCGAGTGCAGCGATCAGCGGGGGAATCGTCAGAAATACGGGGTAATTCCACGGCGCAAGAATCAGCACGACGCCTTTAGGTTCGTAGCGGATCTCGGCTTTGGATCCGAAGAGCGAGAGCGGCGTATCGACCGCGGTCGGCTTCATCCACGATCCGAGTTTCGCGCGCGCCTGCTTTAGTTCGGCGAGCGTCACGATGAGTTCGGTGAATTCCGATTCATCGAACGACTTGCGAAAATCGGTCCGCAGCGCGACTTTGAGCGCCTCGCGTTTGTGACGCAGCGCGCGTTCGAGGCGATCGAGCTTCTGCTTGCGCTCCTCGAAGCTCGGATACGGCGCGGCACGATAACGCCGACGCTGCTCTTCGAAGACTTGCGAGTAATCGAGAGCGTTGGTCTCGGGGCGGTCGGCGATCATCGAATTCTCCAAGCGTAAGCGTTCCAAGTCGGTCCGAAGGCGTTGGGTTCGAAACCGCGCAAGCGCGCGCCGTGCGCGTAGATGTAATCGGGGTTGAACAGATACACGATGGGTACGTCGCGCGCGATGCGGCGATCGATCGCGCCGTACGCGGCCTTCCGCTTCGCGCGGTCGGGCTCCGCTGCAGCACGCACTTCGAGCGCGTCGACGTCGCGATCGCAATAGCGCATGTAATTTTTCGCGCCGCCCGCGCATCCGACGAGGAAACGGTCGTCGGGATCGGCGCCCATCGACCACGGCACGTACGCGAGATCGAAATTTCCGCTCGCAAGCGCGCCTCCGTCGCGTGCCGGCAGAAAAAGTTGCGCGTTCGAGATCGATTTGATGGTGACGTCGATACCCCGCTCGAAGAGTTCGCGCTGCACCAGCGCTGCCGCGCGCACGCCCGTCGTCGTTTCGGGAAACTGCACGTAGGTCAGCGACAGTTTCTTGCCGTTCTTGCGCCGGAAGCCGCCGGGGCCGCGCATCCAGCCGGCGGCATCGAAGGCGCGGTCTGCCGCGGCCGTATCGTAGCGCGGTTCGGCAACGCCGGCATCGTATGCGAAGGAGAAGCGCGGGCGATCGCTATCGGCAACCGGATAGCGGCCGAGCGTAACTTTTGCCGAGATGCCGTTACGATCGATCGCTTGTGCGAGCGCGCGACGCACGCGCACGTCGTCGAGGGGCGGATGGGCGAGGTTGAGCGCGATGCCCGCGATTAGCGCGGTCGAAGCATACGCGTACGCGAGCCCCGGCGACGTACGCAGCGTCGCTTGCTGTGCCGGCGCTATCAAATTGAAATCGAGTTCGCCCGCTTGCAGCAGCGTCAGATTCGTCCCGGGATCCGGAACGACGCGCACGTCGATGCGCTCGACTGCCGGCACGCCGCGCCAGTAGCGCGGGTTCGCGACATACGTCAGACGGTCGCCGCGTTGCCACGAGACGAACGTGTACGGTCCGTCGCCGACCGTCGGGGCCGCGTTGAAGGCGGCGGTCGCGAGCGCGCCTTGCTTCGCCAGCACGTGCTCGGGCAGGACGTATTGCGGGCTCGTGCCGTAGGTGAAGAACGTGGCGAGCGCCGGCGCCCACGCGTGCTCGAGATGGAGCCGCACGGTGCGGGGTGCCGGAGCGTCGGCGCGATCGATGAGATCGTAGCCCTCGTGCGACCCGACCGGATTGTGCGGATCGAGAATCGCATGCAACGTGAAGAGCACGTCGCGCGCCGTCAGCGGCGCGCCGTCGCTCCAACGGACATTCGGGCGCAGGTGGTAGACGATCGTCCGGCCGTCGGTAGAGAGCCCGCCGTTCGCAACGCTCGGGATCTCGGCCAGCAGTTCGGGAACGGGTTTCCCGTGCGCGTCGAGGTCGTAAAACGGTTCGAACGCCAAATGCGCCAGCTGCTGCTCGACGTTCCCAGCGTCGGCATGCGCGAAGAGCGGGTTGAGATTGGCGGGATCGGCCGCGACGTCGAAGCGCACGGTCGCGCCGCGCGTCGTCGCCCGGGAGCCGTCCGAGGCCACGCGCGCACAGCCGGCGACGCCGGCGAGCGCCACTAGCAACACGAACACGCGCCGATCACCGGACGCTGAAACCCACGAGTCTGGCACGTCTGAGCGTACGCCGTGGACGGCGCAGCCTCCGGCCATCGGGGCGAAGTATGAAGAGGGGTTGCTTCGAATAAGTCTAGGCCTGTATAATGAACAAACCGAATAAAACTACGCTGTAAGCAACGTGAGACCGTAAAATGTTCGATGCCGATCTCGATGAACTCGACTTTCGTTTGCTCGATGCGCTCCAGCGCAACGGGCGCTCGACGTTTGCCGAGCTCGGTTCGCTCGTAGGACTCAAAGCGCCGGCGGTTCACGAGCGGGTCAAGCGCCTAGAGTCGCGCGGGTTCATCCGCAACTACGCCGCTCGCCTCGACGCCCGCCGCCTCGGTTTTGGTCTAGCGGCGTTCGTGAGTGCTTACACGACCGCGGACGTCCACTACGAGCGCTTTCACGCGACCGTCTCGAGCTTGCCCGAAGTGGCGGAAATTCACAGCGTCGCCGGTGAAGAGTCGTTCGTCCTCAAGGTCCTGACCCGCTCGACCGCCCACCTCGACGAGTTTCTTTCGCGCCTCAAGACCGTGCCTGGAATCGGCCGCACGAAAACGACGATCGTGCTAACGACGCCTTTCGAGCGCGACGGCATCGCGCTCGGCGCCGAGCAGCGACCGGCAGCACCGCAACTTCGCGCGGTCGCGAGCACGCCATGATCGACGCCGCGCCCGTGCCGTGCCGCCTCGGAACGCATCGCGTTCTCGCTCCCGCCGGTTGCCTTCCGCAAGCGGCCTGGCGCCTCGACGCGACGCCCGTCGCCCGCACGAACGAGATTCTTTGCGACGTCGAGGCGCTCAACATCGATTCGGCGTCGTTCCGGCAAATCGCCGAAGCCAACGGTTACGATCTCGCGCTCATCGCCGCGCACGTGCTGGCGCTCGTCGCAGAGCGCGGCAAGCACCATAATCCCGTTACGGGCAGCGGCGGCATGTTTATCGGCCGGGTGCGTACCGTCGGCGCCGACCTCCTGGAAACGCACGCCGTTCGCGCCGGCGACCGGATCGCGTCGCTGGTCTCGCTGACCCTCACCCCGCTGCAAATCGAGGCGATCGAGCGCATCGATTTAGCGACGGGTCGCATTTGGATTCGCGGCACCGCCCTGCTGTTCGCATCGGGCCTGTATGCGCGGCTGCCGGACGACCTGCCCGACGACGTCGCGCTCGCCGTGCTCGACGTTGCCGGTGCTCCGGCACAAGTGCGCCGGCTCGTCCGTTCCGGGCAAACCGTCGCCATTCTCGGAGCCGATGGCAAGTCGGGTTTGCTTGCGTGCGCGCAAGCGCGCGACGTCGTCGGTCCGCACGGCTGCGTCGTCGGTTTCGGACCGGACCGTACGACGCCGGGCGCGCGGCTGCTCGTCGAATACGGCTACGTCGATAGGTTCGTTGAAGCCGACGCTCGCGATACGCTCGCGATGCTGGCGGCGATCCCGGACGCGCTGCCGATGCTCGCCGACGTGACGATCAATTGCGTTAACGTTCCTGGAACGGAGCTCGCCTCGATTCTGCTGACCAAAGACGACGGCACCGTTTATTTTTTCTCGATGAGTACGTCGTTCACGGCGGCCGCACTCGGCGCCGAAGGCGTCGGGAAAGACGTCACGATGATCGTCGGCAACGGCTACGCGAAAGGGCACGCGGCCCTGGCCTTGCAGACGCTGCGCGATCATCCGCCGGTGCACGCCTACTTCGTCTCTCGCTACGGCGCGACGGCCGCAACCGCCCCGTCGTTGCAATCGCACGCGGTCTAAACGGAGCCTCCATGGAAGCCATTACGCGCGAACGGCATCTCAAAGCACCCGCAGCGACGGGTGCCCTCGGGCATCGCGACTTACGCGACGGCGAATTTTGGCGCACGATTCCCGCGTATGCCGAAATCGACGAAGCGACGTTCCTCGATCACATCTGGCAAGGCCGGCATTCGATAAAATCTCCGGCAGAGTTGCTGGCAGCCGTCAAAGATCTCGTCGAGCCGTCGTTCTACGACGATCTCGTCGAAGGGTTTCGGCGCGCGCCGATGGCGGTGCGCGTCTCGCCGTACATGATTGCGTCGATCGATTGGACGCTGCCGTATAGCGATCCGATCCGCACGCAGTTTATCCCGGTCGCCTCGCGGCTGCTGCCGGATCATCCGCGCCTGACGCTGGACTCGCTGCACGAACTCGAAGATTCGCCGGTACCCGGCCTGACGCATCGCTACGCCGATAAAGCGCTCTTCCTGCCGCTCAACGTTTGCCCCGTGTACTGCCGCTTCTGCACGCGCTCGTATGCGATCGGCGCGGATACCGACGTGGTCGAAAAAGTGTCGCTCGCGAAGACGCCCAAACAGTGGCACGACGCTTTTGCGTACATCGCATCGCGTCCCGAACTCGAAGACATCGTTATTTCCGGCGGCGACACGTACCAGCTCGCGCCCAAGAACATCACGGCGATCGGTGACGCACTGCTCGCGATCCCACACGTGCGGCGGATGCGCTTCGCGACCAAAGGTCCAGCCGTCATGCCGATGAAAATTCTGACCGATCGGCCGTGGCTCGATGCGCTCACCGGCGTGGTCGAACGCGGCCGCAAACTGGGCAAGGAAGTCGTCGTGCACACGCACTTCAACTCGCCGAACGAAATCAGCGCGATCACGCAACGCGCGATGGACGCCCTCTTTCAGCGCGGCATCACCGCGCGCAATCAAAGCGTGCTCATTCGCGGCGTCAACGACGATCCGCAGACGATGCAGCTACTGGTGAAACGTCTGGGCTACATCAACGTGCACCCGTATTACGTCTACATGCACGATCTCGTCAAAGGCGTCGAAGACTTGCGCACGACGATTCAAACCGGGATCGACGTCGAAAAGTTCGTGCGCGGTTCGACCGCGGGCTTCAACACACCGACCTTCATTTGCGACGCACCGGGCGGCGGCGGCAAACGCGACGTGCATAGCTTCGAGCACTACGATCGGGAAAACGGAATCGCCGTCTATTCGGCGCCGAGCGTGAAGCCGGGCGCGCATTTCGTTTATTTCGACCCCATCGCGGGGCTGGCACCCGAGGCGCAAATGCGCTGGCACAATGCAGCCATCGCCGAGGAAATGATCGCCGAAGCCGTTGCAAAGGCGGGCGGTCCCCGCAACTACGTGCTTGCCTGAGGGCGGCGACAGCCCAAAGTGCGCCGCTCGGTCATGGTTCCCAACTAAATCGTTGGATTGGCGTGCTCGCCGAGCGAAAAGCGCCGGGCGGCAGACATTGCTCGAAATGATCGTCCGCGGCCGTCGCGGAAACCGGCGGCATGCCGACGTATGGACCCGCCTAGATGGAAGCACTCGACCTCACGCTAGCTCCGCCGCGTCCGCCTCGCGCGGAACTCGCGGGCATCGTCTTTCTCCCACGCACGATCGACAAAGTTCGTGCGACGCTGCCGGGCGGCCGGCTCGGCGCGTATGCGATTGCGGGGTTCAGCGAGACGATGCTCGAGATGCTCGGCATCGAACTGCACGACCTTACCGAAGCCGTGCGCACGGCCCGGAGCGACGAGGACGTTGCTGCCTTCGTAACGTCGCGCGCGAACGCGGGCGCGATTGCACGGTGGCAAGCCTACGTGCTCAAACGCAAACCGCGCGGCGGAAATCGCGACGAGGCGATCGCGGCCTATCCCTTTCTTGCCGGACGCGACGATATCGGCTTCTCCGTCGACGTTCTCGAAGAAGACGACCGGCTTAATTTCGCAGCCGCGACGGACCGGCCATGACCCGTCGGCTGCGTTCGCTCGCCGCGGCCTGTGCCGCAGCCGCGCTTTTCGGAACTCCCGCGCTCGCCGCGGCCCGTCCGTTCGTCCTCGACGACGAAGCGGCGTTGGTTTCGCTCGGGTCGCCCGCTTTCTCTCCCGACGGCACGCGGCTGCTGGTCGTACAAACGCGGCAGCATGTCGATACCGATAAGCCGACGGGAGAGCTGCTTTCGATCGACGTCCGCAGCGGCACTGCGAGCACCGTCTCCATGCCGAGCGAAGGCGTCGCCGAACCCGCCTGGTCACCGGACGCCAAGCACATCACATATCTCGCTTACGATGGCAAGAAGAAACGACAGCTCGAGATCGCGTCGCCGGACGGCAGCGGCGCGCGAGCGCTCACCAAGACGCAAGACGGCGTGCAGCAGTATGCGTGGCGTCCCGACGGCAGCGCGCTCGCGTACGTGACGCACGACGCGCCGGCGCACAAGAGCGCGGACCACCGCGACTTCTTCGAAATCACGAACGACGATTATCTCGTGCGCGCGGTCGAGCCCTCGTCGCACATCTGGCTCGTCGACGTCGCGACGGCGACGCCGCACCGCTTGACTCAGGGCACGTGGAGTCTGCCCGTCGCACATCCGCCCTCGGCGCCGGCCTCACCGCTTTCGTGGTCGCCCGACGGGAAGCGGATCGCCTTCGTCCGCGACCCGAGCACGCACACGGGCGACGCCGGCGCGAGCGAGATCGAGACGGTCGACATCGCCTCGGGGACCCTGGTCGCGCTGACCGATCGGCACCGCGAAGAGGGCTACCCCGTCTTCTCGCCCGACGGCAGCCGCATCGCCTACAGCGCGCCGCGCGACGGCGACACGAACAACGAAACGGCGGTCTTCGTCGCTCCCGCAGGCGGCGGTCGCGGCACCGATATCGGACGCGCGCTCGATCGCAACATCGTGCGGAAGATTTGGGTCGACGGGCACACGCTGCTGGTCGGCGGACATGCCGACGCACGCAACGCCATGTGGCTGCTGCGCGACGACGGAAGCTCACAACGCGTAGCGACCGGTGATGTCGATCCGAGCGAAGCGTTTTGGCTCGATGCCGCCGTGTCGTCGATGGGAGCGATCGCGTACGTCGGCTCCGAACCGACGCACCCGTCGGAACTCTGGTACCAACGTTCCGCAAACGTACCGCCACGCCGCTTGACCGGCGTCAACGATAAGATCGCGGCGCTCGATCTCGCGCGCTCGAGCGAACTCCGCTACGCGGGCCCCGACGGCTTCGCTGAAGATGCGGCGGTCACGTACCCGCTCGGCTACGTGCCGCACAAAAAGTATCCGCTCGTGTTCTTGCCGCACGGAGGTCCGACCGCCGCTTCGCAAACGAGTTTCGGATCGCTGACTCAGTTGCTGGCGTCGCACGGTTATCTCGTGTTGCAGCCGAACTATCGCGGCAGCGACAACCTCGGCAACGCGTATCAGCGCGCGATCTACATGGACGCCTCCGACGGCCCCGCGCGCGACGCGATGGCGGCCCTCGCGGCGCTCGAGGCGACCGGCAGCGTCGATTCCGACCGCATCGTCGTGAGCGGCTGGAGTTACGGCGGCCTGATGACGTCGTGGCTGATGTCGCACTATCACGTCTGGAAGGCCGCGCTCAGCGGCGCCGCCGTCAACGATTGGGAAGATCAATACGATTACGGCGACGGCAATATCCGCCGGGCAAATCGTTTCCACGGCTCGCCGCACGTCGGCAACAACCTAGCCGACTATCGCGCGCAATCGCCGATCACCTACGCCGCGGATACGTCGTGTCCGGTGCTCATCGTCAGCGATATCGGCGATTACCGCGTGCCCGTCACGCAATCGTTCCGGATGTACCACACGCTAAAAGACAACGGCAAAGACGTGCGCTTCATCGGAATTCCCGTCGACGGTCACAATCCGAGCGACATCGTCCGGCGCATGGAACGCGACCGGCTCTGGGTCGACTGGGCGGACCGGTATCTGCGCTAAGCAGCACCTACACCGACCAGTATTACGACGGGTGAATGCTTGCCGATTCGCGCAGGCGTTCGATGGTACGCACCGCTTCCACGCCGTCTGCAAACGAGGATTTCGGCGGCGGACCGAGCCCGCCGGCGTGCGCAACGAAGGCTTCCAGTTCGCGGCGAAGCGGCGCTTCAAATGATACTCGGATCGTGGAAGATCCGCCGCCGTTTCCACGCCTGAGGACGACCGCCGCTTCGTCGACGTCATCGAAGGCGGCGACCCCATCTTCAAAGGCCACCTCGACTGCCCGCAGCCGCGTCGGCCAACGCGTCGATATCGTTGAAACCGCGTACGCCTCGCCGGCCCGAAGGTGGGAGACCAGAGCCACCGCTCGGCCACGATGAAACGATGCGGACGCCGCTACGGGAAGCGGGGCGCGGCCGAAAATCTCCCTTGCGATCGAAAGTTCGTGCGGCAACAAGATCCACGTGCAGTCCACGTCGGCATGTGCGCGGATCGCGTCGAGACGCCACGTTGCAATTCCATAGAGAGCGCCGAGCGCTCCCGCGGTCGCGAGGCGACCGAGTTCCTCGATCGCCGGATGGTAACGCCATTTCTCCATGGCAAAGATCAAATCGCCGGCTGCCTCGGGTAGCGCTTGAAGCTCGCTGAGCGTCGTCGCGAGCGGCTTCTCGCAAAATATCGGACGCTCGAAAGGCAGCAAGGCGGCGAGCACCCCGGCGTGAGATGTCGCGGGCGTCGCAACGACATAGGCATCGCACGCGGGCAGATCGTGAAGCGACGAATGTTCGCCCGTGACGGGGTCCGCTATCTCGAGGCGAACGTTGAGGGCTCGGAGATCGCGAGCGATATGCGCTCCCCATCGACCGCAGCCGATGAGACCTATGCGCAATCGCTCATTACGGCGAGTAGTCCGGCGAAGCCGCCGTCATCGCGATCGCGTCGACGGACGGTCGGATCCGGCAGAATCCACGGAATCCGCAGCCCCGGCGCGTCCCACGTACAGCCGTGTTCGTCGGCCGGATCCCAGAGTTCCGACCGGCCCTCGAAATGCACGGTTGCGGTGACCGAGTAGACGCCGTGCAACACGCCCCTCGGAATGAAGAGGCCGGCTATCGACCCGTCGCCGATTTCGACGACCTCGGCGGCTAGATACGTCGGCGACGTGGAGCGCATGTCGAGCAGCCCAAACTTCGATACGCCGATTCCGCCGACGACCAATTCATCGCGCCGGCAATGGAGCCGCATTCCGCGTAACACGTTAGCGCTCGAGCGCTGGATCGTGAAGTTTTGCATGACCGGCAACAGCGCACCCCAGTCGGTGCGATATACTTCGGCGATGCTGCCGCGATCGTCGTCGAACTGATGGAATGCGAGCTTGCGGACCCCGAAGATTCCCTGCGTTTCGACGCAAACCGGCCCGCCGGCCTCGGCCGTCGCACCATGCAAGGAGGACTCGCGCAGAAGGCCGTCGCTCATAGCCGCTATTTATACCACATAGCGAGGTAAGCGCCTTGCCGCGGTTCAGCGTTATCATGCCGACTCATGGCGATCGCTCGACGCTTCCTTTTGCCGTGCAAAGTGCTCTCGCGCAGACGGAAGGAGATTTCGAACTCGTCGTCTCGGGTGACGGTGCCGGCGCCAGGACGCGCGAGATCGTAAGCGAGCTTGCCGCCGCCGACGAACGGATTCGATTCGAAGATTTTCCAAAGGCGGAGCAGCGTGGTGAGCTCAATCGCGGGCGCTCCGTTGCGGGGTCGCGCGGGAAGTTCGTCGCTTACCTGCCCGACGACGATCTTTGGATGCCGCAGCACCTTGCCGTGCTCGGCGACGCGCTCGAGCAGGTCGACTTCGCGCACACGATGCTAATAAGCGCGGCTCCCGACGGTACCGCCATCGCCGACGTCTTCGACGCCCTCGTTTTTCCAGACGCAACCTCCATTCGTAATCGCGGCTTCGGCATTCGCAATTGCGTGGCGGGGCACCGGCGCGATGCCTACGACGCGCTCCCGTACGGATGGCGCCTCAGTGCACCGTACAGCCCGGATACGTACATGTGGTTGCAGTTCATGGATGTCCCGACGTTACGGTACCGCTCCGTCAAACGCATCACGGCGCTTGCCCTGGCGGCGGGGCCGCGTGCGAGTATGGGCGACGCGGAACGCGCTGCGGAGATCTGCGGGTGGCTGGACTGCATATCCGACGCAAGCCGGCGCGAGGAATTAATCGCACGCGTTGTTGCGGAGATGCTGGAACGCGACAATCGTGCGTCACGCCGTGCCCGCGAACGGCTCAACGCGACGCGTTTAGCGGTGCTGTCGCGCGACATGCTGTCGGCACCGACCTTCGCGGATGTCGACCCCTGGCGTGAACGCGGAAATCCGTTGCCCGAGCCGATCCTTCGCGCGGGCGGCTGCATCGACTTCACGCGCTTCGGAAACTATCGGCTCTATACGGTCGGCGGTTTGTCGGAGCCGGAAGGCTGGGGCTGCTGGATCGACGGCGCGCGCGCCGATCTGGTTCTACCCCTGTCGGAGCAGACGGAGGGCACGTTCAACCTCGAATTCGCCTACCGCGGCCTCATCGTGCCACCGACGCAAACGATGGTATCCTTCGACGTCGTTATCAACGGCCGGTCGTGCGCATCGCTCACCGCGCAAACTGGGGCGGTCGAGACCGCGACGATCGAACTTTCGGAAGAAACGCAATGGCGGCGCAGCGGGTATTTGGCCATCCGCATCGAGGTTCACTCGACCCTCCGGCTGTGCGATCACGGACTGAGCCCGGATGGACGGCAGCTCGGCGTGGGCATGGTGTCGCTTACGCTGCGTTCGCTTTCGGATTAGCGCAGAAGTGCAGGTCTAGTCGATACGGCGCAGCGCGCGAGGGCGGCGCCGGCGCCGAGCGCGCGTAGTTTTGCGTAGGCGATGTCGCGCGTCATCGGCGCCATTCCGCAATTGGTCGAACAGGCGATGCGCGCGTCGGGCAGATGGCGCCGCGCGATCTCGATCGTTGCGGCGACTTCGTCGGGGGTTTCTATTCGATCGGTCGCAACGTCGATAACGCCGACGTGAGCCGTCTTTTCGCCGAGTAAGCCGAGGACGCGTTCGGGAACGCGCGAACCTGCAAATTCGAACGAAACCCCATTCACCGCACTCTGCGCGAGCAGCGGAAACAGCGCCGCATATTGGTCCCATTCGGTGCCCAGCGCATGCTTCCACGCGATGTTGGCGGGGACGCCGTAGCCGTAACAGACGTGCACGACGGTCTCACACGTGACGCCCGCGAGTGCCGCCTCGAGCGCCGCGATGCCCCACGCTTCGACTTCGTCGAAGTAGACATTGAAGGCCGGCTCGTCGATCTGCACGACATCGACGCCCAGCGCGACGAGTTCTTCTATCTCTTGGCGGATCGCTTGCGCGAACGCAAACGCGGCTTTCGCGCGGCTTCCGTAGTGGGCGTCGACTAGCGTATCGACGATCGTCATCGGGCCGGGCAGCGTAATCTTCAAGCGTCCGACGGTTACCTCGCGGGCAAAGCGCATCTCGTCCGCGTGCACGGCGCGCGTGCGTTGCACCGGGCCGACGATCGTCGGACAATCCGCTTCGTAGCGGTTCCCCCGAATGCCGCGTCGCGCGATCTTCGTTGTATCGACGCCGTCCAGGAGCGCTGCGAAACCGTGCACGAAATGTCGCCGCGATTGCTCGCCGTCGGTGGGCACGTCGATGCCTGCGCGCTGTTGTTCGAAGAGGGCGATGCGCGTGGCGTCGTGCTGCGCGCCACGCAACGCATCGCCGGCGAGATGCCAACTCGGCCATAACTTCTGCGAATCGGCGAGCCAGTCGGGTTTGGGCAGACTCCCGGCGATCGAGGTGGGAAAGCGCTCGTTGCGCCTTCGTTCGACGGGAGTCCCGCGCCCTTGCAGCCGAAGTGCGCACGATGTTGCGACGTCTCGTTTCTGCCGGGCTCGTTTTCGCTATATCGCTCGCGCTCGCTCCGCGAGCCAACGCAGCAGAGGAGCCGGCGCGCGTGGCGCTCGCGGAGCCGGCGATCTCACCCGACCGCTCGGAGATCGCGTTCGTCGCGGGCGGCGATATTTGGACGGCACCCGCCATCGGCGGCGTCGCGCGGCTGCTCGTCTCAAGCGACGCGACGTCGTCGCGGCCGATGTATTCGCCCGACGGCAAACACCTCGCGTTCGTTTCGACGCGCGCGGGACACGGCGATCTGAGCGTACTCGATTTCGCCGATGCGACGATCCGGCGCATCACGCACGACGACGGCTTCACGGGTCTCGACGGCTGGTCGCGCGACGGGGCGACGCTCTACTTCGATTCGATCGCGCATCAGATCGGCTTCGCGCCGTGCGTGATGCGCGTGCCTGCGGCAGGCGGCACGCCGACGATGCTCTTTCGCGAGCGCTACGTTGCCTCATCGCAAGCCGCAGCGCAGCCGGGCGGCGACCGCATCGCTTTCGTGAGTGGCGGCTTTCCGCAGTGGTGGCGCCGCGGTCACGCGCACATCGATGAAAGCGCGATCGCGTTTTACCGCCCGGGTGCGGGGGGCGGCACGCCGCAGCTCGCCCGCGCGAGCGAAGGCAACGCCGTCGAACACTGGCCGATGTGGTCGGCCGACGGCGCGACGCTCTATTACGTTTCGGACCGTTCGGGCGCGCCGAATCTGTTCGCGCGTTCGCCCGGCGGCACCGCGCACCAACTGACCCGCTTCGCGAGCGGCCGGCTCGTCTATCCCGCGATTTCGAACGACGGGAAGAGCATCGTGTTTGAACGCGATTTCGGCGTGTGGCGCTACGATGTCGCCGGCGGGGAGGCGCACGCGCTCGCGTTCGATTTGCACGGCGCACCGACGCAGAGCGGCACGCAACAGCATCTCACGCTGACGTCGCGCTTCGGCGAGCTCGCACTCTCGCCCGATGGTAAAAAACTGGCCTTCACCGCGCGTGGACAAATTTTTGCCGCGTCGGCGAAAGAAGGCGGCGAGGGTTTGCGGCTCACAAAGTCGGCGGCGAACGAACGCGATATCGTCTGGGCGCCCGATAGCCGCCGCATCGCTTACGTCTCGGACCGCGACGGCGATGAGGCGATCTTCATCCACGATCTCGCGACGAGCGGCGAAACGCGCGTCACACCGCCCGAGCGCGATTATGCGCCGCGTTTCTCTCCCGACGGTAAATCGCTCGTGTTCGTGCACGACCATCGCGACTTGCGGCTCGTCGATCTGGCCGCCAAAACGACGCGCACGATCGCGACGGGCGAACTCGACGAGATCGATCCCTTCGGCGACCGGCGTCCGCTCGCGTTCTCTCCGGACGGCTCGCGCGTTGCGTTCACGACGACCGTCACCCGCGGCTACGTCGTCGTGGACGTGGTCGACGTCGCAGGTGGGCCACCGCGCGCGATCGACCGGCTCGCCAATGCCGGAACCGGCAACCTGACCTGGTCGCCGGACGGCAAGCGCATCTATTTCATTACGGGCCAGCGCACGGAGCCCGGCCAGATTGCGCAAGTCGACCTCGTTCCGCGCACGCCACAGTTCAAAGAAGACGAATTCCACAAGCTCTTTACCGATACGACGCCACGCGAACCCACGCAACCCGTGCGGCGCAGCACCGAACCGGAGCCCGCGGTCGTGCCGAGCGCGGTTCCGAGTACCGTCGCGAGCGCAGTACCAAGCGACGTTGCGGCTTCGAGCGCCCCGTCCGGCGCCGCAGCCACCGGATCGCCCAAGCCATCCGCCGCGGCGCGCAAAGCGCGCGTCGCGATCGACTTCAACGACATTCGCGAGCGCGCATCGCTGCTGCCGACGGGCATCGACGTGAACGAACTGACCATCTCCAACGACGGGAAGACGCTCGTGTTCGCGGGCTCGGCCGCCGCCCAATCGAATATTTACACGATTTCGGTCGATCCGCTGGCCGAAGGACCGCGCGTCGCAAAACAGCTTACCGCGTCGCTCGCGCCGAAAACCAACCTCAATCTGGCCCCGAGTGGCTCGGCGTACTACCTCGAAGCCGGGCGCGCGTTCGTTGCGGCTCCCGACGGAAAGGTCCGTCCGCTGCCGCTCTCCGCCGAACTCGACGTCGACTTCGCGCATGAAAAAATGGAGCTCTTCTCACAGGCGTGGCGGACGCTCGATCACTTTTACGCCGATCCGAATTTCAACGGCGTCAACTGGAATGCGGTCAACGCGACGTACGCGCCGTACGTGCGCGGCGCCCATAACGCCGTCGAACTGCGGCGCCTGCTCAATCTGATGGTCGGCGAGTTGAATTCGTCGCATTCCGGCGTCAGCGCAGCGCGCGATCCCACCGCATCAAAATCCGGCTACCTCGGTGTCGAGTTCGACGGCGATTACTACGCGCGCACGCATCGGCTGCGGATCGCGGAGATATTACCGCTGGGTCCGCTAGCACTCACCCGCAGCGTTCACGTCGGAGATGTGGTCGAAAGCGTCGACGGCACGCCGCTCGACGGGACAACGAATCTGGAAGCACTGCTAGAGAATAAAGTCGATAAACGTGTCGTGTTGCGCGTCAACGGCCACGCCGTAACGGTCGCCCCGGTCGACGCCAATACGTCGGGAGGTCTCGCCTATCGGGCCTGGGTCGGATCGCGCCGGGCGCTGGTGGAAAGACTTTCCGGCGGCCGGCTCGGGTACGTACACCTTTTCGATATGAGCGAAGCGTCGCTCGCACGGCTCACCCTCGATCTCGATACCGATAACCAAGCCAAGGACGGCGTCGTCATCGATATCCGTAATAACGAAGGCGGCTTTATCGACCCCTACGTCACGGATATTCTCTCGCGGCGTAACTTCGTAAATTTCAAAGAACGCGGCCGGCCGCTCGCGCCCGAGCGGCCGTCGCTGGGGCAGCGCACGCTCGACCGTCCGACGGTGCTCGTCACGAACGAAAATTCGCTTTCCGACGCCGAAAATTTCACTGAAGATTACCGGCGCGCGCATCTCGGAAAAGTCGTCGGCGAACCGACGGCCGGCTGGATCATCTTCACCAGCGCCTTTCGCATGGTCGATGGTTCGACCGTGCGCGTGCCCTTCGTGAAAACGTTGACCCTCGACGGCGTGAATATGGAATTACATCCGCGCCCCGTCGACGTGCGCGTCGCACGCCCGCTCGGCGAAGATTTTCACAACGCCGACGCGCAACTCGCCGCCGCCGTGCAAACCCTGCTACGCAGCCTACGCCACCGATAGAACGACACGAAAGCCGCGATGAAAAGAATGCGACCCCGAAAACGGGTCCATCCCCGATTGAGCGGAGCTCATGTCACCGCGGGCGATGGCCAATAAGTCGGTACTCGCCCAGGAGATCAGCGAGAATCCATGCCACTCCGGCTATCGCGAAGGTCTCGACGTTTTCGCTCCAATTGGCATGATTGTGAGGATCTGCAATAAGCGACGGTACCCACACGAGGAGTGCAAAAACCACGATCATGCTCGTCAGTAGGCGAGTTGCGAGAAGTGCCATTCGATTCACAATAAGAGCCACGGCCGCGAAAGCGAACAACACCGTCGTCGTTACCGCCCAAAACGTCTGACTTGGCGGAAGCCACTTCGGAACGAGACTAGCGGTAGCGCCAAGGTAAATCGCCTGCTCGAGAGTGAAAGAAGCGGCACAGACGCCCACGAGAATGCGGCCGACCCGATTGAGCGTTTCGGGCGCCCATACCGATGACAAGCGCGCATACACGAGCGCCGCTCCGGTTAGGAGAGAGAATTGCTCGAAGAAGTTGCCCCAGCGATTGTAAATCTGCGGTGTGGCGACGATTCCTGGCACGTACAGTAAGGCGAAGACGAGATAAACCGCGCCTAGGGCGGCTGCGCCCGTTTTCGCCGTCCGACTGAACTGAATTGCAGCGCCGCCGAATATTTGGGCGGCAGCTACGGCGTAGACAAAGACCGGGCCACTGGTAGCGTTCAAAACGTGACGCAATTGACCCCAAGTGTTGTAGTCGGGCCAGGCTAGCGTGACGAGGCCTAAGGCCACAGCCGCCACTCCAAACACATGACGGCCGAGGTCGGAACTCGAGTTTGAAACAATCATATCTTCACAATCCCATTCATGAAGTCACGTTATGTCCTTAAGCTCATGCGGAGTGGCATGCACGTTATCGTCGCGCCTTCCGACGACGCCCACCGGCCGCAAATCGTGTCCGCGAAGGTCCACCGCGAAGTTCCGCGTAGCAACGCTGCATGATCACTCTCGCCGTGACGTACGTCTTTGCGGCCGATAAACTTGCCCAAGCCGAAGGCTGTTTGCGCGAACTGATTTCCCCATCCCGTCGTGAACCCGGTTGCCGCACGTACGAAATCCATCGTGCGAAAGACGACCCACGCACGTTTTTGCTCTACGAACAGTACGACGACGAAGCGGCAATCGAAGCGCATCGTGCGTCGCCGCATTTCATACGATACGGCAAGGACGGCATCGCAACGATCGCCGAAGACCGCGTCGCCGCGCTATACGTTCCCTTTTCGTAATCGCCGGCGGCTCGCTCCGCAAAGGTGGCCTCATGCGTTCGTTTCTTGCCGCTCTCGTAGGAAGTCTGGTTATGTCGTCCGTTCCCAACGCCGCGTCGGCGGCGACCGTCCGTCTCGCTTCACAAGCCGGTCCTCCCCCCGTTGCCGCGAAGATCGCGCACCAGCAGGCCATTCACGGCTATACGCGTCACGACGACTACTTTTGGCTGCGTCAAAAAAGCGACGTTCGCGTCAATGCGTATCTCAAAGCGGAAACGGCCTACACCGAAGCCGCGATGAAACCGACGCGAGCGCTGCAGACGAAGCTGTACGACGAGATGCTCTCCCACATCAAACAGACCGATTTGAGCGTGCCCTACCGCCGCGGCGAGTATTTCTACTACTCGCGGACCGAAGAGGGCAAGCAGTACCCGATCTACGCGCGCAAACGCGGCTCGCTCGAGGCGCGCGAAGAGATCACCCTCGATCTCAACGCGCTGGCCGCGGGCCACTCGTTCTTGGGCCTGGGCGCGTATCAGATCAGCGACGACGGGAACCTGCTCGCGTACTCACTCGACACGACGGGGTACCGGCAGTACACGCTCCACGTCAAAGATCTGCGCACCGGTAAAGATCTCGCCGAAGCGATTCCCCGTGTCGACGATGTCGAATGGGCGACCGATAACGCGACGCTGTTCTATACGACCGAAGACGACGTCAGCAAACGCCACGATAAATTTTGGCGCCATGCCCTTGGTGCCAGCGACTCCACCTTAGTCTACCAAGAGAAAGACGAGCTGTACGATATCGGCGCGGCACGCTCCAACGACCGGACGTTCGTTTTCGTCGCTTCGTATAGCAAGTCGACGACCGAGTGGCGCGCGATTCGGGCGTCGGCGCCCGCGAGCGAACTCGCGGTCATCATCCCGCGCAGCGAAGGCCATCGCGCTAGCGTCGAACATCACGGTCGCGATTTTTACATTCTGACGAACCGGGATGCCGAAGATTTCAAGCTCGTCACGACGCCCGATACGGAACCGCAGGAATCGCACTGGAAGACGATCGTTCCGGAACGCGCCGGCATCCATCTCGCCGATATTTCGATGTTTGAGAAGTACGCCGTTCTCAGCGGTCGCGGCGGCGGCTTCAGTAACCTCGAAATCCTCGATCTCTCAACGAACGCCTTGAAAAGCGTCGCCTTCGGAGAACCGGTTCATAGCGTCTTTCCTGCGGCGAATCCCGAGTATCACACGGGCACGTTCCGTTACACCTACACGTCGCTGGTCACCCCGAGTTCCGTCTACGATATCGAGATGGCTTCGGGCGAACGCAAGCTGCTCAAGGCGACCGAAGTGCCGCATTACGATCCGAAGGCCTACGCGACCGAACTCAGATACGCGACCGCACGCGACGGCACGCGCATTCCGATGTCGCTGGTCTATCGCAAGGGCGTGGCGCACGACGGTAAGGCGCCGATGCTGCTCTACGCTTACGGTTCCTACGGCATTTCGATGGATCCCACGTTCTCCGCGGCTCGGCTCGTCCTGCTCGATCGCGGCGTCGTCTACGCGATCGCGCACATTCGCGGTGGCGGCGAACTCGGCGAAAAGTGGCGCACGGCCGGGCACTTACGCGAGAAACTCAACACCTTTACCGATTTTATCGATTGTGCCGCCGATCTCATAAAAAGTAAGTACACATCGGCGGACCGGCTCGCGATCCAAGGCGGCAGCGCCGGTGGATTGTTGATGGGAGCGGTGACCAACATGCGGCCCGACCTCTTCAAGGCCGTCGTCGCCCAAGTGCCGTTCGTCGACGTGATGAATACGATGCTCGACGCGTCACTGCCGTTAACGACGAGCGAATACCTCGAGTGGGGCAATCCCAACATCAAGGGCGACTACGACTACATGATGCGCTATTCGCCCTACGACAACGTCAAGACGCAAGCGTACCCCGCGATGCTGGTAAAAGTCTCGGTCAACGACAGTCAAGTCCCGTACTGGGAAGGCGCCAAGCTCGTCGCCGAAATGCGCACGCGAAAAACCGATCGAAATCCACTTCTGCTGATGGTGAATTTTGGAGCCGGTCACGGCGGCGCGTCGGGCCGCTACGACGCGCTCAAAGAAACCGCGTTCAACGACGCCTTCATTCTCGCCGAGATCGCGCCCTAGCGTAGCAAATTCGTTCGCGGGGATACCCCTATTGGACAACCGCGCCGCCCGGTGTCAGCGGGCTATATTCGGTGAACCAAACGTTTCCGTCCGGGCCCGCGGTCATGCCGCGGACCCATGAAAGAGCAAACGCGGCGATGGTTGCCGTCTGGCCGACCGGAGACGAACGCTACAATCGTCACGGGCTGATGCGCGCAATTTTCCCCGACTGCTCCGTAAACCAACGATTGCCGTCGGGACCAGCGATCATCTCCGACGGATCGGCGCCCAACGTTGGAACGGGGAATTCCGTGACGGCACCTGTCGTGAAAATGCGCCCGATGTTGTTGCCGCTCATTTCAGCGAACCAGAGGTTGGCGTCGGGTCCCGTCGTGATACCACGCGGACGGCTGTCGGTGGTCGGAACGGGAAACGCGTTGAAGGTGCCCCGCGGCGTAATGCGTCCGACCTTATTCGCAATGAGTCCGGTAAACCACAAATTGCCGTCGGGACCTTTTGAAATACCGCCCGGATTACTGCCGGCCGTGGGAATCGGAAACTCGGTGATCGTACCGTTGGGCGTAATACGCCCGATCTGGTTCCCGGTAATTTCCGTAAACCACAAATTGCCGTCAGGGCCGGCCGTGATATCGCCCGGATTGCTATCGCCGCGGGCACGTTAAATTCGGTAATCGTGCCGCTGGGCGATATGCGTCCGATCTTGTTGGCGTTGGATCCCGGTTCCGTGAACCAGAGATTACCATCGGGACCAGCCGTTATACCGTCTGGATTACTCTAGGCTGCGGGAAGTGTAAACTCCGTTACGGTGCCGCTTGGCGTGAAGAGTCCAATCTGGTTCCACAAAGCTTTCTGTAAACCACAGATTGCCGTCGGGACCCGTCGTAATAAATGAGGCGCCACTGTTGGTGGTGGGAATCGCAAATTCAGAAATGGCGCCGCTGGGCGTGATGCGTCCGACTTCGTTGCTCTGAGTTTCGATGAACCACAAATTGCCGTCAGGCCCGGAGGTGAACCGAGGGGATCGCTCCTAACGGTGGGCATGGGAAACTCGACATCGTTCCGGTCTTCGGACCGGCGGCAAGATCGGCGGCCTTGTTCGGCCCATTCGACGCAGTACCGTTTACCGTCGCCCGCGTGAACGCACTACTGCCGTTATACGCAAGCGAAATGCCCGATGACGGCTGCGTTACGCTGCTCTGCGAGAGCGTCGTGCTATTCGAAGTATCCGCATCGCTCAAAGTGATCGACACCGGATTTGCGGTAGCGTCCGCGTAGGTGCCCGGGCCGACGATAGTATTTCCGCTCGGATCGACCGCGTTGACGATCACTTGTACCGTCGCAGCCATTCCCGTCGTCACCTTCGCCGGGTTGAGCGCTATCGAAAGCGTCGCGACGACGCTGTTTAAGGTCGCGTTGACCGGATTGCTCCGACCCGCTACGACGTTGACGACCACCGTTGCGAGCGAGAGCGAGGCTCCCGAACCGTCGGTGCTCGCTTGAGCGCACCCTGTGCCGTCGCTCTGGGCACCGTGATGGAAAGTGCGACGGCCCCGGCTTTCAATGCGGCCGGCACCGTCCTCGCATTCTTCGGTACGGCCGGAACGCTGCGCTGCCCACCACCATCGCATCCCACACACGCGAAGAGAACGAGTGCCGATATGCTAGCGCGTTTTATCTCGTTGACCGCGCTTCCCGGCTTGCAATCGCGCATCGGAGTTCGTCCTGTCGTGTCCGGTCCCGCCGCGATACCGAGCGCAACATACCCATCACCGGACCTTGCGGATGAGATTGTGGCCAAAATCCGCGACGTACAGGTTGCCGCTACTATCGACCGCTACGTCTGCCGGAGTGTTGAATTTCGCCGCCGCGCCCATGCCGTTCGCAAAGCCCCCCGTTCCGTTACCGGCAAGGGTGGAGACGACGCCGCCCGGCGTAATCTTGCGGACTGCGTTATTGAAATATTCAGCGACGTACACGTTGCCGCTGCTATCGACCGCGGGGCCACCCGGACCATTGAACGTTGCCGCGTTGCCGGTACCGTCCGAGAAACCGCTGTTGGGGCTACCGGCAAGGGTCGTGACGTCGCCGGCGCGAGTAATTTTTCGAATCTCATCGCTATCAGAAATGTACATGTTACCGCTGCCGTCGATCGCGACTCCGCCCGGGGAAGAGAACGTCGCTATCGTGCGATTACCGTTCGAGAAACCTCTGCTGCCGTCGCCGGCAAACGTGGAGACGACGCCGCTGGGCGTGATTTGGCGGATTGCATAGTTTCTCAGGTCAGCGACGTACACGTTGCCACTGCTGTCGACCGCTACGCCGTTCGGACCGTCGAATGTCGCTGCCGTGCCGGGGCCGTTCGAAAAGCCTTGCGCACCACTTCCGGCCAGGGTGGTAACGTCGCCGCGCGGCGAGATTTTGCGTATTGCGTTGTTTGCAAAATCAGCGACGTACAGGCTTCCGCTGCCGTCGATCGCCACGCCGGAGGGAGAATTGAATGCCGCTGCTGCGCCGTTACCGTTCGAGAAACCGCTCTTGCCGCTACCGGCAAGGGTGGACACGACGCCGTCCGCCGTGATCTTGCGGATTAAATTGTTACCCTGCTCCGCGACGTACACGTTGCCACGACCGTCGACGGCGATGCCGCTCGGCAAGTAAAAGCTCGCTGCTGTGCCGGGGCCGTCGGTAGAACCTGGTTGACCGCTTCCGGCAAAGGTTGAGACGATGCCGCCGTTGCCGGCAGCCCGTGTCAGCATTGCCGTTGCACTCGGTCCGTTCGAGGCAGTTCCGGTTACCGTTGCCCTGAGAACGAGCTGTTACCATCGTACGTCAGCGTGATGCCGGGAGTCGGTGTCGTGGTGCTGCTCTGGGAGAGCGTGGTACTTTTGGATGAATCCGCATCGCTCAAACCGATCGTCACCGGTTTCCCCGCAGCGTCCGCGTAGACGCCGGGGCCGACGATCGTGCTACCGGCAGCATCCCGTGCATTGACGATCACTTGAACGGTCGCAGCCGTTCCCGCCGGCACGTTCGCGGGATCCAGCGCGACCGAGAGCGATGCGACGACGCCGTTGAGGGTCACGTTGACGGGATTACTTTGACCCGCGACGACGTTGACCAGCAGCGTTGCCAGCGACAGCGGCGCCCCCGAACCGTCGGCGCTCGCAAAGGTTGAGATCGCGAGCGCCTCATTCTGCGCGACGGGCGCCGAGACGTTAAAGCTACAGGACAGCGGTCCGTGCGCGTTCGAGCATCCAGGCGAGCTCTGCGCGAGCGCGAAGGTTTGCGTCGGCGCGCCTTGCGGAGTTACGGAAACCGATCCGGTCGCGGGCGACACGTAGGCGGGCCGTCGGCTCGCTCCCTGCGCCGTCGCTTGCGGCACCGTGATAGTGAGCGCGACCGCGCCGGCTTTCGAGGCGGCGGGCGTCAACGCGGTCGGATTTTTCGGAACGGCCGGTGCCAACATTTGGCCGCCGCCGCAGGCCGTCAGCGCGAAGAGCGCAAGAGTGACGACGCGATATCGGGAGTGCGTCATCTACCTGACCGTGCTCTTTTACCTTGAATGACGATCGGCGTCGTCGTGACGGTCACGCTAACGGTCGTCGCTTGCCCGTTGGCATCGGTTACCGTGATCGTCGTGATCCCCGCCGCTACCGGCGAAACGGTGAAGGTGGTGCTGGGCCCGTTAGCCTGCGCCGGAGAGACGCTCGCAACGCCCGAGTTGCCGCTCGTCGCATTGAGTTGGCCCGTATAGTTCGCCTCGGAGGCCATAAAGGTTTGCGCGCACGAGCTGGTTCCGCTGGGGCCGCAGTTGTTCCCGACGTTCGTGAAGTTCAATGATGATGGGCTGGCCATCAGGGCTGCCGGCGTTGCGGTCGGCGTCGCCGTCGCCGTCGACGTCGGCCTCGGTGTGGGCGTCGCCGTCGGCGTCGGCGTCGGCCTCGGCGTGGGGGTCGCCGTCGCCGTGGCGCTCGGGGTCGGTGTCGGCGTCGGCGTTGACGTCGTCGCCGTTGGGGTCGGTGTCGGCGTCGCGGGGGAAGTCGGTTTCCCGGTAGCGCTTGCGGTAGCCGTCGGCGTTGCCGTAGCGGTCGACGTGGCAATCGGCGACGGCGTCATCGTCACGGTGCCCGTCGGCGACATCGCCGGCACCGGCGAATTCGTCGGAGCCGACGTCCCCGGTACGCCCGTATCAGCGGGGCCCGGCTTGAGAACGACGGAGTCTTGCCCACAACCAGCGATGGCAACGACCGCGAGCCAGATCGCGCATAACGCGGGATTCTTTCCTAAACGCATGGTCGCATCACCTTACCTTGGCTAATTCTGCAGCGAGAGCACCAGGCTACACACTGTAGCCGGGCGACCCCCCCTTATTTAGGCATGCGGTCACGGCGAATGGCATCGGGAGAAACCCTACCTTTCATACGGTCCAAGATCGCCCGTTATAAGGCAAAAACGGCGCATGCTACCGTGACGAGCGGCCCGAAGCCGCGCGCTCTCAAGGTAGGGTTTCTCCCGATAGCGCGCCACCCGCCAATCTGCAGCACCATAGTTTTTGTTGGTGCCGAGTCACGTCAAAGGGGGCGCGTCGGTAGTTTTTCCGTTCTTGCGAAGACATCGCATAGCCGCGCCCAGGCGCATACACCGAATCCGGCGCCAAGCTGGAAAACGATTCGCGCCCTTTGCGCGCTCGGGATGGCGGCCTGGGTGGCGACCACGCTCGCCGCGTGCTCTGGAGCCCCCAACGCGTCCGCGCTACGAGAGATTCCGCGGACTTTGCTTCGGCCGTCGGCCTCGGCGTCGATCACAATCGTTATTCCGCAGATGCCGGAGAGTGGTTCGCGACGTCCGGCCTATGTGTCGCCGGCCACCGGTTCGCTCGCCGTCACGCCGAACGGAAGTCCACGTCAGGTCTTCGCGCTGGGACCGAATGCGGCGGGCTGCCAGCCGGGGCCGCCCTTGACGTGCACGGTGAGCGCATCGATGCCCGTCGGGGCGAACCAGCCGCTGGGGATGGCAACATATGCGTCGGCCGACGGCTCCGGTGCGCCGCTTTCCGTCGCCAACATCATCGTGACCGTCGCGGCCGGTGCAGCAAATCCGGTCACCGTCACACTGAACGGTGTCGTCGCGTCGCTGGGTATCGCGCTCCTTCCGGCGACCGTGCAGTCCGGAACGGCTTCGAGCCCGAGCGTGGTCGTCAACGCGCTCGATGCCGCCGGTGCGACGATCGTCGGGCCAGGAACGTACGTCGACGCGAGCGGCACAACCATCGTCATTTCGCTGACCAATAGCGATGCAACGGCCAGCACGACGCTCTCCACGACGAACATCGGGCAGCCCGGCACGAACGTCACGCTCGCCTACAACGGCTCCGCTTCATTCACCGGAGCCACCATCACGGCGCAAGCGCCCGGTATTCCGTCAGCCGCCGCGACGCTTGGCGTCGCGAACGCGGCAACGCTAGCCGTATACACGTCGGAAGGGAAAGATTGTCGGGCCAATATCGCGACCGGGCCGCTGCCGCAGTGAGCGGCCCGACCCCACCGCGACATGTGAAGTTCAGCCGCCGAGTTCGGCGTTGACCATCCAATCGATGCCGAATCTATCGGTGCAAACGCCAAACATCGCACCCCAGAACGTCTTGCCGAACGGCATCACGATCGTCCCTCCATCGCAGAGCGCTTCAAAAATCCGTTGCGATTCCGGTACGTCGCGCGACGTCAGCGAAAGGGAGACGCGATTGCCCACGACTTCCGTCGCTCGATTACCGTCCGACGCCATGAACTGTAGCGTCGGAGCTTTGAAGTTCGCGTGCATGATGCGCTGGCGCGCTTCCGGCGGCATCGCGTCCGCCATCGGCGTACCTTCATAGCGCATCAGCGCCGTCGTTTCTCCGCCGAATACTTTCGCGTAGAACGCGAGTGCTACTTCGCAATTGCCGTCAAACGAGAGATACGGCTCGAGATGCATGGGAACGTCCCTTTGCGGCGCTCGGAATGAAATATCGAAGCTTGCGCGCGCACCGTTGAGTTCCCGCCGAGACCTCAGCCAGTGTCGCTCTTAGACTCGCGCGCCCACGCTTCGAGCAATGCCGACTCGCGCTCGGGCGCGAGCCCGGCGCGCAGCGTCCGCGACGCGGGCCGGTCGTGGAACTCGGCGAGCGTATCGGCGATCGTCTGTGCGAGCGGGCGCAGCGTGAGGCCGGTCGCACGCGCCTTCGCATTATCGACGTCGCACAGACCCCGAAACTCCGGCCCATCGGGAACCCACAACGGCAATTCTACCCACGCTCCGACGTCGTGCGCTTCGAGAAACGCGTCGGAGACGTACGTGAATTTCGCGTCGCTGCCGCTCGCGGCACGCGCGGTCTCCAGAACGTCGGCTATCGCGAGCGTGCGTCGTTCGCCGACGAGAAAATAGGTGCCGGTTCGTTCGTCGCCGACGGCGCGCGCTACCCACGCCGCGAGATCGCGTGCGTCGATGACCTGCACCGGCAGCGACGGCGCGCGTGGTGCGAGCACTTCACCGCCACGCGCGACACGCACCGGCCAATACGTGAATCGGTCGGTCGCATCGTAGGGGCCGACGACGAGGCCGGGACGCACGACCAGAACGCGCCGCGCACCCAGAAGCGCGACCAGTTCGCGTTCGCATTGCGCCTTATGCACGCCATAGAGTTCGGGGTCTCGCGTAGCGGTTTGCGTTCCCGGCGGAAACGGGAGCGATTCGCCCGCTTCGTCGATCGCGGGCACGCCGACATCCACCGCGTTGATGCTGCTCACGAAAATATAGCGCTTCACCCACGACGCGACCGCGGCGGCCGACGCACGCACGTCATCGGGCGTGAAGCCGCACGTGTCGATGACCACGTCGGCCGCGACGCTTGCGAGCCCGGCCACATCCGTCGTACGATCGCCGACGAGTCGCTCGTGCTCCGCAAAAAGCGCGTCGTTGGTTACGCCACGGTTGAAGAACGTGACGCGATGACCGGCCGCGATGACCGCCTCGGCGATATGCCGCCCGACGAAGCTCGTACCGCCCAGAAACAGCACGTGCACGTCGAGCTATTTCTCGGCGAGGGTGGCGCGCACGATGCGCTCTTGTTCGACCGCGTGCACGCCGCCGTAGCCTTCCGACGGGCTCGCACGGTACGGCCGGCCGATATAGTCGACGTCTGCGATCCCGTTCGGCAGCCGATCGAGTATCCGGCGACGCACGTGGGCGCGCGCCCCCATGTTCTTCGGCTCTTCCTGTGCCCAGATGACGGATGTTGCGTTCGGGTAGCGCGCGAGCGTGGCGACGATCTCGGCGACCGGTAGCGGCGAAAGCAACTCGATGCGAACGAGCGCCGTTTTGGTCGATGCGGCACGGCCGGCATCGCCGACGAAATCGTAATAGATTTTCCCCGAGCAGAGCACGATGCGCTCGACCGCTTCCCGCCGGTCGAAGTACGCTTCATCGTCGATCACCGGCCGGAACTCGCCGCTCGCCAGCTCGTCCATGTGGCCGGCCGCGTCTTTCATACGCAGGAGACTCTTGGGCGTGAAAATGACCAGCGGCAGCGCTCGCGGCTGACGCGCTTGCAGCCGCAGCAGATGGAAATACTGCGCGGCCGTCGTGCAGTTCGCAACCTGCATGCTGCCTTCGGCGGAAAGCTGCAAGAAGCGTTCGATGCGGGCGCTCGAGTGTTCGGGTCCGGCACCTTCATAGCCGTGCGGCAAGAGCAACACCAGCCGCGAGGTCTCACCCCATTTGGCTTGCCCGGCCGCGATGAACTGGTCGATGATGATTTGCGCACCGTTATTGAAATCGCCGAATTGCGCTTCCCACAGAACCAGTGCGTTCGGCGTCTCGACGGCGTAGCCGTATTCGAAACCCAGACACGCGTATTCGGACAACGGGCTGTTGTATATCTCGAAGCTCGCTCTCGCGTCGGAGAGATGCTGGATCGGCGCGAACGTCGCGTTCGTTTTGGCATCGTGAAGGACGACGTGACGGTGCGAGAACGTGCCGCGTTGCGTATCTTGTCCGGTCAACCGAATCGGCGTGCCTTCGGCGAGCAGCGAGGCGAAGGCGAGCGATTCGCCGAGCCCCCAATCCACTTCGCCCTCGGCGGCCAAGGCGGTGCGTCGCCGCTCGAGTTGTCGCGCCAGCTTCGGATGTACCGTAAACGATTTTGGAACGGCGACCAGTTCGTCGTTCCACGCGAGCAGCTTCGCGCGGCCGATCGTCGCTTCGTCCGTCGCGAGCGGCGCGTCGGCGGGTGCGACGCGCGGAGCACTCTCGCGCGTCCACGTGCCGCCTTTCACGTTCGCCTGTGCCGCGCTCAAACGTTCGGTCGAGCGCGCCAGCAAGGCGTTCGCCTCTTCTGCCGTGACGACGCTTTGGGCGATGAGTTTCTGCGCGTAGAGTTCGCGGACGGTCGGATGCGTCTTTATGCGCTCGTACATATCGGGCTGCGTGTACGCGGGTTCGTCGGTTTCGTTGTGACCGAAGCGACGATAACCGATGAGATCGATGATCACATCGTGTCCGAAGCGGCGCCGAAAATCGATCGCGAGGTGGACGGCTGCGATACACGCGTCGACATCGTCGGCGTTGACGTGCACGATCGGCACGTCGAAGCCTTTGGCAAGATCCGACGCGTAGCGCGTCGAGCGCGCGTCCGACGGATCCGTCGTAAAACCGATCTGATTGTTCGAGATGATGTGGACCGTGCCGCCAGTGGCGTAGCCCGCGAGCGCCTGCAAGTTGAACACTTCTGCGACGACGCCTTGTGCGCTGAAGGCCGCGTCGCCATGGATGAGGATCGGTGCCGCCCGACCGGTATCGACCGTAGCGATCGAGCGAGCGTGATCGGTCTGCAACGCACGCGTGCGCCCTTCGACGACTCCATCGACGGCTTCGAGATGGCTCGGATTGTTGGCCAGCGCGACGGCGATCGGGCCGCTCGAAGTTTCGTACGTACCGGCGGCGCCGTGATGATATTTGACGTCGCCCGTAACGTCGCCCGTGACGCCGTCGCCGCGTAAATTCGCCGCTTCGAATTCGGCCAGAATTTCCTCGTACGGCCGGTTGACGACGTGGGCGATCGTGGCGAGCCGCCCGCGATGCGCCATGCCGATCACGGCCGTGCCGACGCCGTCGGCTGCCAAGAGCGTGATCAGTTCCTCGAGCATCGGCACCATCGCGTCGAGGCCTTCGATCGAGAAAGTTTTCGCGCCGATGTACGCTTTACGCAGGAAACGTTCGAACGTCTCGACGTTGGTCAAGCGCTCGAGCATCCGACGCGCGCGCTCGGGAGCGAGTGCCACGAAATGCTTGCCGGTTTCGATATATTCGCGCAACCATTCGCGCTGCTCGATGTTGGCGATATGTTCCACTTCGTACGCGATCGTCGAGCTGTACGTCGCGCGTAGCGCCGTAACGACGTCGGCGAGCGTGTCGCCGGAAAGTTTGGTGCGCAGCACCGACGCCGGGATCGCCGACATGACGCTCGGCGTCAACGCATAGTTTTGCGTGTCGAGGGCAGGATCGCCCGGGGGCTGCGTGCCGAGCGGATCGAGCGTCGCGGCGAGATGCCCGTGGCGGCGGTACGACGAGAGGATCGCCACGCCGGCGGCGACCGCGCGCAGCAACTCATCCGACGGCGCCGCCCGCGGCGCGCTCGCCGGCAGATCGGTCACGGCCGTCGCGGCGGCGGCTCCGTTCTGGGCCGTGCGCTGCGGCGCGGCACTGGTCGCGAGCGCCCCCGAGCTCGCGACAGCACGCGGCGCGCCGAGCCCTGCGCTAGCGAAGACGTCGTCGTAGAAGCCGTCCTTACCGGCCAAAAACGTGTCGACACGTTTGAGAAAATCGCCCGACTGAGCGCCTTGCACCACGCGATGATCGTACGTATTGGTCAACGTCATGATCTTCTCGACCCCGAGCGACGCGATCGTGGCGGGGTCGACGTTCGCGAAGCCGGGCGGATACGCGATCGCGCCCGCAGCGACGATCGCGCCTTGCCCCACGGTCAAGCGGGGAACCGACGCGACGGTACCGATGCCGCCGGGATTGGTCAGCGTGAAGGACGCGCCACTGAGATCGTCCGCGCCGAGCCTACCCTCACGCGCTTTGGCGATGAGCTCTTCGTACGCGCTGCGAAAGGCGATGAAGTCGAGCGCGTCCGCCGATTTGATGACGGGAACGACGAGGAAGCGCGAACCGTCTTTACGCTGCGTGTCGACGGCGATCCCGAGATGGATGCCGTTCTCGACGCGCGTCGCCACGCCGTTCTCGCGCCGAAAACTCACCGTCATCGGAATCTCGCGCGCCGCACGCACCAGCGCAAACGCGATGATGTGCGTGTACGAAATTTTTTCGCCGCGGCCGGCCGCTTTGAGCGCGGCGTTGAGTTCCGCGCGTTTGCCCTCGAGCGTTCCGACGTGGACCGTGCGGAAACTCGTCGCCGTCGGAATCGTTAAGCTCTGTTCCATCGCGCCGACCAGTGCGTTCGCCGGGCCTTTGATCGCCGTCGCGCGCGCGTCCGCGGGCAAGGGCGGTTGCGCCACTCCCTGCGACGTCGCGGCCGCAGCGACTGCGCTCGAGGCCTTCACGACGTCCGCCGCTACGACGAGTCCATCCGGCCCCGTACCGACGATCGTCGCGAGATCGAGGTGTGCGCGCTCGGCGACCCGCTGCGCGCGATGCGACGCCGCGCCATCGGCCCTGGGAATGCCGTCCGTGCGTACACCGTTCGGCCCAGAGGCAGCGGCGGCGGCGGCTCCGGGAGCACCGTAGGACGACGGAGTCGGCACCGCGACGCCGGGGACCGGCGTGGGCACGCTCGCTGCGCCGCCGTCAGGCCTCACCGCACTCGTATCAATTTCGGCGAGCAACGCGCCGACGTTGACCGTCGCGCCTTCGTCCGCAGCGAGCGTCACGACGATGCCGGCGGCGGGCGCGGGGACTTCGACGTCCACCTTATCGGTCGTAACGTCGACCAGCGTCGCGCCCGCGTCGATCCACTGGCCGGGCTTCACGCGCCACTCCACGATCGAGCCCTCGGTGACGGATTCTCCCATTTCGGGAAGCGAGACTTGCAACAGAATTTCAGGCACGAGGCGATCCCACGACTTGCTCCACGATGGTGACCATTCTGAAGCGTCTGCGGGAACCCGCTTGCCCTTTACGGCGTTAGCAAGGCACGGCTTCCCCAGGCCGCTGTGGATTCGGCCCGCACGGCCAACCTAAGGACTCCCACGCCATGAACGCCTCCTCATATTTGCTCGCCGTATTCGTCGTCGGAACGGGCATTTTCGCGCTCGGACCGCACCACGTCGTCAGCTCGAACGCCGTGTCCGCGCGCCAGGCGGTGCGCGCTTCGACCGCCGCGCCTTCCGCGACAGTCTCGCTTGCAAATTCGCCGGAGCCGTCGACTTCAGCGATGCCGCCAACGCAGTCGAAAATCGCCGCACCCTCCGCCGCAGCCACCGTCGATACGAAAGATTTTACATACGCGCCCGCCACAGTGACGGTGCCCGCCGGCTCGACGGTGCGCTTCAAAAATTCCGATTCGATGGCGCATACCATCACTGCCGCCGACCGGTCGTTCGATTCGAAGGATCTCGCCGAAGGCGAAAGTTGGTCGCACGTCTTTGCGACTGCCGGGACGTATGCGTACTACTGCTCGTATCACCGCTACATGAAGGGCAAGATCGTCGTAAAATAGTGACGCCGCACACGCAGACGGACGCCGCTTGCATCGCAGCGGCGTTTTTCATGCCCAGGAAGGGACTCGAACCCCCACAACCTTGCGGTTACTGATACCTGAAACCAGCGCGTCTACCAATTCCGCCACCAGGGCAAGACCCGCACGTTCCGCCGGACGCGCGCGCGTCCCTTGAGATTTAGCGCACGTACGATGCACCGTTGACGTCGATGCACGTGCCCGTCGCATAGTCGGCGCCCCCCATCGTGAGGAACGCGACGATGCTCGCAACTTCTTCCGGCCCGCCGACGCGGCCCGCCGGGATCTCAGCGCGGATCGAGTCGCCCGATTCGACGAGAGCTTCGGCAGCCATATCGGTCTGGATAAAACCGGGAGCGACCGAGAACGCAACGATACCGTCGCGCGCACAACCGCGGGCGATGGACTTCGTGAAGTTCGCGAGCGCCGCTTTACTGGCACCGTAATCGGCGAACGTCGTTTCGCCACGATGCGCGGCGCGTGAAACGACGTTGACGATGCGGCCGCGCACCCCACGCGCATCGGGTGCTTGCGCGCGCATCGCGCGCAGCGCGTGCCACGTCAGGTCGGCCGTTCCAAAAAGATTGATTTCGAACGTACGTCGCCAGCCCGCCCGCCACGCCGCGTAATCGGCGCCGTCGAACGGATTGTCGGCGAAGATGGCGGCGTTGTTGACGAGCACATCGATGCGTCCGAAACGTGTGACCGTCCGTTCGATCAAGGCCGCGAACGTATCGGCTTCCGCGAGATCGCTGCGCTCGCAGACGATGCTCGCAGCGTCACCGCCCAGTTCCGTCACGAGTGCTCGGGCAGCGGCGCCGTCGCGAGCGTACGTAAAGTATACCGCCGTACCACCCGCGTGCAGCGCGCGCACGATCGCCGCGCCGATACCGCGCGACCCGCCCGTTACGAGAACCACGCGACCCACCACGTTCGCCGTCATGCGCGCTGCACGAGCGCGATTCCGCCTGCGATTGCCGCCAGCCCGGCGACGTCATGCACCCCGACGTGCTCGTGCAACAGCACGGCCGCGATCGCGAGCCCGAAGGCCGGCGTCAGGTAATAGAACGCGCTGACGCGGCTCGCTTCGCCGTGCGTCAGCAGCCAGAACCAGATCAGCGATGCGCCGACGCTGAGCGCGAGGACGAGGTACACGAACGAAGCGACCAGCTCGGGGGTTACGCGCACGACGCCTACGACGGGCGCTGCAAAGAAGGCCACGGGCACGATCGCCAACCCCGCGACGACGAGTTGAATCGCATTGATCGAGAGCGGACTTTCGTTCGTGGCCGCCCGTTTGTAGAGAAGCGTCGAAGCGACGCTCGCACAGACGCCGAGAAACGCAACGAACACGTCCCACGGCGCGGCGTCGCCACTACCGCTGCGCGCGTAGACGATCGCGATGACGCCGCCGAAGCCGAGCGCGAGACCGAGCGCTTTGATCGGTGTTAACCGTTCGCCCAGCAGTCGCGGGGCGACGAGCGCGAGTACGAGCGGATTGGTGCTTGCGACGATCGCGCCCATGCCCGATGAGAGATGGTGCAGTGCGGTATACGTTAGCCCGAGATAAAGCGCGTTCGCGAGCACGCCGACCATTCCGGCGACGAGCCACGCGCGTGCAGTTTTGGGAAACGGCTGGCGAAGCGCGAGTGCGATCATCGCCATCAGTACGCCCGCCGTTTCGAAACGCGCGACGAGAAACCACAGCGGATCGCTCTGCGTCGACGCGATCTTGCTCGGCACGTACGCCGACGCCCATAGAAAAATATAGAAGATCGCGATTGCGATACCGACCGGACCGCGCGCACGAGCCTGCATGACGAGCGGCACAACGCCTAGCTCGACCGCGCGGTTGCGACGGGGACGACTATAACCAGCCGCGGTCGCGCGCGATCCGCGCCGCATCGACCCGGTTGCTTCCACCGGTTTTGCCAATCGCTTCACTCAAGTAATTGCGAATCGTCCCTTCGGTGAGTCCGAGCCGTTCGCCGATCGCTGCGCTCGTAGAGCCGTCGGCAGCGAGGCGCAGCACCGCGCGTTCGCGATCGCTCAGCGGATCGGGTTCGTTCCACGCTTCGAGCTTCAACGACGGATCGATGGCGCGTTCGCCCGCGTACACGCGCCGGATCGTCGTCGCGAGTTCCGCTGCGGGCCGGTCCTTGAGAAGGTAGCCGCTAACGCCGGCGTCCATCGCGCGCCGCAAATAACCAGGCCGAGCAAACGTCGTCACGATGATCGTTCGCGTCGCGCTCCGTTCGCGTTGCAACGACGCCGCAACCTCGAGGCCGGTAAGGTGCGGCATCTCGATATCGGTGACCAGGACGTCGGGCGGTAAGCGCCCCGCTTCTCGCAAAGCGGAGGCGCCGTCGTACGCAACGCCCACCACCTCGATATCCGCTTCCAGCGCGAGCAGAGCCGAGATCGCGCCGGCAACGAGTTGCTGATCCTCGGCGATGAGAATGCGAATCAGGTAAAGCCGCTAATAATGATGCCGCGTCGCAAGGACACGGAGACTTAAGCGACTCAAGGCTAAATCGCTCGGAACAACAGTGCTTCAATAATGCCGCACGGCGACGGTGGGGGTCACAGGGTCCGAGAAGCTTACTGCAAAGTTTACAGTAGTTCCCAGTGATGCCTCTTGCGCTAGGACGGTGAGTTGTGCTACTTTTGGCTCGTTCCCGATTAATCGGAACGAAAGAAGACGCGCCGCTTGTGCGACCCGCCCTCTCGTGTTGCCAACACACGACGAGTATGGGGCACCGCGGGCGGCGCGTCAACCGCCTTAAGCCGCCCGCTTCGCGGGTCAAGGACTATTCGTCATGCTCGGTACCATTTCTGTAAATGGCGACGTCATATACGTCGACGGCGTCGACCTCCACGACCCCCTCGTCTCAGAACTCCTTCGAGGCCTCGCGCGGAAAAAGCGGCAACAGCGGCCGAGCCGGCGCGTTCGACCCGAAAGGGCATCGCCGCGGGTAAAACGCACCTCGACACGACCGCGGAGAGCGTGGACGATATGCGGCGCGATCTCACGTGCTCCAACGCTTGCGCGCCGCAATCGACGGCGACTGTGGCGACGCGGAAGCCGCATAACGACGCCTCGCGCGGCGGGCGTGTTGTCACCGAGCTGCCCGCCGCAGCGTTGCACCGCGCGCGCTGCTCGAAGACGTAGCTCACCATGAGTATCTGCCGGGGCTCGCAGAGTGCCACCCATGTGGCATAAGCATGCGCTACGGTCTAACAAGTAATCGCTTGCCGGGAGGCTCGTTTGCGGTCCTACTCCGATTTCTTTCGCATTGCCACGGGCGACAAACAGCCGTATCCGTTCCAAGAGCGGCCGGCTCTCGCCGACACGTGGAGTCCTCTCCTGGAAATTCCGACCGGCCTCGGAAAAACCGAGACGATCGTCGGAGCGTACCTGTACCGTACGCTGGAGCGGCGCTTACGCGAACCGCGACTGGTCATGTACACGCTCCCGATGCGTTCGCTCGTCGAGCAAACGATTGCGCGGATCGAATCCATGACGACAAATCTCCGTCAATCCCGCCTCTATAACGATAGCGAGGTCCCATCGGTACAAGCGCTCCTCGGAGGCGACGTTTCGACCGATTGGATCGAGCAACCGGAACGCCGTGCGATCGTTGTCGCCACGCAAGACATGGCGCTCTCGCGTGCGTTGAATCGCGGCTATGCGGTCAGCCGCTTCAAATGGCCGATGGCGTTCGGTTCGATCTCGAACGACGTCCTGTATGTGGTCGATGAAGTCCAGTTGCATGGCATCGGCGCGACGACGGCAGCGCAACTGCAGGGCCTCAGCGAACGCTTCGGTGTTTTCGGAACGCATCGGACGGTCTTCGTCTCCGCGACGATCGACCGCACACGTATCGACACCGTCGATTATCCGCTCGTAGGCGCTATCGCGGCGACGGGCGCCGTCGCTCTGAATGACGACGACTTCGCGCATCCGCGCGTCAAGAAACTGCTCGGCGCGCGCAAACGCGTCGAAGCCCTCGCAGCAACGGACGAGCGCGCCATAGCGGAGGGCGTCATCGTCGCTCACCGAGACGGCACGTTGACGCTCGTCATCGTCAACACCGTGAAGCGTGCACGCGCGATCTATGCGGCGATCGCGAGCCGACGCGGTCCTGCTAAACCGCTCCTGATGCATTCGCGTTTTCGCGCGAAAGATCGGACGCGGCTCGCGAACGAACTTCACGACCTCGACGCCACGCAAGGCGCCGACGCGATCATCGTGGCGACGCAAGTCGTCGAAGCGGGCGTCGACGTCAGCGCATTAACCCTCGTCAGCGACGTCGCTCCGTGGTCCGCGATCGTGCAGCGGCTCGGCCGTTGCAATCGCCGTGGCGAGCAGAGCGACGACGCGCGTTTCCTCTGGATCGACGACACCGCGCTCAAGCCGGCACCTTACGACGAAGACGAACTTGCCGACGCCCGGGCTTTGCTGCAGTCGCTCGAGGGCGAGAGCGCGAGTCCCGAGCGCCTTGCAACTATTCCCGCCCCGCACCGGAAGCTCGGCGACGAAGCCGTGCTTCGCGCGCCGGAAATGCTCGATCTCTTCGATACGACGACGGATCTTTCGGGCAACGATGTCGATGTCTCGCGCTTTATCCGCGACGGCGATGAAACGAACGTCTTCGTCTTCTGGCGGGACAACCCGCCGACGAAGATCGATCCGCCTCGCCGCGACGAACTGTGCCCCGCCCAACGCGACGAAGTCCACGCGATCCTCGATAAGCTGGCGAATCCCAATGATGCACGCACCATTAATCCCCTCGCGCGCGATCGCGCGAAAGGCAGCTCCGAAAACGCCTGGCAGCGCGCCCGCAAGCCCCTGCGCTTTGGCGAGATCGTCTGGCTTTCGACGAGCATCGGATGCTACGACGAGACAAGCGGCTTCGATCCCGCGCGGCTCGGCAAAACCCTCGTCGCCGAAGTACGTCCCGAGACCCAAGCCGCCGTTTCGGATGTTGCCGACGAAAGCATAGACGACGACGGTCCGACGTGTACCGGCGTCGCGCTCACGCTCGCAGAACATTCCGCGGAGGCGCGCGAGGAAGCGCAGTCGCTGACACGCGCCATTGCAACGACGAGTCTCGCGGGTTTCACATCCGAGATCGCAGACGCCGTGATTCGGGCGGCACACTGGCACGACGTTGGGAAAGCGCATCCCGTCTTCCAACGCACCATGGAGAAAACGCTCGAACGCGCGCATCTGACCGTCGACGGCGGCCCGTGGGCGAAATCCGTCGGATTCGGCCGTCACGAGCGCCCGCACTTCCGTCACGAACTCGCAAGCGCGCTCTCGTGGCTCCACGTTCATGCAGAAGCCGGCGATCCGAGCCTCGATCTCATCGCGTACCTTATAGCCGCGCACCACGGGAAGCTGCGCATGAGCGCGTACACGTTAGCGGGCGAACACGAGGCCGTGCGCACGATCCTCGGGATCCAAGATGGCGAGACTATGCCGGCGGTCCACATCGCGGACGATCTCGATGTGCCTGGATTTCCGCTCGACCTCCGACACTTCTTCGTCGGCGTCGGCGAGGCGGGGCCCGCGGAGGTATGGGACGATCGTGTCCTACGCCTTCGCGACGAAACCTTCGGGCCGTTCCGGCTCGCATATCTCGAAACACTGGTTCGCCTCGCTGATTGGCGCGCGAGCGCACGCCACAAAGATCTCGCGAAACGCGATGCGAGCGTCGCACCAGCCGACGAACCAGCGACCGGAATCGCGGTAGCGGTGAGCGCGTAATGCAACAACTCACGTTGGCTGGCTTGCGGCCCGACAGTTTCCTCGGCTACCTCAAAACGCTCGGCGTCTTCCGCATCTACGCGAGCCAAGCCGACGCGCGCGCGCGGCTCGAATTCCGTGACGAGGGCGCCATGCTCATGACCGATCGGACGAACGACGAGGTCGAAGCCTTCCTTCGCGATTCGTACACACCGACGCCGATACTCAATCCTTGGAACAAAGGCGGCGGTCTCGCAAAGCAATCGAAATCGCCGACCGCAGACGAACTCATGCGTCGAATCGAACAGACGACGGTCGCGAGATGGCTTCCGTACCGAGAATCAATCGCGGCGGCGCGCGCGGCCCTCGACCTCGCCGACGAGCACGATGGTCTCAAGGATCAGGATCGGAAGAAACTCGTGGTTGCGTTGTATCGCGCGCGGTGTCCGGAAGCGGCGCTCGCGTGGATCGATACCGCCGTCGTAATCGGCACGCGTGATGCCGGTTTTCCGCCGATCGTTGGGTCTGGCGGCAACGACGGACGCCTCGACTTTGGCGTTACCTTCGCACAGTATGCGCTCGGTATGATGGAGGGCAAACCCGAGCGCGGTGTCGACCGCGCGGCGTTGCTCCACGACGCCCTGCATGGGACGTCGAGTGCAACCCTGGTTTCTGGTTCGCTCGGACAGTACGCTCCGGCAACCGCCGTGATGTTCAATATCAGTAACGGCGTCGGCGGGCAAGGCTTGTCGAATCCCTGGGATTACATTTTCGCACTCGAAGGAGCTGTCGCTTTTGCCGGTGCGCTCGTCAAACGCGCGAACGGCGCAGACCGCCCGAGTTATCCGTTCTCGTTCATGTCACTCGCTGCCGGTTACGGTTCCGCAAGCGACGGCGAAGACACACGCGGCGAAATTTGGCTCCCCGTCTGGACGGGCGCCGCTACGTGGCCTGCGGTTGCGGCGCTCGTAAGGCGCGGGCGTCTCGAAGTTGACGTCTCGAACGAACGCACGACGGCATCGCGAGCCGCCCGCAACGGGCTCGACGCCGTTCACGGCGCACTGACGCTCGGCGTCGCGTCGGGCGTGAAGCGGATGGAGCGCGTCGTCCTCGCCGCTCGCAACGGACTGGCATTTGCTGGGACGAGCGCCGGCGCAATCTACGTTGGCGAGCGCCGCGACCCGGCACTCGCGTCGTTGAACCGCGATACGCTGCAATGGGTCAACCGAACGGCGAGCCTCGAAATCGGCGCGCAACCTCGCGAGGCGATTCGCAAGTACGAGGAAGCGATTTACGCTTACGGCGCGACACCCATCCACGATCGCATCGAACGCGCCCGTGCGTTCCAGGAAGTCATCGCGGCGCTCGGACGCATCGATCGAACGATCGCCCTCGCGCCACCGCGAGATCATCGTCCGTTGCCGTTCCTCGACCGCGCGCTCCTCACGCAAGAAGGTCCACTCGACGACGGGAGCGCCGAGCACCGCATCGCGCTCGCGATCGCATCGCTCGGCGCATCGCAAGGAGCGAACCCGCCGATGTGGTTGCGCTACGACCTCGTCGGCGTGAGACACGGCGGGACGCAGCTCGTATATGGATCCGATCGAGCGACGTTGTGGCAGAGCGATCCGAAAGCGATGCTCGCCGCGATCGCGGCACGCCGAACGCGCGACGTTGCGAGCGCCAAAGGTGACGGCCCCGCACGGTTCTCGCTCGAAGCATCAGTGTGCGCGGAGCTTCGCGATTTCGAGTTCCTTCTTGCAGAAGAACTTGACCTTGATCGGATCGGTCAGCTTGTGCTGGGCTACGCGATTATCGCGCCCGCGGAACAGGCGCCGAAACACGAGCGCGATCCGGCCATGAACGCAGCGAAACAGCCGCGCGACGTCGCGGAGTTGCCATCGGCGTTCGCGATCCTCAAGCTAGCAATTGACCGAGTGCGCGTGCCCGGCGCAGACGCAAAGCGGCCACCGCTCGATGCAGAGATCGTCCCCCTTCTTCTCGCAGGTTCCGACGATCGTGCGCTCGCCACCGCGGAACGCCGCCTGCGTGCGACTGGCTTTGCGCCACGCGATATCCGCGACATGTTCGTCAGTGATCCGCTGCTGTACGCGGCGGCACTGCTGATTCCCGGCAACGGAGGATTACACAGAACATGCATGCGGCGCGCTCTTCGTATCCTTCCAGAGCAGTTTTAAGTCTTTTTTGGCCCTTACATCATCGCAATCGCGCCACGCGCGCAAGGAGTTTCCCATGAGCTACGATCCCGAACGCTTTCTCGGCGCACCGCGCGTCGTCGTCAAAGCGCGCCTCAACCCGCTGATCGGCACGCGTTTTCAACCGACCGGATTCCCCAATCTCGGCGCTGCAGAATATCAACTGCCTTCGCGAGATCAAGCGAAGCGTATCAAGTGCCTTCTTGTGGAATCGCCGCAATCGATCGCCAACCACCTGGAGAAAACGATTTGGGATGACTCGAGCGACGACGTTCTGCCCGATTTTCAAGGCCTGCCGTACGTCCGCGCAATCGTCGATGGCGAGCCGACCGACTCGATCCAAGAGGCCCACCGTCTGAACTCTCCTTACCTCGTCGAAGGGCTCAAAGCGCAGCTGATGGCGCGAGCGGAGATTAAAGAGAAAAAGAAGGTTGCATCGGGCAAGAAGGTCGCGAAGAACGACGATGTCGCTGCCGATGGTGAGGATTCCGAAAGCAGCTCGGGCGTCGACACGCGCAAGCTCGCGCGTGCGGTTTTCTATTACGACCCGAACAGCGTCTTGCACGGCGTGTTCTTGGAAAAGATCGTCGGCCTGGCGCGGCTGACGCGCGTCGTCTCCGGATTCATCGAAGCGACCGGCGTCGAGGTCGTGCAGAGCGGCGGCGTCAAAAACGACCGCGTCGATCCGTCGGGCAAGAGATACGGTGGCGCAGCCAAGGGCTTCGGAAACGTCCCATATTCGAAAGCCGAGTATGCCGCCGAGACGATCGAAGCGTCGTTCTCATTTGACGCAGCCCGCCTTCGTGCATACGGATTTGCGCCCGAAGCGCAGCGGCTCTTGCTGTCGCTAGCACTTTGGAAGATCGGTACGTTCTTAAACGACGGCGCACGTCTGCGAACGGCATGCGACCTGATCGGCGACGAATCCGGCCTCGTCGTGCAGATCCCGAACGGTGTCGCGTTCCCCGCTCGGCCCGAGCTCCTTGCCGACGTCAAAGCGCAGATCGCGCAGTGCACGAACGCCGGCCTTTTTGCAGATCCCGCCGTTACCACCGTCGCGTTCCCCGCGAAGGCCGACACGAAGTGATCGCGCTTTCGATCGAGTTCCTCGCCGGGCGCTTCCATGCGACGCCGTGGGATCGATCGGTCAACGAAGGCGAGGTGGAATGGCCGCCGTCGCCGTGGCGGCTCTTGCGCGCGATCGTCGCAGCGTTCTATCTTATGAGCGAAACCGACACCGCGACACTTTGCCGGCTCTGTGATCGTTTGGCAGACGCGCCACGTTTCGTGCTACCACCGACGACGGCGGCCCATACGCGCCACTATATGCCGCTCGGCAAGCCAAAGCAAACGGGTCTCGTGCTCGATGCATTTGTTGCGTTCGCCGATAACCGCACGCGAGCGTTTGTTATCTGGAACGACGTGACGCTTTCGACCGAGGAGCACGCACTGCTCGCGCGCATCGTCGGCTCGATTGCTTATTTCGGGCGGGCCGAATCGTGGTGCCGCATTGCACTCGAACCCTCGCCACCGGAAGCATCCGACGGCCTTTTTCCGGTCGAACTCGCCTCGCGGGAAACGGTCGTCGACGGCCCGATCGTCCGCCGGCTCGCTGCGAGCACCGATCTGCGCGGGCGCGGCCTTCTCGCATCACTCTGCGAGACGACGAACGAAATGCGAAAGCGTCGCGCACGCGTTCCCGTAGGAACGGCATGGCTGACCTACCGGTTCCCCGCCGACTACGGTCGCGACCGCGTTGCAACGATCCGTGCGTCAAAGAAAGACGATTTTGCCCCGCGCATCTTGCGATTCCGCCTTGAGGATCCGACGGGGAACGTCGCCTTGCTGCCATCCGTAACCGACACGCTTCTCGTCGGCGAAGTATTCCGGAGCGCGGTCCTCTCCGTCCAAGGGCGGCGCGGCGAAACGCAGAACTCGCCGCTCTTTACGGGAAAGACGGCAGACGGGCAACCGCTGACGGGCGAAAATCACGCTTATTATCTGCCACGCGATTGCGACGACGACGGCCGCATCGACACGGTCGACGTCTACCTCCCGAGATCGTTCTCGCACGACGAGTATCGCGCCGTCACATCGGTTGCGAAGTTATACTATGCATCGCACGCGCCACGAAAAAGCGTTGACCTCGTTGTCACGTTTATGGGCGACGCGCTATTCGTCGAAGCACGTCGTTGGCAATCGGTCACGCCGTTCGTGCTTCCGCGTTTCGAGAAGCTCCGCGGCACTACGGAGAATCGCCGCCTGGTGGATTCACCAGAAGATCAAATCTGTCGCGAACTCGCGCATCGCGAGCTTCGCGGTGTGGAAGTCACCGTCGAACGCGGAGGTGCCGCACGCATCCCGCTGCGTGGCGGGCGAACGGTATTCGCGGGCAACTATCGGCGCGTCCGCCAACGCGATCGCGCGAACGAGTTACCGCGCGAAGCGGTCCTAGCGACGCTCACGTTCGAACGCGCGGTTCGCGGCCCGATCGCGATCGGGCGGTACGCGCACTTCGGCCTCGGGCAATTCGTTCCGATCGACGACGGGTCGACCACGTGAACGCAGCATCACGCGCGCTCCTCAAAGCCTGACTCGTAAGTCGACGTCATGGAAACGTCACTGTTACCGATCCGCATGGTCAACGAAGCGACGTATTGCAAGCGTCTCTTCTGGCTTGAACACGTGACGAAGCAGTTTGCCGAGAGCCACGATACGCGCGACGGCACGCGCATCCACGCACGCGTCGATAAGCCGAGCAGACGCCTCACGAAGCCTGTCGACGACGGCGAGGACGCGCCGGCCGTCGCGCGATCGGTAACGCTGACGTCCGAAACGCTCGGGATTATAGGCAAGATCGATCTCGTCGAGAGCATCGGCGAAAGCGCGATCCCGGTCGATTACAAACGCGGCTCCGCGCCGCGTCTCGCGCAGGGCGCATGGGACCCGGAACGCGTGCAGCTTTGCCTTCAAGGGTTGCTCCTGCGCGAGGCTGGCTATGCGTGCGACGAAGGCGTTCTGTATTATGCTGAATCGCGACGGCGCGTCACGATCGCATTCGACGACGAGCTAATCGATCTCGCGCTGCGCGCAGTCGCGGAAGCGCGCGCCATTGTCGCCGCCACAACCATTCCAGCCCCGCTCATCGACAGTCCTAAATGCCCGCGTTGTTCGCTCGTCGGCATCTGCTTGCCGGACGAAACGAACCTGCTCCGCGCAGAGCGCTCCGGGACGGTGCACCGTACGTTGACGCCGCTCGCCGATGACGCGTTGCCGCTTTACGTCGTCGCTCCCGGCGCGAGCGTCGGCAAATCCGATGAGACGCTAGAGGTCCGCAAAGACGGCGCCATCCTTGATACCGCGCGGATCCTCGAAGTCTCGCACGTTTCAATTTTCGGAAACGCACAGATCAGCACGCAGGCATTGCGCGCACTCGCTGACCGCGACATACCCGTCTTCTATCTGTCGTTCGGCGGCTGGCTTTCGGCGATCTGCCATGCGCCGGTCGAGCACAGCCTCGACGCGCGGATGGCGCAACACCGCGCGTTTGGCGATCTCGAAGCGACGATGCTCCTCGCGCGCGGATTCGTCGAAGGGAAGATTCGCAATCAACGGACGCTCCTGCGTCGCCAGCTCGGCGACCGCGTAGCGATGGAGCTACAACAGCTCTCGCTCCTTATCAATCGCGTCACGAAAGCCAATGCTCCCGACGTCCTCCTCGGTTTCGAAGGCCAAGCCGCTCGCATTTATTTCTCGCGCTTTTCCGAGATGATAAAAGCCGGAGCGCCGTTCGATTTTGAGCATCGGAACCGGCGTCCGCCGCGCGACCCGGTCAACGCGCTGCTTTCCTTCCTCTACGCCATGCTCGTCAAAGAATGCGTCGCCGGTCTGCTCACCGTGGGGCTGGAGCCGGGCCTAGGCTTCTTGCATCGGCTTCGGGCGGGTCGTCCCGGCCTCGCGCTCGATCTTGCAGAAGAGTTCCGACCGATCGTCGCCGATTCCGTCGTCCTCTCGCTTGTCAATACCAATGAGATCGACGAATCACATTTCGTCTCGCTGCTCGGCGAGACGGCGCTCACGACCGATGGCCGAAGGACGGTCATCCGCGCCTTCGAGCGACGCATGAATAGCGAAGTGACGCACCCCATCTTCGGTTACGCAATCTCGTACCGTCGGGTGATTGCTGTCCAGGCACGGCTCCTCGCGCGGACACTTGAAGGCGACATTCCGCGCTATCCGGCATTCGTGACACGCTGATGGCACAGCGCGTGTATTTACTGAGCTATGATATCCGCGACAAGCGGCGGCTGCGCGCCATGCACAAGGTCGCAACCGCGTATGGGAAGCGCCTACAGTATAGCCTCTACGCATGCGCGTTGACGCGGACGCAGCGGATCAACCTGCGAATCGCCGTCGGCGGCGTGATCGACGCGACGTCCGACTCCGTCATTATCCTCGATCTAGGCGCGATGGCCGATCGCGAATCGTGGATTCCGCCGTACGAGTCGATCGGCGTCGTGCTCCAACTGGAAACGCGTTCGTCGATCATTATCTGAGGCGCTTCGAGCGCCTCGGTGCTGCGGCGCCCCCTCGCGACTGCTCGCGCTATATGCGGCGGGACTTTGCGCCGCATTTTGCGTATTTGGTTAACGTGCGGCCACGTGTTTGCGTGAGGCGCTCGAAAAGCGTGCATCTTTCCCTTATTCCATCGTTGATTCCCAGCACAGACCATCCGCGTCAACAACGACGCGGCATCATTGAAGCATTTTCTTCTGGTTCCGGCGCGATAATTCGCGTTTGTTCCATCCGCGTCAACAACGACGCGGCATCATTGAAGCACATTGAAGAGCCCTTCTGGAAAACGGCGATGTGGTGGCCATCCGCGTCAACAACGACGCGGCATCATTGAAGCTTCTGGGACGAAAGACGAAGCACGAAACGGCCGCCCCCATCCGCGTCAACAACGACGCGGCATCATTGAAGCAGTCACCGGCAGCGCGATGCACGTCGAGTTGTACGACCATCCGCGTCAACAACGACGCGGCATCATTGAAGCACTGCGAAGTCCCGCGCGTTTATCTGATTTTGCGCGACCCATCCGCGTCAACAACGACGCGGCATCATTGAAGCGATTTGTTCGTCGACGGCTTTCTCAATGGCCTTTTCCCCATCCGCGTCAACAACGACGCGGCATCATTGAAGCTAGCGCTGGCCTGATCGAACGTGACCGCTTGCCCGTAGACCATCCGCGTCAACAACGACGCGGCATCATTGAAGCGAGCCGCCTGGCCCGCCGCCCACGCTGACGGTCATCCATCCGCGTCAACAACGACGCGGCATCATTGAAGCCAGCTCGAGCCGGTACAGGGCGTCGATCGCCTGCGTGCCATCCGCGTCAACAACGACGCGGCATCATTGAAGCCGCCGTTAACCCAATTTATGAAGACGGCACAGGGTGCCATCCGCGTCAACAACGACGCGGCATCATTGAAGCAGATCGGCAAGCGTCTCCTGCGCCGCGTCGATGTGACCATCCGCGTCAACAACGACGCGGCATCATTGAAGCGAGCTGCGCATACTCCGCCCAGCGCGCGGTGCCGGACCATCCGCGTCAACAACGACGCGGCATCATTGAAGCATTTCGAGTTTAAGGACGTGCGCTACGCGATGCGCGCCATCCGCGTCAACAACGACGCGGCATCATTGAAGCTGGCAGGCAAGTCCGCGTCGTGGTCCCGTCTCAATGCACCATCCGCGTCAACAACGACGCGGCATCATTGAAGCTTGACGAAACGGGGATGACGTTGACCGGCGAGCCGACCATCCGCGTCAACAACGACGCGGCATCATTGAAGCATATCCATCGTCCCGACCGTATCAAGGCCGCCCGTCCATCCGCGTCAACAACGACGCGGCATCATTGAAGCACGGGCTGGGGCCTCGCGTACGCGTATTGGGCCAAGCCATCCGCGTCAACAACGACGCGGCATCATTGAAGCACGCACATCTTTCGGGGCAGATTCTAAATTATTCGCCATCCGCGTCAACAACGACGCGGCATCATTGAAGCCCTCGCCAAACACGATACCGGGTTCAAACGAGCGACCATCCGCGTCAACAACGACGCGGCATCATTGAAGCTACGCTCGTAGCAGTAAAACAAAACATCATAGCGATCCATCCGCGTCAACAACGACGCGGCATCATTGAAGCGCCGGAGATCCGGCGACGTCTCGACGCGCAGAAGAAGCCATCCGCGTCAACAACGACGCGGCATCATTGAAGCTGGAAAACGCTCGCGCGACCGCGGTGGTCGCCATCCCCCATCCGCGTCAACAACGACGCGGCATCATTGAAGCCCGAGCTTCGGCACCCGGCCAACGGCCGCGCTGATCGCCCATCCGCGTCAACAACGACGCGGCATCATTGAAGCGCCTCCGTGCTCGCCGCGAGCGCTCTGAGGAACGGTTCCCATCCGCGTCAACAACGACGCGGCATCATTGAAGCTATGCTTTCCATCGAGGGATGGTCGGTGCGCGCCATCGCCATCCGCGTCAACAACGACGCGGCATCATTGAAGCTTGTTCGGATTTCGGTGCTAGTGTGCTGACCCATAAGTAGTATGGCACTTCTTGATCTTGCGCAGGATCGCCGTCGCCGACTTTGTCCAGAGGAACGGCTTCGCGTGTTTGTTGTGTTCGACGACGAAGGCCGTAATCGCCCG
>JAABUZ0100000421.1_pt1 | contig 105682 bp, 113 predicted proteins | sample 5562091 | NCBI WGS metagenome assembly JAABUZ01 (sample SAMN12813069, study PRJNA571459) | rock metagenome | isolation source: Antarctica rocks | place: Antarctica: Victoria Land, Linnaeus Terrace sud | collected 2015-12-21
GACCAGTACAGCGAGCTGCGCGGCCAGGGCGTCGCGGATCTTCCTCGCGCGGAGATGTCTTACCTCGGCGGATAGGGGCACCTAGCCGTCATGGACTGGAGCCTGCGCGCCTGCGCCCGCAAGGGTCACGAGACCTACGCCCCCGACGACAACGACCTGCGTGAGCGCCTGCACGTGTCGACCCAGGCCGGCGAGGCGTGGCGCTGCCTGCGCTGCGCGACCTTCGTGGTCGGCGACCCGGACGGCGCCGGTCCGGCCGAGGACGCCCCCACGGTGCTGCGCGGCCGTGCGGTGCGCGACGCCCTGGTCCTGCGGCTGCTGGCCGTCGAGCGCTTCCTGCGCGGCCTGATCCTGCTCGGCGTCGCCTACGGTGTCGTGCGCTTCGAGCACTCCCAGACCAGCTTGCAGGCGACCTTCGAGCGCGCCCTGCCAGCGGCCAGGCCGCTCGCCGGGGTCTTCAACGTCGACCTGACCCGCAGCACGCTGATCGACAAGCTCCGGCACACCCTGGACAAGAACCCGCACACCCTGGCCCTGATCGCGCTCGCGCTGTTCGCCTACGCCGCACTCGAGCTGCTCGAGGGCGTGGGGCTGTTCCTGCTCAAGCGCTGGGGCGAGTACGTCGCCGTGGTCGGCACCGGCATCTTCTTGCCGCTGGAGGTCTACGAGCTCACCGAGAAGTTCACCGTCGTACGCCTGGTGACCTTCCTCATCAATCTGGCCGCCGTGGTGTATCTGCTGCTGACCAAGCGGCTGTTCGGCCTGCGCGGAGGGCATGCGGCCTTCGAGGCGGAGCGGCGGTCGGCCTCCCTGCTCGAGGTCGAGGCCTCGGCCAGATCCGCCTCGGGACGGTCCCGGGGTGACGCCGACGCGACGGCGTCGTCCTGAGCGCTCCCGCCCAGCCGGCCTCAGGCGAGCCGGCGCCCTTGGGTCTGCACCAGCCGCAGCTCGACGGTGGACGCGGTCGGGTGGAGGTCGAACGACTCGCGCAGGCGCCGCAGGCACTGGTGCTCCACCGCGTCCAGAACCGCTCCAAGATCGGCGTCCTCGAACACGTCAAGCCGTACGTCGACCAGCGGGCGCGCCGGGTCGCCGCGCAGGCCGGCGCTGGCGTTCTGCACGCCCGGCACACCGGCGAGGTCGTCGACCAAGGCCTGCGTGAGCAGTGGGGTGGCCACCCGGGTGACCCCGTGCCGCGCGTCGTCGGTCAGGTCGACCTGTGTGGCGCGAGCCGGGCGCAGTCGCAGCTCAGCACGCAGCAGCGCAAAGCCCAGCAGGGCCAGCACGAGTGCGACGAGGGCGGTCAGGGGAAAGACCAGCCCGCCGTGCTCGTGCACGAAGCGCGAGACGTCCGGGGTGATCAGGCGCGCGCTCGACCGCGTGCCGGCACGGGCGCCGGCGCGGCCGTCCCAGACCCCGAGCGAGCGAGAGAAGGCTGCTCCCCCGGCGACCACCAGCAGCAGGGCGGTCCCGACGACGATCGCGCGGCCGAGCCCGTCGCCACGGCGGTAGCTGGCGGTGCGCGTCATGTGGCGGCCCTCCTGAGATCGACGCTCACGCTCGGGGGCGAGGCGAGCGGCAACCGCTCCAGACCCTGCTCCAGGTTGCCCGACAGCTGGGCGCCGGCGGCCGCGAGGTCGGTCGCGAGGCTGCGACCGGAGACGCGCGCCGTGCGGCGCCTGAGCCGCACCTTGACGCCTTCCACCCCGCAAGTGCGGACCGCGAGCCGTCCGAGCGAGGCCTCCAGCGGTCGTCGGGCGAAGGTCACCGTGAGCCCCTCACGGGGAGCGCCCGGCACCGCGAGGGGCGCCCGCCGCCGGAGCCCGACGATCAGGAGCAGCAGACCGAGCAGGAGCAGCCCCAGGCCCGTCAGGGTCGGCACGCCGTCGCGCCAGGGGTGGTCCCGGCCGTACGTCAGCCAGGACCGGTAAGGCAACAGCACCGGTCGATGGGCCACGGCGGTCAGCCCGATCTCGACCGCCACCGCCAGTCCGCCGACCAGCAGGGCGAGCCCGAGGAGCACGGCGAGCAACCTGGTCAGCAGCCGCATCGGCTCACCTGACCCCGTGGGAGGCGCTGCGCCGGGGCAGCAGGGCAGCGACCTGGACGTCGAGCCGGGTGAGCTCGATGCCCGTCGTACGCAGCACCTCTGCCGTGACCCGCTCCCGCACCTGCCGGCACGTCTCGCGCACCGGCGAGGGGTAGCCGACGCCGATGTCCAGCGAGACACTGGCCACCCGCCCCAGGACCTTCGCCTCGACCTGCAGCGCGTCGCGGCCCAAGCGCCCGGGCACCGCTCGTACGCCGGGCACGCGGCGCGCGGCACCGTCGACGACGCGCTCGACGACGAGCGGCGCGATGTCCAGGCGTCCCCGCCCGCGCGGGTCGTCGGTCGGCTCAGGCCTCGGCACGTGGGCCTCGACGTCGTTCACGAGCGATCCTTGATCTTCTGCTCGGCCGAGCTCACGAACTCGCTGACGTCGATGTCGCCCTGCACGACCTTGCCGACGACCAGTCCGACCACCGCGAACAGGGCCGTGATCGCAAAGCCCGAGAAGCCCTCGACCGCCGTGGCGATCCCGAGCAGCGCACCGACCAGCAGGCCGACGGTGGTGGGGGTCATGGCGTGCCTCCTGGCAGGTCGGGGTGGGGCAGGTCGGGGTGGGGCAGGTCGGGGTGGGGCAGATCGGGGGTCCGGGGGTCCGGACCGGGGGCGCTGGCGTCTGGCCGGTCGCTCTTGGCGCGCACCGGCGCCTTCTGCCGACCCCGGCCTCGCGCCGAGGGCCGGGCACGGACAGCCAGCGCGGCGTCGTCGTGGACGGGCTCACCGTCGTCGCGCCGCGGAGCTGGAGCGGGCAGGGCCAGGACGTCGGTGGCCGACCCGGCGGTGCCGGTCCCCCCTGTCGACGCGCATTGCCGCTCCGGTGCCTCGGCGGCGGCCGCCGGGGCCGTCGGGTCGTCCGGCTGCTCGAGGGCGACCACCTCGACGAGGGTCCGGCGCTGTCCGGCGTACGGCCTGGCCGCCTCGTGCACCTGCACGGCGAGCTGGGGCAGCCGCGTTCCGTACACCGCGGTGAGGCGCACTGTCAGCTGCTCCTCGTCGAGCTCGATCCCGGCCACCCGGCCGGGCAGCAACGCCGACGCCCGTTGCGTCGTCCTTGGCGTCAGGCTCACCAGCCCGGCCAGCCCCCGCAACTGCTCCCCGAGCGGCGCGAGGTCGACGTCGCTCACCGCCTCCTTCCCCCGCACGGCAGCCTCCGCCGCCATGCGGCCGCCGGTCGCGGCGGCGGCCCTGCCCCGGGTCCCCGCCTGCTGCGCTGCCTTGCGCGTCGTCCCGGCCGCCGCGTCCGCTGCCTGTCCGGTCGAGCGGACCTGAGCGCCGGCCGCCTGCTTCACCGCCTCGAGGTCCACCTGTGCGGCGGCGTCCTGCACCCGTTCAGCGGCGCCGGAGGACGCACTCCTGGCCCGCGAACCAGCCTTGCCGGCGACCTTCTTGGTACGGCGTCCCACCGTGGCGGCGAGCGAGGACAAGGCGTCCCTGTTGCCCCTCGCGGTCTGCTGCTGCTCAGGACTGGTGAGCTCAGGACTGGTGAGCTCAGGGTCGGCGGGTCCAGGGTCGGCGGGTCCAGGCTCGACGGGTCCCGGCTCGACGGGTTTCGGAGTCGCGGGTCCCGGATCCTCCCGCAGCAGGTCGTAGATCGACACCATCGCGTTGTCGAAGGCGCTCGCCATCTCCGGGTCGTCGGCCGGCGGCGCTCCACGTGCGGGCGCCGGTCCAGGTGCGGGCGCCGGTTCCTCGACGAGCACCGCTTCCTCCACGAGCCTTCGGTCAGCGTGAGGTGCGACCACCTGGACGACCTCCGCGGGTGGGGTCACGGCGAGCTCGGACGGCGACGGGACGGCGAGCTCGGCGGTCCGCTCCTGATCGGGCTCGGCCCGGTCAGCACCCGACGGCGTCGTTCGCCTGGCCGGTGGGCTCACGGCTCGTCCTGCCCGTCGAGGTGAAGGTCAGCGACCGCGATGTCGAGCTCGGTGACCTGCAGGCCCGTCAGCTCCTCGACCTGGCCGATGACCCGCACGCGGACGTCCCCGGCCAGCGCTTCGAGCGGCACGCCGTACTCCGCGACAAGCGTCAACGAGATGGCCGTCTGCACCTGACCCACCTCAACCTCCACCCCTGTCTCGCCCCTGCTGAGCGCGCCGCGCACCCGACCAAGTGCACCTGCAGGTGGGCCGATCTCGAATACGCCAGGCACGGCGACGGCCTCGGTCCGACAGATCGTCGCCACCACGCCGTCGGCGATCACGGTCCGCCCGTTCACCACGATCAGCGGGCTGTCCGGCAGGTCGTCTGTCATCGGCGCTGCTCCCTCACGTCCGTTGCTCGCTGCGCCATCGTTGACAGCTCGTGCGCGTCGAGCTCGAACGGCCGCGTCAGGTGACGCCGGGCGCGTTCAATCGTGCTGCCGTCCACCAATGGGATCATGCCCTGCCCAGCCGCACTATCCTCCTTCACGACGTGCCCTCAACCGGCGAGCGCTGCGACCAGGTCGTCGGCAGCGGTATAGGCGTCGAGGTTTCCGGCCACCACCGCCGCGGCGGCCCGGTCCAGACCATCACCGCCGCGCAGGTCCCCCATCCGCTCGCGCAGGACCGTCAGGGCGATGGCCTCGACCTCATCTGCGGCCCGCTTGCGCCGCCGCACCTCGAGCTGCCCGTTGCCCGCGAGCCACTGCCCGTGCCGCTCGATCGCCTCGACCACCTCGTCCGCGCCCTCGCCCTTCGCGGCAACCGTCTTCACGATCGGCACCCGCCAGCCGTCATCGGTTCGCCGGTCGCCGAGCGAGAGCATGTACCGCAGATCGCGAACGACGGTGTCCGCACCCTCCCGGTCGGCCTTGTTCACCACGAACACGTCTGCGACCTCGAGGATCCCGGCCTTGGCGGCCTGGATGCCGTCCCCCATGCCAGGCGCGAGCAGCACCAGCGTCGTGTCTGCCAGTGAGGCGATCTCGACCTCGGCCTGCCCGACCCCGACGGTCTCGATGAGGACAACGTCGCAGCCGGCCGCAGACAGCACCCGCAGCGCCTGCGGGGCTGCCCAGGACAGTCCGCCGAGGTGCCCGCGGGAGGCCATCGACCGGATGAAGACGCCGTCGTCGGTCGCGTGGTCCTGCATGCGCACCCGGTCCCCCAGCAGCGCGCCGCCGGAGAAGGGCGAGCTCGGATCCACCGCGAGCACCCCCACCCGCATTCCCAGCCGACGGTAGGCGGCGACAAGGGCGTTCGTGGAGGTCGACTTGCCCACACCCGGGGAGCCGGTGAGCCCGATGACGCGTGCGTGCCCCGCCCGCGGCGCAAGCAGGGCCATCACCTCGCGCAGCGCCGGGCTCGCGTCCTCGACCAGGCTGATCAGCCGCGCGACCGCGCGCGCCTCGCCGCGCTCCGCCCGAGCCACCAGGTCGGGTACGTCCAGGGTGCGGCCCCGCCTCGTGCCCGGCGGCAGACTCACACCGGGACGTGCACGATCAGGGCATCGCCCTGGCCGCCGCCCCCGCACAACGCCGCCGCCCCCAGGCCGCCGCCGCGTCGCTTGAGCTCGTGGGCCAGGTGCAGCACCACGCGCGCACCGCTGGCGCCGATCGGGTGGCCGAGGGCGATCGCGCCGCCGTTGGGGTTGACCTTGTCCGGCTCGACGCCCAGTGCCCGGGTGGAGACGATCCCGACCGCGGCGAACGCCTCGTTGAGCTCGAACAGGTCCACCTGGTCGACCGATAACCCCTCCTTGGCCAGCGCCTTCTTGATCGCGTTCGCCGGTTGCTCCTGCAGCGAGGTGTCCGGTCCCGCGACGATGCCGTGGGCGCCGATCTCAGCGAGGTAGCTCAGCCCGAGCTCCTGCGCCCTGCTCTTGCTCATGACGACGACCGCGGCCGCGCCGTCGGAGATCTGCGAGGCGTTGCCGGCGCTGATGGTCCCGTCCTTGGTGAAGGCCGGGCGCAGCTTGGCGAGCGTCTCGGACGTGGTGCCAGGGCGCACCCCCTCGTCCTCGGAGACGACGATCGGGTCACCCTTGCGCTGTGGGATCTCCACCGGGACGATCTCCTCGGCGAAGCGGCCCTCCTTGATCGCTGCGGCCGCCAACTCGTGGCTGCGCGCCGCGAACTCGTCCTGCTCCTCCCGCGTCAGGCCGAAGCGCCCGTTGTGCCGCTCCGTGCCCTCGCCCATCGGGAGCTGGTCGAAGGCGTCGAACAGGCCGTCGTGGAAGGTGGCGTCCAGGATCTCGGCGTTGCCGTATCGGTAGCCCTGACGGGCCTTGGGCAACAGGTAGGGCGCGTTGGTCATCGACTCCATCCCGCCGGCGACGACGATCTCGACCTCGCCTGCCCGGATGAGCTGATCGGCCAGGGCGATCGCGTCCAGGCCGGACAGGCACACCTTGTTGATCGTCAGCGCGGGCACGTCCATCGGGATCCCGCCCTTGACGGCGGCCTGGCGAGCAGTGATCTGGCCCTGCCCCGCCTGCAGGACATGGCCCAAGATCACGTAGTCGACCTGATCGCCGGGGACGCCGGAGCGCTCGAGGGCCGCCTTGATGGCGATCCCCCCGAGGTCCATGGCGGTGAAGTCCTTGAGCGCGCCCGCGAGCTTGCCGATCGGCGTACGCGCTCCCGCGACGATGACGGACGGGTTGTCGTTCACGAGGGTCCTCCAGGTGCGGGTTGCGGTCCTGCAACGATACGAGCCGCCACCGACAACCCTCGAGGAGCCTCCCGTGCAGGTCACCCGGATCGATCACGTCGGCATCGCCGTCGCCGACCTCGACGCCGCCATCGAGCTCTACACCACGGCGTACGGCATGCATCTGGTGCACACCGAGGTCAACGAGGAGCAGGGGGTGCGCGAGGCGATGATGGAGGTCGGCGAGTCCGGCTCCTACGTGCAGCTGCTCTGCCCCCTGTCGCCGGACAGCACAATCGGGCGGTTCCTGGACAACAACGGCCCGGGCATCCAGCAGATGGCCTACCGAGTGGACGACCTCGAGGAGGTCAGCGCGCACCTTCGCAGTCAGGGCATGCGCCTGCTGTACGAGCAGTCGCGGACCGGTACGGCCGGCTCGCGCGTCAACTTCGTGCACCCCAAGAGCGCCGGTGGCGTCCTCGTCGAACTCGTCGAGCCCGGCCCCGACGGCATGGGCGGGCACTAACCGCCGACCCGGGCACACCGTCGCCGCCCGCCGGCCAGGGCCGGAGCTGAGGCGCCAGGCGGGACCGGCCAGCGAGCGAGGGCGGTGCGCTACCCGCCGGTAGGCTCCGCGACGATCACCGTCGTCTCCCCGAAGGGCTCTCCGTGAAGGACATCCTCGACGCCGTCCTGGCCGGCCAACCGGCCGCCGTCGCTCACCTCCCGGTGCCGCAGTCCTACCGGGGCGTGGTGGTGCGCAAGGACGAGCAGGACATGTTCGAGGGCCTGGTGAGCCGGGACAAGGACCCGCGCAAGAGCCTGCACCTGCAGGAGGTGCCGACGCCCGAGCTCGGCCCGGGCGAGGCTCTCGTCGCGGTGATGGCCAGCAGCATCAACTTCAACACCGTGTGGACGTCCATCTTCGAGCCGGTCTCGACCTTCGGCTTCCTGGAGCGGTACGGCCGGCTGTCGGAGCTCACCAAGCGGCACGACCTGGACCACCACGTCGTGGGGTCGGACCTGTCCGGCGTCGTGCTGCGGGTCGGCGCCGGAGTGAGCAGGTGGAAGGCCGGCGACGAGGTCGTGGCGCACTGCCTGAGCGTGGAGATGGAGGAGCCGGAGGGCTACGACGACGCGATGCTCGACCCGCAGCAGCGCATCTGGGGGTTCGAGACCAACTTCGGCGGCCTGGCGCAGCTGGCACTGGTGAAGTCCAACCAGCTGATGCCGAAGGCGGCCCACCTGACGTGGGAGGAGGCGGCGGCGCCCGGACTGGTCAACTCCACGGCGTACCGCCAGCTGGTCAGCCACAACGGAAGCAGCATGAAGCAGGGCGATACGGTGCTCATCTGGGGCGCGAGCGGCGGTCTGGGCTCCTACGCCACGCAGTACGCGCTGAACGGCGGCGCCATCCCGGTCTGCGTCGTCAGCAGCCCGGAGAAGGCCGAGATCGTGCGCGGCATGGGCGCCGAGCTGGTCATCGACCGCAGCGCCGAGGACTACCGGTTCTGGAAGGACGAGCACGAGCAGGACCCCAAGGAGTGGCAGCGCTTCGGCAAGCGGATCCGCGAGCTGACCGGCGGTGAGGACATCGACATCGTCTTCGAGCACCCGGGGCGGGAGACCTTCGGGGCGTCGGTCTACGTCACCAAGCGGGGTGGCACCATCGCGACCTGCGCCTCCACCAGCGGCTACATGCACTCCTACGACAACCGCTACTTCTGGATGAACCTCAAGCGCATCATCGGCTCGCACTTCGCCAACCACCGGGAGAGCGCGCAGGCCAACCGTATGGTGGCCAGGGGCCTGATCCACCCGACGCTGTCCGGGACCTACCCGCTGGAGCAGACCGGCCAGGCGGCGTACGACGTGCACCGCAACCAGCACCAGGGCAAGGTCGGCGTCTTGTGCCTGGCGCCCGAGGAGGGCCTGGGCGTGGCCCCGCAGGCGCAGGAGTTCCGGGCGACTCACCTCGACGCCATCAACCGCTTCCGCAACGTTTGAGCGTTCGTGGGCGAGAATGGCGGCATGAGCGACGACCTGCTGCCCCTGCACGACGAGCCCGAGACGAAGGGCTTCCGGGTCGTCCGGCGCGGCTACGACCAGCAGGACGTCGATGAGCACCTCGACCAGCTCGAAGCGGTGCTGCAGGAGGCCGACCGCCGCCACGACGAGGACGGTGCGCGGCTCCAGCAGCACGAGCAGGCGCTGAGCGCGTTACAGGCGCGGCTGGCCGAGGGGGAGGCCCGGCTGGCCGATGCCGAGGAGCGGGCAGCTGGGTTGCCGGAGCCGGCCAGCCGGCTCACCGAGCGATTGTCGAAGATGCTCCTGCTCGCGGAGGAGGAAGCCGTCCAGGTGCGCAGGGACGCCCAGGAGGAGGCGCTCCGGGTCCTGCGTGAGGCCGGCGAGCAGGCGCACCGGACGATGGCCGAGGCCCAGGAGCAGGCCGGACGTACGACGGCCGAGCGCACCGCGGCCCTGGACCGCCGCGAGGCCGAGATCGCCGGGGTGGAGCGGGAGACCGAGCAGGCCCGCGTCGACGCCCAGCGCGAGGCCGAGACCGTACGGGATCAGGCCCAGCAGCAGGCACAGGCCTTGACCGGAACGGTCCAGCAGGAGGCCCAGGCCACCCTGACCGGCGCCCGTGAGCAGGCCCAGCAGATCGTGGGGCAGGCCCACTCGCAGGCCGCTGCGCTGCGCGAGCAGGCCGACGAGGAGGTCCGCCTCCTGCACGACGACGCGCGCGCAGAGTCGGCAGCGATGGTGCAGCGCGCGCAGCAGGAGGCCGACGAGCACTACCACCGCCGGGATGCGGCCATGGCGCAGCTGGACTCGCTGCGCCAGACCCTGTCCGGCATCGCCCCGGGCGGAGGTGGCTCGACCGTCCTGCCGCAGGGTCAGTGAGCGACGCCGACCCCACCCTGGAGAAGGCCCACGCCGCAGCCGACCAAGCAAGTACAGCAGCCGATCAGGCGAGCACGGCGGCCATTCGGGCCGAGCGGGCCGAGGCCGACGCAGTACGGCGGATCGAGGCGCAGGTCAGCGAGGACCTCCCGTACGGCGTGCCCGGTCCGCCGCTGTCCCAGCGCTCGCCCTTTCGCGTCGCCTTCGCTGCGGCCCTCGGGCTTGCTCTGGCCTACGGGCTGGTGCGGGCGCTGATCGAGGTCGAGTCGGTCCTGGTCCTGATGCTGATCTCGGCCTTCCTGGCCCTCGGGCTGAACCCGGCCGTCGAGTTCTTCGCGCGACTGGGGCTGCGCCGGTCCAGGGCCGTCGCCGTCGTACTCGTCGCCGTCCTGCTGTTCTTCCTGGGCGTCGCGCTGGCCGTCGTACCGGTGATCGTGGCGCAGGGGCAGCAGCTCGTCGAGTCCGGGCCGGACTACCTGACCCGGCTGCAGCACAACGCCCGCATCGCCAAGCTGGACAGCCATGCCCACCTGATCAAGCGCGCGCAGGACTACCTGTCCAACAGCGACCCGACCAACGACGCCTTCGGCAGCGTGCTCGGCGTCGGCAGGTTCGTGTTCGGCGCGGTCTTCAGCACTGTCACCGTGCTGACGCTGACCCTGTACTTCATGGCGAGCCTGCCGTTGCTGAAGGAGAACATCTACCGGCTGGTCCCGCGCAGCCGCCGGGCCCGCTTCGGCCTGCTGGGCGACGACATCCTGGACCGCTTCGGCGGCTACGTCGCGGGTTTGCTGACGATCGCCGCCATCGCCGGCAGCACCGGGTTCGTCGTCCTGCTCGCCACCGGCGTGCCCTACCCGCGGGCCCTGGCGCTGCTGATCGCCGTCACCGACCTCATCCCGCTGGTGGGCGCGACGATCGGTGCGACGGTCGCGACCCTGCTGGCCTTCACGGTGTCGTTGCCGATCGGCATCGGCGTCGGCGTGTGGTTCTTGCTCTACCAGCAGTTCGAGAGCTACCTGCTCTATCCGCGGATCATGAAGAGGTCCGTCGACGTCTCCTCGGTCACCACGGTAGTCGCGATCCTGATCGGCGCCTCCCTGCTCGGCGTGCTCGGTGCGCTGCTGGCGATCCCGATCGCGGCCGCGGTCCAGCTGCTGCTGGAGGAGGTCGTCGTCCCGCGTCAGGAGGCCAGTTGAGCGGCCAGCCTGCCCACGTCAGCCGGCGCTCTGACCGCCGTCGACGACCAGGGTCTGCCCCGTCACGTAGCTCGAGGCGTCGCTGGCCAGAAATACCGTCGGCCCCACCATCTCCTGGACCTCCGCCCAGCGCTTGAGGGCCTGGCCCTGCACCCAGCCCGCGCCACCGTCCGCGCCGCCCCACAGGTCGGCGTTGAGGTCGGTCTTCGTCCAGCCCGGGCACAGGGCGTTGACCCGTACTGCGCTGCCGCCCCACTCGTAGGCCAGGGTCTTGGTCAGCGAGATGACCGCCGCCTTGCTCGCGCCGTACGCCGCGAGCAGCGGGGTCGCCGACAGCCCTGCAGCACTTGCCACGTTGATGACGCTGCCTCTGCCGCGCTCGACCATGTGCCGGCCGGCGACCTGGCTGAGGTGCACGATCGAGTCGACGTTGAGCCGCATCGTCTTCTCCCAACCAGAGAAGCGCAGCTCGGTGAACGGCCCCATGTAGGACGACCCGCCGGCGTTGTTGACCAGCACGTCAAGCTGACCGAGGCCGGCCACCGCGTCGGTGACCAGCCGCTGACAGGCCTGCGGGTCGGTGACGTCCGCAGGCAGGACGATGGCCCTGCGGCCCAGCGCCTCGACCTGCTCCCGGACCCGCTGAAGGGCACCCTCATCCCTTGCGGACAGGGCGATGTCGGCGCCCGCGGTCGCCAGCCCGAGCGCCAGGGCGCGCCCGATGCCCCTAGAGGCGCCCGTCAGCAAGGCGGTCCTGCCGGTCAGGTCGAAGCTCATGTGGACTCCTAGGGCTCGGGGACGAAACGGGGAAGGGGAAAAGATGCGGGTGCGATCCGCTTGACGATTTCGTCGAGCACCTGCTCGCTGAACCCGACCCACAGGTGCTTCGCGCCTTCCACCGCGACGACCTCGCACTGCGGTACGGCGGAGAAGCGCTCGCGCGCCTCGGGGGGCTGCAGGTAGTCGTCGCGCTCGGGGACGACGGCCACCAGCGGTTTGCCGGAGGCGGCCCACGCGGACAGGTCGACGACCGAGGAGTAGCGCAGCGGCGGGCTCAGCAGGATTGCCCCGACGACGCTGGGGTCGCAGCCGTACCGCAGGGCCAAATCGCTGCCGAAGCTCCATCCCACGAGCCAGATGTTGGGCAGATTGTGTGCCTCGGCCAAGTCGAGAGCGGCTGCCACGTCGTACTTCTCGGCGTCGCTCTCGTCAAAGGTGCCTTCGCTGGTGCCGGCCTCGCTGGTGGTGCCGCGGGTGTTGAAGCGCAGCACCGCCACGTCGGCGAGGGCCGGTAGGCGCCAGGCCATCTTGCGCAGCAGGTGGCTGTCCATCTTGCCGCCGCCGCCGGGCAGCGGGTGCAGGCACACGATCGTGGCGCCGGGAGGCCGGCCCAGCGGCAGCGCCAGCTCCCCGACCAGTCGCAGGCCGTCCGCGGTGTGCAGGGTCACCGGCCGCCGCTCGGCCGGCAGCACCGTGTTGGCGCGGATCTGGGGCACCGCTGCACGCTAGCCCGCCGTCGCTACCCATGTCGGGGTGCGTTCTTGGACCGGTGGACCTTCACCCCGCGACGCCCGCGGGCGGTCCAGCAGGAGGTGTGCCAGTGCCGCCGGTCGTCCGGCCTGCCCTGCGGCCACGCCACGACATGCGGCAGGCCGGTGAACTCCTGGTCGCAGCCCGGGCAGCGGTAGCCGCGGGCGGAGGAGCCGACCGAGCGCACGACGTGACCGTCCTCGACGCGCTCGTCGGGAGGGGTCCGCAGCGCCCCAGGGTCGTCGTCAGCCGAGCGCAGCTGCGCCGCTGCTGCAGTGCGCTTCGCGCCCCGCCCCGACCCGCGCGGCACGGCTAGTGCTTGGCGTAGTCGCGGAAGCCGCGGCCGGTCTTGCGGCCGAGGTAGCCGGCCTTGACCAGGTGCTCGAGCATCGGCGCGGGTGCGTGGCCCGGCTCGCGGAACTCCTCGTACAGCGTGCGCTGGATGGCCAGGCTCACATCCAGGCCCACGACGTCCAGGAGCGCGAAAGGCCCCATCGGATGGCCGCAGCCGACCGTCATGGCGGCGTCCATGTCCTCAATCGAGGCGTAGTGCGCCTCGAGCATCTTGACCGCGTCGTTCAGGTAGGGGAACAGCAGCGCGTTGACGATGAAGCCCGCCCGGTCGCCGCACTGCACGGCGTGCTTGCCGGTCGTGGCGCAGACCTCGAGCACGGTCGCCATCGCCTCCGGTGAGGTCGTGACGGTCGGCACGACCTCGACCAGCTTCATCACCGCGGCCGGGTTGAACCAGTGCATGCCCACCACGTCCTGGGGTCGGCTGGTCGCGGTCGCGCACTCGATGACGGGCAGGCTCGAGGTCGTCGTCGCCAGCACCGTGCCGGGCTTGAGCACCTCGTCCAGGGCCGAGAACAGCGCCCGCTTGACGGGCAGGTCCTCGATGACCGCCTCGACGACCAGCTCGCACCCGGCCAGGTCGTCCAACGACGTCGTACCGGTGATCCGGGCGAGGGTCTCGGCGCGCAGCTGCTCGGTGAGCTTGCCGCGCTGCACCGCCTTGTCGAGCGAGCCCTGGACCTTGGCCAGTACGGCGGCGACCTTGTCCTGGCCGCGCGCGCGGAACACGACGTCGTACCCGGAGGTGGCGCAGACCTCGATGATGCCGGTGGCCATGGTGCCCGTGCCGATCACGCCGACCGTCCTGACGGGCCGCACGGCGACATCGGTTGCAGCCACGGGCGTGTCGACGTCCGCGACGACCTCGTGCGAGTCCGGCGCCGCGTAGGTGTAGAAGCCACGACCGGTCTTGCGGCCGAGCAGCCCGGCGGTGACGTACTGCTTGAGGATCGGCGCGGGGGCGTGCAGGTGGTCGCGGGACTGCGCGTACATCGTCTCCAGGATCTCGTACGCCGAGTCCAGGCCGATCAGGTCGAGCAGGGCCAGCGGCCCCATCGGATGCCCGCAGCCGAAGCGCATGGCCGCGTCGATGTCCTCGCGGCTGGCGTAGCGCGACTCGTACATCCGCACCGCGTTGTTGAGGTAGCCGAACAGCAGGGCGTTGGCGATGAAGCCGGCGCGGTCCCCGGCGGTCACGTCGACCTTGCCGACCTGGGCGACGAGGGCCTCGACGTCCTCGACGACCGAGGGGTCGGTGACGACGGTGCGGACGACCTCCACCAGGCCCATGACCGGTGCCGGGTTGAACCAGTGCAGGCCGACGACACGGCTCGGCCGGGACGTGGATGTGGCCAGCTCGGTCACCGACAGCGCCGAAGTGTTGGTGGCGAGCACCGCGTCGTCGGGGAGCAGGGCGTCCAGCGCGGCGAACAACGCCTTCTTGACGTCCATCCGCTCGGGAACGGCCTCGACGACCAGCTCGCAGTCGGCGACCGCCGAGAGCTCCGTCCCCGTGCTGATCCGGCTCAGGATCTCCGCGACCTCCGCCTCGGTGAGCTTGCCCCGCTTGACCGCCCGCCCGGTGCTCGTGGCCAGGTGGCCCTTGGCCCGCTCGACGGCAGCCTCGTCGCTCTCGATGCCGACGACCTGGATGCCCGAGCGGGCAAGGACCTCGGCGATCCCGGCGCCCATGGTGCCGAGCCCGACCACACCAACCTTGCCAAACGTGCGTGCCACGTGGGGAGCTCCTCGTCGACGACCTGGTTTCGGGGCCAAGTCTCCCAGACGGCGGGAGCGGGTCACCGGGCCGGCCCAGGTGCTCCGCGCGTCAGAACAGGGTCGGCACGCTGCTCTCCATGCCGCGCAGCGTCTCGTAGTCCAGCTGCACGCAGACGATGCCGCGGTCGGCCGCGAGCACCTTCGCCTGCGGCTTGAAGCTCTGGGCGGCGAGCACGCCACGGACCTCGCCCAGCACGGTGGACACCCGCTGCAGGTAGCGGGTCAGCTGCTCGACCCCATCGATCTCTGCGTGCCGCTTCACCTCCACGAGCACGTGCGCGCCGGCGGAGTCGCGGCAGAGCAGGTCGACCGGGCCGATGTCGGTGAAGTACTCGCGCTGCACCAGCGTCCAGCCCTCCCCGAGCACGTGGCATTGGTCGGCGAGCAGCTCCTGCAGGTGCTTCTCGACACCCTCCTTGACCAGCCCGGGGTCGGCGCCCAGCTCGTACGAGACGTCGCTGAGCACCTCCTGGACGTCGATCAGGAGCTGCTCACCGCCCTTGTTCGTCACCGTCCAGAGCCCGCCCGAGACGACCGTGCTGCACGGCGGCGACATCCACATCAACGGCTTGTACGCCCGGTCGTCGGCGTGGATCGACACCGAGCCGTCGGCCTTCACCAGCAGCAGCCGCACGGCCTCGGGCAGGTGCGCGGTGAGCCGGCCGACGTAGTCCACGGTGCAGCGGGCGATGACGAGACGCACACCAGCAGGCTAGTGCCGGTTCAGGCGCACGCCGATCACCGGAACTCGCCGGGCAAGATCGGCGTGCCGGCACAGGCCGGATCACGCGCGCACGGCTGGCACGCCGATCACCGGAACCCGCCGGGCAAGATCGGCGTGCCGGCACAGGCCGGATCACGCGCGCACAACTGGCACGCCGATCACCGGAACTCGGTCAGCCGTACCGGTGGCTCTTCTCGACGTGCTCAGCCGGTCGCGTGCAGTACCGGCCGGACATGTTGCGGTGGCCGCACAGCTCCTGGTCGGTGATCGACGGCTCCGCCGCCGGAACCGCCGGAACCACCGCGAGCCGTGCCCGTGCTCCCGGGGCAGGCGCGCGCCTGCGCGCTGCGGGCGCCGGAGCGGGCACCGGAGTGGGCGCCGGTCCCCATTCGCTGGACGCGCGCGCCGCGGCCGTCGGCTCGGTCCTGCTCCTGGTCGCGGCGTACTTGGCTTCGCGCAGCGCACGCAGCGCATCAACCTTGCTCATGCGGTCATCGTAGGCAGCGCGGCACCCGGCTCGGTCGACCCGCACCGGCGCGCCCGCCCCGCGACCGGCGAAGATGGTCAGGTGAGTACGCCGGAGCAGCACCGCCCGCCCGTCTACGCCTGCGCAGCCGGGGCCGTCCTGCACGCGCACTCGGCCAGCACCCTGGAGCCGGCGGTCCTGCTTTACACGTTCCTGCCAGCCGGTGCGGGCGACTGGCTCGACGCCCTCGAGGCGCGGGTCGACGTGCACGGGGACGGGCCCGGCTCGGCGACCGTCACCGTACGGGTCCTGTCCGAGGGCCAGTCGCTGTCGTGGCAGCTGCCGCTGGCTCCGTTCGTCGCGGCGCTGCCGGGCCAGCCGGGCGACGAGGGGCGCATGGTGCTGCTCGGGGTCGTGGACGCCGAGCCCGAGCAGGGCTTCTGGGCCGAGCCGGTCGACTGCGAGCGGCTCTCGGCCGAGCTGCAGCTGCCGGTCGCCGACCTCGTGGACGCACTGCGCGGGCGGCTCACCCCGTGGCTCGCCGACGACGTCGACATCCTGCTGCACGACGATGCGCACGAGCACGCGGCCGACCGCTCCCCCGCCCAGACGCTCGCCAGCGCCGTGCTCGCCCACTACCGGGGGGACTTGGCTGCCGAACAGGCCACCACCCGCCTGGTCCGCGCGCTCGAGCTCGCGCCCGAGCAGTTCCAGGTCGAGCTCGGCGGTCGGCTGTGCGTCGCGCTGGTCGCCGCCCTCGAGATCGCCGGCTCGGCTGCGGTGCAGGCAGTACTTGCGCAGACCGGACCTTTCGAGCCCGAGGCGGTCCGGCTGCTCACCGACCTGCCGACGTTGCTGCGGTCGCAGGACCCGAAGACCGACGACGCCCGTACCGCGGCTGAGGCGGTACTGGCCGGCGAGGACCACGACGAGGCCGTCCGGGCCGCCGTCAGCATCATCGCCCGGCTGGCCCGGGAGGCCCTGGGCACGGCGCAGGCGGACGAGGACCTGCTCCAGCGCCTGTCGATGGTCGACGACGCGGGGCTCGCCCGGCTGGCCGGGCTGTGGGTGGACCTCGCGGCCGCCGCGGCCGGGGCGGAGGACCGCGACGAGGCGACCGTCGCCGAGCTCGCCGCCCGGATCTCCGGGGCCGGCGCGCCGGCCGCCGCCTGGTTGCGTACGACGGCGGCCGGGCTCGCCAGCTCCGCGGCGGAGGTGGCCGGGCGCGGCACGGACCGGCTGGCTGGTCCGGTGCGCGCGGTGCGCAGCTTCCTGGAGCTGCCCGGGCGGCCAGGCGAGGGGGTGCAGCCGGCCCAGGCCGCCACGGTGCTGCAGGCGTGCCTGGTGCTCGCCCGCTTCGCCCGCACCCGCGGTGGCGTCGGGGCCGGCGCCTGGCTGCACGCTCCCGTCGACGCCGCCGCCCGGGCCGTGGGGACCTCGCTCGCCGCCGGCCTGGACCGTGAGCTCGCCCTGGATCTGCTCGGGGAGCTGCTCGAGAGCGACGTCGAGGCTCCGGACCTGATCGAGGCCTTTGTCTGCGCGACCTCACAGCTGCTCGTCGAACTCGACCCCCAGGAGTCCCCCGAGCTGCTCCGGGCGCAGGTCGCCGAGCTGCTCGGGGCCGTACCGGCCGGTCCGCGCGGCGCCCGCTGGCTGCTCACCGCGTGCCTGCGGGAGGCACCTGAGCACGACCCGGCCGCGGCCGACCTCACCCCGCTGCTCAGTGGTGAACCCACCCCGGATGTGGACCGGCAGGCCCGCAAGGCCGGCCGCCGCGGCATGCTCGACGCGGGCCTGGCCGTCCTGGACGCGCTGTCCGCCGCGTTCGGCGAGCCGGTCGGGGTGACCCGCGACGAGGTCCTCTCGCTCGTGCTGCCGGGCGCGCTCGCCGAGCACGACCTGCTGCACCACGACGACTGACGGGGGTCGAGGTCTAGGCGCAGCCCCGTAGGATCCGACCGTGACGGAGGACGCGCCGCGGCCCATCACGATCGTCAACCCAGCAGCCCCGGCCTCGTCCCCCGACGTGCTCGGCCAAGAGCCGCGCGAGCCGTGGCGGCCCTCCCGGCGGCTGCTGCGTCTCGGTGCAGCGGCCGCGGTCGGCCTGGCCCTGCTCGCCGGGAGTACGACGGCGGTCCTGAAGCACGCCGCGGCGCGGGCGGCCGCGGCTCGGGACCGCGCCGAGGCCCGCGGTGTGCACCTCACCGTCCCGCTCGACGGCGCGGTGGGCGGGGACTCCCGGTCCGGCTTCGACAACGGGACCAACAACGCCGCCCAGACCACGGCCGGTACGGCCACTGCGATCGTGGAGCTGCAGGTGGACAACACCGGCCGTACGCCGGTCGAGCTGCTGGGGGGCGTTCTCGACGTACCGGGCTGGGCGGTGCAGGCGGAGGGTCAAGTCACGACGGGACAGCCGTCGGACCTGCACCTGGTGCGTCAGCTGGTGTGCGCGCAGGAGGTGCGGTCGCCGGCGCCGGACCCGACCGCCCTGCTGCTCGACGTCCGGTTGCCCAGCGGGCGTGCCCTCCGGACCCGCGTACCGCTGCCGCGGCTGGGCGCCGCAGGTGGACTGGACGCCTTCGGGCTCGCCGCCACCCTGCACGAAGTGCCCCGGCAGGCGTGCGGCCTGCTGCCACCCGCACAGGCTCTGCGGGTGGCGAGCGAGGAGGCGCCCGTCGCGCGCGCCGGATCGGTTGCAGTACGCGTGCAGCTGAGGAACGGCGGCGCCGCGCCGCTGCGCGTATCGGGGCTGACCGCCCTGCCAGGCCTGGCTGTCCGCACTGGGCTGCGGCCGCCTCTCGAGCTCCGGCCGCACGCCCCCGCGACCCGCACCACGCTGGTGCTCACCGTCCACGACTGCGCGGCGGTGAAGGCGCGCCCGGCCCGGGAGGGCGAGTCGCCCGTACAGGTGCTGTTCGGCAAGGCCTACCCCGCAGACCAGCTCGATGTCGGCGCTCCCGCCGGGCGGGCCGTGCAACAGCTCATCGCCCGCCGCTGCGGCTGAGGTCCCTGCTGTCACCGGGGCCCCGGGCTGCGACTGATCCCGATGGCGGCCACCATGGCGCCATGACCCCTGCGCCACTCACCGAGACCGCCCCGGCCCTGCTGGGACGGCCCGTGTTCACGCAGGGCTGGGCAGAGCTCGCGATGCTGCACTGGCCGGTCGACCCCGAGGCCGTGGCTCCCCTGCTCCCGCCCGGGACGCTTCCGGACGTGCTCGACGGGGTGACCTGGGTCGGTCTCGTGCCGTTCAGCATGCAGGACGTCGGCCTGCTGGGCTCACGCCCGGTGCCACACCTGTCGCGCTTCGCCGAGACCAACGTCCGGCTGTACGCCGTCGACGGGCAGGGTCGGCGCGGGGTCGTCTTCCGCTCGCTGGAGGCCGCCCGGCTGCTGCCCGTCCTCACCGCCCGGCTCGCCTACCGCCTGCCCTACACCTGGGCCAGGATGCGGGTAGAGCGCCAGGGCGACGTGCGCACCTGGACGACCGCACGCCGCTGGCCCGGTCCCCGCGGTGCCGGCGGCCGGATCACGGTGCGCATCGGGGCGGCGTGCGAGGCCGACCCGCTGTCACTGTGGCTCACCGCCCGCTGGGGCCTGTACTCCCGCTCCTACCGGGGCCAGACCGCGTGGGCGCCGGTGGAGCACGAGCCGTGGCCGCTGCACCGGGCGCAGCTGCTCGAGCTGCACGAGGACCTCGTGGTCGCCGCCGGCCTGCCGCAACCGGTGGGCGAGCCGCACGTGCTCTACAGCCCGGGGGTGCACGTCCGGATCGGCCGCCCGACCTGGCTCCCACCCCTCTAGCCCCCTCTCACCCCCCGCTGCCCCCTAAGGGGCCCTGATCAAGGCCAACAGCCCATGATCATCGCCGCGATCATGGGTCTTTTACCTTGATCAGCGCGGATGTCGGCACGAGCTGTCAGACGGGCGGCAGGTCATGGGCGGCCCTGATGACCTCCACGACCGACTGCATGATCTGGGTCAGCTCGAAGTCCTTCGGGGTGAACACCCGGGCCACACCGGCCGCCCGGAGCCGGGCCGCGTCACCGTCCGGGATGATGCCGCCGACCACGACCGGGACGTCACCGATGCCGGCCTCGCGCAGCCCCGCCAGCACCGCCGGGACGGCCTCCATGTGCGAGCCGGACAGGATCGACAGCCCGATCACGTGCACGTCCTCCTCGACGGCTGCCGCCACGATCTGCGCTGCAGTCAGGCGGATCCCCTGGTAGACGACCTCGAAACCGACATCCCTGGCGCGCACGGCGATCTGCTCGGCCCCGTTCGAATGGCCATCGAGCCCCGGCTTGCCCACCAGGAAGCGCAGGCGCACGCCGAGCTCCTCCCCGGTGGCGCGCACCTGCCGGCGTACGGCGGCGACCGCGGAACCTGCCTCCCCCGAGGCAACCGCGCCCGAGACGCCCGTGGGGGCGCGGTACTCCCCGAACACCTCGCGCAGCGCCTGGGACCACTCGCCGGTCGTGACGCCGGCCCGGGCGCAGGCCAAGGTGGCCGGCATGAGGTTCGCGTCGGTCTTGCAGGCGTCCCGCAGCGCCAGCAGCGCGTCGTCCACGACAGCGGCGTCGCGGCCCGCACGCCACGCCACGATGGCCTCGACCGCCCGCGCCTCCGTCTCCGGGTCGACCGTCATGATGGCGGCATCGATGTCGGCGAGCAGCGGGTTCGGCTCGCTGGTCGTGTAGCGGTTGACGCCGACCACGACGTCCTCACCGGCCTCGATCCGGCGCCGGCGCTCGGCGTGCGAGGCGACCAGCGCGCTCTTCATGTAGCCGGTCTCCACCGCTGCGACGGCGCCGCCCATCGCCTGGACGCGGTCGACCTCGGCCTGCACCTGCTCGACCAGCCCGGCGACCTTGGCCTCCACGACCACCGAGCCCTCGAACAGGTCGTCGTACTCCAGCAGGTCGGTCTCGAAGGCCAGGACCTGCTGCAGGCGAAGCGACCACTGCTGGTCCCACGGGCGGGGCAGGCCGAGGGCCTCGTTCCAGGCAGGCAGCTGTACGGCGCGGGCGCGCGCGTCCTTGGACAACGTGACGCCGAGCATCTCGAGCACGATCCGCTGGACGTTGTTCTCCGGCTGCGCCTCGGTCAGGCCCAGGGAGTTGACCTGCACGCCGTAGCGGAAGCGCCGGTGCTTGGGGTCCTGCACGCCGTACCGGTCGAGCAGCAGCGTGTCCCACAGGCGGGTGAACGCCCGCATCTTGCACATCTCCTCGACGAAGCGGACGCCGGCGTTGACGAAGAAGGAGATGCGCGCGCAGACCTCCCCGAACCGCTGTTCGGGCACCTGGCCCGCAGCCTTGACCGCGTCCAGCACCGCGATCGCGGTGCACAGGGCATAGGAGATCTCCTGGACCGGCGTCGCCCCTGCCTCCTGCAGGTGGTAGCTGCAGATGTTGATCGGGTTCCACCGAGGGATCTCGGTGACCGTGTAGGCGACCATGTCGGTGATCAACCGCAGCGAGGGCGCCGGCGGGAACACGTAGGTCCCGCGCGAGAGGTACTCCTTGATGATGTCGTTCTGGGTCGTGCCGGCGAGCTGCCCGGCGTCGGCTCCCTGCTCCTCGGCGACGACCTCGTAGAGCGCGAGCAGCCACATCGCGGTGGCGTTGATCGTCATCGAGGTGTTCATCTCGGCCAGGGGGATGCCGTCGAACAGCGCCCGCATGTCCCCCAGATGACTCACCGGTACACCGACCTTGCCGACCTCGCCGCGCGCGAGCTCGTCGTCCGGGTCGTACCCGGTCTGGGTCGGCAGGTCGAAGGCGACGCTCAGCCCGGTCTGGCCCTTGGACAGGTTGTTGCGGTAGAGCTCGTTGCTCTTGGCCGGCGTCGAGTGCCCGGCGTAGGTCCGCATGACCCACGGCTTGTCCCGGGGCGGCCGGGTAGCGTCCGCACCCGGCATCTCGCCCCCGGGCACCTCGCCCCCGGGCATCTCGTTGCCGGTCGACGGCACCTGCTCGGTCATGGCTGCCCCTTGGTTCGTGGAGGGTCAGGGTATCCGGGGCACCTGCGCTCAGACCGACGCTGTGGTGCGCAGCACGCGGTCCAGCCGGGTGATCAACAGCAGCCGGCCCACCCGGTCCGGGACGCTGCGCAGGACGACGGAGCGGCCGGCCCGCTGCGCCCGGCGGTGGGCACCGAGGAGTACGCCCAGACCGGTGGCGTCGACCGACTCGAGACCGGCCAGGTCGAGGACCAGCTCACCGTCCCCGGCGTCCACCGCATCGGCGAGCGCGAGGGCGCGCGTCTGCCGCGGCGACCACGTCCAGCCGGCCGTGCAGGGACACGACGGCGCCGGGCTCGACGATGCGCGTCTCGGATCGCACGCCCCTCACCTCCTCACTCGGCCGCACCTGCCCGCTCAGCGGGCCCACAACTGGTAGACGCCCGACAGCCGACGTTGGTTGCCCCATGGTGATCTCGATCGGGTCACGTGCCCGAACGACACGCCGCAGCACAGCAGACACGCAGCTGATCGAGACCTCGGTCGCCCCCGCGTGCGCCCAGGGGCGATACTGGCGCAGTGCCGGTCGTGTCGAGCTACCACTACCTCGTCGGCCCCCTGGTCGCCGTCGGGGCGCTCGTGGGCTGCATGATCTTGAGCCGCTGGGTCTTCTCGACCAGCCACCGCGACGACCGGCAGGCGCAGCGCCTGGCCAAGCTGGCCTCGGCCGGGGACTACGGCCTGCTGGTACCCGTCAGCACCGTGCGGACCCGCGACGACGCGTTGATGCTGCGCGAGCTGCTCCGGGAGGCCGGCATCCGCGCCAACGTCTCCGAGGGCGAGCTGCCCGGCGAGCACGTGGTCCTGGTCTTCCGCTCCGACGCGACGCGGGCCAAGCAGCTCGTCTGAGCGCTAGTAGGGCTCCTCCGGCGCGCTCTCGCGCCGCACGTCCGCGCCCAGGCCGACGAGCTTGTCGACGAAGCCCTCATACCCCCGGTCGATGTGGTGTACGTCGGCCACCTCGGTCTTCCCGTCGGCCACCAGGGCCGCCAGCACCAGCCCGACGCCGGCCCGGATGTCGTGCGCTCGCACCGGTGCCGCGGACAGCCGCTCACGACCGCGTACGACGGCGTGGTGGCCGTCGGTCCGCACGTCCGCGCCCAGCCGGCGCAGCTCGTCGACGTACACCCAGCGCGACTCGAAGACGTTCTCGGTGACCATGGCGGTGCCCTCGGCGATCCCGTCGAGGGCCAGGAACATCGGCTGCAGATCGGTCGGGAAGCCCGGGTAGGGCAGCGTGACGAGGTCGACCGAGCGGGGCCGACCGTCCATGCGCACGCGCAGACCACCCGGCTCGGGGGTGACGACGGCGCCGGCGTCGGCCAGCTTGGACAGCGGCACCTCGAGGTGCTCCGGCCGACCGCCCTGCACAAGCACGTCGCCGCGGGTCATGACCGCGCCGATGGCCCAGCTGCCGACGACGATGCGGTCCGGCACGGTGCTGTGCGAGGTCGGCGCGAGCCCCTCGACGCCGACGATCTCCAACGTGCTGGTGCCGACGCCGTCGATGGACGCGCCCATCTGCGCCAGCATCTGGCAGAGGTCGACGATCTCGGGCTCGCGCGCCGCATTGTCGATCGTGGTCGTGCCCTTGGCCAGCACCGCGGCCATGAGCACGTTCTCGGTCGCGCCGACGCTCGGGAAGTCCAGCCACACCTGGGCCCCGGCGAGCCGGGCGGCGCGCGCCACGACGTAACCGTGTTCGATCTCGACCTCGGCGCCGAGCCGGATCAGCCCTGCGATGTGCATGTCCAACGGGCGGCTGCCGATCGCGTCACCGCCGGGCAGAGCGACCCGCGCCTCCCCGCAGCGGGCGAGCAGCGGGCCGAGCACCGCGATCGAGCCACGGATCCGGCGTACGAGGTCGTAGTCGGCCTCGTGGCCGACCTGCTCGGGCACGTCGATAGTCACCGCACCGGGGGATGCCTCGACCGTGCAGCCGAGCCGGCGCAGCAGCTGGGACATGACCGGGACGTCCATGATCTGCGGCACGTTGGTCAGCGTCGTACGCCCCGGCGCCAGCAGGGCGGCCGCCATGAGCTTGAGCACGCTGTTCTTGGCCCCGGTCACCGAGACCGCGCCGGCGAGCCGGGCACCTCCGGTGACCACGAAGCGCTCCACCCGGGGAGTCTATGGAGCAGCAGCGGGTGCGGTCGCCGGGTGCGGCTGAGGTCCGCGGAACTAGTGTGCTGACCATGGCCGTGCACCTCACCCGCATCTACACCAAGACCGGCGACGACGGCACCACCGCGCTCGGCGACATGAGCCGGGTCCGCAAGACCGACCCGCGGCTGACGGCGTACGCCGACGTGGACGAGGCCAACAGCGCGCTGGGCGTAGCGATCGCGCTGGGCGACCTGCCCGAGGAGCTCGTCACCCTGCTGACCCGCGTGCAGAACGACCTGTTCGACGTCGGGGCCGACCTGTGCACGCCGGTGGTGGCCGAGCCCGCTTACCCGCCGCTACGCGTCCTACCGGAATACACCGCGCGCCTGGAGGCGGCCTGCGACGACTACAACGCGCGGCTGGAGAAGCTCGCGTCCTTCATCCTGCCGGGCGGTACGCCAGCGGCGGCGCTGCTGCACGTGGCACGCACCGTGACGCGGCGTGCTGAACGGGCCGTGTGGGCGTTGCTGGAGGACCAGCCCGGGACGACGAACAAGGAGCCCGCGCTCTACCTCAACCGGCTGTCGGACCTGCTGTTCATCCTGTCCCGGGTCGCGAACCCCTCCGGCGACGTGCTGTGGAAGCCGGGCGGCGAGCGCTGACGACAGCGCCTGCCTGGCCCCGCGAGCGCGGGCCGCGCCGGTCCAGAGCCTGCGTCAGACGTCGGCTGACCGGCGGCGCGCAGAGCCGACGTCAGACCGGCTGACCGGCGGCGCGCAGCCGACCCTCGGCCCGTCGCACGGCATTGTCGTCACCGGCCTGGTTGGCTGCGTCCAGCGCCGTCTTGGCCCGGCTGGCGTCGATGTCATCAGCCAGCTCGGCGATCTCGGCCAGGACGGTCACGCCCTCGTCGGTCACTGACAGGAAGCCGCCGTGCACCGCCGCCACAACGTCGCTACCGCCGGACTGGCTGATCTGCACGGGGAAACCCTCGGCCAGCTCACCGAGCAGCGGGATGTGCCCGGGCAGGATGCCGATGTCACCGACTGTAGTCCGCGCGCTGACAGAGGTGGCCTCGCCGCTCCACACCTCGCGCTCGACCGAGACCAGTTCGACGTGGAACTCCGCCACTGTGATGCCCTCCGGTCAGTTGCGCAGTGGGGTAACTGCGCTGCAGCCAGCCTACCGATACGACCACGGTCCGAGCCGGCTGTGCAGGTCGGCGGCCGCGGCGAGCACGTCGGTCCGGCTCGCTCGCGGCCACGTCTCCTCCCACGACAACGAGCACCGAGCCGCGCATCCAGGTGATGATCGGCGTGCCGGCTCCGGCCCGATCCCTCGCCCACCGCCGGCACGGCGATCACCAGGCGACCCGAAGGATGATCGGCGTGCCGGAACCGGCCCGATCCCTCGCCCACCGCCGGCACGGCGATCACCAGGCGACCCGAAGGATGATCGGCGTGCCGGAACCGGCCCATTCCCTCGCCCACCGCCGGCACGGCGATCACCAGGCGGCCCGGGGCGCACAACAGCAACGGGCCGGCACTCCCACGGGCGCAGCGCCGGCCTGTCGACGTGCCGGCGACGGGAGCGTCACCGGCAACGGCTCAGCCGTTCAGCTTCTTGGCGTTGGCCTCGACGTCCTCCAGGCCGCCGCACAGGAAGAAGGCCTGCTCGGGAATGTGGTCGTACTCACCCTGGGTGAGCTTCTTGAAGCTCTCGATCGTCTCGTCGAGGGGGACGAACTTGCCGGGCTGGCCGGTGAACTGCTCGGCCACGAAGAACGGCTGGCTCAGGAAGCGCTGGATGCGGCGGGCCCGGTTGACCAGGACCTTGTCCTCCTCGGAGAGCTCGTCGACCCCGAGGATGGCGATGATGTCCTGCAGCTCCTTGTACTTCTGCAGGATGCGCTGCACCTCCCGCGCGGTGTTGTAGTGGTCCTCGCCCACGTACTTCGGATCCAGGATCCGCGAGGTGGAGTCCAGCGGGTCCACGGCCGGGTAGATGCCGAGCTCGGAGATCGCCCGGTTCAGGTTCGTGGTGGCGTCCAGGTGGGTGAAGGTGGTGTGGGGCGCCGGGTCGGTGATGTCGTCGGCGGGCACGTAGATGGCCTGCAGCGACGTGATCGAGTGTCCGCGCGTGGAGGTGATGCGCTCCTGGAGCACGCCCATCTCATCAGCCAGGGTCGGCTGGTAGCCCACCGCGGACGGCATGCGTCCGAGCAGGGTGGAGACCTCGGAGCCGGCCTGGGTGAACCGGAAGATGTTGTCGATGAACAGCAGCACGTCCTGCTTCTGCACGTCGCGGAAGTACTCCGCCATGGTCAGAGCCGACAGGGCCACGCGAAGTCGCGTGCCCGGCGGCTCGTCCATCTGGCCGAACACGAGCGCGGTGTCGTTGATGACGCCGGACTCGGTCATCTCACCGAACAGGTCGTTGCCCTCGCGGGTCCGCTCGCCGACACCGGCGAACACCGAGACACCCGAGAACTCCTTGGCGACGCGGTAGATCATCTCCTGGATGATGACCGTCTTCCCGACGCCGGCCCCGCCGAACAGGCCGATCTTGCCACCGGAGACGTACGGCGCGAGCAGGTCGATGACCTTGATGCCGGTCGTGAACATCTCGGTCTTGCTCTCGAGCTGGTCGAAGGCCGGCGACGGACGGTGGATGGGCCAGCGGGTCGTGATGTCCAGGGACTCCTCGGACACGTCCATCGGCTTGCCGAGGGCGTTGAACACGTGGCCCTTGGTGACGTCGCCGACGGGCACCGAGATGGCCGAGCCAGTGTCGTGGACCGCAGCGCCGCGCACGACGCCGTCGGTCGGCTGCATCGAGATGGCGCGCACGAGGTTGTCGCCGATGTGCTGGGCGACCTCCAGCGTCAGCGTGACGGTCTCACCGCCCATCGTCCGGTCCACGTGCAGCGCGTTGTAGATCTCAGGCATCTCGTCGGGAGCGAACTCCACGTCGACGACGGGACCGATGACCCGGGCGACTCGCCCGGTGCCACCGGGCGTGACGTCTTCGGTGGTCTGTTCCGCGCTGATGATGGTCATGTGGTCACTCACTCCCTGCCGAGGCGAGCGCGCTTGCGCCGCCGACGATCTCACTGATCTCTTGGGTGATCTCGGCCTGACGGGCCGCGTTGGCTGCTCGGGTGAGCGACTTGATGAGGTCGTCGGCGTTGTCGGTCGCGGCCTTCATCGCGCGTCGGCGCGACGCCGACTCCGAGGCCGCGGAGGCCAGCAGCGCGGCGTACACCCGGGTCTCGACGTACCGGGGCAGCAGCGCGTCGAGCAGGGCCTCCGCCTCCGGCTCGAACTCGTACAGCGGCAGCGGTCCGTCAGGCGCCGGCTCGTCGGACTCCTCGACGACCAGCGGCAGGACGCGTATGGCGGTCGGCTTCTGGGTCAGCGCTGAGGCGTACTCGGTGTAGACGACGTGGATCTCATCGACGCCGCCCTCCGCGGTGTCCAGGACGAACGCCTCGATGAGGGTGTCGGCGACCTCCTTGGCGTCGGAGTAGGCCGGCTTCTCGGAGAAGCCGGTCCAGCTGTTCTCGACGGGGCGGTTGCGGAAGCGGTAGAAGGCCGCCGCCTTGCGCCCCACCAGATACGTGAGGGGCTCCTTGCCCTCCTCGCGCAGCAGGTTGCCCAGCGCCTCGGCCTGCTTGATGGCATTGGAGCTGTAGCCACCGGCCAGGCCGCGGTCGCTGGTGATCACCAGAACCGCCGCCCGCGACGGGTTGGGCTTGTCGTTGACCAGGGGGTGGTTGATCGTCGACTGCGAGGCCAGTGCCGAGAGCACCCTGGTGATCTCGCGCTCGTACGGGCGGGCAGCGTTGACCGCCTGCTGCGCCTTCGCGATCCGCGAGGCCGCGATGAGCTCCATCGCCTTGGTGATCTTCTTGGTCGACTGCATCGACCTGATGCGCCGACGGTAGACGCTGAGCTGGGCCCCCATCAGGCAGCCGGCGTGCCGGGCTTGTCGTCCGCGGACTCCTGAGCGACGGGCTTGTGCGACCTGATCTTCTCCTGGCCCTGGTCGTTCTTGTCCATCGCGTCCACCGGCTCCTCCTTCTGCAGCCGCGAGCCGTCGGCGACCTGGAACTGCTTGGTGAACTCCCCGATGGCCGCCTTGAGCTGCTCCACCGTGTCGTCCTCGAGCTTGCCGGACTGCAGGATGGCGTCGTAGATCCCTTGGTGCGACCGGCCGAGGAAGTCGAGGAACTCGGTCTCGAAGCGGCGTACATCGGCGACCGGCACGATGTCGACGTAGCCGTTCGTGCCGGCCCAGATGCTCACGACCTGACGTTCGACCGGGTACGGCGAGAACTGGCCCTGCTTGAGCAGCTCGACGAGTCGCTGGCCCCGCTCGAGCTGGGCCTTGGAGGCCTTGTCGAGGTCGGAGGCGAAGGCCGAGAAGGCCTCCAGCTCGCGGTACTGGGCGAGGTCGAGGCGAAGCCGGCCGGAGACGGACTTCATGGCCTTGACCTGGGCGTTGCCGCCGACCCGGGACACCGATATGCCGACGTTGATCGCGGGGCGCACACCGGAGTTGAACAGGTCGGTCTGCAGGAAGATCTGGCCGTCGGTGATCGAGATGACGTTGGTCGGGATGAACGCCGAGACGTCGTTGCCCTTGGTCTCGATGATCGGCAGGCCGGTCATCGAACCCGCACCGAGCTCGTCAGAGAGCTTCGCGCAGCGCTCGAGCAGCCGCGAGTGCAGGTAGAACACGTCGCCGGGGTAGGCCTCGCGGCCCGGCGGGCGACGAAGCAGCAGCGAGATGGCGCGGTAGGCGTCCGCCTGCTTGGACAGGTCGTCGAAGACGATCAGGACGTGCTGGCCCTGGTACATCCAGTGCTGGCCGATGGCCGAGCCGGTGTAGGGGGCGAGGTACTTCAGGCCGGCCGGCTGCGACGCGGGGGCCGCGACGACGGTGGTGTACTCAAGCGCCCCGGACTCCTCCAGCCGACCAACGAGCTCAGCAATCGTCGAACCCTTCTGGCCGATCGCGACGTAGATGCACTTGACCTGCTTCTTGGGGTCGCCGCTCTTCCAGTTCTCGCGCTGGTTGATGATCGCGTCCAGGACGACCGCGGTCTTGCCGGTCTGCCGGTCGCCGATGATGAGCTGGCGCTGGCCGCGGCCGATGGCGGTCATGGCGTCGATGGCCTTGATGCCGGTCTGCAGCGGCTCGGTCACGGGCTGGCGCTGGACCACCGTGGGGGCCTGCAGCTCCAGGATGCGGCGTCCCTCGGCGACGATCTCGCCCTTGCCGTCGATGGGGTTGCCGAGCGCGTCCACGACCCGGCCGAGGAAACCGTCACCGACAGGGGCCGACAGCACCTCGCCGGTACGGCGGACCTCCTGGCCCTCCTCGATGTGCGAGGCCTCCCCGAGGATGACGCAGCCGATCTCGCGCTCGTCGAGGTTGAGCGCCAGTCCAGGCACACCACCCTCGAACTCCAGCAGTTCGTTGGTCATGGCAGACGGCAGTCCCTCGAGGCGCGCGATGCCGTCGCCGGTCTCGATGACGCGGCCGACCTCTTCCTGGGTGGTCTCCGGCTTGTAGGCCTCGACGTACTTCTCGATGGCGCTGCGGATCTCTTCCGGCCTGATCGCAAGTTCCGTCATGGTGTTCCTGCTCTCTGCATGGATCTCGGGCACAGTCGTTGGTGGCTCGGGTCGTACGGGGCGCGTGGCGCGTCAGTACCGGGGGGCGAGGCCGCGCCGGGCGCCCTCGAGGCGCCGCCTGATGGTCGCGTCGAGGATCTGGTCGCCCACCCGGATGACGAGGCCACCCACGATCGTGGGGTCGACCTCGATGCGCAGGCCGATGCGCCGCCCGTAGACGCGGGACAGCTCCCGGGCCAGCCGCTCCATCTGGTCCGGGTCGGGCTCGACCGCCAGCGTGACCCGGGCGTTGACCCGCTCACGCAGCTCGGCGGCGAGGCGACTGAAGCTGTCGAGCGCGGCGGCGATGTGGCGCCGGCCGCTGGTCATCGCGGCGGCGCTGATGACGCGCAGCGCCATCGGGGCCACCTTGTCGGCGAGCAGCGCCTCGAGCAGCTCGCGCTTACGCTCATCAGGCAGGTTGCGGTCGCTGAGCGCGTCCCGCAGTCCGTTGTCGCGTTCAACGATGCGGCCGAAGCGAAACAGCTGATCCTCGACGTCGTCGAGATCCCCGCTGTTGTTGGCCTGCTCGAAACTGGCCAGCACGGCCAAGGTCTCGACCGCGTCGACGAGGTCGTGGGGGCGAGACCAGCGCGACCCCACCAGCTCCACCAGCAAGGCCAGAGCCGGCGCCGTCACCCGCGGACCCAACAGCCCGTTGACAAGGGCTGCCTTGGCGCGCTCGTCGGTCGACGGATCGGCCATCGCGCGCCGCAGAGGCAGCTCGCGACTGAGCAGGGTCGCCACTGCGAACAGATCCACCGACAGGGCATCGAGGTCGACCCCGCCGGAACCGGCGAGCTGCGTCAACCGCCCCTGGGCCGCGGCCAGCGAGGCCCGGCTGGCACCGAGCATCAGCTGACCTGCTCCGCAGGGGCCGACGCGGAGCCATCAGCCTGCTGGTCGAGCTCGGCGAGGAAGCGGTCGACGACGCGACGCTGCATCTGCTCGTCGGTCAGCGACTCTCCCACGATCCGACTGGCGAGGTCGATGGCGAGCTTGCCGACCTCGCCCCGCAGCTCGGCGAGCACCTGACGGTGCTGCACGGCGATGCGCTCCTCGGCCTGACGGGTGACAGCCTCGGCGGCGAGACGGGCCTCGTCCCTGGCCGCATCGATCATCTCCTGGCGGGTCCGGCTGCCCGCTTCCCGGGTCCGCGCGGCCTCCGCGCGGGCCTCGGCCAGCACCTTGTTGACCTCCGCCTCCGCCTGCGACAACCGCTCCTTCGCCTCGCGACTGTCCTCCAGCCCCTGCGCGATCACAGTCTGCCGCTGCTTGACCGAGGCCTGCAGCGGCGGCACGACGTACTTGTAGAGGACCGCGAGGATGATCAGGAACGCGACGATCTCGGCGATGAAGGTGCCGTCGGGGATGAGGAAGTTGCTGCTCGCGACGGTGGTGGTGGTGGTGGCCATGATGTCGAGACCTTGCTACTTGGCCAGGACGAAGACGAAGTAGCCCATGAAGGCCAGGTTGATGAAGTACACCGCCTCGACCAGACCCACCGTGATGTAGAACAGCGTGCTCAGTCGTCCCTGAGCCTCCGGCTGCCGGGCGACGCCCGCGATGTACTGGCTGCCCGCCAGCCCGTCGCCGATACCAGCGCCGACGGCGCCGCCGGCAAGGGCCAGGCCGCCGCCGACCATGGCACCCGCGAGGGTAATCGCCTGGTTGAGGTTCGATACCGCCATTGCCTGTTCTCTCCTTGGATGAGGGTGCGCCCACCGCGCGTGCGGTGGGGTGTGGATGTCGGGGTGCGAGCGCGAACAGGACGGCCGACGCCGCGCGGCTAGTGCCCTTCTTCGCTGACCGCGAAGCTGAAGTAGACGATGGTCAGCAACGAGAAGATGAGTGCCTGGATGCCGCCGATGAACATATCGAACAGCTTCCAGACCACCGTGGGCAACCACAGGACCGTGGACGGCAGCAAGCCGATGAGGGCGATCATAAGGCCACCGGCGAACAGGTTGCCGAACAGTCGCAGCGCCAGCGACAGCGGCTTGGCGACCTCCTCGATCGCGCGGAACGGGATGAGCCACCGGGGGGCGCCGAGGAAGCTCTTGGCGTAGCCGCCGAGCCCCTTCTTCCTGATCCCGGTCAGGTGCACCCAACCGAGCACCAGCACCGCCAGTGCGGCGGTGAGGTTGATGTCGGAGGTGGGCGAGATCAGCCGCTCCTGGGTGGGCACGATCTCGACCCAGTTGGCGATCAGGATGAACGCGAACAGCGTGGTCGCCAGCGGCACGACGAACGGCGCCACCCGCAGGCCCATGGCCGACTCGACCAGGTCCTCCATGTAGCCCACCAGGCCTTCGAAGGCCAGCTGCAGCTTGCCCGGCACGCCGTCGGAGATCTGGGACCGCATGTAGAGCCCGAGGAAGATCAGGATCGCACCCGCGAGCACCGTCGAGATCAGCGTGTCCCGGTTGACGGCGAGCCCGAGGAGGGTGGCCCGAGGATGGGTGCCGACGTTGATGTCGCCGGCGGCGAGGACACTCGACGCGGCGTGCAGTGCCCTCATCCGAGCCGGGCCTCTCGCGCCGCAGCGCTCACCGCGGCCGAGAGCGAGAGCAACTGGTAGAGCGCCAGCCCCAGCAGGACCAGCCAGCCGTCGGGACGGGCCAGGAAGGCGATCCCGAGGGCGACGATCGTCACCAGCCCCAGCCGGCCCATCGCGCTCTTGACGATGACCTTGCGGGTCGGTGCCGTGTCCGGGGTCAGACGAGCCGTCGCCGCTTCCAGGAGCAGCCCGTTGACGGCGCCCAGGGCGATCCCGGCGGCGAGCAGCAGACCGATCAGCAGGTGCCCTGTGGCACCGGCCAGACCCGTGGCGAGCACGGCGCAACCGACCGGCAGCGCCAGAACCCGCAGCACGTGACCGTGGCCTGTCGTCACGACTGGTCCAGGGGAAGAGGCCGTGGTCACTGCCGTGGGTCTCCTTCAGGTCGGGGCCGAGAAAGCTTCTGTGACGTTCTCGTCATTGTCGCAGGTAGCGCCGAATCTGCAGGAACGACCCCCCCACGCCCAGGCCGAGCCCCGACACCAGACCGACGAGCACGAGCGTTGGCGTGGTCCCGAACCGAACATCCGCGACGTGCCCCAGGAACAGACCGCCGCCGAGGCAGACCGCGTTGGCAAACCCGAGCCCGGCGAGCCCGGCGAGGCCGAGCTGGGGAGGTTGCGGAGCGTCGCCCTGGTCGTTGTGGTCGGACACCGCGGATCCTCGACAGTGCTTGCGCGGCAGCTGGACACGCCCTTCAACGCACCGCGGCGGCGGAGCATCAGATCCGGGAGATTACCACGATCGGCACCGCCGTCTGGCGTACCGCACCTCCCTCACGGGCGTTGCCCGCCCAGCCCACTCACGAGGGTGGTCCCGGCGGCGGCGAGGCCCGCAGTCGTGGGAGCGCCAGCGCCAGCAGGGCCAACAGGGCCAGCGTCGCGGCTACACCCAGGACCTGGAAGGCGCCGGTCAGCGTGACCGCCACGCCGCTGAAGGCGAGCAGGGCGGTCCAGAAGTACATGATCAACACCGCCCGGGTGTGGCTGTGGCCGATCTCGAGCAGGCGGTGGTGCAGGTGGGCCTTGTCCGGCGAGAACGGCGACCGACCGGCCCGCGTACGGCGTACAACGGCGAGCAGCAGGTCGACGATGGGGACGGCGAGCACGGCCAACGGCAGCAGCAGGGGCAGCAGCACCGGGAAGGCGGCCTTGGCCGGCAGGTTGGAGTAGTCGAACTGACCGGTCAGGCTGGTGACCGACGCCGCGAGCATCAGTCCGATCAGCATGGCGCCCGAGTCGCCCATGAAGACCCGCGCCGGGTTGAAGTTGTGCGGCAGGAAACCCAGACAGGCCCCGGCGAGCACCACCGCGATCAGCGTCGGCGAGCTGATCCGCTCCTGCGCGAGCCCCGAGGTCACCTGGCCGCTGGACAGCGAGTAGGAGAACGCGAACAGCGCCAGCGCGGCGATCGCCCCGACGCCCGCGGCCAGGCCGTCCAGCCCGTCGATGAAGTTGACCGCGTTGACCGTCAGCAGCGCGAGCCCGACGGTGAGCGGCACGCTCTCCGGCCCCAGCGCGATCGCGCCGGTGCCGGGCAGAGTAATCGTCAGCAGCTGCAACCCGAGCAGCACCATGACGCCGGCCGCGACGGTCTGCCCGGCGAGCTTGGTCAACGCGTCCAGGCCCCACCGGTCGTCCACGAAGCCGATCAGGACGATGACGCCCCCCGCGACGACGATGGACTTCACGTCGGAGTACTTAAAGACCCCGGACAGCGACGGCAGGGAATGGGCGACGAAGAACGCCGCGCACACCCCGGCGTACATGGCCAGGCCCCCCAGGCGCGGGGTGGGGATAGCGTGCACGTCGCGGTCGCGCGGCTCGGCCAGCGCGCCGATGCGCACAGCGAACCGGCGCGCGACCGGGGTCAGCAGATAGGTGACGCCGGCGGCGACGCACAGGACGAGCAGGTACTCCCGCACAGGGGAAGGCTAGGCGCTAGCGGGGGTATGCGCGGTGCGCAGCCACGAGCGAGTCGACGCCGGCCCGGACCTCACCGGCCGCGGCGCCGCTCTCGTCGCGCACCGCGCGGCCGATCAGGGACGCGATCTCCTTCATGTCTCCCTCCCCCATGCCCTGGGTGGTGACCGAGGGCGTACCGACCCGGATGCCGCTGGCGACAGACGGCGGCTGCGGGTCGTAGGGGATCGCGTTCTTGTTCAGCACGATGCCGGCTGCGGCGCAGCGCGCCTCGGCCTGCTGGCCGGTGACCTCGATGCCCTGCAGGTCCAGCAGCGCCAGGTGGGTGTCGGTGCCACCGGTGACCGGCCGCATGCCCTCGCCGGCCAGCGCCTCGGTGAGCGCCTGGCTGTTGGCGATCACCTGCAGGCAGTAGTCCCGGTAGGCAGGGGTGGCCGCCTCCTTGAGGGCGACGGCCTTGGCCGCGACCGCGTGCATCAGCGGACCGCCCTGCATCATCGGGAACACCGCCTTGTCGAGCTTGGCGGCGTGCTCGGCCGTGCAGACGAGCATCCCGCCACGGGGCCCGCGCAGGACCTTGTGGGTCGTGAAGGTGACCACGTCGGCGTACGGCACCGGGCTCGGGATCGCGCCCCCGGCGACAAGGCCGATGAAGTGCGCCGCGTCGACCATGAGGATCGCGCCGACCTCGTCGGCGATCTCGCGGAAGGCCTTGAAGTCGATCTTCCGCGGGATCGCACTGCCGCCACAAATGATCATTTTCGGCTTGTGCTTGTGGGCGAGGTCGCGCGCCTGGTCGTAGTCGACGTCCTCGGACTGCAACCCGCCGTCGTGGGGCCGCACGCCGTAGTGCACCGCGTTGAACCACTTGCCGCTGAAGCTGACCTTGGTGCCGTGCGTCAGGTGGCCGCCGTGCGGCAGCGACATCGCCAGCACCGTGTCTCCCGGGTTCAGGAAGGCGCCGTACACGGCGAGGTTCGCGGTGGCACCGGAGTGCGGCTGCAGGTTGGCGTGCTCCGCGCCGAACAGCGCCTTGGCCCGCGCGATGCCGATCTGCTCGGCGACGTCGACGACCTCGCAGCCCCCGTAGTAGCGCTTGCCCGGGTAACCCTCGGCGTACTTGTTCGACAGCGTGCTGCCGAGCGCGGCGAGCACCGCGGGGCTGGTGAAGTTCTCGCTGGCGATCAGCTGCAGGCCCGAGCGCAGGCGCGTGAGCTCGTCGAGCACGACCCCGGCGATCTCCGGGTCGGTGTCCTGCAGCGCGTCGAAGTCCGGGCCCCAGAAGGTCATGGCAGGTGCTCCTCGAGCAGTGGCGGGCGGTCCCACCACTGTACGGCGGTGGGCGCGCCAGGCCTGGCTGCGCCTGGCCCCGCCGCCGGCTCAGCCGACCAGCAGGTCCAGCGGCCCCTGCAGGGCCCGCTGCACCAGCGCGGCGCAGGCGATGAAGGCTGGTTCCCGCACCTGGTAGGGGTCCTCGAGGTCGTCGTCCGCGGGCGAGGCAGGCGGGACCAGGCCGCGGTTGCCCGCGGCAGCGCGGACCAGGGCCCGGGCGCGCTCCTCGGCATCCCCGCGGGGCAGGGACGCGGGCTCGACCACGCTGGTCAGCCGCGCGAACTCCCGCAGCGCGAACGTCCGGGCCGCCGCCCGCGGCTGCAGCACGACGACGGCCGCCCGGTGCGCACGGGCCGCCGTCAGCACCAGGTCTGCGCCCGCGACGTGCTCGGCGAGCAGCTCACGGGCGCGAAAGGCCGAGCCGTCGACGTCGTAGGAGGCCAGGGTGCTTCCGGCGTAGGGCTGCATCGGCTCGCCGGCGAAACCCATCGTGCCCGCGGAGGCGACCTCGAAGGCTGCGGCGCCGCCTCCGAGCCGCTGCTGCAGGCCCGCGCGCATGAGGTGCTCGGCCATCGGCGAGCGGCAGATGTTGCCGGTGCAGACGTGCAGGACGCGGAAGCTCACTGTTCCGGCTCTAGGTCGGGGACGAGCTCGCGCAGCTGCTCCAGGCTCAGCGCCCCGGTACGCAGCAGACGCGGGCGGTCGGCGGTCAGGTCCAAAATCGTCGAGGGGACCGGGTCGGTCACCTCTCCGGCATCGAGGTAGACCTCGACGGCCAGCCCGAGCTGGCGGGCGGCCTCGGCCGCATCCCGGGCGGCCGGCAACCCGGTGCGGTTGGCGCTGCTGACGGCCAGCGGGCCCGTCTCGGCCAGGACGGCGAGAGCGACCGGGTCCAGCGGCATGCGCAGCGCGACGGTCCCGCGGGTCTCGCCGAGGTCCCAGGACAACGTGGCGGCGTGCCGAAGGACCAGCGTCAGCGGGCCGGGCCAGTGCGCGTCGACCAGGTCCCGGGCGAGCTGCGGGACGACGTCGGCCAGCCCGTCCAGTGTCCGGCTGCTGCCGACCAGGACCGGGGTCGGCATGTCCCGGCCGCGCCCCTTGGCCTCCAGGAGGCGGCCGACGGCGTCGGGGCTGAAGGCGTCCGCCGCCACGCCGTACACGGTGTCGGTCGGCAGCACGGCAAGGACGCCGCGTCGCAGTGCGGCGACGGCTGCCTCGACACCCTGGGCAGCGTCGACCCGCACGTCGTAGGTGGTGCTCATCCGCGCCAGCGGGCGGTGACGTAGCGGTCCCGACCGGTGAGGTCCCTGTGGTCCGCGACCTGCTCCCAGCCGCCGGCCGCGGTCAGCAGCGCCGGGCAGCTCTCACCCTGGCGGTCGGAGTGCTCCACGACGAACAGCCCGCCCGGCCTGAGCAGCCGACGGGCGGCCTGCTCGACCAGCCGGATGACGTCCAGGCCGTCGTCGCCGGCCCACAGCGCGATCCCCGGGTCGTGGTCGAGCACCTCGGGATCGGGGATGTGGGCCTCGGAGGTCGCGACGTACGGCGGGTTGCAGGCCACCAGGTCGACGGTGCCGTCGAGCCCGTGCAGCGCATGCTCGACGCTGCCGAGGTGCAGCTGCACCTCGGGATCGCCTGCCTTGACGCGGTTCTCGGCGTTGCGGTGGGTCCAGGAGAGCGCGTCGGCATCGCGCTCGACCGCGTGCACGGTCGCGCCGGGCACCTCGTTGGCCAGGGCGAACGCGATCGTGCCGGACCCGGTGCACAGGTCGACGAGCAGCGGCGCCGACCAGCCCTCGGTCAGGCACGCGTCGACCGCCCACTGCACGACGGACTCGGTCTCCGGCCGCGGTACGAAGACCCCCGGGCCCACCTCGAGCTCGATGTAGCGGAAGCCGACCGAGCCCGTCAGGTGCTGCAGCGGCACCCTGGCGGCGCGGCGCGACACCAGGTCCTCGTACGCGGCCGTCTCGGTCGCGTCCAGGCTGTCGACCAGCAGCAGGTCGGACGGCCGGGTCAGGCCGAGCACGTGCACGGCCAGCGCCCGGGCGTCGTGCTCGGAGCTGTCGATCCCGGCTGCCAGCAAGCGGCCCGTCGCGGCGGTCAGGGCTGTGCGGAGCTGGGTCACGGCTCCCCCTTCAGAGCTGCTGCGTCGTCGGCGTCGACCAGCGACTGGATGACGGCGTCGAGGTCGCCGTCGAGGACCTGGCCGAGGTTGTTGGCCTTGTAGCCGCTGCGGTGGTCGGCAACCCGATTGTCCGGATAGTTGTAGGTGCGGACCTTCTCGCTGCGATCCATCGTGCGGATCTGTGAGCCGCGCACCGCGCTGTCCTTGGCCGCCTGCTCCTCCAGCGCCAGGGCCAGCAGCCGGGCCCGCAGCACGCGCATCCCGGCCTCGCGGTTCTGCAGCTGGCTCTTCTCGTTCTGCATCGACACGGTGACCCCGGTCGGCAGATGCGTGATGCGGACCGCCGAGTCGGTGGTGTTCACACTCTGACCGCCAGGCCCGCTGGAGCGGTAGACGTCGATCCGCAGGTCGTTCTGGTCGATCACGACGTCGACCTCCTCGGCCTCGGGCAGCACGAGCACGCCCGCGGCGCTGGTGTGGATCCGCCCCTGGCTCTCGGTGACCGGCACCCGCTGCACGCGGTGCACGCCGCCCTCGTACTTCAACCGGCCGTACACCGGGTTCGCCGGATCACGGCTCTTCACCGCGAGCGAGATGTCCTTGTAGCCACCGAGCTCGCCCTCGGTGGCGCTGACCAGCTCGGTCTTCCAGCCACGCTGCTCGGCGTACCGCGTGTACATCCGGACGAGGTCGCCGGCGAACAGCGCCGCCTCGTCGCCGCCCTCGCCGCCCTTGACCTCCAGGATCACGTCCTTGGCGTCCGCCGGGTCGCGGGGGATCAGCAGCTCGCGGATGCGGGCCTCGACCTGCGTCAGGCGCTGCTCGGTCTGGGCGGCCTCGTCGACCATCTCGAGCTCGCGGGCGGCCTGGAGATCGCCGCGCAGCACGTCGCGCTCGTTCGCGGCGGCGACGACCGGACCGATCTCGGCGTACCGGCGTCCGAGCTCGCGGGCGACGCTCTGGTCGGCGTGCACGGCCGGGTCGGCCAGCCGCTGCTCGAGGTCGGCGTGCTCGGCCAGCAGGTCGTCGAGCGGGTCGGCCACGGTGTCTCCTTCGTGCGTCTCGGTCCGGACACGACGACGGCGCCCACCCCGTGTCGGGGCGGGCGCCGTCCGGTCGCTACTTGGAGCGCTTGCCGAAGCGCTGCTCGAAGCGGGCCACCCGACCGCCAGTGTCCAGGATCTTCTGCTTGCCCGTGTAGAACGGGTGGCAGGCCGCGCAGACCTCAGCGCGGATGTCGCCCTTGGCGGTGCTGCGGGTGGTGAACGTGTTGCCGCACGTGCAGGAGACGGTCGTCGTCTCGTACGACGGGTGGATGTCGGTCTTCATGGTGGTGCCTCTCGGTCGTGGGGCCGCCGGGTCGCCGATCGTGCTGGCGGGAACCGGAGCCGGAGGTGGACCAGTGTGCCAGAAGCGGCGCACTGCCCTGACGAACGCCGAGCACGCACGGCGCCTTCCCGCCCCCCTGACCCGCGCTGACCACGTACTCGCGTGCAGGGTGGGCGCTAGATCTGGTCGCTGCCCTGCTCGACGCTGGTCTTCTGGATCTGCATGAGGAACTCGACGTTGGTCCGGGTCGACTTCATCTTGTCCAGCAGCAGCTCCAGCGAGGACGCCGAGTCCAGGGCGTGCAGCGCCCGGCGGAGCTGCAGGACGATCCGCAGCTCCTGGGGCGCGAGCAGGATCTCCTCCTTGCGGGTACTCGAAGCATCGACGTCGATCGCCGGGAAGATGCGCTTGTTCGCCAGCGCGCGGTCGAGCTTGAGCTCGGCGTTACCCGTGCCCTTGAACTCCTCGAAGATCACCGTGTCCATGGCGGAGCCGGTCTCGACCAGCGCCGTGGCGAAGATCGTCAGCGACCCGCCGTTCTCGATGTTGCGAGCGGCGCCCAGGAACCGCTTGGGCGGGTAGAGGGCCGCGGAGTCCACTCCGCCGGTCAGGATCCGCCCGGAGGCGGGGGCGCCCAGGTTGTACGCCCGCCCGAGCCGCGTGATCGAGTCCAGCAGGACCACGACGTCGTGACCGAGCTCGACGAGGCGCTTGGCCCGCTCGATGCTCAGCTCCGCCACCGTGATGTGGTCCTGCGGGGGCCGGTCGAAGGTCGAGGCGATGACCTCGCCCTTCACCGAACGCTGCATGTCGGTGACCTCCTCGGGCCGCTCGTCGACCAGGACGACCATGAGGTGGCACTCGGGGTTGTTGGTGGTGATCGCATTGGCGATGGCCTGCATGACCATCGTCTTGCCGGCCTTCGGCGGGCTGACGATCAGCGCCCGCTGTCCCTTGCCGATCGGCATCACGAGGTCGATGACGCGCGTGGTGACGACGTTCGGCTCGGTCTCCAGGCGCAGGCGGTCCTGCGGGTACAGCGGCGTCAGCTTGGTGAACTCCGGCCGGGTGAACGCCTCGGACGGGTCGAGCCCGTTGACGCTGTCCAGTCGTACGAGCGCGTTGTACTTGTCCTTGCGCTCGCCCTCGCGCTGCTGCCGTACGGCGCCGGTGACCGCGTCGCCTCGGCGCAGGCCGTACTTGCGGACCTGCTGCATAGACAGGTAGACGTCGCTCAGGCCGGTGAGGTAGCCCGAGGTCCGGACGAAGCCGTAGTTGTCCAGGATGTCCAGGATGCCGCCGACCGGGATCAGGACGTCGTCCTCACCGATGACCGGGTCGGCCTCGCCGCCGAAGCGCTCGCCACCGACGCGGTTGTTGCGGTTGCGGTTGCGCCCGCGCTCGCGGAAGCGGCCCCGGCGACCGCCCTCCTCGTCGTCCTCGCGCAGCGGCGCCTTGTCGACGCCCTGCCGGGCCGGCCGGTCGGAGCGGGCCGACCGCTCCCCCTGGTTCGCGTCGCGGCCCTGGCCGCCGCCCTGACCGACGTCGCGGCCCTGACCGGCGTCGCGGCCCTGGGACGTCTCGCGGCCCTGGGCACCACTGTCGCGGGCGGTCCCGCCGTCCCGGTTCTGGCTGTCCCGGCTCTGGCCGTCCCGGTACTGGGCGTCCCGGTTCTGGCCGTCGCTGTCGCGTCCCCGGTCCTCCCGGGCCGACCGCTCGCCATCTCCATCGTCACCGGTCTGCGCCGCCCGCTCGGCCCGCCGGGCCTCGCGCTCGAGGAAGCGCTCGCGGCCGCGGTCGACGCGCTCCCGGACAGGGCCGTCTTCGCCCCCGGCGGGGCTCGTGGAGCTCGTCGGTGCTGCCGCCATACCCCCGCCCTCGGCGGCGCTGGCCTTGGGCCCACTGCTCTCAGCTGCGCTGCCCTCGGCCCCGCTGCCCTGGGCGGCGCCACTGCTCTCCGCCCCGCCGCCCTGGGCGGCGCCACTGCTCTCGGCCCCGCTGCCCTGGGCGGCACTGCCCGCGCGGCCCCCGCCGTTCGCTGCGGCCGCGCCGACTGCTCCGGCGCCGTCCGCTGCGGTCGCGCCGACTGCTCCGGCGCTCGGGGCGCTGTCGTCGGCGCGCTTGGTGGGCTGGCTGCCTGGTGCGGACGTTGCCGGTGTGCTGGCCGGCCCGCGGGTGCCCTGGCGCTCCTGGATGGCCTCGATGAGCTGGCTCTTGCGCAGCCGGCCGATGCCGGTGATGCCGAGGTCCGCGGCAAGAGACTGCAACTCGGGCAGGACGAGCGAGGCGAGCCCGCCGCCGGAGGTCGCCCGGCGGCGTACCCGGGGCGCGGCAGCGGGCGTGTCCTGGCCGGACGGTCCAGCGCTGTCGCCGGTCGCCTGGAGCAGGTCTGTGGTGTCGGTCAAGGAGGGTCCTCCCGGTGGGCCGTCGCGCCGCAGGTGCGGTCGGACGGACAAGGGGTGCGCCGGCTGCAGCCGGTGGGCCTCGCTGCACAGGCGTGTCGCGAGGTGCTCTGGGGCGTCGCCCGCACACGAACCCCGCGGCTCGCCGTCGACCGCCGCAGTGCCGCGCATCGAGAGACCCGAGGGGCAGACAGGGGGCCGGGGCAGCGACACACGAAGCGGATGAACTGCCCGGCAGCGAGCACTAGCGGGTCCCCAGGGGACGACTGGTGCACGCACAGCGTAACCGCCCGTACCGCCCGGCGGCAACACCGGGCCTCGGCGCGTCGCACACCCTCGTCACGGGGGGAAGGGCGGGGGCAGCAGCACCGCACCGGCGGGCTCCACGGGCAGGCACCGGGCCGTCCAGCCGACGGGGGCCTGCGCCAGCGCCGCGGCGCGTGCGGTCGTGACGAGCGCGAGCACGGCGGACCCCGCGCCGCTCACCACCGCGGGGATCCCGGCGGCGCGCAGATGAGCGACCAGCGACGCCGTACGGGGCATCGCTGCGGCCCGGTAGGGCTGGTGCAGCCGGTCCTCGGTGGCGGCCAGCAGTAGGGCCGGTTCGCTCGTCAGGGCCAGGGACAGCAGCGCGGACCGGCCCGCTCCGGCGGCGGCGTCGGCGTGCGGCACCGCCCGCGGCAGCAGCCCGCGCACCTGCTCGGTGGACGACCTCGACGCCGGGATGAAGACCACGGGCGAGATCGAGGGGTGCACGTCGGCGCGGTACGCGTGCACGCCGCCGGCGTCCGTCCAGGCCAGTGTGAAGCCTCCCCGCAGGCACGCCGCCACGTTGTCCGGATGCCCCTCGAGCTCTGCGGCCAGAGCGAGACACCCATCAGCGTCGAGGATCTGCGCCCCCCCGGGCACGAGGGCCCGGGCTGCCAGCACGGCCGCGACGATCGCTGCCGAGGAGGAGCCGAGCCCGCGCGCCTGCGGGATGCGGTTGGTACAGACGACCTCGAGCCCCCGCGGCTGGCCGCCGAGCTCGTCGAACGCCCTGCGTAGCGCCGTGACCACGAGATGCCGCTCGTCACCAGGCAGCTCCCCCTCACCCTGTCCCGACACGTCCACGATGAGCCCCGCGTCGGTGACCCGCACAGCCACCTCGTCGTACAGGGCCAGGGCGAGACCGGCGCAGTCGAAGGCCGGCCCGAGGTTCGCACTGGTCGCTGGCAAACGGACCCGCACCGGGCCCTCGCGGAAGGACGCCACGATCAGGCTCCCGTCAGCGCGGGCGCGGGCGCGGGCGCGGGCGCGGGCGCGGGCGCGGGCGCGGGCGGGAGGCGGTGCCGCGCCCTCACGCCAGGCTCAGAGCCTGCGCCGCCGCGTGCACGTCCGCGGCGATCTTGACGGGCTTGGGCGCACCGGAGATGGCCCAGTCCGGGTCCTTCAGCCCGTTGCCCGTGACCGTGCAGACGACCCGCTCACCCGCGCCGATCTGCCCCTGCCCGTGCGCCTGGAGCAACCCCGCCACCGAGGCCGCCGAGGCGGGTTCGACGAAGACGCCCTCCTGGCGCGCCAGCAACCGGTACGCCGCCAGGATCTGCCGGTCGGTGACCGCAGCGATGGCGCCGCCGCTCTCGTCGCGCGCCGCGAGCGCCTGCTGCCACGAGGCGGGGTTGCCGATGCGGATCGCGGTCGCGATCGTCTGCGGGGCCAGCACCCGGGTGCCGTGCACGATGGGGGCGGCGCCGGCGGCCTGGAACCCGAGCATGCGCGGGGTCCCGCTGGTCACGCCGTCGGCGGCGTACTCGGTGTAGCCCTTCCAGTACGCCGTGATGTTGCCGGCGTTGCCCACGGGCAGGCAGTGCACGTCGGGCGCGCCGCCGAGCACGTCACAGACCTCGAAGGCGGCGGTCTTCTGGCCCTGGATGCGGTCCGGGTTGACCGAGTTGACCAACGTGACCGCGTAGGACTGCGAGAGGTCGCGGCACAGGTCCAGGCAGTCGTCGAAGTTGCCCTGCACCTGCAGGAGGCGGGCGCCGTGCACGAGCGCCTGGGCCAGCTTGCCGAGCGCGATCTTGCCGTCCGGGACGAGCACGGCGCAGGTGAGACCGCCCTTGGCGGCGTACGCCGCGGCGCTGGCGCTGGTGTTGCCGGTGCTGGCACAGATGACAGCCTGGCTGCCCGCCTCGACCGCCTTGCTGATCGCCATTGTCATCCCGCGGTCCTTGAACGACCCGGTCGGGTTGGCGCCCTCGACCTTGAGCCAGACCTGCGCGCCCACGAGCTCGGACAGGTGGGCCGCGGGGACCAGCGGGGTGGCGCCCTCCTGGAGGGTGACGACCGGCGTCGTCGCGCTGACCGGCAGGCGGTCGCGGTACTCCTCGATCAGACCGCGCCATCCGGCGCGAGCCAGGACCGGAGTCGTCATGTGCCCTCCACTCGCATCACGGAGGCCACCGCGCGCACGACGTCGAGCCCGCGCAGTTCCTCCACCACTGCCTGCAGCGCCGCGTCGGTCGCGACGTGCGTGACCACCACCAGGGAGGCATCGTCGCCGTGCCCCTCCTGGCGCACCGTGCGGATCGACACGTCGTGCTCGGCGAAGGTGTTCGCGACCGCCGCCAGCACACCGGCCTTGTCGGCCACGTCGAGGTTGAGGTGGTAGCGCGTGACGACCTCGCCCATCGCCAGCACCCGAAGGTCGGCGTAGGAGGACTCCCCCGCGCCCCGCGCCCCGGACAGGGCGTTGCGGGCGACGGCGACCAGGTCCCCCAGCACGGCGCTCGCCGTCGGCGAGCCACCTGCCCCCCGTCCGTAGAACATCAGCTGACCGGCGCTATCCGCCTCGACGAAGACGGCGTTGTAGGCCTCGCGGACGCTGGCCAGCGGGTGGCTGCGCGGGATCATGGCCGGGTGCACGCGGACGCCGATGCCGTGGCCGTCCTTCTCGGCGATGGCCAGCAGCTTCACGACGCAGCCCATCGCCTTGGCGCTGGCGACGTCGGCAGCGCTCACCTCGCTGATGCCCTCGCGGTGCACGTCGGCAGCGGTGACCCGGGTGTGGAAGGCGAGGCCGGCCAGGATCGCGGCCTTGGCCGCGGCGTCGAACCCCTCGATGTCCGCGGTCGGGTCGGCCTCGGCGTAGCCCAGCGCCGTCGCCTCGTCCAGGGCCTCGCCGAAGCCCATCCCGAGCTCGTCCATGCGGGTGAGGACGTAGTTCGTGGTCCCGTTGACGATGCCGATGACCCGGCTGACGTTGTCGCCGGCCAGCGACTCGCGCAGCGGCCGCAGCAGCGGAATGGCGCCGGCGACACTCGCCTCGTAGTACAGGTCCGCACCGCCACGGTCCGCCGCGTCGTACAGGGTGGCGCCGTCCTCGGCGAGCAGTGCCTTGTTGGCGGTCACGACCCCCCGGCCGCGCTGCAGGGCCGACAGGATCAGTGTCCGCGCCGGCTCGATGCCGCCGATGACCTCGACGACCAGGTCGACGTCGTCGCGGGCCACCAGCGCGGCGGCGTCGGTGGTGAACAGCGAGGGGTCGACCGGCAGGTCACGAGGCCGGCCGAGTCGGCGTACGGCGATGCCGGCAAGCTCCAGCGGTGCACCGATCCGGGCCGCGAGGTCGTCGGCGTTGTCGTGCAGGAGCCGCACGACCTCCGACCCGACGGTCCCGCACCCGAGCAGCGCAACCCGCAGGGGCGCGCTCACGGCCACCACCCTCGCCACCCTCGCGCGCGCTGTCCTTCTTGCGCGCCGATCAAGGCGAAAGCCCCATGATCAGCACGACGATCATGGGCGTTCCGCCTTGATCGGCGGGGACAGGGGTGCATCAGCGCACCTGCACCGGGTCGTGGACGGTGCTCGTGCAGCAGGTGCAGGTACGTCCGTCCCGGGGGCGCCGGGCCTGCACCTGCCGCCGGGCCGTGCGCACCCCCGCACCGATCACGAACCCCGCGAGGACGACGTAGACGAGCAGCGGGACCGGGCCCAGCGTCGCCACGAGCAGCCCGAGCGCCAGCAGTACGCCGGCGGCGGCGAGCAGGAACAGCATGGCCACCAGGCGCGACGGGGTCCTCATGAGGGGCGCTTCACGAGCGGCTCCTGCGGGCGAGGTAGAACAGGCCACCCACGACCGCGACGCACAGCCAGACCGCGAACAGGATCAGGTATGCGTGATCGGTGTCCCCGAGCCCGATCAGGATGACCAGCGAGCCGAACACGAACAGCCCTGCGTACCGGGCGTAGTCGCCCAGGCTCAGGCCGCCCTCGGGGTCGCGCTCCTGCGTCATCCCACGTCCAGGGCGAGCAGGTCCTGCTCGGTCTCGCGGCGCACCAGCACCCGGCTGGCGCCGGCCCCGACGGCGACGACCGGCGGCCGAGGCACGTGGTTGTAGTTGCTGGCCATGGACCGGTGGTAGGCCCCACTGGCCGGTACGGCGACGAGGTCCCCGGGCGCCAGGTCTGCGGGCAGGGCCACGTCGTGCACGACGATGTCGCCGCTCTCGCAGTGCTTGCCGGACAGGGTCACCGTGCGCGCCTGCGTGACGCTCGCCCGGGAGGCCAGGACGGCGGTGTAGTGCGCCCCGTAGAGCGCGGTGCGGATGTTGTCGCTCATGCCGCCGTCGATGCTGACGTAGGTCCGCAGCCCGGGCAGCTCCTTGACGGTGCCGACCTCGTACAGGGTGACGGTCGTCGGGCCGCTGATCGCGCGGCCGGGCTCGACGGCCAGGCGGGGCACGGCCAGCCCGGCTGCACCGCACTCGCGCTCGAGGATCGCCTGCAGGCCGGCCGCGATCTCCGGAACCGGCATCGGGTCGTCGGCGCTGGTGTAGGCGATGCCGGTGCCACCACCGAGGTCGAGCTCGGGCAGCTCCACCCCGTGCTCGTCGCGGACCGCGGCCAGCAGCGCGACCATACGGTGCGCGGCGAGGGAGAACCCACGCGTGTCGAAGATGTGCGACCCGATGTGGCAGTGCAGGCCGACGAGCTCGAGCGAGGGCAGACCGAGCACGCGGCGCACCGCCTCAGCCGCGGCACCGCTCGCCACGGAGAACCCGAACTTCTGGTCCTCCTGACCGGTCTGCACGAACTCGTGCGTGTGTGCCTCGACCCCGGGCGTGACGCGGACGTAGAGCCGCTGCCGGACGCCCGCGTGCTCGGCCACCGCTGCCAGCCGGGCGATCTCGACGAAGGAGTCGAGCACGACGCGGCCGACGCGCACCTCGACGGCCCGGGTCAGCTCGGCGTAGGACTTGTTGTTGCCGTGGAACATGAGCCGCTCCACCGGGAAGCCGGCGGCCAGCGCCACGGCGAGCTCACCACCGGTGCAGACGTCGAGCGACAGACCCTCCTCGGCGACCCAGCGGGCGATCGCCGTGCACAGGAAAGCCTTGCCGGCGTAGTACACGTCGGCACCGGCGAAAGCCTCGCGCCAGGACCGGCAGCGCCCCCGGAAGTCCTCCTCGTCCAGGACGTACGCCGGGGTCCCGTGCTCGGCGGCGAGGTCGCGGACGTCGACCCCACCCAGGGTGAGCACCCCGTCCGTGCGGGTCGCGGTGACCGGCCAGACGGAGGCGTCCAGATCGGTGAGCACGCTGGTCACATCCGCTCCGGTGCGCTGACACCCAGCAGCGCGAGGCCGTTCTCCAGGACGGTGCGCGTGGCCCGCCACAGCAGCAGGCGCGGTGCGGTCGTGCCGGCGACCGGATCGTCACCGCGTGGCAGGACCTGGCACTCGTCCCAGAACCGCTGCGCCGCCTTGGCGACCTTCTCCTCCAGGTAGCGCGCCACCCGGTGCGGTTCGCGCAGCTCCGCCGCCGTCGCCACGACCTGCGGGAACTCGGCCAGAGCCAGCAGAAGCTCTGTCTCGCGCGGGTGCACCAGCAGGGCCAGGTCGGCGTCGTCGGTCGCCGCCAGGCCCAGGTCCCGGGCGTTACGCAGGACCGAGGCCGCGCGGGTGGCGGCATACTGCACGTAGAAGACCGGGTTCTCGCTGCTCTGCCGGGTCACGACGTGCACGTCGAGGTCCATCGTGGTGTCGGCCGAGGACCGGGCCAGGGTGTAGCGCGCCGCGTCGACGCCGGTCAGGTGCAGCAGATCGTCCAGGGTGATCATCTTGCCGGCCCGCTTGCTCATGCGCACGGGCTGGCCGCCCCGCACCACGTTGACCAGCTGTCCGATGAGCACGTCGAGGGTCTGCGCCGGGTCGTCCCCGGCACAGGCCGCGAGTGCCTTGAGCCGCCCGACGTAGCCGTGGTGGTCCGCACCGAGCAGGTAGATGCAGTGGTCGAAGCCCCGGGCGCGCTTGTCGACGTAGTACGCCGCGTCGGAGGTGAAGTACGTCGCGACGCCGTCGGTCTTGACCAGCACGCGATCCTTATCGTCGCCGAAGTCGGTCGTCCGCAGCCACACCGCGCCGTCCGCCTCGTAGACGTGACCCTGCTCGCGAAGTCGCGTCAGCGCCCGGTCCAGGGCCCCGCTCGAGGCCAGCGACAGCTCGGAGAACCAGACGTCGAACTCCACCCCGAAGCGCGCCAGCGAGCCGCGGATCTCCTCCAGGGCGACCTCGAGCCCGAGCGCCCGGAACCGTTCGAGCGACTCCTGCTCCGGCAGGCCGAGCACCCCCGGCTCGCGCGCGACGACCCGCGACGCCCACTGCCCGACGTACTCCCCGGCGTAGCCGTCCTCGGGCACCGGCGCGCCGCTGGCCGCCGCGTGCAGCGAGGCGGCGAACCGCTCGATCTGCACCCCGGCGTCGTTGACGTAGTACTCCCGGGTGACCTTCGCGCCACTGGCCTCGAGTAGCCGACCGAGTGCATCCCCAACCGCCGCCCAGCGCATCCCGCCGATGTGCATCGGCCCGGTCGGGTTGGCGCTGACAAACTCCAGGTCGATGTGCTGGCCCTCGAGGGCATCGTTACGGCCGTACGCCGGACCGGCCGCGACCACCCTCCGGGCGACCTCGGCTGCCGCGCTGCCCGAAAGCCGGATGTTGAGGAAGCCGGGGCCGGCCACGTCCACGCTGGCAATGCCCGTGGCCTGGCGCAACCGCACGGCGATGAGCTCAGCGACCTGTCGGGGCGGGCGTCCCGCGGGCTTGGCCAGGGTCAGGGCGACGTTGGTCGCGTAGTCCCCGTGCTCCCGGACCTTGGGCCGCTCGACGACGACCCCGGCGGGCACGGCGACGGCGAGCCGGTCGTTGTCGATGCAGGCAGCGACGGCCGCAAGCACAGCGCTGCGCAGGTCGATGGGGTCCACACCCCGAGGTTATCGCGGTGCCGCTACCTACTATGTGGAGCGCGGACGCCGTCTGTGCAGCTCGGACGGCCGCAACCCCCCGAACCCGGACCAGGACGGACCCCCATGGCTCAGCGCACGCCGCCCGCCCGCACCAGCGGTCGGGGCAGCCGCAAGGTCGCCCCTGTCAAGAAGCCGTTCCCCGTCGGCTTCGCCGTGGGCTGCGCCGCACTGGCTGCCGTGCTCATCGCCGTCATCGTGTTCGCCGTGCAGAACCAGGGGATCGCCACGCGCATCGACGGCCTGCGCAGCGCGTCCGGCCTGGACCGCAACCACGTGGCCGGGGTGGTCAGCTACCCGCAGCGCGACAACACCCCGCCGGACAGCGGCAACCACAACCCGCTGCCGCAGTCCTGCATGGTCTACTCGGCCCAGATCCCCGACGAGCACGCCGTGCACTCCCTCGAGCACGGCGCAGTCTGGGTCACCTACGACCCGGCCAAGCTCAGCCAGGCGCAGGTGGCCCTGCTCGCTGCCAAGGTCGAGGGCAACCCCTACCGGCTGATGAGCCCCTACCCGGGCCTGAAGAGCGCGGTGAGCCTGCAGGCGTGGGGCAAGCAGCTGTTCCTGAGCAACCCGAGCGACAGCAGACTGGACAAGTTCCTCAACCGCTTCACCAACGGACCGCAGACGCCCGAACCGGGTTCGGCCTGCACCGGCAACACCTCCACCGGAACGACCCCGAAGACGACCGGACCGGACGGCAGCATCCTGCCGCCCACCACGGGGCAACTGCCGGGCAGCGCCGGGACCCCTGCGCCCAAGGGAAGTGCCGCCCCCGGGACCGTCAAGAAGTAGCTCCTCGGGCACTCCGCACCCGCCCCCGCCCCCGCCCCCGCCCTCGCGTCGCTCCGCCAGCGCCGCCTTGTTGAGTGATCATCAGAAGCTTCGATGATCCACCGGCCCTTTGCGAGCCGCAAAACTCATCGATCCTTCTGTTGATCATGGCGGATCGCCGGACGCCGGCAGGTGGCCAGGCGGTACGCCGGGGTCGGGTCCGGCGGCCAGGCGGTATGCGGGAACCCGGTCAGGCGCCGCTGTGGGTGCCGATCACGCCTCAGGCAGGCCGGCCAGCCGGCGTACGGTGGCGATCAGCTCGTCCGGGTCGAACGGCTTGGTGAGGTAGGCGTCGACGCCCAGCCGGCTGCCGCGCTGCAGGTCGGCCTCCTGCGCGCGGGCCGACAGCAGCACGACCTTGATGCCGGCCGTGTCGGGATCGTCGCGCAGCCGGCTGGCGGCCTCCCAACCGTCCAGCCTGGGCATCATGATGTCCAGCGTGACCACGACGGGGTCGACGTCCTTGACCTTGTCGAGGCAGTCCTGACCGTCGTACGCCGTCGACACCTCGAACCCCTCCAGCTCCAGGTTGACCGAGATGAGCTGGCGGATGACGTCGTCGTCGTCGACCACGAGGACACGACCGAGGCTGCCGGGCACGAGCGCGAGGCTACACAGGCGGTGACGCTCCGGCTGCTAACCTCAGGTCCACCCCGCGGCCCCCGTAGCTCAGGGGATAGAGCGCTTCCCTCCGGAGGACGAGGCGCAGGTTCGAATCCTGCCGGGGGCACCCTGTGATCTCTCAGGAGATCGGAAGCTCCTGAATCTGGGGTCGTGGGTTCAGGGTTCTTGTTTTGTTGGGCGCCGGCACGCCGGCGTTACTCCTCGTCGTCGTCGAGGCGGGCGAGCCAGGTGGCGAGCCGCTCGACGGGCACCTCGAACTCCGGGTGCTCGTCGACGAACTGCCCCAGCCGCTCGGCGAGCCACGCCAGCGTCACGGTCTCCTCACCGCGGCGCTCGGCCAGCTCCTCAAGGCCGCGGTCGGTGAAGTACACGGCGGCTACCGGGCGAACACGGCCGCGACCAGTGCGGTCTGCTCGGCCTCGTGCACCTTGCTCGAGCCGGCCGCCGGGGAGGCCGACGCGCGGCGGGACAGGCGCCGCAGCGGCGTCCCCTCGGCAAGCTGCTCCGGCAGCGAGAGGGCGATGTGCGACCAGGCACCCATGTTCGCCGGCTCCTCCTGCACCCAGACGACGTCCTGCACGTTCGGGTATGCCGACAGGGCTGCGCGGACCTCGGCGCCGGGCACCGGGTAGAGCTGCTCGACCCGGACCAGGGCGACGGAGGTGTCACCGCTCTTGCGCCGGGCCGCAGCCAGGTCGTAGAACACCTTGCCGGAGCACAGCGCGACGCGCGTGACGCCGGCCGGGTCGAGCTGTTGCGGGTCGGTCAGGACGGGCTGCCAGTGCGCCGAGGTGAACTCGCCGGGCGCGGAGGCAGCGGCCTTCAGGCGCAGCATGGACTTCGGGGTGACGACCACCAGGGGACGGTTGACGCCGGACAGCGCCTGCGCCCGCAGCAGGTGGAAGTGCTGCGCGGGTGTCGTCGGGTAGGCGACGGTCATGTTGTCCTCGGCGCACATCTGCAGGAAGCGCTCGATCCGGGTCGAGGAGTGGTCCGGGCCCTGGCCCTCGTAGCCGTGCGGCAGCAGCAGCGTCACACCGCTGCGCTGGCCCCACTTGGCCTCGCCGGAGGAGATGAACTCATCGACCACGGTCATCGCGCCGTTGACGAAGTCGCCGAACTGCGCCTCCCACAGCACCAGCACTTCGGGCCGGGCGACGGAGTAGCCGTACTCGAAGCCGAGAGCGGCGTACTCGCTCAGCAGCGAGTCGTAGACGTAGAACGGTGCAGCGCCGTTCCCCAGGTGCTTGAGCGGCGTGTGCTCGGCGCCGGAGACGCGGTCGAACAGGGTGGTGTGGCGCTGCACGAAGGTGCCGCGACGGGAGTCCTGACCGGTCAGCCGGACCGGCACGCCCTGCATCAGAAGCGAGCCGAACGCGAGCAGTTCGCCCATCCCCCAGTCGATGTTCCCCTCGGTCACCATCGCCGCCCGGCGCTGCAGCAGCGGCGCGAGCTTCGGGTGCGAGGTGAAGCCCTCCGGTAGCTCCACGTGCGCCCGGCCGAGCCGGTCCAGGACCTCCTGCGACACGGCCGTCTCGACCCGGGACAGCGCGAGCTCGTCGTCCATCGACGGCTCGGCCGCGGGCCTCGAGCGCACGTCACGGGTCTCGGCGAAGACCCGCTCCAGCTGCGCCTGGTAGTCCTTCAGCGCCTCCTCGGCCTCGTCCAGCGTGATGTCCCCCCGGCCGATGAGCTGCTCGGTGTAGGTCTTGCGCACCGACCGCTTGTGGTCGATCACGTCGTACATCAGCGGCTGCGTCATCGAGGGGTCATCGCCCTCGTTGTGTCCGCGCCGCCGGTAGCAGACCAGGTCGATGACGGCGTCCTTGCGGAAGGCCTGGCGGTACTCAAAGGCCAGGCGCGCGACCCGTACGCAGGCCTCGGGGTCGTCGCCGTTCACGTGGAAGATCGGGGCCTGCACGGTACGGGCGACGTCGGTGGAGTACGTCGACGAGCGCCCGTACTCCGGCGCGGTGGTGAACCCGACCTGGTTGTTGATGACCACGTGCACGGTGCCGCCGGTGCGGTAGCCGCGCAGCTGGCCCATCTGCAGGGTCTCGGCCACAACGCCCTGCCCGGCGAACGCGGCGTCGCCGTGCAGCAGGACGGGCAGCACGCTGTAGCCCTGCTCGCCCTTGTCGATGAGGTCCTGCTTGGCCCGCACGATGCCTTCGAGCACCGGGTCGACGGCCTCGAGGTGGGACGGGTTGGAGGTCAGCGAGACACGCGTGGTGGCGCCGCTCGGTGAGGTGTAGCTGCCCTCGGCACCGAGGTGGTACTTCACGTCGCCCGAGCCCTGCACGGTCCGCGGGTCGATGTTGCCCTCGAACTCGCGGAAGATCTGGCTGTAGGACTTGCCCACGATGTTGGCCAGCACGTTCAGCCGGCCGCGGTGGGCCATGCCGAGGACGACCTCGTCAAGCCCGGCGTCGGCCGCGCCGGTCAGGACCGCGTCGAGCATCGCGATGACCGACTCGCCGCCCTCGAGGGAGAAGCGCTTCTGCCCGACGAACTTGGTCTGCAGGAAGGCCTCGAACGCCTCTGCGGCGTTGAGTCGCTTGAGCACGTGCAGCTGATGGTCCCGGTCGGGTCGCGCGCCCTTGTTCTCCACCCGCTCCTGGATCCACGCGCGCTGCGCCGGGTCCTGGATGTGCATGTACTCGATGCCGACGACCCGGCAGTAGGAGTCGCGCAGGACCCCCAGCACCTCGCGCAGCTTCATCGTCCGGTGCCCGGCGAACCCGTCGACGGGGAACTCCCGGTCCAGGTCCCACAGGGTCAGGCCGTGGTTCACGACGTCGAGGTCGGGATGGGTGCGGACCTTGAACGCCAACGGGTCGGTGTCGGCCATGAGGTGGCCGCGGACCCGGTAGGAGTGGATGAGCTCGTGCACGCGGGTCGCCTTGTCGAGATCGCCCTCGTGCGAGGTCTGCACGTCGGCGACCCAACGGACCGGCTCGTACGGGATGTGCAGGCTGGCGAACACGTCGTCGTAGAAGCCGTCCTCGCCGAGCAGCAGCTGGTTCATCCGGCGCAGGAACTCCCCGGACTGGGCGCCCTGGATGACCCGGTGGTCGTACGTCGACGTCAGGGTGATCGTCTTGGAGATGGCGAGCGCGGCGAGCGTCTGCTCGCTGGCGCCGGCGAACTGCGCCGGGTACTCGATCGCTCCCACGCCGATGATCGCGCCCGAGCCCTGCATGAGCCGCGGGACGGAGTGCACGGTCCCGATGCCGCCAGGATTGGTGAGGCTGATCGTGGTCCCCTGGAAGTCGGCCGTGGTCAGCTTGCCCGCGCGGGCCCGGCGCACGATGTCCTCGTACGCCGCGAGGAATCCGGCGAAGTCGAGGGTGTCCGCCCCCTTGATCGCCGCCACCACCAAGGACCTGGTGCCGTTGGGGTTCTGCAGGTCGATCGCCAGGCCGAGTCCGACCCCGCCCGGGGTGATCACGACCGGCTTGCCTGCCTCGTCGTGGCCGAAGGCGTTGTTGATGACGGGTACGCCGGCGACGGCCTTGACCAGCGCGTAGCCGATGAGGTGGGTGAAGCTGACCTTGCCGCCCCGGGCGCGGGCCAGGTGGTTGTTGATCACGGTGCGGTTGTCCGCGATCAGCTTGGCCGGCACGGCGCGCACGCTGGTCGCCGTGGGGACCTCGAGCGAGGCCTCCATGTTGGTGACCACCCGCGCCGCGGCCCCCTTGAGGGCAGCGGTCGCGGCTTCGACGGGGACCGGCGCGGAGGGCTTGGTCAGCGGCGTGGTGGGCGTCGGTGTGGGGGCGGCGGCAGCCTTGCCGGCGACCGTTGTCGGGGCGGCAGGCAACGGCGTGCCGTTGGCCGGGCCAGCGGAAGGTGCCGAGGGCGTCGCGGGCCGGGCACCCGTCGCCGTTGCCGTCGGCGTCTGTACAGCGGACGCTGCCGGCTCAACCGTGTCCGGAGCGGTGCGGTCCACCTCGATGCGCGTCGGGGCTGCCGCGTGGCCGTTGGCACTGCCGTTGCCGCTGACGGGCTCCGGGGGCACGTAGTCCGACAAGAACTCCCGCCACTGCTCGGACACGCTGTCCGGGTCTTGGAGGTACTGCTGGTGGATCTCGTAGACGAGCCACTCGTTGGCACCGAAATCGGTGTGCTGGTCCGGTTGCGTGGACACGCTGAACGCCGCCTTGAAGAAGGGTCGATCTGGCTGCTCTGCCGGTGTTCTAGGTTACTCGCCGCATGCACCCCACCGACGCTGGGCAGGCTGTGCCGGTGGCCAAGACGACAAGCAGCAAGGGCGCGAAAGCCGACCGGCCCAAGAAGGACAAGGTCTGGGTCTGCCGGGGCTGCTGCTGCGGCACCAGGAAGAAGCACCCGGGGATCGACCACCGGGAGCTCGAGAAGAACGCGCGCCTAGGCGCCGAGCGCGCCGGCGTGAAGTACGAGGTCACGAAGTGCCTGGGCCCGTGCGGCCAGGGCAACGTCGTCGTCGTCCGGACCGGTGGGGTCGTGCGCTGGTTCCGGCGGATGAACGACGTGCCCAGCACGGTGGCGCTGCTCGAGCACGTCGCGACCGGCCACGGCCTGCCCGCGCTGCTGGACCGAAAGCTCATGCGCAGCCGTACCGGCAAGAAGCCGTAGCGGACAGTTCCCTGGCGGCTACGTGGTACCGCGGGTGGGTGAGGGTCAGACCAGCGGGGTGCGTGCGTCCAGCCAGGCGATGCGGTCGAAGCCGTACGCCACGCAGGCGTCCCGGACCGTCCCGGCGATCCCGTCCGACTCGTTGCGCAGGACGAGTTCGCCGGCGACGTTGAACACCGACAGCAGCACCAGCACACCAGCGGAGGCCGGTCCATCCATCGGCAGTTCGACGCGGGCCTGCCCGAGCGTGCTGACGACCAGCGTGCCGCCCCAGGTGAGCTCGCTGTCGCTAGCTGAGAACGCGTACACGACGAAGCGGTCCAGCTCGCGTACCTGCACCAGGTCGACGAGGAGCTCTTCGAACTCATCACGCAGGCCGGTGAGCACCGGCCGGCGCGAGCCGGGGGGCGCCGTCGGCACGCCGGAGGCGTGCTGGACCACTGAGCTCAGGCCGGAGCGCAACTGGTACGCGCAGCCCAGCCGCGCGTCACCGACCTCCGCCGAGCAGGCCAGCTCGATCTGCAAGGCCCCGACACCGGACTGGACGCGGGTCAGGGTGATCGTGGGTGCCTTGGCGGTCAAGATGGTGGCGGCGCCGGCCTGGGCGCGGGGCGGGGCGTAGGTGCGAACCGCAGGCGGGGTCGCGCCGGCGGCCCTGCTGGGCGCCGGGGCGCTCAGGTCCAGCGACGCACCCGGACTCGGCGCGCTCAGGTCCAGCGACGCACCCGGGCCCGGCGCGCTCAGGTCCAGCGACGCACCCGGGCCCGGCGCGCTCAGGTCCAGCGACGCACCCTGACTCGGTGTGTCCCTCGGCGCCGGGGCGCTCAGGTCCAGCGGGGAGCGCTCGGCGGGATGCTTCGGGTCGGGCGTAGCGGGCCGCTGGTGGCGGGAGGAGGTTCCGTGGAGGAACTCCGGCAGAGCAGGCGAACTGGCCGCCGACACCGGTGCTGCCGGCGCCGAAGGGGGGCGGCGGCGGTGGCGCAGGAACGGCAGGTCGGTCCGGGCCGGCGCGGTCAGCGGGGAGCTCAGGCTCACAGCGTGACGCCGTAGTCGCGGGCGACATCAGCGATGCCGTGGACGTAGCCCTGGCCGATGACCTTGAACTTCCAGTCCGGGCCGTTGCGGTACAGCTCGCCGAGCACCAGCGCGGTCTCGTTGCTCAGCCCGACGGCGAGGTTCTCCGAGTGGACGAGTTCGCCGTTGCCGGCCAGGTTCAGCACCCGCAGCGAGCAGTCCCGCAGCTGGCCCAGAGTGCGTCGCGCTGCCGTCGTGTCGTTGAGGTACACCACCACCACGATGCGGCTCACCGCCGTCGGGACCGCGGACAGGTCGACCTCGACCTGTTCGGTGTCCTCGCCGAGCACCTGCTCGAGCTGGTGGACCGACAGCTCCGGAGAGCTGAGCTGGTTGAAGAACACGAAGTGCTCATCAGAGAGCGCCTTGCCGTCCGCGTCGCACAGGACGGTGGCGACGACCACGTTGTCCAGCAGGCTCCGTTCGGCTCCCGGCGAGAAGCGAATCCCGAGAACGACGCCCTGCAGGCCGCGTATCTCCCGGGTCAGGGCGACGTTCGCCCCGCGCTTCATCATCGCCATCACAGGTCCAGGTCTGAGCCGGAGAACTTCGTACGCAGGAACGAACCCTGCGCCATCAGCGCGTCCAGGTCCTGGTTGCGGGCCGGGACAAGCACGAATGACGCGGCCGTCTGCAGCGCGTCGAGCTGCTCGAGCAGTGACTCGCTGGGAGTGCGACCGGACGGGCGGGGCGTGTTCCGCAGCTCCGGGTCCAGCGCCAGATAGGCGCGCAACGTCGTCGGCAGGTAGTCCTCGACGGTGTTGCGGACCGTCATCGCTGCGTACACATCCAGGGTTCGGACGTCGCTGGTGTCGACGATCTCAGCCAAGGTGTCGGTGAGCCGGCGCGTGGCCACGACCGCCTCGCCCGGCAGCTGCCCGGAGCTACGCATGACGAAGCGGACGAGCTCGGCGAGCGAGCGCCGCAGCGTCGCCGGGCTGTCACCAGGGTCGGCGCCCGCTGACGGGTCAGGCGTGAGCGTCGGCTCGCGCTGACCTCTGTGCCGCCACATCACCATCCCCCTCCTTCTCGTCGCCACGTCTGAACGTCCCTTTCCGGGCCGCGCCCTACCTGCTGCCGCCTCGTCCCAGCTGCCGCGGAGCAGGCCGCTCAGCTGGTGAGCTCGCCGCGGCGGGTGCGCTCCAGGTAGGGCTGGGCCCGGTCGATCTGCCCCTGCAGCGCCTGGACCGTCTGCGCCATCGAGTCGACGGCCTGGCCGCGGAAGGTGTCCACCGCATCCATCGTGGCAAACACGTTGTCGAACGCTGCCTGCAGCTTCGCCACGTCGATGGTGGCCGACGCCGCCTGCTGGTTGATGGCGCCGCCCTGGATGCGCAGCTGCTCCGACGTCGCCTCGATGAGGTTCGCCGTGACGGTGTTCAAGGCAGTGATCTGGTCCAGGACGAGCTTCTGCCGCGACAGCGCCTGGGAGACGATGACCGCAGTCCGTAGCGCCGCGATCGTCGTGGTCTGCGCCCGATCGACGCCCTTGATGAGCTCGACGTTGTTCTTGCGGACCAGGTCCAGCGCCATGTAGCCCTGGACGTTGACGGCCATCTGGGTCATCAGGTCCTGCCGGCGCTGCCGGATCGGGAACAGCGCGTCCGAACGCAGCACGTTCGCATCCTCGGTCCGCGCCGCAGCCTCCAGCTCGGCGACCTTGCTCTCCACCGCGCCGTCCAGCGCAGCTGCGAGCTCGTTGTACTCGCTGAGCTTGCCCATCGTGGTCCACATGTTCGCCTTCTCGGTCTCGATCGAGGCGTTGTCCTTGCGGAGCTCGTCCTGACCGGAGTCCAGCGCCTTGATGATGGCGTTTAGGTGCGCCTGGGCGGACTGGTACTTGGCGAAGTAACGGTCGACCTTGTCGCCGCCCGGTACCCACTTCAGGACCTTCTTGAGCCCCGTCAGGTCCGCCCGGCGCGGGTCGAGCTCGGTCACGGTGGAACGCAGGTCAACCAGCGTCTTGGAGACCCGGGTCTGCGCGTCGCCGCCGTTCTTGCCCATCGCCGCGGCCGGGCGCTCCAGCATCCTGTTCGACACGGCCGCGGACGCGCGCATGTCCTGGTCGCCCATGGAGGTGATCGCACCGACCTTCTGGGCGAACGCCGGCGACTTGGTGTCCAGCGCGGCGAGCTCACCGACGAAGGCGGCCGCCTTCTGCCGCAGCTCGACCTGCTTGGCGGAGTCCAGCGGCACCGCCCCGACGGCCTGCTCCTTCTCGATGACCACGACCGGCGCCGGAGGTGCGAGCACCAACGACGTTGCTGCGGCAGGCGGAGGCGGCGTGGATCCGAGATTGAGCTCTGACATGCGGTGATTCTCCCTCGGGTGGCAGTTCGTGGACGAAGACGACACGGACGGTGCCGCTCGGACGCGGCGGGCTGCTACCGCGCAGGCTAAGGCGCTGGGCCGACGCGTGGAGACGGATCTATGGTGCTCCGACCGCTGAACGCGACGTCGAACCGCGCGAGCAGCCAGCCCTACAGGACCGTGCGCGCCGGCTTGACCATCGCCCGGACCGTCTTGCCGTCGTGGAACTGCCCGAGCGCGGTCATGTTCCACATCCCGGTCGGCTGTCGGGTCAGCTTGCACATCAGCACCCCGGTCGAGCGGGGCGCCTCGGTCAGGTCATACCGGACGAGCTCGAGGGAGGCGGGGCCGGCCCCGTTCAGCAGGCGGCAGTAGGCGGCGGCGACGGCGCTGAACTTCTGGCCGCTGAAGCTGTTCACGGTGAACACCAGCACTGTCACGTTGTCCGGGACCTTGCTGAGGTCCACCGTGATGACCTCGTCGTCACCCTCCCCAGCGCCGGTCCGGTTGTCCCCGGAGTGCCGGATCGCTCCCCGGCAGCCCTGCTTGCTCATAAACCAGACCAGGTCCACATCCTTGCCCCGAGCGTCGAAGGCGATGACGGAGGCGTCCAGGTCGATGGAGCGACCGAGTCGGGCCGCGTCCCAGCCCAGCCCCATCGAGACCAGCGTCAGCGGCGGTGCTCCGGTCTTGACCAGCGACACCGTCTGGTTCTTCGTCAGCGAGACCCGGCCCTTGTCCTGGTTGACCGGTCCGGCGGTCCCCGGCCCGGTCGGACCTGGCCGGTCCGGCCCGCAGACCGGCTCGGCCTGGACCGGCGGTGGGACCGGGGCCGGAGCCGGCTGGGCCGGGGCGTCCGCCACGGTCGGCTCGTCCACGTCGACTCCGAACTCGGTGGCGATGCCGGCCAGCCCGTTGTCGTAGCCCTGGCCGACTGCCCGGACCTTCCACTGCTCGCCGCGTCGATACACCTCAGCGCAGATCAGCGCCTGCTCGGTGGTCATGCCGGTCAGCTCGAACCGGACCGCATCGGAGCCTGCGGCGTCCAGCACGGTGACGACCACCGACCCGGCCTGGGCGAACGTGGCCGGCCCGGAGCCGTCCAGCGAGGCGGTGAAGACGACCCTGGCGACGTCGGACGGCACCCGTGCGCTGTCGACGATGACTGCGTCCACGCCACGGGGGCCGTGTGCGGCGTCGAGGTAGCGCACACCGGGACCGGTCGGGGCGTTGTAGAAGATCAAGTCAGCGTCGCTGCGGACCTGGCCGCCGTCGGCGACCAGCAGGGCGGACACGTCCACCGGGCTGGCGCACGCAACGGACACGGTCACCACCGGCGACGGCACAGGACAGTTCGCGCCCTTGGACAACTCCTGCACCACGTCAGCACCTCTCTTCAGACGCTGACGGTCAGCGCCCGAACCGCCGGGAGGCAGCGGTGGAGAGTGTCTCCCAGGCAACGGACCGGCCGCAGCACAAGATGCTTGCCGAAGGGCAGCGCGGCGGCGAGATCATCCACCGGATGCCCGATGACCCCGATGCCGGCGCCGACGAGCAGCGCCCACGACCACTCGAGGATCCGGGCGTCAGACCTGCGCGTAGGACACGTGTGAGCCGGCGCACGTGCTTGCGACTGTTAGCACCCTTGGCCACGGGGCAGCTACAGCCCAGCGAGGATGCCCAAGGAAGAAGGAGCCGGCATGAGTGAGACCAGCGCTGACAACGCCCGCAAGGGCCTCGGAGCCACCCTGGCCGGCAAGGCGAAGGAGGTCGCCGGAGCTGCTCTCGGGAATGACTCGCTGGCCGCCGAAGGTCAGCTGCAGCAGGCTGAAGCGGCCGCACTGAAGGAGTCGAGCACCACCGACGCCGTGGCGCAGGCCGAGGCCAAGCAGGCCGCGGCAGCGCTGGCGAGCGAGCACTCGGCCGCCAAGGAGCAGCGCGAAGCCGCTGCAGCCGCAGCCGACGCACGCTTCGGCCAGGTGCAGCGTGACAGCGAGGTCGAACGGGCCCGCGTCCAGGCCCAGAGCGAGGCCGACCGCGTTGCCGAGAAGGCGCGCATTGATGCCGAGGCGCAGGCCGAGTTGCAGCAGAGCGCACACCAGGCTGCCCAGGACAAGGCCGAGGCTGCCGGGCTCGAGCAGAAGGCGGTGCAGCAGGCGCAACAGGAGCTCGACAGCGCCGAGGCTGCTGAGCAGGCGGCGCAGCGCGCCCGCGCTGACGCCGAACGGCTCGCCGGCCGCGCCAAGTAACACCTCAGCCACTCATACGGACGAAGGAGAGACCCATGGATGTCCTGACCGTTCCCAAGACCATCGCAAGCCTTGAGTACACCGCGCTGCGTCTGCCGCTGACCCTCGTCGAGACCCAGGTCTTGGCGCGACTGTTCGGTGAGGAGTCCGGCGTTCGACTCGGCTTCGAGAAGGCCCTCGGTACCGTCGATGTGGCCGTTGGTCGCTGGATCGGCGATGACCGCCGCGCCACCCGCGGCGCCGCGCTGTCGCGACGGGCTGAGGTGCTGGCCAAGGCCGTACGGCTGGAGCAGAAGGCGGCGACGGGCAAGGAGCAGGCCGCCAGCGAGCTGCACGAGGCCCGCGACGCCGCCGATCAGCGGCGCAAGCAAGCAGACCGCCGCGCGCACGACGATGTCGAAGCCGTGCGCACCGAGCAGCAGTCCGAGACCCGCGCAGCCGCGCAGAAGGCGCAGGCCACCGCCAGTGCCAGGCGTACGGCGGTCGAGCAGGAGCGCAAGGCCAAGCTCGACAGCGAGCAGCGCCGCCTCGACAGCCAGGTCAGCAGCATCAACAAGCGCACCTCCGCCCGTGCGGCGGCTCCCAAGGCGCAGCTCGACGACGCCGTCAAGGCCTCAAAGGGCGCCGCGAAGCAGAAGCAGACCGCGGCTCGGTTGGGCCGGCTGGCCGACGCCGAGAAGGCCAGTCGCACAACCCGCTGACGTCCGATCCGGGTGACGGCAGTGCGGCCAAGTGGTTCAGTTGCCGTCGCAGACGCCGAGACATTCCCTATGGCCGGAGCACACCGATGATGCAGGACCAGTCCGGTGCTGGCAGTCGCGTGCAGCCCTCGGCAGCCCCGGGGGCCGCGATGACCGACCCGGCCGGGCTGGCCGACCCTGCCGACCTGCAGAGCGCGTTCGACAACGCCCCCGTCGCGATGGCAGTCGTCACCCCGCTCGGCGTGGTCACGACGTGCAACCCCGCGCTGGGCGGGCTGCTGGGCATAGACCCGAGAGCCATGCTCGGCGCGACCCTGTTCGACGTCACCCACCCCGATGATCTGCACGAGGCCTACCGCCAGTGCGCGCTGATGCAGGCCGGGGCCGCTCAGATCGTGCGACACGAGTGCCGTCTCCTGCAGTCCGACGGGACGGTCATCTGGGTGTTGGTCAGCACCTCCCGGGTACCGGAGGTCTCCGATCGCCCCGCCCACCTGATCATGCATATCGAGGACATCACCGACCGCAAGGCACTCGAAGCCGAGCTGACCCACCAGGCGCTGCACGACCCCCTGACCGGGCTGCCCAACCGGGCCCTGCTGCTCGACCGGATCGGCCACGCCCTGGCCCGCAGTCAACGCAGCACCCGGCCGACCTGCCTGTTCTTCCTGGACCTCAACGGCTTCAAGTTCGTCAACGACACCCACGGCCACGCCGCCGGCGACCTGGTGCTGCAGCAACTCGCCCAGCGGCTCACCGCGATGCTCCGTCCGGGGGACACGGCCGCACGCTTGGGCGGCGACGAGTTCACCGTGCTGTGCGAAGACCTCGAACCCGCTCAGGCCGAACTCGTCGCTGAACGTCTGCGGGCCGCTGCCGCCGAGCCGTTCACCGTCCATGGCCACCGCGTACAGCTCACTGCTGCAGTGGGGATCAGCACCTCAGTCCAGCAGTCAGACACCTTCGATCCAGCGGCACTTCTGCAGCGCGCCGACCAGCACATGTACCACGCCAAACGCGGCAACCCCACCTGAGGGCGCACAGCAGCTAGTTGGACTCCTCCAGGCGGCTGATGTCCTGCACCAGCGCGCGGGACGGGTCCTCCGGAGGTTCCTGCTTCGCGTCGGGCTGTGTCGCGGCCGCGTCCGCCTCGGCCAGGACCTTCTCCGCACGCTCGGATCGCTGTTCGCTCATGGGCTTGCTCTTCCCTGAACGGGCCTCCCGACGCGCGCTGGCGGTCCCTCCGCTGGCGGTGCGGCTCTGCCCACTGCACGCTGGCCGCATGGGAGCGCTGGACGGCCGGGTTGCCCTGGTGACCGGTGGCAGCCGCGGCATCGGGCTGGCTGTGGCGCGCGGACTGGGTCGTCAAGGCGCCACCGTCGTGCTGGTGGCCCGGGACGGCGGCCGGTTGGCCCCCTCGATCGAGGGTCTTGTCGCCGAGGGCCTGCACGTGGTCGGCCGCCAGGTGGACGTGAGGGACGGCGCTGCGGTGCGCGCGCTGCCCCACGAGCTCGGCCCGCTGGGCGTCGTCGACGTCCTCGTCACCGCCGCGGGGGTCATGAGCGAGCGGACCGCGAAGACACTGCGCACGAGCGATCAGGAGTGGCACCGGGTCATGGGCGTCAACCTCGACGGCACGTTCGCCGCGATCGGCGCCTTCGTGCCCGGCATGGTCGAGCGTCGCTGGGGCCGGGTCATCACCTACAGCGCCTGTCTGGGGCGCATGAGCGGACCGGGTACGGCGGGCGGGCTCGCGCCGTACCGCGTCTCCAAGGCGGCCGTGAACGCCCTCACCAAGAACCTCGCGGCCGAGCTCGGGCAGGGCCGCCGCGGTGTACTGGTCGACGCCGTGTGCCCGGGGCACTGCCGGACCGAGCTGGGCGGGGACGTCGCCCCGCGCTCGGCCGAGCAGGGGGCACAGACCGCACTGTGGCTCGCCTCGCGCGAGGGCGGTGAGACCGGGCTGCTGTGGGAGGACCAGCGCTGCGTGCCGTGGTGAGCCCGAGGAGACAGAGCCCGCCGACGAGGGGGACGCGATCGGACAGGCGGAGGCGGCCGATGCGGCAGAGTGCACCTGTGGACCGCGCCCGTGCCCTCGCCCTGACCGGCCTGTTTGCCCTGACCGCCGCGTGCAGCTCCGGGCACGGCTCGAACGACGTACCGACGGTGACCTCCCCCAGCCCGACGGCCGCGGTCGGGAGCTCCGCGCCCCCTTCGTCCCGCCCACCCGGTGCGGCAGCGCCCGCCAAGCTCACGCCCTGGAAGGGCTGCGGCACCATGTTCCAGTGTTCGACCCTGGACGTGCCGCTCGACGAGCACGATGCCGCCGCGGGCACGGTGACGCTGTCGCTCACCCGCACCCGTGCGACCGGACCATCGAGCAGGCGCATCGGGTCGCTTCTGGTCAACCCCGGCGGTCCCGGCGCCTCGGCGGTGGACTTCCTGACGCAGGCCTACACCGACATCCCGGCGGCCGTACGGGCACGCTTCGACCTGGTGGCGTTCGATCCCCGCGGGGTCGGACACAGCGCCCCGGTGCACTGCGAGAGCACGGCCGAGCTCGACCGGTACTTCCACCTGGACCCGGCCCCCACGGACGCCGCCGGGGTGAAGGCCATCGACGACGGCAACCGGAAGCTGGCAGCCGGTTGCGCGCAGCACTCGCGGCGGGTGCTGCCGCACGTTTCGACGGTCGAGGCGGCGCGGGACATGGACCGCGTGCGGGCCGCTCTCGGCGACCAGAAGCTGACCTACCTCGGCTACTCCTACGGCACCTCGATCGGCGCCGCCTACCTCGATCGGTTCCCCACCCGCGTACGGGCGATGGTCCTTGACGGCGCCCTGGATCCCACGCTGTCCTGGAACCAGCTGCTGGCCGGCCAGTCGAAGGGCTTCGACCTCGCGCTGAAGGCGTTCCTGGCCGACTGCCAGGCCAAGGCCTGCGCCTTCCGGGCGGCGACCAGCGGTGACCTGGTGGCGGCGTACGACCGGCTGGCGGCCCGAGTGAAGGCGCAGCCGCTGCCCGGCGACGCCACCCGGACCGTGGGCGCCGGCGAGTTCTCGCTGGGCGTGGAGGCCGGGCTGTACAGCAAGGCAAACGGCTGGCCGGCGATCGCCACCGCGCTGGCCGAGGCGCAGCGGGGAAACGGCAAGATCCTGCTCGCCCTGTCCGACAGCTACCTCGAGCGCTCCCCGTCCGGCTACGCCAACGTCAGCGAGGCCAATTTCGCGGTCAACTGCATCGACCGCCCCTGGCCGCGCCACGATGCGCCCTATCTCGCCCTGGCCAAGCAGGTCGGCAAGAACTACCCGCGCTTCGGTCCCTCGATCGCCCTGTCCGGGCTCGGCTGCGCGGTCTGGCCGGTTCGGCCGGTCAGCACGCCACGGGCCGTGCGGGGCAAGGGCTCGCCACCCATCGTCGTCGTTGGCACGACCCGGGACCCGGCCACGCCGTACGTGTGGGCGCAGGGCCTGGCCAAGCAGCTCGCATCCGGGGTCCTGCTCACGCACGAAGGTGACGGCCACACCTCGTATCGGACCAGTGCCCCCGCCTGTCTCACCGACCCCGTGAACCGCTACCTGCTGACAGCGATCGCGCCGCCGGCCACGACCTGCTGAGCAGGCGGAGGCCCCTCAACGCGCGAAGGTGACCGGCAGCCCGGCGGTGCCCGGCGCTCCGGGTCGCTGCCGCAGCCAGGTCGTCATCGCCTGGGCGGTCAGGGGCCGGCTGAGGTGGTAGCCCTGAGCGCTGTCGCACCCCAGGTCGCGGAGCAGGTCCAGGCTGAACTGATCCTCGACGCCCTCCGCGACGAGCCGCAGGTCCAGCGCGTGGGCGAGGTCGACGGTGGAGCGGACGATCGCGGCGTTGCGGCCGCGCTGGAGGTCCGACAGGAACGCCCGGTCGAGCTTGAGCTCGTCGACGGGCAGGTTCTGCAGGTAGGACAGCGAGCAGTAGCCGGTGCCGTAGTCATCTTGGACAGCCAGACCCCGAGCTGCTTGAGCGTGACCAGGGTCCTGCGGCACTGGTCCGCGTCGACCATCAACGTGTTCTCGGTCAGCTCCAGGGTCAGCGCATGGGCGGGGAGGTCCTCGCTGGTGAGCAGCCGCGCTACCTGCTCGGGGAGCCGCTGGTCGAGCAGGCTGCTGGCGGACAGGTTGACCGACACCCCGACGTCCAGGCCGTCCAGGCGCCACTGCCGGCACTGGCGCACCGCCTGCGTGAGCACTGCGGTCGTCAGGGCGGGCATCAGGCCCGTCTGCTCCACCAGCGGGAGGAACATGTCCGGATAGAGCAGTCCGCGGGTGGGGTGCTGCCAGCGCACCAGGGCCTCGACACCGACGACCGCCCCCGTCGCCACGTCGCACTGCGGCTGGTAGTGCACCGTGAGCTGGTCGGCGTCCAGGGCGTCGCGCAGCTCCTCGAGGGTGCGCAGGCGTTCGCGGCTGTGCTGATCGCGGGCCGGGTCGTACCCCCGAACTCCTCCGCCTGCAGCCTTGGCGGCGTACATCGCGACGTCGGCCCGCTGGAGCAGCCCGTTGGTGTCGCCGGCGTGCTCTGGGCACAGCGCGATCCCGATGCTCGCGGCGATCCGCAGCGGGACACCGTCCAGGTGGAACGGGTCCGCCAGCCGGTCGAGCAGCCGCTGCGCGACGAGGTCCGCCGAGCCGGGCGTCGAGGAGTCCACGACGATGGCGAACTCATCACCGCCGAGGCGCACCAGCAGGTCCTCGGGACGCAGCGCAGGGGCCAGCCGCGGCCCGATCTGACGCAGCAGCTCGTCGCCGACGTGATGGCCGAGGGTGTCGTTGATCTCCTTGAAGTGGTCGAGGTCCAGGAGCAGGACTGCCAGCTGCGGAGGCGGGTCGCCGGCCAGAAGCGGTTGCAGGTGCTCGTGCAGCGCCCTGCGGTTGCCGAGCGCCGTCAGGCTGTCGGTACGAGCCTGGCGGCCGAGGTCGTGCAGGCGCAACACCTGCCGGAAGGCCACCTGCGTACGCAGGACCGCTGCGAGCAAGGTCACCGCCGCGAGCACCGTCGCGGCGGGTGTCACAGCCATCCACCGGCCCAGCACCAGCACGACCACGGCGACCACGGCGGCGAACCCGGGTACGGCCAGCGCCGCCGTGCGGTCTGCACGGACACTGCCCCGCTCCTTCGGTGCCGGTCTGCGGGCAGCGACGGCCAGCAGGGTCAGCCCGAGGGACCACAACGCATCCAGCGGCGTACCCAGCGCGTAGGCGTTGTGGGCGATGCGCAGGGCGTAGACGACGTCGGCGGTCGCGAACAACAGCAGGCCGGCCATCAGCCACAGCCAGGACTGCCCGGGGCGTAGCCCATGCAGTGCCGCCACCCCTGCCACCGTCGCGACGAGCAGCACGTCCGACAGCGGATAGGCCCCGGCGACCGCCGCGGCCAGCGGCTCTCCCGAGGCACCTGCGATCACCGGACCGAGCAGCACCGCCAACCCGGTCGCCGCACCGAGGCCGCCGATCGCGCTGTCGAGCCAGACGGAGCCCTGCAGCGCGGGCAGCTCGTGGCGCACCCGCAGCGCCACAGCGGCGAACACCAGCGGCGGGAAGCACAGGAACCCGACATCGGCCCAGGACGGGAAGGGCAGCTCCTGCCCCTGCGCGGCGACGAACACGACGTAGATGCCGCCCAGGCTCCAGGCCAGAGCTCCCGCGCCGAGCAGCAGCAGCTCCCGGCTCCCCGCGGTGCCGCGCAGCCGGCGCCCGGCGTCCAGGCTCACCAGCGCCGGGAGCGCGGTGGTCAGACTCCCCAGCCATCCGTCCACCAGGGGCTCGAAGCCCTTGCCGTGCAGAGCCAGACCGACGACGTAGCAGCCGAACAGGATCCACAGCGCGCCGAGCACGGGGTCGGGGACGACCCGTCGTCCCCGACCCCATGGCCTTGGCAGGGCGCCGGGTCGCAGCACAGGGCCGAGCGGCATGCCGATCACCTCCTCCTGCGCTGCTGCCGACCTCCTGCTCGTCGGCAGGTGGCGACCGCGACTTCAGTCCGACAACGGCGCGTAACGATCCGCAACATACGGTCAGCACGATGATCGGGGTATCTCAGGACTGAGATACGTTCTGGGTCATGGATGAGGGCTACTTGCAGCAGATCGGCGCGCTCGTGCGTGACGCCAGGACGCAGCGCAACCTGACGCAGCAACAGCTGGCGCTCGCGCTGCGCACGAGCCAGAGCGCGATCGCCCGGATCGAGCAGGGCAGGCAGAACGTCTCCCTGGAGATCCTCGCGCGCATCGGGGCGGCCCTCGACACCGGTCTGGTGCAGCTGGGCAGCACGGCCGGGCCGACCCACCTGCGGGTGGTGGGCGGCCGACAGCTGTCCGGGTCGATCGAGGTCAAGTCGAGCAAGAACGCCGCGGTCGCCCTGCTCTGCGCCTGCCTGCTCAACGACGGCACGACTGTGCTGCGCGGGGTCGCCCGCATCGAGGAGGTCAACCGGATCCTTGAGGTGCTCCGCAGTGTCGGGGTGGCCGCGACCTGGATCGGGGACAGCGACCTGGAGCTGCGACCGCCGGCGACCTTGGACCTGGAGCACCTGGACCAGGCCGCCGCCCGTCGTACGCGCTCGGTGCTGCTGCTGCTCGGCCCGCTGCTGCACCGCACGCCCTCCTTCGCCATTCCGTACGCCGGGGGGTGCCAGCTCGGCACCCGGACCGTGGAGCCGCACAAGAGCGCGCTGCGGCCGTTCGGTGTGAAGATCGTCGCGACCGAGGGCAGCTACCAGGTGGACCGCGATACCGGGGTGGTGCCGCCGGGACCCGTCGTCCTGACCGAGCGCGGCGACACCGTCACCGAGAACGCCGTGATGGCGGCAGCCCGGCTGGACCAGGTGACCGTCATCCGCAACGCCAGCAGCAACTACATGGTCCAGGACCTGTGCTTCTACCTCGAGCAGCTCGGGGTGCGGGTCCAGGGCGTCGGGTCCACCACGCTCACCGTGCACGGCCGTTCGCACATCAACGTGGACGTGGAGTACGCACCGGCCGAGGACCCGATCGAGGCCATGTCGCTGCTGACCGCGGCGATCGTCACAGGCTCCGAGATCGAGGTGTGTCGGGTCCCCATCGAGTTCCTCGAGATCGAGCTGGCGGTGCTGGAGGAGATGGGCTTCGAGCACGCCCGCACGAAGGAGTACGCCGCGCTCAACGGCCGTACCCGCCTGGTCGACATCACGACCAAGCCGAGCGCGCTGCACGCCCCGCTCGACAAGGTGCACCCCATGCCGTTCCCGGGGCTGAACATCGACAACATCCCGTTCTTCGCCGTCATCGCCGCCGTCGCGTCGGGGCGCACGCTCATCCACGACTGGGTGTATGAGAACCGCGCGATCTACCTCACCGAGCTCAACCGACTGGGCGGCCAGGTCACGCTGCTGGACCCGCACCGGGTCTGGGTCGACGGCCCGACGCACTGGTCGGCGGCCGAGGTCGTCTGCCCGCCGGCGCTGCGTCCCGCGGTGGTCCTGCTGCTGGCCATGCTCGCCGCCAAGGGGACGTCGGTCCTGCGACACGTCTACGTCATCGACCGAGGCTATGAGGACCTCGCGGCCCGGCTGTCCTCCCTCGGCGCGCGCATCGAGCCGTTCCGCGACATCTGAGCCAGCCCGGCTCAGGACGGCGGCTGGGTCACGGCGGTCAGCTCGCCCTGCTCCTCCACCCAGTGGTCGATGCGGCGCCACAGGTCGTACAGCCACGCGCCGACCTCGTCGTCGCCGGAGGGGACGGCGGTGGCCGGCTCGCGCCACCACAGGACATCGAGCTCGCGACGCAACGGCAGCGCTGCCCATACGCTCTGCAGGTCCTGCAGGTGGTCGTGGCCGGTGTGGCTGAAGACCACGACGTCTGCCAGGGGGGCTGCCGACAGCGCCGCGACGGTACCGGCCGGCCGGGGCGGCAGGACGTGCACCATCCGGGCCGCCTGCTCGGCCTGCACCCGCAATCCCTTCCGACGCAGGCGCGCGACCGCCAACCGCTGCCGGGTGGGCGTCCAGTCCCCGCCCTCGGGGAACAGCACCAACGCGTCGTGGGGGCCGAGCGAGGAGGCGAGGTCCTGCACCGCAGCCGTGGCGACATCGCCGCCCCGGGCGATGAACCGACAGCCGAGGCGGCTGAGCAGCACGTCGATCGAGGGGTCGAGCCGGAGCCGCTCCGTCAGCACGATCCGGGGAGCCCGCCCGTACCGCGACATCAGCAGGTGGACGAGCACGAAGGAGGCTCCCGGCCCGGCATGCCTGGCGAGCACCAGGACCGGCTCCTCGCCGCTCATCCGCTCGGGGTCCTGCGGCTGCGTGACCGGCTCATGGACCTGCAGACGGAAGCGGAAGGTGAAGCCGGCCAGGCCGAGGAGAGCGCCGAGGAAGCGGCGCAGCAGCACCAGGTGCAGCTCCTGCGAACGCGGGCTCCGCAAGCGACCGGCGAAGCGCAACCACAGGGCCAGACAGGCCAGCAGGCAGACGGTCTCACCCCCCAGGTAGGCGATGCCGAACAACCACACCCGCGGCAGCCGCCACCGCACGTGGCGCCGCCGTACGGCGACCAGGACCAACGCGACCAGCGCATGGCCGACCAGAACCAGCGGGAACAGCGCGAGGGCGATCACCGCCAGCACCGGCATGAGGGGCGCGAGGAGGACCCGCCGGAGCAACCACGGCGGGACCCACACGGCTACACCCGCGCCAGGTAGCCGGCGGACGCGGCGCGCGCCGTGGCGATGCGTGGGCGTACGCCGCGAGCGTCGCGGTAGCGCAGGTTTGCCAACGGGGTGCTGTCCTCGCCGGTCGGCAGCACGTGCACGTCCAGGTGCGGCGGCAGGGCCGCCATCTCCTCGGTGAACCGGTGGCGGCGGGCGATCTCGAAGGACACGAGCCCGACCTCCCACGGCCAGCGGGGCACGGTCAGCGGGCGCTCGATCCGGCCGACGTGGAGCACGAAGACCTGTGTCGCCCCGAGCTCCACGGCCCGGCCGACGGGGATCGAGTGCACCAGGCCGCCGTCGATGAAGTGCTCGTCGCCGATCCGCACCGGCGGCAGCAGCCCCGGTACGGCGCAGGACGCCAGGACCGCGTCCACCAAGGGGCCCTCGGCGAACCAGTGCGCCTGGGCCCGCTCGACGCTGGCGGCCACGCACTGGAAGGGCACCGGCAGGTCCTCGATGCGGGCGCCCCCGGCCTGCACCTCGACCAGTGCCCGCAGTCCCTGGTTGTCGTGCAGCGACGTGCGGGTCCGGGCCAGGTTCTTCAGCTGGCCGAGCACACCGCTGCCGAACACGTCACCGCGCCCGAGCTCGCTCCACATGTCGGCCAACCGGTCGGCAGTCCCCGGGCCGGGGTCCCCCGCCACCACCGCGCCGTTGAGGGCGCCGACCGAAGAGCCGACCACGAGATCCGGCACGACACCGGCCTCGGCCAGTGCCTGCAGCATGCCGACCTCGCTGGCGCCCAGCATGCCACCGCCGCCAAGCACGAAAGCGATCACCGGCGGGCGTAGGGACCGAAGCGCGCCTGCAGACGGCGGTCGGAACCGCTGCCGCGCAGGGGGAGGACGAGCAGGACACCGAACAGGAAACCGACCACGTGCGCGCCGTACGCCACGCCGGTGCCCTCGGCGAGCGAGGCGCCGCGGAAGTAGACGTACTGCAGGACGAACCAGCTGCCCAGGACCAGCCACGCCGGCAGGCGCACCGGGAAGAAGAACAAGAAGGTCAGCAGGGACCACACCTTGGCCCTCGGGTACAGGACCAGGTAGGCCCCGAGCACCGCCGCGATCGCCCCCGACGCGCCGATCAACGGCTGCGTCGAGGAGGCGTCGAACAGCGAGAAGCCGTATGTCGCCACGTACCCCCCGACGAGGTAGAACAGCAGGTACTTCAGCCGGCCCAGCCGGTCCTCGACGTTGTCACCGAAGACGTAGAGGAACAGCATGTTGCCCAGCAGGTGCAGCCACCCACCGTGCAGGAACATCGCGGTCAGCACCGACAGCACCGGCGTCTTGGCGAACGGCGGAGGTGACTGCGCGACGCAGCCCACCCGCTCGCCCTCGGTCGCCACCTGCCCGGTCGCCGCGGACGGCTGCTGCTCGTTGCTGAGCACCTCCTTGGGCTCAGCGGCGTACCGGTCGAAGAAAGCGACCTGCCGGCACTGCTGCGCCACCGCGTCGCCGCCGAGCACGTGCGTGGCGACCGGGCTGAGCAGGAACGCCACGACATTGATCGCGATCAGCAGGTAGGTCACGACCGGAGTACGCCGGGTCGGGTTGGTGTCGTGGACAGGCAGGACCACGGCAGTCTCCGATCAGACCGTCAGGACGAGCTTGCCGAAGACGTTCCCCTCGGCCATGCGCGCGAAGCTGTCCGCGGCCTGCGCCATCGGTCGGACGTCGTCGACGATCGGCCGGATGCCGGTGGCCTCGCAGAACGTCAGCAGCGAGGCGAGCTCGTCGCGGGTCCCCATGGTGGAGCCGACGAGGCGCAGCTGCAGGAAGAACAGCCGGTTGAGGTCGGCCGAGGGGTCGGCTCCCGTCGTCGCACCGGCCACCACCAGGGTGCCGCCCGGCCGCAGGGCGCGCATCGAGTGCGACCAGGTCGACTTGCCGACGGTCTCCAGGACCGCGTCGACCTTGCCCGGCAGCCGCGCGCCCGACTCGAAGACCTGGTGCGCCCCTAGCTCCAGGGCCTTGCTCCGCTTGCCCTCGTCCCGGCTCGTCGCCCAGACCACGAAGCCGGCGGCGCGCGCCAGTACGACCGCGGCCGTCGCGACCCCGCCCCCGGCGCCCTGCACCAGGACGGTCTGCCCGGGCCGCAGCCCGCTCTGGGTGAACAGCATCCGGTACGCGGTCAGCCAGGCCGTGGGCAGGCAGGCCGCCTGCTCGAACGACAGCGCCGCCGGCTTGGGCAGGACGTTGCGGGCCGGTACGACCACCTGCTCGGCGAGCGTCCCGTCATGCACCTCGCTGAGCAGGCTGCGCCTGGGGTCCAGGGTGTCGTCACCGGTCCAGCTCGGACTGGTCACGACGGCGTGCACGACGACCTCGCTGCCGTCGTCGAGCACCCCCGCGCCGTCGCAGCCCAGCACCATCGGCAGCTTGTCGGCGGCCAGCCCCACGCCGCGCAGCGACCAGAGGTCGTGGTGGTTGAGGGCGGCGGCGCGAAGGGTGACCCGCACCCAACCCTCTGGAGCGACCGGATCGGGCCGCTCCCCCACGGTCAGCCCGCTCAGCGGGTCGTCGGCGGACTGCGAGGTGCACGAGATGGCCAGCATGGGCTGACCCTAGCCCGACGTGTGACTAGCGCCGGGCGACGCCCTCGGACCGGGCGGCGGCCGCGACGGCCGCCGAGACCGCAGGAGCCACGCGCGGGTCGAACACCGAGGGGATGACGTTCTCCGCCGACAGGTCGTCGCCGACCACCGCCGCGAGCGCCTCGGAGGCCGCGAGCTTCATGCCCTCGGTGATGCGCGAGGCGCGCACCTCGAGCGCTCCCTTGAACACGCCGGGAAAGGCGAGCACGTTGTTGATCTGGTTGGGGAAGTCGCTGCGCCCGGTGGCGACGACGCGCGCCCCGGCAGCCTGCGCCACGTCGGGGTGGATCTCCGGCTCGGGGTTCGCCATCGCGAACACGATGCAGTCGGGCGCCATCGTGCGTACGGCCTCGACGGGAATCGTGCCCGCCGACAGCCCGACGAAGACGTCGGCGCCGACGAGGGCCTCCAGGAACGTCCCGGACAGACCACGGTGGTTGCTGATCCCGACGAAGGAACGCTTCTCGTCGTTGAGGTCGGTCCGGCCCGCGTGGACGATGCCCTTGCTGTCGGCCACGGCCAGGTCACCGATGCCGGCTTCCAAAATCATCCGGGACACCGCGATGCCGGCCGCGCCCGCCCCGGACACCACGACCCGCAGGTCACTCAGGGCGCGCCCGGTCAGCCGGGCGGCGTTGCGCAGCGCCGCGAGCACTACGATGGCGGTGCCGTGCTGGTCGTCGTGGAAGACCGGGATGTCCAGGCGGGCCTGCAGCCGGCGCTCGACCTCGAAGCAGCGCGGGGCGCTGATGTCCTCCAGGTTGATGCCCCCGAAGGCGGGGGCGAGCCGGACGACGGTCTCGACGAGCTCGTCCACCTCGGTCACGTCGAGGCAGAGCGGGACCGCGTCGATGCCACCGAAGTGCTTGAACAGCAGGGCTTTGCCCTCCATCACCGGCATCGCGGCCGCGGGGCCGATGTCACCCAGGCCCAGCACCGCCGTACCGTCGGTGACGATGGCGACGGTGTGCGACTTCCACGTGTAGTCGTAGGCGAGCTCGGGCTGGGCGGCGATCGCGGTGCACACGCGGGCGACACCCGGCGTGTACGCCAGCGACAGGTCCTCCCGGGTCGCGAGCGGGACGCTGGACACGACCTCGACCTTGCCGCCGCGGTGCAGGGCGAACACGGGGTCGGCGTCCCGGTCCGGCGGGGTGACGGGCTCCTGCGGATGGGCGGTCACTGCTGTCTCCTCGGGGGCGCCGCCGGGCCCCTCCCGGGTCTCGGCATCGTGTCACACCGCCGTGTGCGCGCGTGGCGACGCAGCGCGGACGGGTGACCGGCTGGCACCATGGGTGTTCGTCCGGCCGCCACCACGTCCAGGAGACCCCATGACCACTCGAAGCCCCCGCACCGCGCTAGCGGTGACCGCGGTCGCCGTCGGCCTCTTCCTGGCCGGCTGCGCCAGCAAGAGCACGACGACCCCGTCCGGCGCCGGCAGCGCCAAGGGCGGCAGCCTGTTCTCCAGCCTGCCGTCGGACATCCAGAAGTCCAAGACGCTGCGCGCCGCGACCGACGGGACCTACCCCCCGAACGAGTTCACGGGGCCCGACGGCAAGACCTTGCAGGGCTTCGACATCGACCTGGCCAAGGCGGTCGGCGACAAGCTCGGCGTGACGATCCACTTCGACAACGCCAAGTTCGACAGCATCATCACCGGCATCTCGGCCAACCGCTACGACCTCGCGTTCTCCTCCTTCACCGACAATAAGGCCCGGCAGGCCAAGGTCGACTTCGTCGACTACTTCACGGCCGGCACCTCGATCCTGGTCAAGAAGGGCAACCCCGAGAAGATCGGCAAGCTCGAGGACCTGTGCGGCAAGAAGATCGCGCTCGAGTCCGGCACCGTCCAGGTCAAGATCGCCGAGGGTGCGAAGTGCACCGGCGGCAAGAAGATCATGGTGACCCAGCTGCCCGACGACGCCACCGCGCGCCTGCAGGTCACCACGGGCCGCGCCATCGCCGACATGAACGACTTCCCGGTCGCGGCGTACACCGCCAAGACCTCCAACGCAGGCAAGGAATTCGAGGTCGTCGGGACGCAGTACGAGAGCGCCCCCTACGGCGTGGCCATCAGCAAGCAGCTGCCGCAGGTGCGCGACGCCGTCAAGAAGGCCCTCGAGCAGCTCGTCGCGGACGGCACCTACGACACCATCCTGAAGAAGTACGACATCGAGCAGGGCGCGCTGAAGACGCCGAGCATCAACGCCGGCTCCTGAGATGACCACGACCGCCGCGCCACCCGGCGTGACGGGCCAGAACGTCGTCCCGGTGCGCCACCCGGGCCGGTGGGTCGGCGGCGTCGTGGTCCTGGTCCTGCTGGCCCTGCTTGTCTACAAGCTGGCCACGTTGAGCACGATCCACTACCCGTCGATCACGAAGTACCTGTTCCAGCGCTCGATCGTGCAGGGCGTCGTGACGACGGTGGAGCTCGCCGTGGTCAGTCAGCTCATAGGCGTCGTGCTCGGCACGTTGCTCGCCACGATGCGGCTGCTGCACAACCCGGTGCTGTCTGCGGTGAGCTGGGCGTACATCTTCTTCTTCCGCGGCACGCCGCTGATCGTGCAGATCCTGTTCTGGTACAACGGCCTGCTCGAGCTGCTCCCCCGCGCCATCACCCTGGGCGTGCCGGGCCTGACCTTGTACGACGGGTTGACCTCGGACCTGCTGAGCCTGTTCCTGGCGGCGGTCCTCGCCCTCGCGCTCAACGAGGCCGCGTACATGGCCGAGATCGTGCGGGCGGGCATCCTCTCGGTCGACGGCGGCCAGACCGAGGCGGCCGAGGCCCTCGGCATGACCCCCGGCAAGGTGCTGCGGCGGATCGTGCTGCCGCAGGCGATGCGGGTCATCATCCCGCCGACCGGCAACGAGTTCATATCCATGCTCAAGAACACCTCGCTGGTCGTGGTCATCGGACAGACCGAGCTGCTCGGCCGGACGCAGGCCATCTACAGCCAGAGCAGCGAGGTCTTCGAGCTGCTCGTCATGGCGAGCCTGTGGTACCTGGCCCTGACCTCGGTCGCCTACGTCGGGCAGTACTACCTCGAGCGCCGGTTCGCGCGGGGGAGCTTCCGCGACCTGCCACCGACGCCGCTGCAACGGCTGCGGGGCATGCGCCCGGCCGGCCGGCGCGCGGCTCAGCCCGCCCTGACGGACGGGAGCTCGCGATGACCACCCCGATGGTCCAGGCCGAAGGCGTACGCAAGAGCTTCGGCCGGCTCGAGGTGCTCAAGGGCATCAGCCTGCAGGTGCAGCCGGGTGAGGTGCTCTGCCTGATCGGCCCGTCCGGCTCAGGCAAGTCGACGTTCCTGCGCTGCATCAACCACCTCGAGAAGGTCGACGGCGGCCGGCTGTCGGTGGACGGCGACCTCGTCGGCTACCGCGAGGCCGGCGGCACGCTGCACGAGCTCAAGGAGAAGGAGACCGCGCGCAAACGGGCCGAGATCGGCATGGTCTTCCAGCGGTTCAACCTGTTCCCGCACATGACAGCACTGGGCAACGTGGTCGAGGCGCCCGTCAAGGTGAAGGGCGAGAACCGCGATGCGGCCGCCGAACGCGCCCGCACCCTGCTCGACCAGGTCGGGCTCGGCGACAAGGTCGACGCCTACCCCTCGCAGCTCTCCGGCGGCCAGCAGCAGCGGGTCGCCATCGCCCGCGCGCTGGCGATGAAGCCCAAGCTGATGCTGTTCGACGAGCCGACCAGCGCCCTGGACCCCGAACTGGTCGGGGACGTGCTCGACGTGATGCGCGCGCTCGCGAGGGAGACGCAGATGACCATGATCGTGGTGACCCACGAGATGGGCTTCGCCCGCGAGGTCGGGGATACGGTGGTGTTCATGGATGAGGGCGCGGTGGTCGAGTCCGGGTCCCCCGAGCAGGTGCTGGGCAGTCCGCAGCACGAGCGCACGCAGTCGTTTCTGAGAAAGGTTCTCTAGGTGGACGTCGCGCCACTGACGGTTCCCGGCGCCTGGTCGTTCACCCCGAAGCAGTGGCCGGACCCGCGTGGGGTGTTCCTCGAGTGGTTCAAGGCCGGTCCGGTCCAGGACGCGGTCGGGCACGTCCTCGACGTGCAGCAGGCCAACCACTCGGTGAGCGCCCGCGGGACGCTGCGCGGGGTGCACTTCGCCGATGTGCCGCCCAGCCAGGCGAAGTACGTCTACTGCACGCGCGGCGCCGTACTCGACGTGGTGGTGGACCTCCGGGTCGGCTCACCGACCTTCGGCTCGTGCGACTCGGTGCTGCTGGACGCGGTCGACCGGCGTGCGGTCTACCTGTCCGAGGGCCTCGGACACGCCTTCCTAGCGCTGGAGGACGACACGAACATCACCTACCTCGTCTCCTCATCGTACGCACCGGCCCGCGAGCACGGCATCTCCCCGATCGACCCCGAGCTGGCGCTGCCCTGGCCCGCTGACGTCGAGCTGCTGCTGTCGGACAAGGACGCCGCGGCGCCGACCCTCGCGCAGGCCCGGGAGCAGGGCCTGCTGCCGAACCATGCTGCGTGCCAAGCCTTCTACGACAGCCTGCGCACGCGCCGCAACGGCAGCGGCCAGTAGCGCAGCAGCACCGTGGCCTCAACGTCGGCGAGACCACGCGTCAGCCCGTGACCCTCGACCGCAGGATTGTCCGAGGCGAGGTCCCACCCCCCGTCGAGGGGTCGGACGGCCCGCTTGACGACCAGCAGCGACGGCCGCTGCCGGAACCGCGCCACGACGACGTCGCCCACGTGCACGCGGCCACCCCGGCGTACGACGAGGCAGTCGCCGGCGCGCAGGGTCGGGACCATCGAGGGACCCTCGACGAGGACGATCCCGAAACGCACGGACCACCTCCGGAGGTCTAGGGTCGAAGGACTCGACTGGAAGGATTCACCTCATGCGGCTCCCCCGCTTCCTGACCCCCACCACCATCGTCTCCGCGCACTGCGACCTGCCGTGCGGCGTCTACGACCCGGCCCAGGCCCGCATCGAGGCCGAGTCGGTGAAGGCGATCCAGGAGAAGTACCAGGGCAACGAGGACCCGGTGTTCCGCCAGCGTGCCGTCCTGATCAAGGAGCAGCGCGCCGAGCTGGTCAAACACCACCTGGCCGTGCTCTGGTACGACTACTTCAAGCCCCCGCACTTCGAGAAGTACCCCCAGCTGCACGCCCTCGTCAACGACACGATCAAGCTGGCCAGCGGCACCGGCAACAAGCAGTCGATGGACCCCGCCGAGGGGCAGAAGCTGCTCGACGGCGTCGCGCAGATCAGCGACATCTTCTGGGAGACCAAGAAGGCCTAGCCCACGCAGCCCCCGAGCCCGGTCCCCTCTCTCGGGCGGCCGGGCTCGCTGGTTGGATGACGTGCATGGGTGATGTCCTGCTCGTCCGGCACGGCGAGACCGAGTGGTCCCGCAGCGGCCAGCACACCGGGGTGACCGACCTGCCGCTGACCTCTGTCGGGGAGCAGCAGGCGAAGGTGCTGGCCCCGTTGCTGGCCGCGCGGCCGGTGGTCGCGGCCTTCTGCTCACCGCTGGAGCGGGCCGCCCGCACCGCGGTGCTCGCCGGCCTCGCGCCCGTCGTCCTGCCGGACCTCATCGAGTGGGACAACGGCGACTACGAGGGTCGTACGACGCAGCAGGTGCGGCAGGACCGGGACGCCTGGTGGCTGTGGACCGACGGTGCGCCGGGGGGGGAGTCGTGGCAGCAGGTGCAGCCGCGCTGCGAGCGGGTCCTGGCCGTCGTCAGGCCGCTGCTGGCCGGCGGGGACGTCGCGCTCGTCGGCCACGGCCACGCACTGCGGGCGCTGACCGCTGTGTGGCTGGGTCTGTCTGCCTACCAGGGTGGGTTGTTCACCCAGGAGCCGGCGTCGCTGGCCGTGCTCGGGAGCTACCACGACCACAACGTGGTGAAGGCCTGGGGGTTGCAACCGTGATCCGGACGGCCTGCCCCGCCGACGTGCCCGTGGTGCTCATGCTGATCCATGAGCTCGCCACGTACGAGCGTGAGCCGGACGCTGTCGAGGCGACCGAGGAGCTGCTGCATGACGCACTGTTCGGGCAGGCGGCCGTGGCGTCGTGCCACGTCGCCGAGCAGGACGGCGAGGTCGTGGGCTTTGCCCTGTGGTACCCGACGTTCTCGACCTGGACCGGACGGCGCGGACTGTGGCTCGAGGACCTGTTCGTACGGCCGGCAGCCCGTCGCGACGGCGTCGGCAGCGCGTTGCTCGGGACACTGGCGCAGGTCTGCGTCGATCGCGGCTGGTCGCGCTTCGAGTGGTGGGTGCTCAACTGGAACACCGAGGCGCACGGCTTCTACCGCTCCCTCGGCGCGAACCCCGAGAGCGAGTGGACCACCTGGCGGGTCGACGGCGACGCCCTGGTCACCCTGGCCGGACGGGCCGGCTGACGCCGCTGACGCCACTGGGCCACTGGGCCACTGGGCCACTGCTCCACTGCTCCACTGGGCCACTGGGCCACTGACGCCATCGGGCCACGGACGCCATCGAGGCCGCGGACCGTGAGCCGCGGACCGTGGCGGCGGACCGGGCGCGGCGCGGCGCGGCCGGCACACCTGCCGTCCGTCGTACGGTCCGGCCATGCGCTCGCCCCACATGCGGCACGACCGGCGCGGCGAGGCCCGCCTGCCCGCGGTCGTGGCCGTCCTGGTGGCCATCGCGCTGTACACGGTGCTGCCCAGCACGCTGGTCGTGGAGCCGCACTTCGTGGTTCCGGTCCTCGGCCTACTGCTGCTCGGCCCGCTGATCGTGTTCAACCCGGTGCGGATGACCCGGCAGACGCGGGTCTCCCGGACGCTCTCGCTGATCCTCGTCGGGCTCATCGGGGTGGCCAACACCTCGGTGCTGGTCCTGCTCGTCCACAAGCTCGTCGACGGAAAGGCCTCCAACGGCCGGCAGCTGCTGCTCGCCGCGCTGCAGGTCTGGCTGACCAATGTCATCGCCTACGGCCTGGCCTACTGGGAGCTCGACCGCGGCGGACCGGTGGCCCGCACGCAGCAGGACCGGGAGGAGCTGCCACCGGCGGACTTCCGGTTCTCTCAGGACGAGAACGACGACGCGATCGTCGAGGTCGCGCGGGGCTCGAGCGGCAAGAGCGACTGGGTGCCGGCGCTCGTGGACTACCTCTACGTCTCGGTGACCAACTCCACCGCCTTCAGCCCGACCGACACGATGCCGCTGTCCAGCCGCGCCAAGCTGCTCATGGCTGCGGAGTCGGTGTCCGCCCTCGTCCTGTCCATCCTGGTCATCGCGCGGGCGGTCAGCGCGCTCATGTGAGGCGCCGGCCACGCGTGCCGAGCTGCCGCGCCCCTAGGATCGAGCCCGGCGCCGGTGGACCGGCAGCAGCCACCGGACCCGACAGGGGGCGCACGATGGAGCAGACGGCCCAGCCGACACCGCCGGGCGGGGTCGTGTCCGGGCTCGGACGTGACATCGTGACCTTGCGCCTGCCGGCTGCGGGGGCCTACCTGTCGGTGCTGCGCACCGCTACGGCCAGCCTGGCCTCCCGGCTCGACTTCACCATCGACGACATCGAGGACCTGCGGATCGCCGTCGACGAGGCGTGCGCGATGCTGCTCAGCCAGGCGGTGGCGGGGGCCGACCTGGAGTGCACCTTCGAACTGTCCGAGGACGCCATCGCGGTGTGCGTATCGGTCCTGACCCTCGACGGCGAGCCGCCGTCCCGGGACACCTTTGCCTGGACAGTGCTGACGGCCCTGGCCGGGGAGGTCGACAGCAGCGTGGACAGCGACCAGCTCGTCACGATCTCCTTGCGCAAGCGGCGGGCCGAGCTGGAGTCGGGGCCGGTATGAGCGCGTCGCGCCCCTCGCCCACCAGCGACCTGGTTCAGGCCGACCGGGACCGGCCCGGTGCCGACGCCGCGACGGCTGTCCCGCAGCAGGCGAGCGCCGGGCCGGACAGCCCTTCCGGGCCCGACACCGCTTCCGGGCCCGACTCCGGGGAGCTGCGGCTGGACCCGGACGTCGTGGCCGCGACCCAGGAGGTCGCCACCGGCGCGGCCGAGCCGCCAGCCCGCAGCGAGCGCATCGCCGCGGACCGGGCGCGGGCGCGGGCGATGTTCGTGGAGCTGCAGTCCCTGCCCGAGGGCGACCCGCGGCGCGCGCGCCTGCGTGACGGCCTCGTGGAGGTGCACCTGCCGTTGGTGGAGTACCTCGCCCGCCGCTTCCGCAACCGGGGGGAGCCGCTCGATGACCTGGTGCAGGTCGCGACCATCGGGCTCATCAAGTCCGTCGACCGCTTCGACCTCGAGCGCGCGGTGGAGTTCTCGACGTACGCGACGCCCACCATCGTCGGCGAGATCAAGCGGCACTTCCGCGACAAGGGCTGGGCCATCCGGGTTCCGCGACGCCTGCAGGAGCTCAAGCTCAGCCTCACCAAGGCCACCGGCGAGCTGTCGCAGAAGAACGGCCGCTCCCCCACCGTCGCGGAGCTCGCCCAGCACCTCGGGCTCACCGAGGAGGAGATCCTGGAGGGTCTGGAGTCGGCCAACGCCTACTCCGCGGTGTCCCTGGACGCCCCGGACGGCGGGGACGACGACAGCCCCGCGGTCGCGGACTCGCTCGGCATGGTCGATGAGGCGCTGGAGGGGGTGGAGTACCGCGAGTCGCTCAAGCCCCTGCTCGACAAGCTCCCGGCCCGCGAGAAGAAGATCCTCATGCTGCGCTTCTTCGGCGGGATGACGCAGTCGCAGATCGCCGCCGAGCTGGGCATCAGCCAGATGCACGTGTCGCGCCTGCTCGCCCGCACGCTCGCGCAGCTGCGCGAGGGTCTGCTCACTGAGGACTAGACCCCACCCGGCACGCCGATCATGTCCCTCAGCCCCTGAGTCCCCCACATCCCCCGAATCCCCCGAATCCCCACGAAGATCGGCGTGCCACGCCCGAGCGTTCAAACCAGCCGCAGCCGGCACGCCGATCACCCCCGCGTCTCCTCGGAAGGTCGGCGTGCCACTCCCGAGCGTGCCAACCAGCCGCAGCCGGCACGCCGATCACGCCGACCCCACCCGCAAGATCGCCTGCCCCGCTACTCACGGCTCCCGAGGGCCTGGCGCGCGTCCGGCGTCGCGAGCAGGTAGAGCACCGCTCCTGCCAGGAGCAGGACCGGCAGGCCGGCGGCGTACAGGCCGCCCTGGATCAGGCCGAGGCCGACGGGCAGGGCGATGATGTTCAGCACGATCAGCGGCGAGCGGGGCCAGCTGCGACCGCCGTCCACCAGTCGCGCCATGAGGCCGAGCAGCAGGCCGAAGACGACCGCGAGGGACGCGGCAAGCTCGGCGGCGAGCCGGTTCTCCGGCCGGCCCGTCGCGCTGACCACGGCGTAGACGACACCGACCAGGACCAGGGCCACACCCTCCACCGCGACGAGCAGGGCGATGCGCCGTACGACGCCCGGCAGGTCCACGTCGCGCAGGCTATCGACCGATACTGTGTTGCGGATGCGCGCACTGCTCGTCGTGAACCCCAAGGCCACCGCGGCGAGCGCGAAGCTCAGGGACGTGCTCGCACATGCCCTGGCCAGCGAGATCAAGCTCGACGTCGCCGAGACGGCCGCGCGCGGGCACGCCTGCGAGCTGGCCCGTCAAGCGGCGCAGGACGGTCTGGACGTGGTCGTCGCCCTGGGCGGGGACGGCACCGTCAACGAGGTGGTCAACGGGCTGCTCGCCGAGGGGACCGGCGCGGACCTACCCGCCCTCGCGGTCGTGCCCGCGGGAGGTACCAACGTCTTCGCCCGCGCCCTCGGCATGCCCAACTCGCCGGTCGAGGCCACCAGCCAGCTGCTGGACGCCCTCCGGACCGGTCGGCGTCGCACGATCGGGCTCGGCCGGGCCGACGACCGCTGGTTCACCTTCTGCGCCGGACTGGGAATCGACGCCGCCGCCGTACGCCGCATGGAGCAGCATCGCGCGAAGGGCCGCCGTTCCGCTCCGGTGCGCTACGTCCGCTCCGCGGTCCGCGAGTTCTACCTCGGGGGCGCCCACCGCCAGCGCGTGATCACGATGCGCCGGGCCGGTGCCGAGCCGGTCGGACTCGGGCTCGCCCTGGTCTGCAACACGACACCGTGGACCTACCTCGGCCGGCGCGCCGTCCGCGCGTGCCCGGACGCCTCGTTCGACCTCGGGCTCGACGTGTTCGGGCTCCGTGGGCTCGGCACGGTGTCGACCCTGTCCCAGCTCAGGCAGATGCTGCTCGTCAAGGGCCGTCCGCGGGGACGACAGCTCGTTGCCGTCCACGACGCGCCGGCGCTGACGCTGACCAGCTCGCTACCGCTGCCGCTGCAGGTCGATGGTGATGACCTGGGCGACCGCACGCACGTCGAGCTCCGCGCCGTCCCGAGGGCGCTGTCCGTCGTCCTCTGACCGTCCCGGCCCGCCGCGGGACGGTGGTGGGCAGGAGTGAGCACGCTCACCAGGGGCAGGACACTGGCGTCGTCGACGTGCCAGACGTGACGAAGGCGACACGTTTGCAAGCGTGCACTGCCCGGTAAATCCTTGCCACCATCCACCACCTGATGCAGTGTTGGGGGTGCTTCCGGGGAGACCCGGACGCATCTGCCGCTCGGGAGGACCTCCTGGTCGTCCGGTGAGGCGTGTGTACGGCCGGGTCGCACAGCGACGCCCGGACAGGTGTGGCCCGTGTTTTCGGGTCGCGGAGCTGGAGGAGTTGACCCCGCATGGATTGGCGCCACCAGGCACTCTGCCGCGAGCAGGACCCGGAGCTGTTCTTTCCGATCGGCACCACGGGCCCCGCCGCGCTGCAGGTCGAGGAGGCCAAGGCGGTCTGTCACCGGTGCGCGGTCACCGAAGACTGCCTCACCTGGGCGCTGGAGACCGGCCAGGACGCCGGCGTGTGGGGCGGCACCAGCGAGGACGAGCGGCGAGCGCTCAAGCGCCGGGGGGTGCGGGCCCGCGCCCGCGCGTAGTCCATGCCTGAGCAGTACGTCCGTCCGGCGCTCGTCGCCCGCGAGGTCGGCTCGCCGCGCGCAGCGATCTGGCGCTTCCGGATCGTCGCGGTGCTGCTTCTCGGTCTCCTGCTCGTCGCCGTCGCGGTGGTGTTCCTCGCCTTCACCAGCAGCACGGCGGAGGATCCCGGGCTGAACGGCTCGCTGCCGGTCCCGGTGACCCGCCTCTAGGACAGCTGCCTCTGGGACAGCGGCAACGGCACCCGCAGGACGGCGCGGGTCCCGCGGTCCGGCGCCGGCTCGAGGGCCAGCGTCCCCCGCAACTCGCCGTCCACGAGCGTGCGGACGATCTGCAGGCCAAGGCGTGCGGAGTCGGCGAGGCGGAAGTCCGCCGGGAGCCCGCACCCGTCATCGACCACGACGGCGGTCAGGGCCGTGGGCGTACGCGCCACCTGCACCTCGACCCGTCCCGTCCCGGTGGGGAAGGCGTGCTCTACGGCATTCTGGACCAGCTCGGTCAGCACCATCGCCAGGGGCGTCGCGACCTCGGCGACGAGCACCCCGAAGCTGCCGGAGCGCACGACCTGGACCTCGGACTCGGCCGTTGCCACCTCGGCGCACATGGCCAGCACGCGGTCTGCCACGCCGTCGAAGGCCACCGTCTCGTCCAGGGCCGAGGACAGCGTCTCGTGCACCATGGCGATCGATGCCACCCGGCGCACCGACTCCTCCAGGGCGGCCCGGGCCGCCGGATCACGCATCCGCCGCGCCTGCAGCCTGAGCAGGGCAGCCACGGTCTGCAGGTTGTTCTTCACGCGGTGGTGGATCTCGCGGATCGTGGCGTCCTTGCCCATGATCTGCCGGTCCCGGTTGCGCACCTCGGTGACGTCGCGGACCAGGACCAGGGCCCCGCGCGGTTCGCCCCCGGGCACCATCGGCAGCACCCGGAGCAGCACGACCGAGCCCTGCGCCTCGACCTCGCTGTCCCGCGGCTCCCGGAATCGCAGTGCGGCCGCCAACGCCGCTGAGCCGCGTGGCTCGTCGAGGGTGCCCGGTTCGGCAGTGAGCCGGGCGATCGTCGAGCCGAGATGAGCGCCGAGCAGGTCGCCCGGCACCCCCAGGCGGCGGTACGCCGACAGGGCGTTCGGTGAGGCGTAGACCACGTGGCCTGTCCGGTCGAGCCGGAGCAGGCCGTCGCCGACCCGCGGCGAGTGCTCCGGGTCGGGGTCCCGACCGGGGAAGGGGAACGTCCCCTCAGCCACCATCTGCAGCAGCTCACCGGCGCTGGTGAGGTAGGTCAGCTCCAGCTGGCTTGGCATCCTGGGAACGGTGGGGTTGGTGTCCCGCGAGAGCACGGCGATGGCGCGCGCGCCGCGTCGTACCGGGACGGCCTCCTGACGTACGGACGACCGGGCCGGCCCGCCCGGCTCGGTGTCACGCCCGATCCGGCCGCTCTGCCAGGCGCGCTCGAGCCGCACCGCCTGTTCCAGCTCGGTGCCGACCACGTCGTCGGGGTAGACCGTCGGCCCGGTGGTCGGTCGCATCAGCGCTGCCGCGAGCCAGCATCCTTCCCGGGTCCGGACCCAGAGCACGAGGTCGGCGAAGGACAGGTCCGCGACCAGCTGCCACTCCGCGAGCAGCCGCTGCAGGTGACCCAGGTCAGCCTGGTCCAGGTCGGTGCGGTCGCGTACGAGGTCCGCCAGGGTCGACACGGCGCGAGCCTAGGCTCGGCCGGTGGACGCATGGAGCTGGCTCGCAGAGGCGGCGGCCGACCGCGACCGACGCGGGCTCATCCGGCGGGGCACTGCCCGCGGTCCAGGCCCCGACGAGGTCCTGGACCTTGCCTCCAACGACCACCTCGGGCTCGCCCGCGACCCCCGGGTGATCGACGCCGGTATCGCCGCGCTGCGGGCGTACGGCGCCGGCGCGACCGGCTCACGGCTGGTGACCGGGACGACACACCTGCACGAGCAGCTGGAGCGGGCACTGGTCGAGCACAGCCAGGCCGAGGCAGCTCTCGTGTTCTCCTCCGGCTACCTGGCGAACCTGGGCGTGGTGTGCGCGCTGGCCGGTCCGGGCGACCTGATCGTGGCCGACGCCGACAACCATGCCTCCCTCGTGGACGCCTGCCGGCTGTCGAGGGCGCAGGTCGTCGTGGCCCCGCACGCCCGGCCGGAGGCGGTCGAGCGTGCCCTGCGGGACCACCCGCACCGCCGGGGTCTCGTCGTGACCGACGCCGTCTTCAGCGTGGACGGTGCCGCGGCCCCGCTGGTCGCGCTGCACGAGGTCGTCCGCGCCGGTGGCGCGCTGCTGCTCGTGGACGAGGCGCACGCGCTCGGGGTGGTCGGCCATCACGGGGCCGGCCTCGTGCCCGAGTGCGGGCTGGCCGGCCAGCCCGACGTCGTACGGACGGTGACGCTTTCCAAGGCGCTGGGTGGGCAGGGCGGGGCGGTACTCGGCTCGACGGCGCTGCGCTCCCACCTGGTGGACACGGCGCGGTCCTTCATCTTCGACACCGGCCTGACGCCCGCCTCGTGTGCGACCGCACTGGCAGCCCTGCGACTGGTCACGCCCGCCCTCGTCGCGTCGCTTCGGCAGGTGGTGGACGAGCTCGCCGACCGGCTGGTCGTGGCCCGAAGCACCGGCGCCGTCGTCCGGGTGCCGATCGGGGAGGCGCACGGCGCGGTCAGCGCGCAGCAGTCCTGCCTGGCAGAAGGGGTACGGGTCGGCTGCTTCCGGCCGCCGTCGGTGCCCGAGGGGGGCTCGTGCCTGCGCCTGGCCGCCCGCGCCGATCTGTCGGCCGCCGACGTCGAGCGGGCAGCGAACGTCGTACGCCGTGCGGCGGCTGCCGCGACGAGCTCCGGTGGCGGTCCGCCGTGAGCGTCGTGGTCGTGACCGGCACGGGGACCGGGGTGGGCAAGACCGTCGTGACGGCCGCCGTCGCCGCCCTGTCGCTCGCCCGCGGCGGCCGCTGCGCGGTGGTGAAGCCGGCCCAGACGGGGGTACCCGTGGGCGGGCCCGGTGACCTCGCCGACGTCGCCCGGCTCACCGGCTGCGCGGACCTGCACGAGTTCGTCCGCTACCCCGACCCGCTGTCGCCGGCGGCGGCCGCCCGTCGCTCCGGTCGCCCGGCCCTGGACCAGGCTGTCGCCGTGGACGCCGTCCTGCGCCTGGGCGACCGGGATCTGGTCCTCGTCGAGGGCGCCGGCGGACTGCTTGTGCGCTACGACGACGACGGGCTGACCTTGGCCGAGCTCGCGCGGACCCTGCGGGCGCCGGTCCTCATCGTGGCCTCCCCGGGTCTGGGCACCCTCAACAGCACGGCGCTGACGTTGGAGGCCGTCGCCGCCCGCGGGCTCACGCTGGTCGGAGTCGTGGTCGGTGCATGGCCGGCCGAGCCCGGGCTGGCGGAGCGCAGCAACCTTCGCGATCTCGAGACGCTGGCGGCGCGGCCCCTGCTCGGCGTCCTGCCTGACGGCGCGGGTGCCCTCGCGCCACCGGCCTTCCTCGAGCTCGCCCGCGCGGGGCTCGCCCCGCAGCTGGGGGGCACCTTCGACGCCCGCGCCTTCCGGCTCGCCCACGAGGGTTGAGTCCGACTGGCGCGGGACGGGACGGCGACGGCTGGCACACTGGGCCGGTGACCGAGCTGCTGACCACGCCTTTGGAGTCCGGCCCGACCGGGGATCTGCTCGCCGCGGTCCGGGAGCAGGTGCTCGAGCGCGGCGTCGGGATCACCCAGGAGCAGGCGCTGGCCTGCCTCCGGCTCGGCGACGCGCACCTGCCGGCCCTGCTGGAGCTCGCCCACGAGGTCCGGCTTCGGCACTGCGGTCCCGAGGTGGAGGTCGAGGGCATCGTCAGCCTCAAGACCGGCGGTTGTCCCGAGGACTGCCACTTCTGCAGCCAGAGCGGGTTGTTCCCGAGCCCGGTGCGGGCAGCCTGGCTGGACGTGCCGAGCCTGGTCCGAGCCGCCGTCGAGACCGCTGCGACCGGCGCGACGGAGTTCTGCATCGTCGCCGCCGTGCGCGGTCCGGACGCCCGGCTGATGGCCCAGGTCCGCGAGGGCGTGGCCGCCATCCGGGCCGCTGTCGACATCCAGATCGCCTGCAGCCTCGGCATGCTCACCCAGGAGCAGGTCGACGAGCTCGCCGCGATCGGCGTGCACCGCTACAACCACAACCTCGAGACCGCGCGCTCGCACTTCCCGAACGTGGTCACGACGCACTCGTGGGAGGAGCGGTTCGAGACGCTGCGGATGGTGCGCGAGGCCGGCATGGAGGTCTGCTGCGGAGGCATCCTCGGGATGGGCGAGACACTTGAGCAGCGTGCCGAGTTCGCCGCACAGCTGGCTGATCTCGAGCCGGACGAGGTGCCGCTGAACTTCCTGAACCCCCGGCCCGGCACGCCGTTCGGCGAGCTGCCGGTGTTGGCGGCGAGCGACGCACTGCGAGCCGTCGCGGTCTTCCGGCTGGCCCTGCCCCGCACGATCCTGCGCTTCGCCGGTGGCCGCGAGCTCACCCTCGGCGACCTCGCGAAGGAGGGCATGCTCGGCGGCATCAACGCGGTCATCGTCGGCAACTACCTCACCACCCTCGGGCGCCCCGCGACCGAGGACCTGGACATGCTGCGCGACCTGCAGATGCCGATGAAGGCGCTGTCGCAGACGCTGTGACGTGGCACCTGTGACGCGCGCAAGCCTCCTTCGGCACTCGTGACCCACGACCTCGTCGACCGCGACCGGGCGGTGCTCTGGCACCCGTACGCCTCCGTCGTACGCGCCTCGCCGCTCTATCCGGTGGTTGCGGCACACGGAACCCGCCTGGTGCTCGCGGACGGCCGTGAGCTGGTGGACGGGATGTCGAGCTGGTGGGCGGCGATCCACGGTTACCGGCACCCGGTGCTCGACGCGGCGCTGCACGCCCAGGTCGATGAGTTCGCGCACGTGATGTTCGGCGGCCTGACGCACGCGCCCGCCGTCGAGCTCGGCGAGCTGCTCGTGTCGATCACCCCGCCGGACCTGACGCGGGTGTTCTTCGCGGACTCCGGCAGCGTGGCCGTCGAGGTGGCCGTGAAGATGGCCCTGCAGTACTGGCAGGGCAGGGGTCAGCCGGAGCGCAACCGCCTGCTGACGGTGCGCGGCGGCTACCACGGGGACACCGTCGGGGCCATGAGCATCACCGACCCGGACGGCGGCATGCACGGCCTGTTCCGGTCCTACGTCGCCCGGCAGGTCTTCGTCGAGCGACCCCGCCCGACGTACGACGCGGAGCTGCTCACCACGGACCTCGACGCGGTCCGGGCAGCCCTCGAGGAGCACGGGCCGAACCTCGCGGGGGTCGTCGTCGAACCGGTCGTACAGGGCGCGGGTGGCATGCGGTTCTACTCCCCCGCGTACTTGACGGCCCTGGTCGAGCTGTGCCGGTCCTACGGCCTGCTGGTGGTCTTCGACGAGATCGCGACGGGCTTCGGGCGCACCGGCGAGCTGTTCGGCATGGACCACACCGATGTCGTGCCGGACGTGCTCTGCCTGGGCAAGGCGCTCACCGGCGGCACGATGACCCTTGGCGCGGTGCTCTGCACCGACGAGGTCGCCGACGGCGTGTGCCGAGCGGGCGGCGCGTTCATGCACGGGCCGACCTTCATGGCCAACCCGCTGGCCTGCGCGGTGGCTCAGGCCTCCGTGCGCCTGCTGCTCGAGCAGGACTGGCGCTCGGTCGTGCGGCACGTGGGCGACCGACTGCGCGCCGGGCTCGCGCCCGCGCGCGAGCTGCCCGGCGTGCGCGAGGTTCGGGTCCTCGGTGCGATCGGGGTGGTCGAGCTGCAGGAGCCGTGCGACCTGGCTGTGCTCCAGCCCGCGCTCGTCGCCCGGGGCGCCTGGGTACGACCGTTCGGTCGGCTGGTCTACACGATGCCGCCGTACGTCAGCAGCGACGAGGACCTGGCCGTCGTCACCGGCGCGATCTGCGCAGCGCTCGCCGCGTGAGGTGCTTCGGCGAGGGAGACGCGGTCTACGAGCGCTACCACGACCTCGAGTGGGGGCGGCCACAGACGAGCGAGCAGGCCCTGTACGAGAAGGTGTGCCTGGAGGGCTTTCAGGCAGGGCTCGCCTGGATCACGGTGCTCAAGAAGCGCGAGGCGCTGCGCGAGGTGTTCAGCGGCTTCGACCCGGAGCAGGTCGCCGGGTCCACCGTGGACCACCTGATGCACGACGAGCGACTCATCCGCAGCGGGCCTAAGCTGAGGGCCTGCGTGCGTAACGCCGAAGCAACCCTCGCGTTGCGAGAGCACGGCGGCCTGGCCTCCCTCGTCTGGTCCTACGCCGACGACCAACCGGTCCGGACGGACTGGTCCGAGGTCCCGGCTTCGACGCCGGCGAGCGCCGAACTGGCTGCGCGGTTGAAGGCGGCCGGCTTCGTGTTCGTCGGACCCACGACGACCTACTCGCTGCTGCAGGCGTGCGGCCAGGTCAACGACCACCTGCTCCGCTGCGACGTGCGCGACGAGGTCGACGCCGAGCGCGGCGCCGTACGCCGTCCATGACCGCCCTGGTCGTGCTCGCCGTGCTGGTCGGGGCGCTCGCTCAGTCGGTCAGCGGCATCGGGTTCTCGCTGGTGTGCGTGCCCTTCCTGGTCGCCGCGCTCGGCGCCCACGAGGGCGTGCGCCTGGGCGTCGTGCTGTCGCTGCTGGTGAACGTGGGGCTGCTCGCGCGGTACCACCGCGATCTGGACCGGCGAGGTGCGCTGCTGCTGTTGGCGCCGGCTGCGGCGGCCACCCCAGTGGCCGCGGTGGCCGTGCGGGCCCTGCCCGACCGGCCCGCCCAGGCTGCCGCCGGCGGCGTCATCGTCTTCGCCACCGTGCTGCTCGCCGCGGGCGTGCGCTGGCGGGCTGCCCGCGGTGCCGCCGGAGCCGTCGGGGTCGGAGTCGTGTCAGGCGTGACCAACGTGGTCGCGGGGGTCCCCGGGCCGCCCGTGGCCCTGTGGGCCGACAACGCAGGCTGGTCGGCCGGCACCACCCGGGCGACGCTGCAGGCCTACTTCCTGGGGCTCAACGTCATCACGCTGGTCAGTCTTGGCCGGCCGCGCGGCGGCACCGGCCTGCTGCTCGCGGCCGCCGCGGCCCTCGCCGTCGGTGTGCTGCTCGGTGCGCCGCTGTCCGCCCGCGTACCGGAGGCCGTGGCCCGACGCGCCACCCTCGCCCTGGCGGCCGCCGGCGGCCTGACGGTCCTGGTCCGGGCCACGACCTGACCGTCCGGCGCACAGGTCGGGACCGCTGGTGCCGTGGATGAGGCCCGGCACGAGGTGCAGCAGCGCGTGGGGTAGACACATCCGGTGCCCAGCCCAGAGGTCGAGGTCCGCACCGCGGTGCCCGAGCAGTACGCAGCGATCGCCGAGCTGACCGCGACGGTCTACCTGACCGAGGGGTACGGCGACGACGGCTACGAGTCGACCCTGCGCGACGTCGCGGGGCGGGCGGCGCAGGCCACCGTTCTGGTCGCCCTGCGCGACGAGGAGCTTCTCGGGGCGGTCGCGGTCGCGACCGCAGGCGGCCCGTACGCAGAGCAGGCCGGCGACGGCGAAGCGGTGATCCGCATGCTGGTGGTCTCCCCCGCTTCCCGTGGCGCCGGCGCGGGAACGGCCCTGGTGCAGGCCTGCCTGGACCGGGCACGTGCCGACGGCTGCCGGGTCCTGCGGCTGTCGACCCAGCTGACCATGACGGCCGCGCACCGCATCTACCAGCGGCTGGGTTTCGTCCGCACGCCGCAGAGGGACTGGCAGCCGGTCCCCGGTCTGACGCTGCTGGCGTACGAGCTGCCGCTGCTGTGGTGCGACCTGTGCGGTACGGCCGGCGAGCACGCGGCCTGTCGTCAGGCCCGCGAGCTCGAGCCGCCGAGGTACTGCCCGGTGTGCCGCCGGCGCATGGTCGTACAGGTGACGCCGACCGGCTGGACGGCCCGCTGCGTCGAGCACGGGACGACGGCGGCGGCATAGACCGGTCGCCCGGTGCAGGGCGTCTGGCTGCGTGCCGTCAGGCGACGAGTCCCAGGCGGCGCAGCTCGACGGTCAGGTCGTGCGGTGAGGTCGAGGCGGCCATCGCGGCCTCGAGGGTGACGACCCCGTCGCGGATGAAGCTGACCAGGTGCTGGTCGAAGGTCTGCATGCCGTAATAGCCGCCGTCGGCAATGAGCGCGCCGAGGGTCGAGGTCTTGCCCGGGTCGGCGATGGCGTCGGCGATGCGGCCGGTGTTGACCGCGATCTCCATGACCACGCATCGGCCCTCGCCGTCGGCCCGCGGCACCAGCCGCTGGCAGATGATCCCGCGCAGCGACCCCGCGAGGGCCAGCCGGATCTGCTTCTGCTCGTGCGGCGGGAAGAAGTCGATGATGCGGTTGATGGTCTCCGCGGCATCGGTCGTGTGCAGCGTGGACATGACGAAGTGGCCGGTCTCGGCGGCGGCCAGCGCGGCCTTCACGGTCTCGTGGTCGCGCATCTCGCCGATGAGGATGACATCGGGGTCCTGGCGCATGGCCGCGCGCATCGCGGTGACGAAGTCCTCGGTGTCGACACGCACCTCGCGCTGGTTGACCATCGCCAGCTTGTCGAAGTGCAGCACCTCGATCGGGTCCTCGATCGTGACGACGTGCACCTCCTTGCTGGCGTTGATGTGGTCGATCATCCCGGCCAACGTCGTCGTCTTCCCCGAGCCGGTCGGGCCGGTCACGAGCACCAGCCCGCGCGGCTCCATGGACAGCGAGGCGAGCACGGCGGGCAGGCCGAGGTCGGTGAGCGGGATCGCCCCGACGCTGACACGGCGGAAGACGAGCCCCGCGGACCCGCGGCTGCGAAAGGCATTGACGCGAAAGCGCCCGACACCGGACAGGGAGTAGGCGAAGTCGGCCTCGTTGGTGCGGCGGAACTCCTCGACGAGGTCCTCGCGCAGCACTTCGAGAACCATCTGCTCGGTGTCCCCCGCCGACAGGTCCCGGGTCTGCAGCTTGCGCAGCCTCCCGTCGATCCGGACTCGTGGGGGCGACCCGACCTTGCAGTGCAGGTCCGAGCCTCCGCACTCCACCAGGGCACGCAGGAAGGGCTCGATCGAGGTGGTCACGAGGAGTGCTTCGGCGGCTCAGCCCGTGGGCTTGACCCCCTGGCCGGCCCGCAGGAGCTCCGCCATCCAGGACTCGACGGCGTCGGGGTCTCGGGGCAGCGCCGCCGACAGGTTGCGGCAGCCGTCCTCGGTCACGAGCACGTCGTCCTCGATGCGCACGCCGATGCCGCGCAGGTCCTCGGGCACCGTCAGGTCGTCGGGCTGGAAGTACAACCCGGGCTCGATCGTCAGCACGTACCCCGGCTGCAACGGGCCCTTCTTGTAGTGCTCCTCACGGGCATGCGCGCAGTCGTGCACGTCGAGCCCGAGCATGTGGCTGACGCCGTGCAAGGTCCAGCGGGTGTAGCGCTTGTCGTCCTCGGCCAGCACGGTCTCGGCGCTGTCGACGATGCCCATCCGCTCCAGGCCGTGGGCGAGCACCTGCATGGCCGCCCGGTGCGGGGCGAGGAAGTCCACGCCCGGCCGGCAGGCCGCGAAGGCCGCCTCCTGGCTCTGGAACACCAGCGTGCAGACCTCGCGCTGCCGGGGGGAGAAGGTCCCGCTCACCGGCAGGGTGCGGGTGACGTCGGCGGTGTAGAGCTCCCGACCCTCCACGCCCATGTCGAGCAGGATCAGCTCGCCGGCGCGGACCGGACCGTCGTTGTCGGTCCAGTGCAGGGTGCAGGCGTGCGCGCCGGCGGCGCAGATGCTGCCGTAGCCGACGTCGTTGCCCTCGACGCGGGCGCGCAGCCCGAACACGCCCTCGGCCCAGCGCTCACTGGTCGCCCCCGCCTCGGGCAGCGCGCGTACGACGTCCTCAAAGCCCGCAACCGTCGCATCGACGGCCTCCTGCAGCTGGGCCACCTCGTACTCGTCCTTGATCAGCCGGAGCTCGGAGAGGTACGCCGAGAGTTCGGAGTCGCTCTCCTGCGTCGTGTCGAGCAGTTCCTCGACGTGCGGGTCGTACCCCCGTACGACGCGGGCTCGGGTGCCCTGGAGCTTGTCGAGCTCCTCCAGCGGCCGGGTCTGGACGCCCAGCAGCGCTGTGGTGTGCGCGAGGGTCGGGCGGGGCCCGATCCACAGCTCGCCCAACCGGCTGGTGAAGAACTCCGGCGTCGAGCGGTCCCAGGACGGGGCCTGGTAGAGCACGGCCTGTCCCTGTGGATCGAGCACGAGCACGGCGTCGGGCTCGGGCGAGCCGACCAGGTGGCTGTGCTCGGTGCCCGGGCGGAAGCGGAAGTCGGTGTCGTTCGAGCGCACCTTGAAGCCCCCGCTCGGGATGACCAGCCACTCGCCGGGGAAGCGCGCCGACAGCGCCGCCCGCCGCGCGGCCCGGTACGGAGCCGCCGGATGCGCCTCCACGGAGACCTCGGGCCGCTCGGCCCAGCCGGTCGCCATGAAGTCCAGCAGGGCCTGCGGCCGCTGCGGATCGTGGCTCGCGGACTCGCGCTGGTTCGCTTCGGGGGGCGTCTGCTCGGTCATGCCTGGAGCGTACGGCGGGAATGAGGGCCGGGCGCGTACGGCACCTCTCGCGCAACACCGCTCGGTCCGTCGGGGACCGAGCGGCCCGGCCCGGTGCTCGGCGAGCGGCTCAGCGAGCGGCTCAGCGACCGGTCCACTGCGGCGGCCGCTTGTCCAGGAACGCCCGTACGCCCTCGCCGGCGTCCTGTGTCGTGTTGAGCAGCGACAGCTGCGCCTGCATGGCCTCGAGCCCCGCCTCCAGCGAGGAGTCCAGGGCGGCGGAGAAGGCGCGCTTGCCCAGCCGTACGGCGACCGGCGGCTTCGCGGCCAGCGCGGCCACCAGCTGCTCGAGCTGTTCGGTCAGCTCCGCCGCCGGGACGACCCGGGACAGCAGGCCGATCTCGAGCGCCTCGGCCGCAGCCACCCGCCGCCCGCTCAGCATCAGCTCCACGGCCCGCTTCGGGCTGGTGTGCCGGCCGAGCAGGGCACTGACCATGAACGGCCACAGCCCGAGGTCCACCTCCGGCAGGCCGAACGCCGCCGTGTCCGCAGCCACCACCAGGTCGCAGCCCAGGACCAGGCCCACCCCCCCGGCCAGGCACAGGCCCTGCACGCCCGCCACGACCGGCACGGGGCACTGCCGCATCGCGAGGACCACCTCACGTAGCAGCCCGCGGCCCTCGTGGACCTCCAGGCCGGTCGCGTCCGGAGCCATCTGGACCAGGTCCGCGCCGGAGCAGAACACGCCCCCCGCACTGGTCAGCAGCACGACCCTGGCGTCCCCGACCTCTCGCAGGCCGCGCAGGATGCCGGTGAGGACCTCGGCCGACAGCGCGTTGCGCTTGGCCGCGCGGTCAAGGTGCAGGCGCAGCACCGCCCCGTCTCGGGTCGTCACCAGATCGCTCACTCGCGCGTCCTACCCCTCGCCCTCGGTCCGGGCGGCGACACTAGCGGGGTGGTCTTCGTCCTCGTCGTGCTGGTCGTGGCCGTGGGCGTCGGCTATGCCGCCGGCGGGCGGCTCGACCGGCTGGGTCGCCTGCGCCTGCGGTCGGGCTGGCTCGTCCCGGCGGCCTTCGGCGCGCAGGTGGTCGGCGCCGTCGCCGGCGGACCGGCGTACGCCGTCGGGCTGGCCGTGTCCGCCGGGGGCGTCGCGGTCTTCCTGGCCCGCAACCGTGGGGTGCGCGGCACCGGGCTCGTCGCCGTCGGACTGCTCGCCAACGCCCTGGTCGTCGGGTTGAACGGCGCGATGCCGGTGTCGGACGCGGCCCTCGGGCGAGCCGGGGTCAGCACCCAGGACATCGTCTCGGGCGAGGACCCGCGGCACGAGCTCGCCGGGCAGGGCACGCGGCTGCGGTCCGTGGGCGATGTCATCCCGGTCGCCCTCCCGCTGCGCCCCGAGGTCGTCAGCCCCGGTGACGTGCTGGTGGCCGCGGGGCTGGCCCAGCTGGTGGTCGTGGGCATGCGCCGCCGTGTGGCACGCTGACACCAACACACCTGACGCAGGAGGAACCCATGGCCAAGAAGGGCCGCAAGCGCCGCGGGCGCAAGAAGAACGCCGCCAACCACGGCAAGCGCCCCAACGCCTGACCGACACTCGAGCGAGAGCCCCTGCTATTGCAGGGGCTCTCGTGCTGTCCGGGCCGGGTGCGTGAGCTGCCAGCCCGCCCAGGCGCTGCACACCATCTCGCGCAGGTCGTACTGCGCGGTGAAGCCCAGGCCCTCACGGATGCGGTCCACCGCCGCCACGATGCGGGCCGGGTCGCCGGCCCGCCGGGGCCCGACGTCGTACCCGGTGTCCAGGCCGGTCACCTGGCCGATCATGTCGATGACCTCCAGCACGCTGCTGCCGACCCCGCGACCGATGTTGTACGTCGCACCCGCCGCACCCCCGTCCAGCGCCCGGGCTGCTGCCAGGTGGGCGTCGGCGATGTCGGTGACGTGCACGTAGTCGCGTACGCAGGTGCCGTCCGGGGTGGCGTAGTCGTCGCCGTTGACCCGTGGGCGCCTGCCGTCGTGCAGGGCCTGCAGCACCAGCGGGATGAGGTTGAACACTCCCGGGTCGCCGAGCTCGGGGGTCGCGGCGCCGGCCACGTTGAAGTAGCGCAAGGCCATGGCCCGCATCCCGTACGCCGCAGCGCAGTCCCGCAGCAGCCACTCACCGATCAGCTTGGACTCGCCGTACGGTGACAGCGGGACACCCGGCGTGTCCTCGCTGACGAGCTCGACGTCGGGCAGTCCGTAGGTGGCGGCGCTGGAGGAGAACACGAACCGGTCGACACCCTGCGCCCGGCAGCCCTCGACCAGCGCGATCAGGCCCTCGACGTTCTCGCGGTAGTACAGCAGCGGGTCCGCCACGGACTCCCCGACCTGCTTCTTGCCGGCGATGTGCACCACCCCGGTGACCCCGTGCTCACGCAGGACCTGCTGGACCAGCCCGCGGTCCAGCACGCTGCCCTCGACGAGTGCAGCGCCGTGCACGCGGTCGGCCGCACCGGTCGACAGGTCGTCCAGCGCGACCACCTGCTGGCCGTCCCACATCATCGCGCGCACCACGTGCGCCCCGATGTAACCCGCACCACCCGTCACCAGCCACGTCATGCCGGCAGGCTATCCAGGGCCAGGCATTACTCCGCGCGGTACTCCACGTGGTCGATCTCCAGACGCACCTGCTGGATGCGTACGAGCACGCGCTCCCGCAGGTCGATCGGCGCCGGGTCGCTGCCGCAGCACCGGGCGACCAGGGCCTTCACGGCGTTCTCCAGGCCGTACTGCCGAAGGCACGGGCCGCACTCGTCGAGGTGCTGCCGGATCTCGTCTCGTTCGTGGGAGCCCTGCTCGCCGTCGAGGTAGAGGTAGACCGCGTCCAGCACCTCGCTGCACGGCGTCGCGTGCGGGTCGCCGCAGCTCATGACGCGGACCCGCTGTCGGCCTTCACCAGGCCACGGCCGACGGCGTAGTCGGCGAGCCTGGTGCGCAGGCCGCGACGCCCGCGGTGCAGCCGGCTCATCACGGTGCCGATCGGCGTACCCATGATCTCGGCGATCTCCTTGTAGGAGAAGCCCTCGACATCGGCGAGGTAGACCGCCATGCGGAAGTCCTCGGGCAGCTCCTGCAGGGCGTCCTTGACGTCGGAGTCCGGCAGGTGGTCCAGCGCCTCCATCTCGGCGCTGCGCAACCCGGTCGAGCTGTGCGCCTCGGCGGAGGCGAGCTGCCAGTCCTCGATCTGCTGCGTCGGGCTCTGCAGCGGCTGACGCTGCTTCTTGCGGTAGTTGTTGATGAAGGTGTTCGTGAGGATCCGGTACAGCCAGGCCTTGAGGTTGGTGCCCTCCTGGAACTGGTGGAAGGCGGCGAAGGCCTTGACGAACGTCTCCTGGACCAGGTCCTCGGCGTCCGCGGGGTTGCGGGTCATGCGCAGCCCGGCGGAGTACAGCTGGTCCAGGAAGGGCAGCGCATCGCGCTCGAACCGCGCGGTCCGCTGCTCGCTGGTCTCGGTCTCGACGACGTCCACCCCCTCGGCGGGCTCAAGAGGCTTGTCCTGAGCGCCCGATACTAGCGGGAGCGGGCGGGACGAGCCTGGTGAGGCATCCGTCCAGGGCGCCAGTGCGCGCACATCGAGCGCGCGACCCACTGGGGCCGGGCAGCCGGTGCGGGACATCCGTTCCTCCTGTCGTGGTGACGCCCGTACAACGCCGTTCCCGTCTGCGGTTCTTCCCGGCACCTGTCTGGCCGCTGCACCTACGATCGGGGGCATGCACGAGAAGGCCGTCGGTCACCACCCGGCGGCGGAGCAGTACCTCGAGACGATCCTGGAGCTCGAGGAGGTCGGCATCACGCCGATGCGCGCCCGCATCGTGGAGCGCTTGGGGGTCACCGCCCCCGCGGTCAGCGAGACCGTCAAGCGGCTCGAACGTGAGGGCTACCTGACCCTGGACAGCGACCGCGTGATGCACCTGACCGAGGCCGGGCGGTCCTACGGCAACTCGGTCCTGCGCCGGCACCGACTGGCCGAGCTGCTGCTCCTTGAGGTGCTGAAGGTGCCGTGGTCGCAGGTGCACGAAGAGGCCTGCCGGCTCGAGCACGCGATCAGCGACAACCTCGAGGCGCACCTGGTCGCGTTGCTCGGCGACCCCGGCACCTGCCCGCACGGCAACCCGATCCCGGGCTCGGCCCACCTCGTCGAACCCGGTCCCCTGCAGCCGCTGTCGACCGTCCCCGCAGGGACCAGCTGCGTCGTACGACGCATCGACGAGCACCTGCAGACCCGACTCGACCACATGCTCGAGCTCGAGCAGGGGCATCTGCTGCCGGGCCAGCAGGTGCGGGTGCAGGCCTCGCTCGACGGCCGCTGCTGCCTCGACGTCGACGGGGTCGCCGTGCAGGTGGACCGGGACGTCGCGGATGAGGTCTACGTCAGCGTCTGAAGCCAGGTGCGTACGGCCTGCTTGACCTGGGGCCGCGCCGGCGGATCGGCTCTGCGCACCCGGAACGCGTGGTCGGCGCCCTGTACGCAAACAGACCCCTCCGGGACGCCGAACGCGTCCCGCGTCCCCTGTACGACCAGCAGCGGTACGCCGACGGCGTCCAGCTCGTGCTGCCGGCTCGGCCGCGGCGCGGCTGCTGCTCGGCGCCCGGGCGGCCGTAGCGGGAAGGCCAGGCAGAGCACTCCCGCCGCGCCGAGCGCCGCGGCCGTCCGACAGGCCACGCGGGCCCCGGCGCTGCGCCCGCCGAGCACGAGCCGCCCGGGAGCGCGCCGGTCGAGCAGGTTCCGGCAGACCTCCAGCCAGGCCTGGTCCAGTCGTGCCGGCGCCTCCGCGACCCGGCGGCCGCGGACGTGCCAGGGCTGCTCGACACGCACCACCGCCCAGCCCAGCCGGACGGCCGCGTCCCTGGCCGCGAGCAGGTCGACAGCCTCGACACCACCGCCCGCGCCGTGCCCCAGCACCAGCAGGTGCGGCGCCGCGGCCGGCTCGCGCCCGTCCAGGTGAGCCCGCGCAGTGCCGGTCGTGGTCGCCACCTCGACGATGCGCGTCACGGTGGGCGACGGTGCCCGCTTCGGCGTACGCGTCCCGACGGGCGCAAAGCAGGCATTACGCCTGGGCGGCCTCGTACGCGGTCTGGTCGGCCAGGCACCGCGCCGCCTCCGGCCGGAACTCCAGCCGCTCGTCCGGGATCGGCTGGCCGCAGTCGACGCAGCTGCCGTACGTGCCGGCGTCCAGCCGGTCCAGGGCCGCTCTGGCCTCGCCTCGTCGGGTGTCGGTGGCCTCGAGCAGGGCGACCTCGCGGTCACCGTCGCTGAGCTCGCTCGCGGTGTCGCCGGGGTGCTGATCGGAGTGGGTGAGCTCACTGGACTCGCCGGCGCCCTCACCCTCGAGCACCTCGGTGGTGTCCTGGGTCTCGCGCAGCACCTGCTCGAGCTGGGTGCGGGCAGTGTCGAGGTCCACGGGAAGTGCTCCTGTCCTGATTGTCATGCACGGGCTCGATGTCGACAGGCAGCCCGCCGCGCAGATGTGCCTGGGGAGGTCCGACCCGTCGTACGTCGGTGTGCGGGAGCCACCAGTGGTACACCAGCAGCGGGCCGCGGCGCGGGTGCGCCAGCGGTGCGCGCAGCCCTACCCCGTCCCCGTGCCGGATCACCTCGGCTGTCTAGGCGGCGGCTACAGGCAGGCGGACGCGCCGCCCCGGCGGGCTGACCGCCCGCTGGCTGACCACTCGCCGACCGACCACCCGCCGACTGACCACCCGCTGGCACTTCCACCCGGATGGACTCCCCGGACCGTCCCCGGTTAGGGCACCATGAGGACACCATGGGGACGCAGTGACCACGAAGCGCTGGGGCAGGAGGCAGGGTGGCAGGGCAGCTGGACGTCGACCACGGCGAGCTCGGAGCCGGGTGCGCCGCCGTGGACGCCGTGGCCGGTCAGTGCCAGCCGCTGGCCCAGGCCCTCGCGCAGGCTCTGTCGTCGCTGACGGGCGCCGCAGCCCATCCCGACCTCGCCTCGGCGCTGGCCGGCTCGACCAGGGCCGCCTCGCAGTTCATGGAGCTCGCCCACACGGCGCACGTGCACATCGCGAGCGAGTTGGCCGCCACGGCTGGGACCTACCGCGCCGTCGACGAGGCGCAGGGCCATCGGCTGTCGGCGCTGCTGGGGGGCGCCCGGTGACGGCCGAGGGGTTCGCCGTCCCGGCCGGCTCTCCGGGCGAGCTGCGCGCCCTGGCCGGGCAGCTCGCGGCCGGGGCAGCCCGCGTGGGCGACCTGGCTGCGAGCAGCCGTCGTACGACCGGTGACGTCCTGACCTCTGCCCGCTGGCAGGGCTCGGCGGCCGACGCCTACGCCTCGTTCACCGGCCGGGTGGCCACCACCGTCTCGCAGGGCGAGGCGCCCCTGCAGCGGATCGCCGCGGCGGTGCGGGAGTTCGCCGACTCCCTGGAGCAGGGACAGCGACGCGTACGGGACGCAGCCGCCCGTGCCACAGCGGCCGCGCGGCAGGAGGTCCGCACCGTGCACGCCGCCACACAGGCCGATGCCGACGCCCTCGCCGCCCAGGTGGAGCACACGACCCAGGCTGCTGTCGATGCGGCCAGGCTCGAGGCGACCGCCGCCTCCGAGGCGGTGGACGAGGCAGCGCGCCACGCCGCCGAGGTGGTCCGGACCGCGGCTGAGGACCTGCACCGCGCGCTGGAGGTGAACGACACCTTCCACGGGCCGTACGACGCCCTGGCCGGGGACTCCTGGGTCAGCCTGCTGCTGAGGCGGGCCGCAGCCCCGAAGGACTTCGCGAGCGGACTGGAAGCCCTGGAGCGCAGCTGGTTCTCCGAGGACGTCGGCGCGCTCGCTCAGCCGCCGACCACGGCGAGGCCTCCTGGGAGCAGGTGGCCGCGCAGTACGGGCGCTTCGCCGCGAAGTCCGACGCCGCCAGCGCCTTCTCCCAGCAGTGGCTGAGCGACACGGCCCTGCTGCGGGGGGTCTCGCCCGTCCTGGAGGGCCTGGCCAAGGTCACTGGACCTACGGCCATCGTCGGCGACCTGGCGGTGGCGGTCGCCCCGCCGGACGAAGGCGCCATGGGGTGGGTCGACCGGGGGGCGGCGGTGACCAACGGTGGGCTCATCGCCGCGGACCTCGCCCTGGGCGGCATCCCCGTCGTGGGCGAGGTGGCCATCGTGGCGACCGGCGTCTACCTGGGAGGCAACTACCTCTACCACCACTGGACGCCCTTTCACGACCTGTGCGACACGGTGGGCAACACGACCGTGTCGGTCGCGAAGGACGTCGGCCACGCCGTCGGGTCGGCGGCGTCCTCCGTTGGGCACGAGGTCGGCTCCGTCGCGTCCGGCCTCGGGCACGACGTCGGCTCGGCCGCACAGGACGTGGGCGGGTGGCTCGGCCTGTGACGCAGGGCGACGTCGAGGAGACCGCCGCGCTGCTGGCAGCGACGCAGGAGCACGGGATGCTCACGCTGCCCGACCTCACCGAGGCCGCCCTGTTCTGCCTGGAACCCGCCGGCAGTGCGCTGGTGGAGGACCAGTCGTGGCAGTCGTGGCACGCCCTCCCGGCCGCTCGCCGCGAGCAGCTGTCGGCGCTCGCCCTGGACGACCTGGTCACGCGGGGACTGCTGGACAGGGCCTCGGCAGGTTCCGCGGTCGCGGCCCCGCCGCTGGCACTGGTGCTGCAGGGTCGCCGTCAGCCTAACGTGGTGGTGGTGTGCTCGGTGCCGGGCGCACCGTCCCGGTCCGAGCCACGGATGTACGCGTTGGCCGAGCAGGGCCACGGGGTGCGCTTCGTCCTGGCCGAGCGGGGCGGGGAGCACCAGGTCCGTCACTACGGGTTGGCCACCCCCACCCGTGCCGGGCGCATGCTCGCGGCCTGGACCGTCGAGGGGTCGGGTCGTCGGGGGCTGCTGCGACGTACCCCGACGCGGACCATCGCGCTCTACCGGTACGACGAGGGCGCACCCCTGGTGCGCGACACCTTACAGGTGCAACCGGGCGAGCCGCTTCTGGTCCGCCGTGAGGCCCGCGACGGGTCGGCGCCCACGCAGGCCATGATGGACGCCGAACAGCTGGGCCTGCTGCTCACCGACCTGCTGCTGGGGCGGCAGTGACCGGGTCCGGTTCCGAGGACGGCTACTCAGAGGACCGGGTCGCCCTGCGCTGGCCGGTGGTGCTGCTGCTGGTCGGCCTGCCCGTGCTCGGCGTCGTCGTGCCCCCGGGCGTCGGCCTGCCGCTGCTCGTCATCTGGTTCTGCTTCCCCTGCATCTGGGTGCTCCGCTGCTGGCCGGTCGGCCTGCGCCTGGACGCAGGCGGGGTGCACTCAGGGGGTGTGACCCGCCCGGCCCGCCGCACCGGGCGTCGGCCCCTGCCCGCCTTCCAGGGCTCTGCGGTCTTCACGGCACCGTGGGAGTCCGTGCGCGCCGTCGAGGTCGTCACCGACACAGCCCGGCTGAGGGACCTAAGGTCGCTCAGCGGCTCCGTACCGGGACCCGGTTCGAGGAGATGGCGGCAGCCGTTCGAGACCGACGTCCGGCTGGGTGTCCTCACCGCGCCCTTCATGCGGGCCGCGCTGGTCCTGCAGGTCGACCTGGATGCAGTGACGGCCCCGCCCATCCGTCCCGGGGTGGGCAGTCAGAAGACGATGCTCTCCTCGACGTGGGTCGTGCCCACCCGCCACCCCGACCAGCTGCGGGCCGCGCTGGTCAGGCTGCGGCCCGGGGCCGCCCGTCCCTGACGGACCGCTCCCGCGAAATCCGCCCCGTGCACGGGTCAGAGCGGCTGCACGAGCTCCGCTCCGTTGTGGCGCACGTTGCCGACGGCAGTGCCGACCGGCCAGGCGTCGAGCACCCCGGGGACGCCGGGCACGAGCAGGTCACCCGGGTCGGCGACGGAGGCGTCCAGCCAGGTCTCCCACGCGTCCTCGGGCACGAGCAGCGGTGTGCGGTCGTGGATCTCGCCCAGCTCGTCCGGAGCCGACGTGGTAATGATCGTGCACGTCCACAGTGGCGGCCCGTCGGGGCCGCGCCACACCTCGTACAGCCCGGCCATCGCGAGGGGGGTGCGGTCCCGCGCGCTGAGGAACCACGGCTGCTTGGTGCCGCCCTCGACCTTCCACTCGTAGTAGCCGTCGGCCGGCACCAGGCAGCGGCGCCGGGCGTACGCCGACCGAAACGCCGGCTTGTCGGCCACGGACTCCCGCCTGGCGTTGATGAACCGGGCCGCGCCCTTGGCGTCCTTCGCCCAGGATGGCACCAGGCCCCAGCGCGTGACCTGAAGCAGCCGCCGGCCTTCGCGCGCCCGCACGACGTACACGGGGTCGGTCGGCGCCACGTTCCACGACGGCGGCAGCACCTGCTCGGGCGGGTCCGCCGCGTCGAAGTGCGAGGCGAGGTCGTCGGGGCGCTTGCTCGAGGCGTACCGGCCGCACACGGCTAGGCCTGCCCAGCCGGCAGCAGCGCGCCCGCGTCCATGCTCCGACGTTAGCCGAACCACGGCGCGCCCCGCCTGCGACGATGACGTCATGACCGCCTCGGCCTGGGCCGCCCCGCACGCCCGCAGCCCACTCGCCGCGACCGTGGTCCTGCCGGGCTCGAAGAGCCTCACCAACCGGGCCCTGGTGCTGGCCGCGCTGGCCGACGGCCGCAGCACGGTCCGTCGCCCGCTGCGCAGCCGGGACACCGAGCTCATGGCTGCCGCGCTTCGGGTGCTGGGCGTCGAGGTGGCCGACACGCCGGGCGGGGACTGGCTTGTCGACGGTGTGCCCGGATCGCTCCGACCGGGAGGTGACCGGGTCGACGTCGGCAACGCCGGCACGGTCGCCCGATTCCTGCCACCGGTGGCAGCCCTCGGCCTCGGGCCGGTGCTGTTCGACGGCGACCCGCGGGTGCGAGAGCGGCCGCTCGCACCGCTGCTCGTCGCGCTGCGGTCCCTCGGTGCCGAACTGGACCGGGTCGACGCCCTGCCGCTGACCGTCCGCGGCACCGGAGCGGTGCGCGGGGGCAACGTGGTCCTGGACGCCTCGCAGAGCTCACAGCTCGTCAGCGGCCTGCTGCTCGCCGCGCCCCGGTTCGCCCAGGGGGTCGCCGTGCGCCACGACGGGCCGCCGCTGCCCAGTGCGGCGCACCTGGCTCTCACGGTCGACGCCCTCCGCGCGTCCGGTGCCGACGTGGACGACACGGTCCCGGGAACCTGGCGGGTCGCGCCGGGGCGGCTGCTGCCCCGAGACGCCGTGGTGGAGCCCGACCTGTCGACGGCTGCGGCCTTCCTCGCGGCCCCGCTGGCAGCGGGCGGCTCGGTCACCGTCGACGGCTGGCCCAGCGGGTCCAGACAGCCCGGGGCCGTGCTGCCCGACCTGCTGGAGCAGATGGGCGCCGTCGTCACCCGCGGCACGTCGTCCCTCACGGTCGCCGCCGGCACTGGCTTACGGGGCATCGATGCCGACCTCCGGGACGCCCCCGAGTTGACCACCGTTCTCGCTGCCCTGGCGGCACTCGCGGACTCGCCCAGCCGGCTGCGCGGCGTCGCCCACGTACGCCTGCAGGAGACCGACCGACTGAAGGCGTTGGCGGTCGAGATCACCGCGATGGGTGGGGATGTCATCGAGACGGAGGACGGGGTCGAGGTGCGTCCGCGGCCCCTGCACGGGGGGCTGCTGGCGTCGTACGACGACCACCGGCTCGCCATGGCCTGGGCGGTCCTGGGCCTCGCGGTGGACGGGGTGCTCGTCGACGACATTGCCACGACGGGTAAGACCGTGCCCGACTTCGTCGGCTCCTGGTCGCGCATGCTCGAGGCCTAGTCGGTGGCGCGCGAGCTCGACGAGGACGACGTCCGCGTCCGGCCGCCACGCAGCACCCGCCCCCGTACAAAGGAGCGCCCCGGCCACGGCGACGCCGCCGCCGGGCTGGTCGTCACGGTCGACCGGGGTCGCTACCGCGTCCGGGTCGCCGACGGCACGGTGCTGACGGCGGTGCGCGCCCGCGAGCTCGGCCGGCGGGCCGTCGTCACCGGGGACCGCGTCGCGCTCGTCGGAGAGCTCGGCGGCGGCCCGGACGCCCTCGCCCGGGTCGTCCGCGTCGAGACGCGCACCAGCCTGCTGCGTCGCACGCCGGACGACACCGACCCGGTCGAGCGCGCCGTGGTCGCCAACGCGGAGGTCCTCGTCGTCGTCACGGCGCTCGCCGACCCCGTCCCCCGCCCGCGCCTGGTCGACCGGTGCCTCGTCGCGGCGTACGACGGGGGGCTGGTGCCCCTGCTCTGCTTGACCAAGAGCGACCTGGCGGACGCGCGCGAGCTGCTGTCACTGTACGAACCGCTGGGTGTGGAAGCGATCGTGACCGGCCGTACGACAGGGGTGGCTGAGCTGCGAAAACGCCTGCAGGACAGGGTGTCGGTGCTGTTCGGCCAGTCCGGCGTGGGCAAGTCGACGCTGGTGAACCAGTTGGTGCCGGACGCGTTCCGGGCCGTCGGTGAGGTCAGCGGCGTCGGCAAGGGCAGGCACGTCTCCTCTTCCGCGATCGCCCTCGAGCTGCCCGGCGGCGGGACGGTCATTGACACCCCTGGCGTCCGCTCGTTCGGCCTCGGGGCGGTCACCGTCGCCCGGCTGGTCGCCGCCTTCCCCGACCTCGCCCTCGGCGCGCAGCACTGTCCGCCCCTGTGCGGTCACCTGACCGCCGCCTCCGGGTGCACCCTGGAGGCGTGGGTGGCCGCCGGCCACGCGAGCGCGGCACGGCTGGACTCCCTGCAGCGCCTGCTCCAGGCCAAGGAAGGCGAAGAACCAGACGCCTGACAGAAGCTCCACCCCCTGCAGCGCCCGGCGCTGACCCGGACGTGCTCCAGCGTGTCGTGCTCGGGCTCCGGTGTCCGCTCGTTCGGTCTCGGTGCGGTCACCTTGACCCAGCTGGTCGCGTCGGACCCGTCTCCCTCGAAGTCGTTCTTGTCGGACCCACGTCGTAGGCTTCGCTCATCAGTCCTGCATCTCTGCTTGAGTGCAGTAACTTCTTCCGCGTGACGGAGAAGTTGCGCCCGGTGGGCGGTCAGGATTACCGAGGACCTACCAGGAGTTCCGGTCCTGGTTCCCGGACGACGCCACCTGT